>Ga0207684_10006971_pt1 | contig 10222 bp, 9 predicted proteins | sample KBSK5501metaG_FD_184342 | JGI IMG/M metagenome (GOLD analysis project Ga0207684, IMG submission 184342) | Corn, switchgrass and miscanthus rhizosphere microbial communities from Kellogg Biological Station, Michigan, USA - KBS K5-50-1 metaG... | ecosystem: Host-associated > Plants > Roots >... | reverse complement strand
TCTACATCATTCCGAAGGAGTGGACATGACCTGGGACGATGGTTCGCCGACGATTGGCCGTATGTTTTCCGACAGGTTTATTGACACCTTCGGACTCGCGCGTTCGGCTGGCGAGCCTCTTACCCCGCACCAAGAGGATATTGCTGCATCGCTTCAAGCGCGACTAGAGGAGGTCGGATTTCACATTCTCAACCAGCTCTATGAGGAAACCAAGCTGGACAAGCTCTGTTTGGCCGGCGGCGTCGCTTTGAATTCTGTGATGAATGGGAAAATTCCGCGGCATACGCCTTTCAAAGAAGTTTTCGTTCAGCCGGCGGCTGGTGATTCCGGGACCGCGGTGGGTGTTTGTTATCACATTTATAGTATGATCCTTAGTCAGCCTCGGTCATTTGTAATGGAGCACGCCTACACCGGGCCGGAGTTTACCGAGGCACAAATCGAACAAGCGTTAAAACAGAGCAGTCTGTCGCATCGCAAGTTGAGCAATTGCGCACTCACCCAGGTGGCTGCGCGAGCCATTGCCGACGGGAAAATCGTTGGCTGGTTCCAAGGTCGAATGGAGTTTGGGCCTCGTGCGTTGGGCAATCGCAGCATTGTCGTCGATCCGCGCCGGTCGGAAATGAAGGACATCCTAAATGCGCGTATCAAAAAACGCGAACCATTCCGTCCGTTTGCTCCTTCCATCCTGGAGGAGCGTGTCGGCGAGTACTTTGAGCAGACACATCCATCGCCGACGATGCTGATGGTTTATCAGGTCAAAGAAGACAAGCAATCCGTAATACCAGCGGTCACACATGTTGATGGCTCAGGCCGGTTGCAGACGGTTTCTCGCGAAACAAATCTCCGCTACTACCAGCTCATCAGCGACTTCGAGAAGTTAACCAACGTGCCTGTTGTACTGAACACTTCATTCAACGAGGATGAGCCAATCGTGTGCACGCCCGAGGAGGCCCTGAACTGCTTCCAAAGAACACGCATGGATGTTTTGTTTCTGGGCAATTATATGGTGCAGCGCTGATCTAACCGGACACTGCTGGTGTCCCTGCCAATGAAGATTCTGATTCTAAACCAGGCTTTCTATCCCGATGTTGTCTCAACCGCTCAACACGCGAGTGACTTGGCAATAGGCCTGACGCAGGCGGGACACGAGGTCACCGTTATTTGCAGTTCTCGAGGCTATGACGATCCGAACCTTCGATTCCCGAACCAGGAAACTTGGAACAGGGTCAAAATCGTTCGCGTGCGATCGACCGGGTTGGGCAAGATTTCCAAATGGCGCCGTGCCGCCGACTTCGGAACCTTCATGGCAAGTTGTGTGTTTCGTCTGTGGTCGTCGCCGCAGTTCGACGTTGTCGTTGCAATGACCTCGCCGCCGCTGATTTCTTTTGTCGCGACTCTGGCTGTGCCGGGCAGGGCTCGCAGTTTGGTGTTCTGGTCAATGGACCTCAACCCCGACGAGGCAATCGCCGCGGGATGGCTGCGGGCCAAATCCCCAGTCGCGCGTCTGCTATCCCGCATGTTGTTGCACAGCTTGCAACGAGCTGATCGCATCGTAGCGCTGGATAGGTTCATGAAAGACCGCATTCAGGCGAAGGGTATCCCGGCGAATAAGGTCCTGGTCGTGCCGCCTTGGTCGCACGATGACTTCGTTAGATTCGATCCAGCGGGCAGGGAAGAGTTCCGGGCCAACTATAAGCTTTCCCGTAAATTCGTCGTAATGTACTCGGGGAACCATAGTCCGTGTCACCCTTTGGAGACCCTCCTCCAAGCGGCTGAGCGCCTGCATGAGAACGAGGATGTTGTTTTCTGTTTTGTGGGGGGCGGGAGCGAATTTGGCAAGGTGAAGGAGCGTGCTCGGAACCGCGCCTTGCGCAATGTGCTATGCCTTCCGTACCAGCCGATAGAGAAGCTATCGGGATCGCTATCGGCGGCCGATCTCCACGTTGTCGTGATGGGGGATCAGTATGTGGGCGTTGTCCACCCATGCAAAATCTACAACGTGCTCGCCGTGAAAAAACCCTTCCTTTACATCGGGCCCAAGGAGAGCCACTTGACAGACATCATTAGACCATCTAACGCCTATGTTTCGTCCCACGGTGACGTAGAGGGAGTCGTAACAAATATCCTACACGCGATGAGGAATACTGTACTTGGTTCGCCGCGTGGTGTTGAAGTGGAGACGCTGTTTTCGAAAAATCGACTAGTTCCGCAAATGATCAGCGCCGTTGAACAGGTGGGAGATCAAACGCGTGGCAATCTAGTGCGGCGGGCCACTGCGGGCCACTGAAAGAGGTTCAGCGAATTACGCTTTATAGCTCTCCATCACTGGTTCTAGATCCTGTATAGCGTAGGGGTTCCACGTGCTGTGACTTCAGACGGCTGCCGCGGACCCCAAGTGGTTTCGCTACGGAACATGATGCACCGTCTGATGGCATACAGCACAGAGAGTCATTGAACCTTTCCATACGGCGGAGTACTCTGGCCAGCCTGTGGGGGGAAAAAGTACTCGGCGAAACTGCCTACAGTGAAGGAGGAAAAATGTTTCAATCAACAATTGCAGAGTGGTCGTACTACCTCGGTTGCGTCAGTGCTGCAGTGGCAGTCGTTTACCGAGCATTGTGGTTTGGGAGTTTAGGTACGCGACTGTTCGGCTCACCCCGAGTGGTTCCTCACCACCTGATGGAACTCAGCATTCTGTTGTTTGTCCTCTCGATCGCAAGCAATGTGCATGCGATGGTTCATCGCGAGGACGGCAAAGCTGCCATACGCAGGGTGGCGTGAGCTATCAGACAATCTAGAACGTTTCGCCCCATCTGACGTAGAGGGCGTCGTATCAAATATCCTACGCGCGATGAGGAATACCGTACTTGGTTCACCGCGTGGTGTTGAAGTGGAGACGCTGTTTTCGAGAAATCGGCTTATTCCGCGAATGACTAGCGCCATTAACTGGTGGGAGAGCAAACGTCTGAACATCTGGCGCGGCGCGCGACGAAAAGGGCAGCGGGCATTCGCCAACCCAGACCCAATGATGCAGAACTTGTATTGGACGCTTATTGCGTCTGGGGCGAGAACTGACACGGCCGCCCAGGGCGTAGTTCGTCGTGCAGTCCCGCGACCCACTGCTCCACGAACCGTCGCCGCCATTCGCCCACGGTCGCGTTGGTCAGTCCCAATTGTCAGGCAATTTCTTGGTTCATCTTTCCCGCCGCGCTCAGCAAAACGATCCGCACGCGAGTCACTAGCCCCGCTGGAAGCGAGCGTGAACTGGCCATGCTTTCCAGTTCTGCCCGATGCTCCGCACTCAATACCAGCACCGCTTTTGGTCGTCCCATCGCCCTAGGCACCTCCATTGTGCATCAGAGATGCCCATTTTCCTTGCAATACTAATGCCATTTACTTATGGGACAGGACCCTAGTCTACTGTCCCATAAATAAGTGAACTAAGTAAGACCCGGATTGCATCTAAAATGCAGGAGGCTCAGATGCGAACCGGACGTCCCAAGCAACCCTTGACTGTGACCAGCGAAGAGCGCCAGCGACTCGAATCGTTAGCCCACCGGACGCGCAGCCAAGCCCTGTTGGCTCATCGTGCTCGGGTGGTGTTGGGCTGTGCCGAAGGACTGGATAACAAAGCGGTCGCCAAGAAGTTGCGCTGCTCGTTGGGCATGGTTGGTAAGTGGCGGGCGCGCTTTCTGGAAGCACGCTTGGAAGGGCTATACGACGAACCACGTCCCGGAGCGCCACGCAAGATCAGCGATGATCAGGTCGAAAAGGTAGTGATCCAAACTCTGGAAAGCACGCCTCGCGGCCAAACCCACTGGAGCACGCGCGGTTTAGCCAAAGCGAGCGGATTCAGCCGGATGACCATTAGCCGGATTTGGCATGCCTTTGGATTGCAGCCGCATCGAGCTGAAACGTTCAAGCTGTCGCCGGATCCGCAACTGATTGAGAAAGTGCGCGACATCGTGGGTTTGTATATGAACCCGCCCGAGCACGCGGTGGTGTTCTGTGTCGACGAGAAGAGCCAAATCCAGGCGTTAGACCGCACCCAGCCACTGTTGCCGATGCGGCCGGGGCAAGTGGAGCGCGGCACGCATGACTACAAACGCCATGGCACGACTTCGCTGTTTGCCGCGCTGGAATTGAAGACCAGCCGCGTGATTGGCCAACTGCACCGCCGCCACCGCTCGCAGGAATTTCGCCAGTTCCTCGATGTGATCGAGGCGCAAGTGCCCGCCGGACTCGAGGTGCATATTATTGTGGACAACTACGGAACCCACAAAACTGCCATCATCCGGAAATGGTTCGCCAAACGTCCACGCTTTCATGTCCACTTCACTCCTACCTACGGATCCTGGATCAACCTGGTGGAGCGATGGTTCGCCGAACTCACCAACAAGCGAATTCGACGGGGCGTGTTCCGCAGCGTAAAAGACCTGGAATCGGCCACGCGAATACATCGACGTGCACAATGAAGATCCCAAGCCCTTCGTTTGGACCAAAACCGCGGACCAAATCCTGGCCAGCATCGCTCGTTACGCGCAGCGCACGACCTCCTCTAACCTATGACACGAACCACTGGGACAGGAGACTAGAAGGGAACGTGATATATCGCAGCGGTTCCAACAGTGGTAAGCAGTGCACTGGCATTCAGCGCATTCTTGATCCGACTACTGGGGATAAACAGTATGTCCTCGTCCCGGACGGAAACATCGTGAGCCTTGCCACGTAGTAGTTTGGTCACGTCTATCTGTTGTTCTTGAAATCCATTTTCAGTACGACGAAGCAGTCTGGTTTTTCCCGCCGAGGCGACGTGTGTCGGCCCGCCTGCGACAGCTACGACCTGCAAGACCGTGATGCCTCCTGTGGAATTTAGTACGTACCCACCCGGCCGAGTTACCTCTCCCAGTACGTACACAATACCCGCCTTCGGGACTACAACCGTATCGCCGGGCTGCAGCTCGACATTGCTGGCGGTCATCTCGGCCGGGTTTTTCGATATGGAAAGAGTCGTCACGTCTTTTTGGCCTCGGTGGCTGATTATGACTTTATTGGCAGCCTTGTCGGTGGGGCCGCCGGCGGCCTGCAACACATCAAATAGCCGGTGTGGGCCAACAGCGGAATAGAAACCGGGCTTGGTAACCTCGCCCGCTACGGAAATTCCGCTGCTGGTGTATTCCTTAACGTATACCGAGACTTGCGGATCGTTAACAACGTTATTCTGACGCAACTGAGCCTCGATTGCCCCTTCCGCCTCACTGCTACTGAGGCCAGCGATTCGAACATACCCGATCAGCGGCATGGAGATGTTTCCATCTGCGCTCACGCGAGCGTGCCCGGAGAGGTCCGGTGCGCCGTACACGGTGACCTCTAGGTCATCCCCGGGACCGATAACGAGTGCGGAACCATTGGCTGGAGCAATCTTTCGTTCTGGGGATCCAGAGAGAGGCTGAGGGTCAATTCTCGACGGTTGCGTCGTTACGTCACCTTGATGAGCAGATTCTTGAAGAGGGCGGCTGTTCTGTGCCAGGGCCACCTGAAGCGTTCCAACGATGCCAAGCACAACCACTTGGCTCAAGAGGTGCGAGAAGACTTTCTGAATGCGCTTCATGGTCCACACGATTCTAATGCCGAGCGGCACTGACATACAATCCGAATCTGTCTACTACATTTCATCTCCTTGCAGCCTCGCCTGAAATATGTGCGGAAACTGCATCTTGAATTTTGTTGTGCATCTATAAACTCGGATCTCGGCTAACATCCGAGTTTTTGCACATGTAGGCGGGAGGATAGTATTGCAAAGCGCAAGTCCGTCCTATAACTTTATTTTATTCTTTTCAATCTGAACGGTGGTGATCTCGGCGAGTTGGAAGCCTCGTGCATCTGATGTGCTGTTTCGCGACCGCAAAAAAGGAGACACGGGACATGGGGAGGCAGAAGCGGATATTAGTAACGGGTGCCGGTGGCTTTATTGGCCACCATTTGGTGAAGAGACTCAAATTGGACGGGCATTGGGTCCGGGGCGTCGACCTCAAGCATCCAGAATACGAAGTGACAGCAAGCGACGCGTTTGAGATCCTTGACCTGCGTAAGGTGGAAAACTGCCTGCTGGCCACGCGCGGCGGGATCGATGAGATCTATAACCTTGCCGCCGACATGGGCGGCATTGCCTATATCACCTCGTATCTGGCGGACATTAGTCGTAATAACATCCTGATCAATGCCCACATGCTTGAGGCCAGCCGCCAGAATGGGGTCAAGCGTTTCTTGTTCTCCTCTTCTGCCTGTGTCTACAACCAGAGCAAGCAGCAAGATGCTGCAGTCATTCCTCTGCGTGAGGAGGATGCCCATCCTGCTGATCCCGAGCCTGGCTACGGCTGGGAGAAACTCTTTGCCGAGGAACTCTGCCGCTACTACTACAAAGACTACGGCTTCGAAACGCGGATTGTCCGCTTTCACAATGTCTACGGGCCTCTTGGCACGTACACAGGCGGCAAGGAAAAGGCGCCAGCTGCTATCTGTCGCAAGGTGGCTCTCACCGAAGAGAATGGCGAGATCGAAGTATGGGGGGATGGGGAGCAGACCCGCTCCTTCATGTTTGTGGATGATTGTGTGGAAGGACTGATCCGGATCATGGCTTCTGACCACCGCGGCCCTCTCAATTTGGGAAGGGATGAACTCGTAACGATTAACGAGTTGGTCGACATGGTGGCCAAGGTTGCGAGCAAGCGGGTCACGAAGCGGCACAATCTCAGCGGGCCTCAGGGTGTGCGCGGTCGCAACAGCAACAACACCCGCTTGCGCGAGGTGCTAGGTTGGGAACCCTCCATCCAGTTGGAGCGAGGGCTGGCCGTGACCTTCGAGTGGATCGCAGCTCAGGTTCTTTCTAAGGCTCCTATGTCCCCAGTCGTTTCTGCTGCGGCAGCTTGAAGAGGATGAGTTCGAACGATCCCAAGGGAGCACGTCAGCCTGACCAAGATGTAACGCTGTTCCTAGGACCACGCGGGTTGTATTTTAATCATCTTGGATTTTTTCACGGGTACCGAAAAAGTAGATTGCAACTCGTGACTTTAAGTTGTTATAGTTCTTCCGACCCATACTACTTCGCGAATATTCCTGAGCGGTAACAAGTGCTGTCCGATGGTAACCCGGGGCAGTTGCCTTAGGGGCGATCGGCTTAGTGTGTTTGACGCCGCTTCTGGGCTCTCGCTGCGGAGGTTTAGTTGACGCTGTTGTATCTCATCACTTTCGCAATATCGCTGCTCTTCTCACTCATCCTCACTTGGTTCATTCGCAATCTAGCTATGGGCCGCGGATGGGTGGCCCCCCCTCTTCAAGACCGTGATCTGCATGAAACTCCCTTACCGCGCCTGGGCGGCGTGTCCATATTCCTGTCGTTTCTAATCAGTCTTGGAATTGCGTTGTTGGCCAGTCGGCATTTCCCCGGACTTGTTTCTGGCCCTTTCCTGCAGGTTCTCCTGACGATTCTTGTGCCCGGGACCGTAGTTTTCCTGCTTGGCATCTACGACGATATTTATTCGGTCGGACCGTACACGAAGTTTGCGGTTCAAGCGGTTGCTGCCATCATGCTGTTTGCCAGTGGTTTGAGGATTCTCGATCTGCCAGTGTTGTTTGGGGCGCGGCATTTGGCTTGGCCCATTGGGCTTCCCATTACAGTTCTGTGGGTGATTGGGATTACGAATGCCTTCAATCTTATCGATGGTCTGGACGGACTAGCCGCCGGTTCTGCGCTGTTTTCGACGTTGGTCGTTTTTGTGGTGGCAATCTTCAGCGGTTCGTCCCTCGTATCGCTTTTGACTATTGCTCTGGCTGGAGCAATCTTGGGTTTTCTGCGTTTCAATTTCAATCCGGCGACCATCTTTCTTGGTGACTGCGGGAGCTTGTTCGTTGGATTTATGCTCAGTGCCTTGGCGTTAGCGGGCGCCCAGAAGGCGCCCACGGCCATTGCCGTGGCTATTCCGGTTGTCTCCTTCGGTCTGCCGATTCTTGAGACCACTCTCTCCGTGCTGCGGCGCTTCATCGGCGGCCGACCGGTATTTACGGCCGATCGTGAGCACATCCATCACAAGTTGCTGCAGAGCGGCATGTCGCCCCGGCAAGTTGTGATCGTGCTTTATGCGGTGTCGGGTCTTTTCGCTCTGCTTAGCCTGTTTCTTTTGTGGCCCACCGGAAACACCTTGGGATTGGTTTTGGCGGTACTTGGCACAGGTATATGGTTCGGGGTGCAACGCTTGGGATATCTCGAATTTGGCGAGCTTAGGCGCGTTGCTCAACGGACGATGGAACAGAGAGAAATATTTGTCAATAATCTTTCAATTCGTCGGGCCACCGAAGAGCTAAAAGGCGCCAGGGACTCCGCTGAGTTGTGTCATATCCTGAAGTCCGCTTTTTCTACCAATGATTTTGACGGGTTCGAACTGAGCGTCAAGGCCCAACTGGAGGAGCATCCAGTGGTAGGCGATACGGGGCTACGTGTGGATCCCAAGGAAAGTCTACATTTCGAATGGAAAAAGCCCGGTGCTTCGAAGTTTCGAAGCAATTGGGGCGCTTGGCATCTTACGCTGGAGTTGATGACCACCAAGAGCCGATGGCTTGGCTCGATAAGAATTTACCGACTTTACAGGGACCGCGCTCTACTTGTGGACACAAATCTTTTGACTTCGGTCTTCCCGGTTGTCCTAGCCGGTGCGGTGGAGCGCGTGCTAGCCTCAAAGGAAGGCGCGGTCCCCGAAGTCACAGCAAATACAGAGTTTATAGCAGCCGAGGCCAGTTAATGTTCCCCTTCTGGCAACGTAGCACAACGACAAATCACAGCGCATTACCGAGGAAGAAGACCTTCCTGCTTGGCTACCTCATGCGGTTTGTCAGGATTAGTTCGGCGTCGTGACCCCTCGTGAGAATTGCTGCCCAACCGAATTTCTTCACCGGCGCCCCCCGCTTCGGCGCTACAATGTCACTGCCACGCTAGAATTTTGAATTTCCGGCAGTTTGGCATCGTTGGGCGAAACAAGGAAAAGGAAAGAAGACCTCGCTTCCCGAATTTTATGTTTCTGGTTCTTAGCCGTGTGCCGGCAGCAGTGGCCATCAGATGGGAGCGGAGCCTCAGGGCCCCTCGGAAGGAAGGTGATATGAAGAATCGAATGTTCATGACGCTGCTCTTTTCAGTGGTTGCGCTTCCTGCATTCGCGCAGCAGGCCAATTCAAATTCAAGCGCCCAGCCAGCGGCATCGGCGGCTCAATCTGCTTCGGCTGCACCGTCCGTGACGGCCGCGGGCAGAGAACCGTTGCAGCCTCCCTCTCATCAAGACTTCTGGGACGGCGATGAACCCAGCTTCGGAGCGCTCATCTTGCACCCATTTGCCACTAAGGAGTACGTAAGGCGGCATGTTCAGCCCATCCGGGACCGGGTCAGCGAACTCGAAGAGCTGACCGCGTCTGACGGTAAAATGATCCGGGACGTAGATGCACGCGCCCAGCAAGGCATTCAGTTGGTCTCCGCCAAGGCCGACATAGCCGATCAGCATGCGCTAGAAGCCGCCAACAAGGCTCAGACGGCCAATACGACGGCGACCTCCGCTCAGACCCGCCTCGCCGCAGTCGAGACAGTGGTCGGGAACATCGATCAATACAAGTCCGCGCCGCAGACCGAGATTCGTTTCCGCCCTGGCCAGACCGTGTTGAGCAAGCAGGCCAAGAGCGCGCTCGATGAGATAGCCACCCAGCTGAAGGATCAGCACGGTTACATTATCGAAGTGCAGGGCTTCTCTTCTGGTCAGGGCCAGACTGCGATCGCCAACTCCCGGAAGGTAGCCGACTCGGTGGTACGGTACTTGATGTTGAACCACGAGATCCCGGCGTACCGTATCTTCCCGATTGGGATGGGCAGCGCTGCTGTGGCCAAGGGCACGGTCGGTGCACGCGTAGAAGTCAGCCTGCTGAAGAACGATATCGGGCAGACTGCCAAACAATGACGAAACGGTGCACTCGCTTGCAGTGAGGCTGGAATCCTTGCAGGCGCGCACCTTTTCTCGGAAGCCAAGGGTAAGCTCGCGGATTCTGCGGAATCCAGGAGGAGACAACGTTCCTCGGCGTTCCCGGTCTCACCGTTCGAGAAAACACTGAGCGACCGATTATCGTGACCTTGGGAACGAATCAATTCGTGGGATGTGACTTAGAGAAGCAATCGAACGTTGCCCGGATT
>Ga0207684_10006965_pt1 | contig 10227 bp, 10 predicted proteins | sample KBSK5501metaG_FD_184342 | JGI IMG/M metagenome (GOLD analysis project Ga0207684, IMG submission 184342) | Corn, switchgrass and miscanthus rhizosphere microbial communities from Kellogg Biological Station, Michigan, USA - KBS K5-50-1 metaG... | ecosystem: Host-associated > Plants > Roots >... | reverse complement strand
GCTCACGACCGTCCAGCACGTCATCGTCATGAAGGACACCCCCACCGCCGAGATCCCGCCGGGAGCTCTGGACTACGAGGCGCTCGTGGGGGATGCGCGGCCGATGACGGACTGGCCGCGCATCGCCGAGACCGATGCCGCGGGCATGTGCTACACGTCGGGGACGACCGGCAATCCCAAGGGCGCCGTCTACACGCACCGCGCGATCTTCTTGCACTCGTTCGCCTCGTCCATGACCGACGTGCTGGGCATCTCCGAGCGCGACGTCATCCTGCACATCGTGCCGATGTTCCACGCCAACGCCTGGTGCGTGCCGTTCGCCGGCGTGCTGAACGGCTCCGCCCAGATCTTCGGCGGCCCCAACCCCCATCCCCGCGACATCATCGAGATCGTTCACAACGAGCGCGTCACGCTCGTCGGCGCCGTGCCCACGGTGTGGATCGCCATCGATCAGATCCTGGAGCAGGAGCCGCAGTGGGACATCTCGTCGATCCGCTGCATCCCCATCGGGGGCTCGGCGGCGCCGCGGGCGCTCATCGAGAAGTTCGACAAGAAGTACGGCGCGTTCATGCTCCACGCCTGGGGCATGACCGAGATGACGCCGCTCGGCTCCGTGTGCCGGCTCAAGTCGGACATCGATGCGCGGCCCGACGAGGAACGCTACGCGTATCGCGCCAAGCAGGGCCTGCCCGTGGCCGGGGTCGACTTCCGGATCGTCGACGACGCCGGCCGCGAGCAGCCGTGGGACGGCCAGGCGATGGGCGAGATCCAGGTCCGCGGCCCCTGGGTCATCCGGTCCTATTACGACAATCCCGAGTCCGCCGACCGCTTCACCGCCGACGGGTGGTTCCGCACCGGCGACGTGGCCACGATGGATCCCGACGGCTACGTGCAGATCACCGATCGCACCAAGGACCTCATCAAGTCGGGCGGCGAGTGGGTCTCGTCGATCGACGTGGAGACGATGATCATGGCGCATCCCAAGGTGCTGGAGGCCGCGGTCATCGCCGTGCCGCACCCGCGGTGGGTCGAGCGGCCGCTCGCGTGCGTCGTGCCCAAGCCGGGCGTGGTCATCGATCCCGCCGAGATCCTCGAGTTTCTCCGGCCGAATCTCGCGAAGTGGGCGCTCCCCGACGCCGTGGAGATCATCGACGCCGTCCCCAAGACGAGCGTCGGCAAGTTCGACAAGAAGGTCCTGCGCGAGCGCTACAAGAACTGGAGCGCCAAGGAGTAGCCCGATGTCGACCCTCCCGACCGATCCGACGGCCGCCGATCGCGTCCGCGCCCGTGAGCTGCGCCGGGTCGTCCGCGAGTCCCGCGCGGCCAAGCTCCAGCTCGTCCGCTTCCTGTATTGCGGAAACGACGGAGTCATCCGCGGCAAGGCCTGCCACACGCGCTTCCTGCCCTCGTTCCTCGAGTCGGGCGTCGGGCTCACGGTGGCCATGCAGTCCTTCAACATGCTCGATCAGCTCGTCGCCGAGGGCTCCTTCGGTCCCGTGGGCGAGATCCGGCTCACCCCCGATCCCGCGACGTTCGTCCCGCTGCCCTACGCGCCGCACTCGGCGCGCCTGCTCTGCGACATGCTCACGCTCGACGGCGAGCCGTGGGCCGCCTGCCCGCGAAGCTTTCTCAAGCGGATGATCGAGCGCGCGGTCCGCCAGGGCTTCACCTTGAAGGCCGCCTTCGAGAACGAGTTCACGCTCGCGCGCCGCGAGGGAGGCCAGTACGTCCCGCTCGACCGCAGCCCGTGCTTCTCGACGATCGGCATGGACTCGGCGGCATCGGTGATGGCCGACATCATCGAGACGCTCGTCGCCCAGGGCGTCTACCCCGAGCAGTACTACGCGGAGCTCGGCCCCGGACAGCAGGAGCTGCCCGTACGCTACGCCGACGCGCTGCGGGCCGCCGACAACCAGATCACCGTGCGCGACACGACCCGCGGTGTCGCCGCGCGCCACGGGCTCCTGGCGTCCTTCGCGCCCAAGCCCTTCGCCGACGAGGCGGGCAACGGCGCGCACATCCACTTCAGCCTCTGGCGTGCCGCCGACGGGCACAATGCGTTCCATGATCCGCGCGAACAGTACGGGTTGTCGGATACCGGTCGCGCGTTCATCGGCGGAGTCCTCGCGCATCTGCCGGCCCTCGTCGCCTTGACCGCCCCGACCGTGAACTCCTACCGACGGCTGCAGCCACGGTTCTGGTCGAGCGCATACACGGCGTGGGGCCCGGACAACAAGGAAGGCGCGCTCCGTCTACCTTCCTCGCCCCGGGGCACGGAAGCGGAGTCGATGAACTTCGAGCTGAAGCCCTCCGACCCGTCGAACAACCCCTACCTCGCGCTGGGCGCCGTGCTCGCCGCCGGCCTCGACGGCATCGAGAACAAGCGCGACCCCGGCGAGCCGGTACACGTCGATCCCGACACGCTGTCGGAGGCGGAGCGCGCGCGCCGCGGCATCCGCCGCCTGCCGACATCCCTCGGTGAGGCGCTCGACGCGCTCGAGCGTGACGGGGTCCTGCGCGCCGCGCTCGGCGAGACGCTCGCGAAAGAGTTCGTGATCGTCAAGCGCTCCGAGGTCCGCGGCTTCGAGGGCAAGGACGCCGCGTTCGAAATCGAGCAACACTTCTACAAATTCTGACGACGTTCCTACGGATTCCGGCCGCGCATCGACGCGGGGTGGCCGGGTAGCGCGAGGCGCTTGCCGGTGTCGGTGACGGTCGTGCCGTCGACTTTCAGGATCGAGATGTCCTGGTCGAGGAAGTTGCCCACGTAGAGATACTTGCCGTCGGGGCTGAAGACGGCGGGCTCGGGGAGCCCGCGGACCTCCACCTCGCCGACCTTGCTCACCTTCTTGCTGTCGATCTTCAGGACGGCCACGCGGCCGTTCCGGTTGTAGAACCAGGCGTTCTTCGCCCCGCCGTTGCCGTTGAGTAGGATCGCGACCGCGATCTCGCCGGTCGGGCTGATTGCGAAGCCTTCGGGCGCTTCGCCGACCACGACGCGATCGATCACCCGCGGCGGGGTCGCTTCCAGATCGATCACGCTGACGGTGTCGACGTGCCCGTCGGAGCGGCCGCCGTTGCCGTTGTCCGCAGTCAGCGCCAGCTTGCCGTTGGGGGTCACGCCGATGTTGTTGTAGGGCCAGAGGCCCACCGGCATGTCGGACTTGGTGTAGGTGACCTTCTGGCGGGCGATCTCCAGCATCGCGACCTTGTGGTTGGGGAACTTGACCGCGAACGCGCGCTTGCCGTCGGGCGCGATGGCGACGGCGGCCACGTGCTCGCCGATCGCCAGCATCGGACTGGGCGATCGTCGTTTGCCGCGGTGCGTCGGCCGCGTTGGCGATGGGCATCTCGCGGTCCTATGATTCAGACAGTCTTCTCTGGGGTCTCGCCGTCCGAGCGATCCTGGGGAAAGGAGCGCATCATGGCTCGACCCGGCGCCACGACAGTCCCTCCGTCCTCCCCTGCGGAACTCGCCGACGCGACACCCACTTTCGATCTCTCGCGGAGCTATCAGCAAGGATTCATCGCCGGCCTCGTGGGCGCGGCGACGGTCGCGCTGTGGTTCCTGCTCGTCGACACGCTCGGCGGCCGTCCGCTCTACACGCCGACGGTCCTGGGCACGGCGTTGTTCCGGCATGGTGCGGGACTCGGCTCGCCCGAGACCCTGCCGATCTCCTTCGAGATGGTGTGGATGTTCACCTGGGTCCACGGTCTCGTCTTCGCCGCCATCGGGGGCATCGCCTCCCACCTGCTCGCGCTGGCCGAACGAAACCCGAGTGTCGGTTTCGGGGTCCTCCTCTTGTTCGTTTTCTTCGAGTTCGGCTTCACGGTCGCCGCGATGGTGTTGGCGTCCCCTGTTCTCCGCGCGCTGACCTGGCCGTCCGTGTTCGTCGCCAACTTGCTGGCCGCGGTTGTGATGGGAGGATACTTCCACCTCGCGCACCCGACGCTGCGAGTGAGACCCTGAGCCAGTCTCCATTCTTGCTCTAAGCTCCTTCCGTCCGCACGGTGACCGATGAGCGTTGCCGTCGCCGCCGGGTGCGTCGGTTGCGGCTCCGGTCGCGATCTGTCACGATCGAAGACGTGTCGAGACGCGAGCGCCGATTTGGAGGCCTCCACCCGTGGTTCATGGCGGCCCTGATCGTCGCCGTCGCGGCCTCGGCGCCCGTGGTGGGACAGGAGCACACACGGGTGGACGGGACGGTCCAGTCGATCGTCGATCGGTCGCTGACACTGCGCGCCGACACGCCCATCGTCCTCGGTCCCCCGCTTCTTGGCCTGCCCGTGGCGCCGGGATCGACGCCGCGCCCCCACGCCGGCCTCTACGTCGATCTCCGCCAGCTCTCGCCCGCCGAGTATGCGTCCATCCGGCCGGGTGACCGCATCACGGTGGCCGGTGTGATCTCGGACGACGGTCTCATCGCGACGTTCATCAGCCTGCGGCCGGGGCCGCAATCCCCCTAGCCTGACCACCGAGCGGCCCGTCGTCCTGTCCGGCCTTCCGATCGTCGACGGACACTGTCATCCCCTGCTCCGCGATCCCGCCGGCCTCTCGCTCGAGGCGTTCCTCGATCTCTTCACCGAGGGGCGGGCGGGCGTGATGCGCGAGCACGTGCGCCACACCGGCTACTACCGGCGCACCGTACGTGCCTTGGCCGAGCGGCTCGGCGTGGCGCCGACGGCCGAGGCCGTGCTGGAGGCGCGCCGTCGAGTCGGAGCGGACGCCGCTCGCGCACACCTCGCCGAGTCCGGGGTCGAGGCCCTGCTCGTCGATACGGGCTATCCACCGGACGCCACGCCCCTCGCCGAGATGCGGCGGCGGCTCGACTGCGCCGTCCACGAGGTCGTGAGGATCGAGACATTCGCGGAGCGGCTGCTTCCGCGCCGGCTGCCCTACGGCGACTTCGTGGAGGAGTTCCGGCGAACCCTTCTCACCGCCGCGCCCGGCTGCGTCGCCTTCAAGACCATCGTCGCCTATCGCTCGGGACTCGACGTCCGCGCGTGGAGCGTCGACGAGGGCGCCGCTTCGTATGCGCGAGCGCTCGCCGCGATCTCCCCCGATGGCCGCGTCAGACTCACCGACAAGCCCGTCCTCGACCGGCTCGTCGAGGTGACGCTGGAGGTGGCGCGCGAGACGGGGCGGCCGCTCCAGGTGCATGCCGGCTTCGGAGATCCCGACATCGACCTCCTGCGCGCGAACCCGCTGCTCCTGCGTCCGATCCTGGAAGACCCCGGGTGGGCGGGGATCCGCGTCGTCCTGTTGCACATGGCCTACCCCTACGCTCGGGAGGCCGCGTTCATGGCCGCCGTGTGGCCGCAGGTTCACCTCGACCTGTCCCTCGCCCTGCCCTTCCTTGGTCCCGGCGCCGTCCCGCCGCTGATCGAGATCCTCTCGCTCGCGCCCTCGAGCAAGCTCATGTACGGCTCCGACGTGGCGGCGCTGCCAGAGCTGTTCGCGCTCTCGGCGCTCTGGGGCCGCCGGGCGTTGGGTGAAGCGCTGGGCTGGCTCGTCGAGCGCGACGGTCTCGGTCAGCAGGAGGCCGCGGACATCGGGCGGGCGGTCCTGGCCGGTAACGCGAACGCATTGTACGGGCTGCCGCGGGAACCTTGACGCGGAGGGACGGCGTTTCCTTGACAGGATGGGCGCCCATGTCTACAGTCGGGCGACACCTCATCCTCGCCAATGCCGCGGTTTCGGCCGCTCTGACTACTAAGGAGGACTCATGGAGGTTACTCGTCGAAAGTTCGTAACGGGCACCGCCGGCCTCGCCGGCATCCTCGCCGCTCGCGTGCCTCCCGCTCGGGGTCAACAGCGGGAGATCTCATACCTGTGCTGGAACAACTTCGCGCCGGCCTCGGACAAGAAGCTCGCGGAGATCGGCCAGCGCTTCACGAAGGACACGGGCATCAAAATCAAGATCGATCACATCGCGGCGCCGCAGCAGCCTGCCAAGTACGCCTCGGAGGTACAGGTGCAGGCCGGCCACGATCTGGTCGAGATGCGTATGCACTTCCCCTGGCTCTACGAGCCGCAGCTCGTCGACGTGTCCGATCTCGTGGTCGAGCTCGAGAAGAAGTACGGCAGCGTCATCTCCTCCGCGCGCGAGGCCGCCTACGTCCACAACGCGTGGCGGGCGGTGCCCCAGTACCACGCGCAGTTCGTCTGCTGCTACCGTGAGGATCTCTTCAAGAAGGCCGGGCTCAAGGTCCCCGAAACGTGGGAGGACCTCTATCCCATCGGCAAGGAGCTGAAGAAGATGGGGAACCCGCTCGGCATCGCCATCAGCCAGAACTACGACACGATCTCGACCGGCTACGCCGTGATGTGGTGCCATGGCGCGCTGGAGATCGACAAGGACGGCAAGACCGTCCGCATCAACTCGCCCCAGACCGCCACCGTGGTCGAGTGGTACAAGAAGATGTACAAGGACTGCATGGACCCCGAGGTCCTGTCGTGGACCGACGCCAGCAACAACGAGTCGCTCCAGCAGGGCAAGGCCGGGTGGATCCACAACCCCGTGAGCGCCTACATCGTGGCCCGCGACCGGAAGCTGCCGTCGGCCGACGGCATCAACCACCACCGCAGCCTCTCCGGCCCCGCCGGCCGGCACGAGACGGACGCGCCACGCTCGATCGGGATCTGGAAGTTCTCGAAGCACGTCGACCCCGCGAAGGAGTGGATCCGGTATCTGCTCGGCAAGCGCGAGGTGTACGACGAGTACATCATGTCCGGCTCGGCCTTCAACCTCCCGGTCTTCACCAACCTGCAGGATCACCCCGTGCTCAAGACGGACCCCAAGTACGTCCACCTCAAGAACGAAGGTGCGCAGTACCACACCTACGGCTGGCCGGCCCCGCCGAGTGACAAGGTCCAGCTCATCACGAACTCCTTCATCCTGCCCAACATGCTGGCCAAGGCGGTGACGGGCACGTCCACCAAGGACGCCATCGCCTGGGCGGAGGGCGAGATGAAGAAAGTGATGGTGGGGTAGCCCGGTGGCGATCGGCACCCTCCCCGTCCCGGCCACCGCCCGTCTGCCCTGGCGGGCGCGCATGCACGAGTGGCTCGACCGCGAGCAGAACCTGGGCCCGCTCTTCATCACGCCGGCCCTCATCCTGATCCTGCTGCTCGTGGCCTACCCGTTCTGCATGGCCCTCTACTTCTCGCTGTCCAACGCCTTCATCGGCCGCCCCAGTCACCTGATCGGCATCAGGAACTTCATCAACCTCTGGCAGAGCGACGCCTTCCGCCAGACGTTCCAGAACGCCTTCGTCTTCACCGGCGCCGCCGTCGCCGCCAAGGTCGTGCTCGGTATCTCGCTGGCGCTCCTACTGAACCAGCAGCTCTGGTTCAAGCGCCTGATCCGCGGCGCCGTGCTCCTGCCCTGGGTCATCCCGACGGCGCTGTCGACGCTCGGCTGGTGGTGGATGTTCAACTCGCTGTACAGCGTGGTGAACTGGACGCTGATCGCGCTGGGCATCGTCGACCCGCCGGGCCCCAACTGGCTCGGCCAGAAGTACTACGCGATGACCGCGGTCGTGCTCGTGAACATCTGGCGCGGACTGCCCTTCTTCGCGATCACCATCCTGGCCGGCCTGGTCGCCATCCCCAAGGAGCTGTACGAGGCGGCCCAGGCCGACGGGGCGGGGCCGTGGGCGCGCTTCTGCTACGTCACCCTGCCCATGCTCAAGGGCGTGCTGGCCATCGTCATCCTGTTCTCGACGATCTTCACCTTCAGCGAGTTCAACATCGTCTACGTGCTCACGCACGGCGGCCCGATCAACTCCACGCACCTCTTCGCCACGCTGTCGCGCCAGGTCGGTCTCGAGAGCGGCCGCATCGGCGAGGGCTCCGCCATCTCGCTCTACCTCTTCCCGGTGCTGATGTTCGTGGTGTACGCGCAGCTTCGCTACGTGCGCAAGCAGGTGAACTGATGCCGCGGCGGCAGTTCTGGAACCGGGTGCTGATGCACGTGCTGCTGGTGCCGTTCCTGATCTTCGCGGTGTTCCCCTTCTATCACATGGCGTTGACCTCGCTGAAGACGGACCGCGAGCTCTACGACCGGCAGGCGGTGCCGCTGCTCATCCGCCAGGGCGTCACCCTCGAGCACTACACGAAGCTCCTCTGGGAGAGCGAGTTCCTCACGTGGACGAAGAACAGCCTGCTCGTGACGCTGCTCGCCACGGTCGTCTCGCTCGTGATCGGCACCGTGGCCGCGTACGCGCTGGCCCGCCTGAAATTCTTCGCCGTGGGCAGCTTCGGGACCGGCATCTTCGTCACGTATCTGGTGCCGACGTCGCTGCTCTTTCTTCCGCTGGCCCAGGTCGTGAACTGGCTCGGGCTGGCGGACTCCAAGTGGGCGCTCGTCGTCACCTACCCCACGTTCCTCGTCCCGTTCTGCACCTGGCTCCTCATGGGCTACTTCCGCACCGTGCCCAAGGAAGTGGAGGAGTGCGCGATGGTCGACGGCGCGACGCGCATCCAGGCGCTGACCCGCATCGTGCTGCCCATCGCGATCCCGGGGCTGGTCTGCGCGGCCCTGTTCGCCTTCACGCTGTCCTGGAACGAGTTCATCTACGCGTTGACGTTCACCTCGTCGTCCGATCAGATCACGGCGAGCGTCGGCGTGACCAGCGAGCTGATCCGCGGCGACATCTACTTCTGGGGCCAGCTCATGGCCGGCGCCGTGCTGGGCTCGGTCCCGATCGTGATCCTCTACGTCTTCTTCCTCGACTACTACGTCTCGGGGCTCACCGCCGGCGCCGTGAAGTAGCTCGCCTGGATTCGACTCCGCGGGCACTGCGCTCGCGGACACGCTTCTAGTCCGGCAGTAGAGTCCCTCAAAGAACCCTGGACCCGCCTGTCTTCTAAAATCTTGGGATTTAGATGTATACAATGTATAGTGTTGTATACCTTGAAACAGGAGGCCGAGGACATGCGCTTCTTCGGAAACGGCGAGAGCCTACCATTGGCGACTCTGCGGTAAGAAGCACGGTCCTGAAGAAAGGATCGCCCTGTCGGAGGGTAACCCTGCAAAGCAGCCTCGGCCGTTTCATTGCCTCAAATGCTCGGAGACGAGGCGGGGAGACAAACGACCGGATTACTGGAGGGTGATGACTATCGCCGAAGCGCGGGATTGCCATCGCCACGGTCGTCACGCTCCCGTACTCGGCGGTTGCTGTCTCCATACATCATGAGACGCGTTCCCGCGAGACATGCCTTGAGGGTAGCGGATGAGGTTTGGATCGCGACGGCATTGCTACATCGCGAGCATCCGCAGCGCTCCGACTTTACCGTGCGCGAAATCATCGATCGAGTCGAGCGAGAGAAGCTGACCGAAAGGGTTCGCGCCAGCGTACATGTCCACGTCATTCAGCATTGCGTCGCCAATCGCCCGCCGAATCCAGCAGGCTACCGGATGCTACTCGAAACGAGTTACGGGCGGCGCAGGCTCTATCGCCCCGGCGATCCTCAGCATCCAGACCGTCGGGGCCGGGTAATTCCCGAAAGACAGAACCTCCCCGAGCGGTACATGCCGTTACTGGGCTGGTACGAGTCCCATTACGCGCGCCGGACGATGCGGAAGGAGGCTGATCCTCTCCTCGCTTTGAAAGGCTCGGGGCGTGAACTCTGGGCGGACGAGCATGCCGACGACTACGTCAAAAGGCTGCGTGAAGGGTGGGCGTGAGCCGGATTTTCTGGGACACGAACTTGTTCGTGTATCTGTTCGAGGACTACGGACGACTCTCGGAGCGCGTTGCCAATATCCGCCAACGTATGCTGGCCCGCGGTGATGAGCTGCTGACCTCGACACTGACGCTCGGCGAGGTGCTCGTCAAGCCGTCTGAAGTCGGGAACGCACAGCTGACGGCGGCGTATGAAGAAGCCATCACCAGGGCGGCAATGCTCCTCCCGTTCTCACGCGACGCGGCGCGCTTGTACGCCGAAATTCGCCGCGACCGTTCCATTCGTCCACCTGACGCCATCCAACTTGCTTGCGCGGCTCAAGCACGCGTCGATCTCTTCATCACGAACGATGATCGTCTCGCCGCGAAGTCCATAGCTGGAATTCACTTCATCCAATCACTCGATCACGCCTTCCTTTAAACGTCACACTTCTTCCCAACGGAACCGGGCCAGCGCGACCACCGCGAACAGCACTGCGAATCCGATGAGCACCAGGGTGGGAGCCGCAGCCGCGGACCATCCGAGGCCGCGCCAGG
>Ga0207684_10006960_pt1 | contig 10230 bp, 6 predicted proteins | sample KBSK5501metaG_FD_184342 | JGI IMG/M metagenome (GOLD analysis project Ga0207684, IMG submission 184342) | Corn, switchgrass and miscanthus rhizosphere microbial communities from Kellogg Biological Station, Michigan, USA - KBS K5-50-1 metaG... | ecosystem: Host-associated > Plants > Roots >... | reverse complement strand
GCGGCTACAATCTCCGGCGTGTTGGTCATGGCTCCGATCCTTATCCGTCCGACGCGCGCTGGGCCGATCCGAAAATCGGTGAGGCAGCCGATCTGATGCGCTTCGTTTACGAGAATCCGGAAGAAGCGCAGCGCCGCGGAAAAAGGGGGCGCCTGGATCTTTGTGCAAGACATGATCCGCGGATCCTCGGGGCATTCATCAAGAGCCGCTTGTCTCAATTGCGTCAGAAACCGCCGGCGCCGCTTCCGTTCACCGCGCGACATCCGGAAAGGGCGCTCGTCACGAAGGTCCGCACAGCCATCGAGCAGGGGGTCAATGTGCGACGGACAGTGCCATCGTTGCTTACGTGGATTTTGCAGGGGCCGCGGCGGGCGATGAAACAATTCCTGCGCGCCTACGATCAACACCATCGCCGTGTCGGACTCTCCACACTCGACGCGTTCAAGGAAATCGACGCGGAATGGTTGCGCGAACGAGCTTCACTGAACAAGCGCATGTGGGCACAGGAAGATGAGGTCCGAATTCTGAAGGAAGAGCTGAAAGAAGCGCGCCAGCGGTTATCGGCAATGGAAAAGGAGAGGCACAGTGATCAGCTGGTGCCCTCCTCGGAGCCTGTAGCGGCGGTCTATGACCGCCGTGGAGCAAACAATCCCGGTGGAGCGACAGAGCGGCACCCCGAGGCTGTCACAAAAAAGGGAACGGCTTAAAGAGCGTCATTCCCTCCGGCGGATGTTGAGTTTCTTGAAAAGCATCAGGGGGACTTGGTCTCGCAGCAGGCGGGTTGTCTATACTTGTCTTTTCGGCTACTCGGAGAGCTTCAATGACTTCGTCTACGAGCGCGATCCGACCATCGATTTCATGTGTTTCACCGACATGCCGGAGCTGCAGTCGGAGTTTTGGCGTATCAAGAAGGTTGAGCGCGGCGAGCTAGATGCGGCGCGCGCAGCGAAGCAGCGGAAGATCCTGCCGCATCGTTTTTTGTCGCGTTACAACGCCAGCCTCTACGTGGACAACACCGTGCGGCTGAAAATGCCGCCGGCCGAAATCTTCGATCGGTATCTCGATCATTCGCCCTCGCCCTTCGTTTGTTTCCGCCACCCTTGGCGTCAATGCATCTACGACGAGGCGCGCGAAGTACTCTATCTCGATTTCGACAAGCCCGAATGCGTCAACACTCAGATGGGGTGCTACCGGGAGCTGGGTTACCCTGAAGGTAATGGGTTGTCGAAGGGCGCATTCTTGCTGAGACGTCACAACGATCCCGCCGTCATCCCCATCATGGAAACGTGGTTCGAGCATGTGCGGTCGCATTCCCACCGCGATCAACTCTCGTTGCCGATTGCGACATGGTTGCACAAGTTCAAGCCGGAGTTCATCGAACTCGACTTCACCGATAACGATATCCTTGAATATCCCTTTCCACCGAACCCGATTCGCCTCCCCCGCGGCTTTGATGACGAGCGGTACCTGCGGCTTAATCCCGATGTGCGAGCAGCGAATATGGATCCTCGCCGGCATTACCTATTGCACGGCGCTGCCGAAGGCCGGCTGTTCCGGTGAACACGACGCGGCGCTGCGGCGAGCTTTACTCAAAAATGCCTGCTGACGGCCAGGATTGCGCGCAACGGCTTTTCCCGTGGGAACGCGCTGGACTCTGGTTGTTTCTTGTCGCGATCCTTGTCTTTGGCGGGATCGTGGAAAAGCGTTCGGTCTTTCTTACACGCCGCATGACGGATGCCGACGATTATTTCCGCGCGGCGTGGGCAATTCGAACCGGGCAAGACATGTATTCGGCCGTGGACACGAACGGCTGGCACTATAATTACCCGCCCTTTTTCGCGATCCTGTTGCAGCCGCTGGCAAATCCGCCTCCCGGGGTAAGCAATCAAGGCTTCGTTCCTTATCCCGTATCCGTTGCCACCTGGTACCTGATCAGTGTCGGATTTTTTCTACTCGCCGTTCACTGGCTGGCAGCCGCGCTGGAGCGAAGCTCAGGCGTTTCTGTTAAGCGGTGGGACCGGCGCTGGTGGTGGTTGCGCATGGGTACGATTCTCATCTGCCTGATGGCGCTCGGACGCACCTTGTCTCGCGGTCAGGTGAACACGCTGGTGCTGTTTGGTTTCGCAGGAATGATCGCGTTGTTATTGGCGAATCGTCGCCTCGCGGCGGGACTGTGCCTTTCCCTTCCCATTTGCATAAAAGTTTATCCGGCATTCCTGCTGATCGCTCCGGTCCTGCGGCGCGACTGGCGTTGGCTGGCGGGATCCGTGTCCGGGTTGATCCTGGGGCTGTTGGTTGTGCCGCTCCTGGCGCTCGGTCCGCGGGGAACACGGGACGCTTACCGCCGCTACAATGAGGTGCTCATCCGCCCGGCGCTCGGTCTGCAAAGCGACCCCGCTCGCGACTTCGAGTTAACTGGTGCGACTGGGACCGACTCGCAGTCGTTTGCTGCACTGCTATACAACATCACACACCCGAACCGCATTAAGGGTGCGCTAGTTTTTGCGCCGTGGATCCGAGGGGCACATTGGATGATCAGCGCAGCTTTTGCTGCGGCGACTGTGGCGGCCGGGCTGCGCACAAGGCGTCGCGACGCTATTGGAACGACGCTGTTCCTGGGCGCGCTAATCGTGGTAATGCTCCCAATGTCGCCCGTGTGTCACATCCATTATTTCATCTTCGCGATGCCGCTGATCATGGCGCTGCTCGCGGCCATGTGGGAGCGAACGTCGTTCCCAGCTGTCGAACCGGGGTATGCGCTGCTGTTCGGTGCGAATATCCTGCTGAACCTCCTGTCGGCCCTGCCGGGTTTCCAATCATGGAAGGATTATGGCGTTACGCTGGGCGCAACTCTTCTGCTTTGGGGCGCCGGTATTTTCGAGCTGGCAAGAACGCCCATTAAAGAACAATCGAGCCTCTCCGCAAACGCATGAAAATTTCGTTCGTCTTTCCGATGTTCAACGAGATCGGGAACATCGAGCGGGTGATCCGTTCGACGCACGACGTCGCGCGCCGCATTGTGGACGAGTTCGAGATCATCGTGGTAGACGACGCAAGCACCGATGGCTGTGGTGAGCTGGCCGAAAAGATGCGCGCTGAATTTCCGGAGCTCCGCGTGTTGCACCACGAGCGGAATCGCAAACTCGGCGGCGCCCTCAAGACCGGCTTTGCCGCTGCGCGCATGGATTACGTCCTTTACATGGACTCGGACCTCCCGGTGGCTTTTGACGAAGTCGAGCGCGTGCTGGCCGAACGGCGTGACGGATCGGAAATGGTCATCGGATACCGCGTGGGGCGGGCGGAAAATATTTATCGGGAGGTGCAGTCGCATGTTTACAATGTGCTGCTGCGCGTGTTGTTCGGCTTGCGCGTGCGCGACGCGAATTTTGCGTTCAAGCTGTTCCGGCGCGAACTCGTCCTTCAGCCTCTGCGCTCCGAAGGTTCATTTATCGACGCCGAATTGCTCCTCGAAGCAGCGCGTCGCCGCTGGTCCGTCCGCGAGGTCGGTTTGCACTATCATGTGCGGCAGGCCGGAATTTCTACAATTGGCGGGCCGCGGGTGGTGCCGAAACTTCTTCGCGAGATGCTCGACTATCGTCGGACTCGTTGGCGCGGCGAGCGCCAGGTAATTTTCAACGCGGACGATTTTGGTTTCTCCGACTGCGTCAATACCGGTGTTATCGCGGCACATGAAGGGGGACTGGTGAGGTCGGCGAGTTTGATGGCGACGGGGGAAAAATTCGCCGCCGCCGCGGAGTATGCGCGAGCACATCCGGCGCTCGACCTTGGACTGCACTTCGCTCTTTGCGATGGCAGACCCGTTTCCGATCCAAGGAAGGTGCGCTCGCTGATAGACACGAATGGACGTTTTCCGGGAAACCACGCCGTATTCGTTAGGCGGTGGTTTGCTGGGCGCGTGGCAATAGATGAAGTGGCCACCGAGCTAAGGGCGCAACTGAAGAAAACACGCGACGCTGGGCTGCGCATCACCCACCTTGACAGCCACCAGCATTTGCACGCACTGCCCGGCATCCTGCAAGTCGTGATGCAAATCGCCGCCGAAAACAGCGTGCCCGCGGTGCGGAAGCCGCACGAGCGGGGGATCTCGCTCGTGCGTCCATTTCGTTCTGGGCAACGCATTGCGCTCTCGTCCGCATGGGCTGTGGCGCGCGGCGCGCTGGCGTATCCGAATCTCCCAACACCGGACCACTTTGTGGGCGTAATGCACACCGGACGCTGGAACTCGGCCAACCTGCATCGCCGGATCCGCGCGTTGCGTCCCGGCCTAACCGAAATCTGCTGTCACCCGCGCGCTGTCGGTTCGTCCAGTGAAAAACCCGACTGGGGCTATGATCCAGCGCTGGAACTCGCCGCCTTGATGGATCCCGGGCTTCGGCAGTTGCTTGACGCCGAATGCGTCCGCCTCACGACGTTCGGCGAAGTTTTCGGCCCCTGACAATGAGATTGAAAAACACGCCTCCTCATGCAAATAAGCAGTGGCGGCTATCGCTTCCGGCGGCGTGGCTGGTCTGGTCCATCGTTATCGCTGCGATTCTGACGCGCGGCGTGCTCTGGCCGCACAGGAACAACTGTTTTCCGACGCATTATCGCCCTGCGGGACTGAACTGGCTTGCCGGCATCGATCTTTATCAGGTGACTGCCGACACTTGCCGTTACAGTCCCCTGATTCACGCGTTGCTCGTTCCTTTCAGTATCGCGCCTGACTTACTTGGCTCCGCGTTGTGGCGGGTCACGGAGATCGCGTGTTTTGTTGCGGCGCTGGCGTGGTGGCTGCGCGCAGTCTGTCCCGCGAAGCTTAACGCAACCGAGCGGGCATGGATTCTCGTGCTCGCCATTCCGTTGGCAATCGGCAGCTTGAATAACGCGCAATCGAATGTGTTCGTCATCGCGAGTTTATTGACAGGAATCGCCGCGGTCGGCGAAGGTCGCTGGAACTTGGCTGCAGCGGCCATTGCCTTTGCGAGTTTGTTTAAGATCTACCCGGCGGCGCTCGGTTTACTCTTAACCGCGCTTTATCCGCGAAAGTTCGGCGCGCGTTTTTTTATTGCCGTGGCCATCGGAATGGCGCTCCCTTTCGCGCTGCAACACCCGGATTATGTCGCGCACCAATACGCGCGATGGTTTGCCAACATCGCGGCCGACGATCGCTCGCAGTGGGATTTCAGCGAAGCGTATCGTGACGTCTGGCTGTTGATCCGATTGGCACACTTGCCGTTCGGACGCGCCATTTATGAAACGATTCAAATCGCAGCGGGCTGCGGCATCGCCATCATCTGCCTGGCAATGCGAAGCGGTGGGAAACAAAGCCGCGATTTTCTGAACCAGGTCCTTGGATTGAGCGTCTGCTGGATGACTCTGTTTGGTCCGGCCACGGAATCGAGCACTTACATTCTGTTAAGTCCGACGCTGGCGTGGTTGCTGGTCGTCAGCTGGAGCGGAGAGTTGCCGCGCTGGACGCGCGCGCCGTTAACGTTAAGCGCCGTGCTTTTTGTGGGAACGGTGATTGCCGTCGCCACTCCGTATGGGCGAAAGCTGCTCGCGCTGGGGACGCAGCCCGTCGCAGGCTTATTGATCCTGCTCGTGCTCGTCGCCAGCGGTTTGCCGTCGGCTGTTTCGTGGCGACAGAAACGCGCTGTGGTTGCCGCAGTCTCATCGGTTCACGGCTAAACTCGAAACGCTTGGCTCGCCTGCCCAATTCGGCTGCTCGAGTTCACGAACCCGCTGGCTGATTTCGGCGGCTGTGGTATTTGGATCGAGAGTGCGCCGAATGTGCGCGGCCGCGCGCGCGCCGAGAGCTTCACCTTCCGCCCGATGCTCGTAGACCCAACGCATGAGATTGACTGCGTGCTCCACCTTTGGCTCGGCCCAACGCGTTCCCCGTTCGTACGGACCGGAGTCCTCGTTCAGCTCCGTCATGGTGTAATCCACAAGCAGACTGTTGCCGGAATTCATGAACTCGAGGTTTCCGGAATAATTGGTTGCGATTACGGGTTTGCCCAGATACATGGCGTGCGCCATTCCGAGACCGAGACCTTCCGAGCGGTGGAGCGAGACATAACAATCCGCCGAGGCGAAAAGGGCGTTCCATTCGGCTCCCGAAATGTGTGTATCCATGAAGACGACCTTCGCACCTTCGCTTTTCTGGTCTAACGAGGCTCGCCCCGCCTTGTCGTGGTCGCAGTTGATCGATTTAATCACCAGCAGCGCCGCGTCGTCTGGGCGGAAGGCGCGCCGGAACGCCTCGATCACTGCCGTCGGATTTTTTCGGGAAATGGTGCTGAAGAAGTCAAACGTAAACAGAAAGACACAAGCACTCTTCGGCAATCCAAACCGTCGGCGGTCAGGCACTGCCTCGGTTTCGTTGAGATAAAATGGATAGGTGATTTTGCGCACTGGGATTGGCGAAACAGCCGCAATCGCCGCTTGCGTAAAGTGCGACGCTACCCATATCTCGTCGTAGTAATCGAACGCCGAATGCCACCGCATCGGAAAATGTTCCTGTTCCCAATACCAGAGACCGATGTTGTGACGGCCGGCAAAAAAACGCGGCCCCATGTCGCGATAGAATCGGCGCGAATAATCAAACGAGAACGTCATCAGGTTGACGCGAAATGGATTATTCCGCGCAAACCCATCCAGGCTTGCATCCGCGTTGCTATGCACTCGGCTGCGCACGTTGAGCAGCACACATGGCAGCCCGGTCGCTTGCACCGCCCGCCACATGGCGCGGGATGATTCGCCGATTCCGTAGACGCTCTGGGCAAACCCCGCCACGTTGATCCCGGGAGGCCGTGGTCGCCCACCGCGGCGCGCCGGTCGACACAAATGCCGCTCGTAGATGCGTCGTATTTTTAGGAGAGCCTCCCGATAACGATATTTCACCGTCGCGGCGCGGTATTTTTTCCACCCGCCCCATTCGCGTACGGCTTCTTCCACACGGGCATCGCGCAACTTTAGTTTGCGGCTGCGCCGCACAATTCGGCGAACCGCATCGTATTCGAGGTATTTCCAAATCCACCGCCGCAACTGCACATAACGTTTGTGAAGGTAACGGCGAAGCAGTTCGCGATTCTCGACCGCCGGCGCGAGGACAGAACGGTCTCTCTCCGTTTGCTGCCGGCTATGGGTGCGGAAAGCGCAGAGCGGCTCCCGAATGTAAACGAAGCAACCCTGTTCGAGCAGGTGAAACCACATCTCCAGATCGGCCATGACGAAGAACGCTTCGTCGAACCCGCGGCCCGTCAGCGCGCGCCGGAACATCACCGCGCTCGGTCCGCCGATCAGGTTGCGCTGCTCGAAAAGGCAACGACTGATCACGCTTGTTCCGGCTATGGGTCGCTCCTGCGCGAAGCACGACCACGTCGCAAGCGGCTGCGATTTCTCGTCAACGATCCGTCGCGCCGAGGCGACCAAACTGACCGCGTCATTGTCATCCAAAATTGCGGCCATTTGGCCTAACGTCCGAGTTGAACAAAGAAAATCGTCAGCGTGCAACCATTTGACATATTGCCCCTGCGCCTGCGCCAGGCAGACGTTGCGATTTTTCACCATGCCAAGATTATGCGGATTTCGCATCGCCTTGATCCGGCTGTCTCGCTCAGCGTAACGCCGCGCGATCCCGAACGAATCGTCTGTCGAGCAATCATCCGAGATAATGAACTCGAAATCCTGAAAGCTTTGCCCAAGGACCGACTCGATCGCTTCCGGAAGGAAACGGCCATAGTTGAACGAATCGAGACAAACAGAGACCTTAGGCGGTTTCGTGTTCGGGATCATGTGCTAGGAGGAGCGTTTCTCAGAAAGTGAATAGTGACTAGTGATAAGTGAATAGGGTAGGTGATTGGAACTAATCTATTCACCAGTCGCTGATCACCATTCACTTTAAAGCGAAGCGTCATCAGTCACTGATCACTGTTCACTTGACGTGAACCATCGCTCGTGATCGAGCAGCCCATTAATCTTTGCTGCTCCGGCGCGAGTTACAGAACAAGTTAAAGTTTTCGGAAATGGAGAAGTTAATCCCGAGCATGCGCGACCGTTTGTGGAAAAGTTAAGAGTTGAGGATTGAGTGGTTGAGGCATGAAGAGCGACGGAGGGGGCAGAAGTGAGAGATCAGAGGGAGGAGAGCGGAGGTCAGACGTCGTAGATCAGCCACTGAAAGGTGCGTCTTACATTCAAAAGAGCTGACCTTTTTGCTTGCTTTTCGTTAGGGGATAGGCCTAGCATCGCGCTCAATCCGAATAGGCCAGGCCGTCTCGGCGTAGGGCGCAGTGGGGCAACCACGGAAATGACTTCCCCCCCTTTGGTCACGAAAGGAACCGTACTATGAACATCCGATTATTTCGCGTAATTCGACGGAGTGGCGTGCGGAGTGCGTTCTTACTCTCCGCCTGCTTCGCAGTTTTCCTCATGACAATCCTGACGGCAGCGTCGGCCTTTGCCGCGACGGTGCCCGGCAGTCTGACGTTTTCCAACACACCGCTGCTCAGTCCAGAAGGCCAAGCCGAACCGGCGATCTCGCTCGCGTCTAACGGGACGATGGCGATTACCGGCCCGCAGTGGCTGTTTGATCCAAACTTTTTCGGTACGCATTTGTGGATCGGACCGTTCGGCTCGACGCCAACCTTTCAGGGGTTGCTTGACGCCGACCTGCAAAAGCCTGCCAAGCACGTCTTCGGGCGCTACGACGCCGACGTGGACCTTGGGTCAACCGGCACGCTGCACGCGACGAGCCTCATCTATTTGATGAACTCAGCCCTCAATCATGCCCAATCGGGCGTTTCGGCGATTACCTGTCCGAACGGAACATCGTTGAGTTTCAATATCAGTAACTGCACCAAAAAGATTATCGACGCGGCCGACTCGGATCGCCCGTGGATCACCTCCGACGGGCCGCGGGTCTGGATTGCCTACCACGACCCGTTCGGTGGCACGCTCATCCACGTCCAACGCTCTGATGACGATGGCTTTACCTGGCGGCGTGTCAGCGATCCAATCCCCGGTCAGGGCCGTGCCACTGCCGATGCAACCTTCAACAACCAGCATGGCCCGATTGTGGCCGACCCGTTCACGCACAACGTCTACATAATCTACACGGCTGGCGAGCCGAGCATCCAGAAGGGAACGAGTGCCGCCTTCAATAACGTCTTCGTTTCGCGCAGCACTGACTTCGGGAAGACGTGGCAGGCGGTGCTTGTCTACCATGCGCCGCTCTTCACGGCGCTCAACAACGTCTGGCCGGCGCTGGCGGTGGACCCGACGAACGGCAAGCTCTACGCCGCCTGGTGTGACGCGCACCAAATCTTCTTCTCGTCGTCGAGCGATCAGGGTTCACACTGGTCGGCGGCGGCGACGGTAAACATCGCGCCTGCGAACACGGCACTCTTCCCCTGGCTCGCGGCCTACAATGGCACAGTGGATCTCGTGTATTACGCGACGACTTTCGCGAGCAAGGACGATCCGAATGCCGTCTGGAACGCCTACATGGCTCAGACAAAGAACGACGGGACCAGTTTCACGCAGAGCCTAGTCAGCAATACGGTCAATCACGTCGGGGTAGTTTGCACGAATGGGCTTGCCTGTCCGCCCCCCACGCGCAACCTGGCTGATCTGTTCGAGGTCGCAATCAATCCGGGAGATGGGCGCGCGGCCATTGTCTATACCGATGACACGCTCACCACGGACAGCACGGGCAATCCGCTACCACAGATCGTCTTGGCACAACAGCAGTAGCAGAGAGTGTAAGCTGTACCTTGGAACCCCGCCTTGCAGGCCCCAGCAAAACGGGACAGGATTTAAGCAGGCGCCGGCGCTACAATACCCGTTTGTGCATCAAGCTAATTACTTCTCACTTATCACCATTCACTTTGACGCGACCCCGGGGCGCGTTCCGCAGAACGTGAATAGTGACTAGTGATAAGTGAATAGGGTAGGCGATTGAACTAATCTATTCACCAGTCACTGATCACCATTCACTTTGACGCGAAGCGTCGCTCGTGATCGAGCAGCCATTTCTTGCGCCATAACCCGCCGCCGTACCCGCAGAGTGAACCGTCGGCGCGAATGACCCGGTGACATGGGATGATGATACACATCATGTTTTCGCCGTTGGCGCGACCAACCGCCCGGCGCATCTCGACGTCGCCGAGTTGCTTCGCCATCCAAGAATACGACCGAGTTTCGCCAAGCGGGATCGAACGCAAGAGTTCC
>Ga0207684_10006958_pt1 | contig 10231 bp, 7 predicted proteins | sample KBSK5501metaG_FD_184342 | JGI IMG/M metagenome (GOLD analysis project Ga0207684, IMG submission 184342) | Corn, switchgrass and miscanthus rhizosphere microbial communities from Kellogg Biological Station, Michigan, USA - KBS K5-50-1 metaG... | ecosystem: Host-associated > Plants > Roots >... | reverse complement strand
TCGCAGCGTGTCGCTCAGTACGCGGAGCGCCTCGCGCGACGGCTCAGACTCTCGTCAACACAGATCGACCTCATCCGGGAGGCCGCGCGGATGCACGACGTCGGCAAGATCCGCACGCCCGATGACGTCCTGAACAAGCCGGGCCCACTCGACGTCCGCGAGCTGGTCGAGATGCACGCCCACGCCGAGGACGGCGCCAAGCTGCTCGCGCGGCTCCCGGACTTCTGGGAGGGCGCCGCTCTGGTGCGGTGTCACCACGAGCGCCACGACGGTACGGGCTACCCGCGCGGGCTCGCTGGCACGGAGATCCCTAAGGAGGCTTACGTGATCGCGGTCGCGGACGCGTACGACGCGATGGCGACCGACCGCCCCTACCGCAACGCGTTGACCTGGCCGCAGATCGTCGCTGAGTACCGGCGCGGTCGAGGCACGCAGTGGAGCGCGGAGATCGTCGACGCGTTCGTCGCGATGATGGAATCCGAGCGTGCTGAGGTGCGGGTCGCGGCGCCGGTGGCGCGAATCGCCTGACCGTCGCGCGCGCGTCTAGACCGGTGTGGTACTGCTCTCGCGCAGCTTCGTAACGCGCAATGTCGGCACAGGCCGCTGGAAGCCCTTGAGCGCGAGCGCGCCGACGTCTTCCGCCACAGCCGCATCTTCGACCATCCCGAACGCCCGCCGCGTCACGAGTGTCTCACCCGTCTTCGCCTCCGACGAGAGCCGTTGCGCGAGGATCACGACCGTGCCGATGGCGGCGTAGTCGAAGCGGCCCTCGAAGCCGATCCGGCCGAGCGTCGCGTGGCCGACCGCGATCCCTATGCCGAGTCCCAGGTCATACCCGCGCTTGCGCCAACCGGCTGCCAGTTCGGTGAAGCGCTCGTGCATCTCGAGCGCCATGCGGATCGCGCGGAGGGTCGGGTCGGGGACGGTGAGGGGATCGTTGAAGAACACCATCATCCCGTCACCTTCGAAGTGCTCCAGGGTGCCCTCGTGCTTGAAGATGACCTCGCCCATCGCGGCGTGGTACGCGCGCAGCACCGCGAGCGATTCCTCGGGTTCGGCCGTCTCGGAGAAGGTGGTGAAGCCCCGCAGGTCGCAGAACGCCACGGTGATCTCACGCCGGTGCCCTTCGAGCAGCTGGTCGGCGCCGTGCGACATCACGAGGTCCGCGATCTGCGGCGAGAAGTAGCGCCGCAGCCGCCCCAGCCGCCCGAGCTCATCGACCTGTTCCTTCACCCGCGCCTCGAGCGTCTCAGCCCACTCCGCCAGCTCCTTGCGCTGCCGCTCGACCGTGTCGTGGTACGTCTTCACGCGCAGGAGCGAGCGCACCCGCGCGAGCAGCTCCGGCTGGTCGAATGGCTTGGCGATGAAGTCGTCCGCGCCCGCTTCGATCGCCTTCACCTTCTCAGGCAGGCCGCTCGCGGTGACCATCACGATCGGAAGGAAGCTCGTCTTCGGATCCGCGCGCAGCCGCCGGCAGACCTCGTAGCCGTCGATGCCCGGCAGCATGATGTCGAGAAGCACCAGGTCGGGCCGCTCGCTGGCGACCTTGAATAGCGCCTCCTCGCCCGTCGCCGCGGTGACGACGACGTAGCCCTGCGGGGCCAGCACGGCCTCGAGCAGCCGGAGGTTCTGCGGGATGTCGTCGACGGTCAGGATCTTCACGGGCCCGCTCGGTACGGCCGCGCCCGTCACGCCGCGCCCCCCAGATAGCCACGCACCTGCTGCGGGAACTGCGCGACGTCGATCGGCTTCGCGATGAAGCCGTCGAAGCCGGCGGCATCGAAGCGCGCGCGGTCGCCCGACATCACCGACGCGGTGAGCGCGACGGTCGTGATCCCCTTGGTCGTTTCATCGGCGCGGATCCGCTGGAGCGTTTGGATGCCGTCGATCCCCGGCAGCTGGATGTCCATCAGGATGAGCCGCGGAAGATGCTCGCGCGCGAGCGCCACCGCGCTCTCGCCGTCGATCGCCTCGACGATGCGGAACCCGTGGAACGTGAGCACGTCGCGGACGAGCTTCATGTTCTTCTCGTTGTCCTCGACGACGAGGATCGTCTCACCTGCCATCAACGCGCTCTCTCGGCCGCTGCGACCGCGGGTGCCGGCACGAACGGCAGCGTAACCGTGAACGTGCTGCCCTTTCCGACCTCGCTCTCGACGTCGATCCGGCCCCCGTGCAGCTCGACGATCCGCTTCGAAAGGCTCAGGCCGAGCCCGGTGCCCTCGCGCGAGCGGTCCGACGTTCTCGCCGACTGCTGGAACTCCTCGAAGATCCGCTCGCGTTCGGCGGGATCGATGCCGATCCCGGTGTCCGCGACGGCGATGCGCACCGTGCCGTCGTCGCGCGACGCGCCCACGGTGATGCGGCCACCATCGGGCGTGAACTTCACCGCGTTGTACAGCAGGTTGAACATGACCTGCTTGAGCTTGCGCTCGTCCGCGACGATCCGGTCGACGCCGTCCTTCACGGCGAGGTCGACGCTGATGGCGTGGTTCGCGGCGCGCTCGCGGATCATCGTCACCCCGTTCGACAGCGCGTCCGGCAGGGAGAACTCCGACAGCTCGAGCTCCATCCGGCCTGCTTCGATCTTCGAGAGGTCGAGGATGTCGTTGATCAGCGAGAGCAGGTGCTTGCCGGAGCTCTGGATGTCCTGGAGGTAGTCGGCCTGCTTCTCGCTGATGTCGCCGAACATGCGCTGCAGCAGCACATCCGAGAAGCCGATGATCGCGTTGAGCGGCGTGCGCAGCTCGTGCGACATGTTCGCGAGGAACTCGCTCTTGTGCTGGTTGGCGATCTCGAGCTGGCGCGACTTCTCCTGGATCTCGTTGAAGAGCCGGACGTTCTCGATCGCGATGGCCGCCTGATCCGCGAACGTCGTGACGAGCTCGATCTCACGCTCGTTGAACGGGCGGACCTCGTAGCGCGCCACGACGATGCCGCCGATTGCCCGGCTCTCCCGGAGCATCGGCACGCCGAGGGCCGTCCGGGTACCCGTCACCGTCACCGTGAGTGAGTTCTTCATGTCCTCTTCGTCACGGATGTCACGGATGTGCTGGGTGCGGCGCTCGCTGAGAAGACGAGGCATGATCGCGCTCCGGGCAATCGGATCCGCGAACGACCGCCACGGCCGCTCCTCCATCTGCTTCCGTAGGTCCGCGGGGAAACCGCTGCTGAACGCGAAGACCTTGAAGTTGTCACCCTCGGCCCGCGCCAGCCAGCCGATGTCCGCGCCTGACAGCCGGACGGCGTTCTCGGTGACGATCTCGAGGACCGGCTGGAGATCGAAGGCCGAGCGGCTGATCGTCTTCAGGACCTCGGCGACGGCGGTCTGCTGCTCGAGCGACTCCTTCGTCTCGTTGAAGAGCCGAACGTTCTCGATCGCGATCGCCGCCTGGCTTGCGAACGTCTCGACCAGGCGCGTCTCTTCCGGGGTGAACGGCTGGACGCGCATGCGGGCCATGCCCAGGATGCCGACCACCTGGCCACCACCGAAGATCGGCACGCCGAGAGCGCTGTGCACGCCGTGCTCGACGTTCGCAGGCCAGTCGTACTCAGGGTCGGTGGCCATGTCCTGTATTTGCACGGTGCCTCGCGACAGCGCGATGCGGCCGACCAGGGTCTTTCGGGTCACGGGGCTCGGATGGGTGCGTTCGTACTCGATGAGCTCCGGGATGCCACCGGATGTCGCGACGATCCGGAACACCTCACCGTCACGGCGGAACAGGTAGCCCCAGTCGCCGCGGCACAGCTTGGTGGCGTTCTCGACGACGACGTCGAAGACCGCCTGGAGATCGAAGGCCGACCGGCTGATCGTTTTCAGCACTTCGGCGACGGCGGTCTGCTGTTCGAGTGACTCCTTCGTCTCGTTGAAGAGGCGCACATTCTCGATCGCGATCGCCGCCTGGTCGGCGAATGTGCGCACGAGCTCGATCTGACGCTCGGTGAAGGGCCGCACCTCGTTGCGCATCAGCCCGAAGACGCCGATCGGGAAGCCATCGCGCATTAGCGGGACGCCGAGCACGGTTCGATAACCGCTGAGGCTTTGGAGGTCGCGCGGCCCGTACTCGGCGTCCGCGAGCACGTCAGGGATGTGCACGACCTCGCGTGTCAAGGCGGTCCGGCCGATGAGGGTGTCGCGGCCCGGGCTTCGCGGGCTCGTGAACGCCTGCTGCTTGTATTCGTCGGTCAGCTCCGGGCCCCAGAACGCGGCGGTCTGATAGGCGTTGCCGTCCCACCGGTGCACGGAACCGTGCTCCGCGTCGCACAGTCTCGCCGCTTGCTCGACGAGCGTCTCGAGCACCGGGCGGAGATCGAATGCCGACCGGCTGATCGTTTTGAGGATCTCGGCGATGGCGGTCTGCTGCTCCAGCGCCTCCTTCGTCTCGTTGAAGAGGCGCACGTTCTCGATCGCGATGATCGCCTGGTTGGCGAACGTTTCCACCAGGTCGATCTGCCTCGTGCTGAAATGGCCCGGCCGCTTACGCCATAGCGTGATCACACCGGCGACGATCCCGTCCTTCAGCAGCGGAACGCCGAGCAGCGAACGGAATCCGCCATCGCGGTAGCTGCTCAGATCGCGCAGGCGCTCGTCGTCTAGTACGTCCGGTATCTCGACCGAACGCGCGCTGAAGTAGACACGGGATCCGAGCAGGTGCTCCGTCTCCTTCGTCAAGCTGAACATCGTGCCGACCGCAGTACCTTCGGCAGCAGCGCCGTATGACGCGACGGTGCGTGACAGGGCGGGACCCACCAGGAGATAGAAGAAGCCCGCCTCAGCCTCGCATAGGTTCGCGGCGTGGCGGAGAGCCGTCTCGAATACTGGACCGAGGTCGGACGTCGCGTTGCTGATGACCTTCAGCAGATCCGCGATCGCGGTCTGGTGATCGAGTCCCTCCTTGGTCTCGTTGAACAGGCGCACGTTCTCGATCGCGATCGCGGCCTGATCGGCGAAGGTCTTCACCAGCTCGATCTGACGCTCCGCGAACGGCCGGACCGTGTCCCGGGCCAGGAAGATGACCCCGAGCACGGTCTCACCACGGACCATCGGAACGACCAGCATGCTGTGCGCCTTGTCGCGGAACTGGCTGTCGACGTACTCAGGGTCCGTGGCGAGGTCGACGATGTGCAGGACCTGGCGGTTTCGCCGCACCTCCGTCATGAGCATGCGGCCCTTGAGAGGTCTCGGGGTGCGCCCGGCGCGCAAGCTTTCCTGACTGCGCGTCGCCATCTCCCGGATCGCCTGCGACGTCCCGCGGAAGCCCATCGCCGTGGCGCCTTCGCCCACGAACCGGAGCGCCCAGACGTTGTCCGCCTCGCACAGGCGGCTGACGTTGTCGATGATCGCGTCGAAGACGGGCTGCAGGTCGGTCGTCGCTCCACCGATCGCGCGCAGAACCTCGCTCGTCGCGGTCTGACGCTCGAGCGCCTCCTTCGTTTCGTTGAAGAGGCGCACGTTCTCGATCGCAATCCCCGCTTGGTCCGCGAACGTTCGCACGAGCGCGATCTCGCGCTCGCTGAAGGGGCGCGCCTCGCTTCGTACGAGGTTGAACCAGCCGTACAGCTCGCCACCGATCTTCACGGCCACGCCGAGGTGCGTCGGGTAGCGGTCTACGACCTCCTGGTCGAGCGAGCGATCCGAGGGATCCGCCTTCCTCATGTCGGGGATATGAACGACATCTTCACCTGCGGCGATCCGCCGACCGGGCGTCGTCTGCTCGACGCGCCGCTTGCTGCCGACCCCGTAGCTCTCCGTCGGGCGCGAGCTCGCGACGATCGTCGCGAACTCACCGTCGAGCCGCCGCAGGAGCGCGTGGTCAGCGCCGCAGATCTCCACGGCATGCTTGAGGATCGTGTCGAAGACAGGCTGGGGATCGGTCGTCGCCTTCGCGATCGCGGCAAGGACATCGGAGATCGCGCGCTGCTGCGCGAGCGCTTCCCTGGTCTCGTTGAAGAGGCGCACGTTCTCGATCGCGATCACGGCCTGATCGGCGAAGGCTTCGACGAGCCGGATCTGCTTCTTCTCGAACGCGACGGGCAGCCTCTTCCGAAGCGTGATGGTCCCGATCCCCTTGCCCTCGCGCAGCAACGGCGCGGCGAGAACGGCGCGCCATGTGCCGACGACCTGCGCAATCTCCCGGGTCGTCGGGTACGGATCTCCTTCAGGTCCGAGGATGTCCGCGACGTGGATCGTCCGGCACTCGAGGAAGGCGAGACTGGTGAGGCCCGTGCGGGTGATGGGCTGCGTCTCGAAGCGGGCGGCGTGCGGCGTCGGTCGGAGCGAACCGTAGTGAGCCATTCGGACGAGGTTGTCGCCCTGGGCCAGCCGGACGATCACATCCTCCGCACCGGTGAACCGCGCAGCGTTCTCGGCGATCGCCTCGAGGACGGGTTTGAGATCCGTCGGCGAGTGGGCGATCGCGCGGAGCACGCCGGCTTGCGCGGTCTGCTGGGCGAGCGCCTCCTTCGTTTCGTTGAAGAGGCGCACGTTCTCGATCGCGATCGCCGCCTGATCGGCGAACGTCTGGACGAGCGCGATGTCGCGATCGGTGAAATCGATGGCCTCCGCCCGCCAGAGGCCCAGGACGCCGATGGGCTCCCCGTCGCTGATCAGCGGCACACCGAGCGGTCGGACTTGGCCGGGGTGGGTGACACTCCAGTTGCGGGCCCAGTCCGGGAGCTCAGGATCATCGATGTAGTCCTGCCTCGTAAAGGGACGCCGTTCGAGGATCGCGCGGCCGAAGTTCCAGCGAGAGATCTCGGTGCCGCGGCCAATGATTGCGCGCTCGGCCTCAGGCGCTCCCGACGACACCGCGACCCGGCGCTGGAACCTACCCGCGAGGCGGTCTAGGAATCCCCACTCGGCGTGGCACAGTCGCGTCGCGTGCTCGATGACGGAATCCAAGACGGCCTGTAGGTCGAAGCTCGATCGCGTCATCGCGTTCAGCACTTCCGCGATGGCTCTGACCTCGGTCAAGCGCGTGGTCGCCGGCTCGTGGCCGGTGGCAGTCGTCGGCTTTGCCCTCGCGGCTGGCGTCGGCCTCGCGCGAGCGGCCGTCTTCGCGCGCGGCACAGTCTTCGTCGGCACCTTCGCCGATGGTCGCGCGGGCGACGCCGGCCTTACGGGTGTCTTTGGACGAGAGGCGGCGCGCTTGCCCGGCATGAGGCCCGAAGTATCGCGCGCCGCGAGGGCCGCGACCTAGCGCCGAATGTCACCCGGGCGACGTCCGAAGCGCAATTGACCCAACGGATCCGGCGGGGCCTCGAGCCTAGGCGTCGGCGTCCGGCAGGAGGATCGACGGATAGGCGCATTTCCAGCCGAGCTCGGCCTGCGCACGCTTGGCGACGACGACGCTGCCGATCCGCGGCGGCGCCCAGGCGGGCTTTCGCGCGGTCCGGCGTTCGATGGCGGCGGCGGGATCGCGGTCGAGAAGGGCGGCGTCCTCGGGCAGGAGCGGGGTGGGCGCGCTGATCACGTAGACGGCACCGGACCGGCCGAGCGCGCAGGCCGCCGCGACCGCCACGGCGGCGTCGCGCGGGTCGACCGCGCGATACAGCTTGCGCACCTCGTCCTCTGGATCGCCCTCTCGCGCGAAGCGCGCGAGCCTCAGGACGATGCCGTCCACGTCGGACGCCGCGAGCATCCGCTCGCATTCGCGCTTCGAGCGCGCGTACGCGTCGTCTGCGTCGGGCGGGACCGACTCGTCGAGGAACCGCGCCGGCTGGCCCGGCTGGCTGTCGCGCCACACGCTGGTGCTGCTCGCCAGCACAACGCGGCGGACGCCGGCGGCGTTCGCGACGTCCAGCAGCGCGGTGAAGGGCCGCACGTTCGCCTCCTCGTAGTCGGCGTCCGGCTTCGCCACGCGCGGATGGAGCGCGGCGAGGTGGACCAGCACGTCGACGCCGTGAAGTGCAGCACCCATCGCCGCGCGGTCGCCGATCTCACGGCCGTCGCGGCGGTCGATGGCGAGCGTGTCCGCGGGCAAGAGTGCGAGCAATGCGGTCCCGAGCACGCCGCGCGCGCCGGTGACCGCGATCACGCGCCCGAGCGTATCCTCTGGCGTCTCATGGCCGTCACGACAAAGGGGAGCGTCGACACCGCGCGCGTCGCACGGGACACGAAGGAGCACGTCCTCATCTCGTGGTCCGCGCAGGGCCAGGTCGCGCCGCTCGTCGTGACCGGCGCCGAGGGCTGCTGGATTCACTCCGGAGACCGGCGGATCCTCGACTTCTCATCGACGCTCGTGAACACGAACCTCGGCCATCAGCACCCGCGCGTCGTGCGCGCGATCCAGGAGCAGGCCGCGGCGCTGACATATGCCGCACCGTCGTTCACCGACGAGCCGCGCGCGACCCTCGCCCGGATGATCGCCGACGTCGCGCCCGGTGACCTCTCGAAGACGCTCTTCACCACGGGCGGTACCGAGGCGATCGAGAACGCGATCAAGATCGCGCGGCTCTACACCGGCCGCCACAAGATCCTCACGCAGTGGCGCAGCTTCCACGGCCAGACCCAGGGCGCGATGACCGCCGGCGGCGACAACCGTCGCTGGGCGAACGAGCCCGGCATCACCGGCGTCGTGCACTTCCTCAACCCCGACCCGTATCGCTCGCTCTTCGGCGACGACGCGCAGAAGGCGCTCGCGCACGTCGAGGAGGTGCTCTGGTACGAAGGGCCGCACCTGGTCGCGGCGATCATGCTCGAGCCGATCGTCGGAACCTCGGGCCTCATCGTGCCGCCCGACGGATTCCTCCAGGGCCTGCGCGAGCTCTGCGACAAGCACGGCATCGTGCTCATCCTCGATGAGGTCATGACCGGCTTTGGCCGCACGGGCAAGTGGTTCGCCGGCGAGCACTGGAATGTCGTGCCCGACGTCATGACCTTCGCCAAGGGCGTGAACTCCGGCTACGTGCCGCTCGGCGGCGTCATCGTCGACGAGCCGATCGGAGCGTTCTTCCAGGACCACGTGCTGTGGGGCGGCCTCACCTACAGCGGCCACGCGCTCGCGTGCGCGGCCGGCGTCGCGACGATCGAGACGTATCGCGACGAGCGCGTCATCGAGAACTCGGCCCGCATGGGCGACCTGCTCATGCGCGAGCTGCGCACCGTCGCCGCGCGCCATCCGTCGGTCGGTGATGTCCGTGGCAAGGGCCTGTTCGTGGGGATCGAGCTGGTGAAGGACCGCGCGACGAAGGAGATGCTCGAGCGCTGGAACGGGCCGTCGAGCGCGCTCGCGAATGCGCTCAAGGGCGCGCTCATGCAGCGCGACGTGTACCTCTTCTGCCGCTGGAACATCCTCTTCGTCGCGCCGCCGCTCATCATCACCGAGGACGAGCTGCGCATCGGTATCCGCGCGATCGACGAGGTCCTCGAGATCGCGGATCGCTACGCGGCCACGGGGAAGCTCGCATAGCCCACTTCGGCATCAACCTTCCCGCGCAGCACACGACGTGGGAAGCGATACGCGATACCGCCCTTCTGGTGGACGAGCTCGGCTTCGACTCCGTGTGGACGTGGGATCACTTCGTGCCGCTGCAGGGCGACACCGACGGACCGATCTTCGAGGCATGGGAGCTGCTGGCGGCGTGGGGTGCGCTCACGAAGCGTGTCCACGTGGGCACGCTCGTCACTGGCGCGACGTACCGGCACCCGGCCGTGCTGGCGAACATGGTCGCGACGCTCGACCACGTGACGAACGGCCGCGCCATCCTCGGCCTCGGCGCGGCCTGGCATGAGGCCGAGCACCGGATGTACGGGATCCCCTTTCTCACGACCGGCGGGCGCCTCGCGCGATTGGCGGAATCTGCCGAGGCGATGCGCCTGCTGCTCGACCAGCCCTTCGCGACCTTCAAGGGGAAGTACGTGAAGCTCACCAACGCGACGTGCGAACCCAAGCCGGTCCAGAAACGGCTGCCGCTCCTCATCGGCGGCGGCGGCGAGCGCAAGACGCTGCGGATCGTCGCGCGCTTCGCCGACTACTGGCACGGCCACGGGACGCCCGAGGTGATCGCGCACAAGATCGCGGTCATCGCGAAGCACTGTGCCGAGGTCGGCCGCGATCCGGCCCAGATCACGCCGCTCACCACCGTACGAGACGTCGATCGCCTTCGCACCGGCGCGGATGTCGACGCCATGGTCGGGAAGCTCGTCGCGCTTTGGAGGGCGGGTGCGCGCGGCTTCATCCACTATTCGCTCGCGCCATACGACCACGAGACCATTCGCCTTGTCGCGCGG
>Ga0207684_10006957_pt1 | contig 10231 bp, 10 predicted proteins | sample KBSK5501metaG_FD_184342 | JGI IMG/M metagenome (GOLD analysis project Ga0207684, IMG submission 184342) | Corn, switchgrass and miscanthus rhizosphere microbial communities from Kellogg Biological Station, Michigan, USA - KBS K5-50-1 metaG... | ecosystem: Host-associated > Plants > Roots >... | reverse complement strand
TTATCTAATCGAGCGACCTGCGCCCGAAGCCGAGTCAACGCTGCGGCCAAAAGAATTCCGCAGCACAATCGAAGGCGGCACAACTCGGCTCGTCCTCGAAACAGGGACGACCGGGCCAATCGCCGGTGTCAGTCTCGAAACGCCCGCCTCGCACTTCGTCAAAGCCGTGCAAGTGGAAGGATCGCACGACGGCGCGAATTGGAAGAAACTCGCTGCGGGAGAACCGATCTTCCAATTGCCCGGTGGCGCCGCGAAGTTGCGCGTATCGTTTCCGCAAGGCGGCTGGAGATTTTTGCGGCTCACCGCTGACGACCGGCGTTCGGACCCAGTGCCGTTCACCGGCGCACAACTGCACAGACCGCGCTCCACCGCGCCCGCGGAAGCAGTTTCCGTCAGGATCAAATCGCGCGACGAAAGCCTCGGCGTCACGCGGCTTACCCTCGATCTTGGCGCATCGAACTTGGTGCTGGCGTCGCTGCGTATCGACACGAGCGAGCCGTTGTTTACGCGTTCTGTTACTCTTGCCGTTCCCGAAATTGGCGAGGACGGCATCCGGGAACGGACACTCGGCGAAGCGGTAGTGTATCGCGTAGATGTCGATGGAAAGAGCGAGGCGCGTCTCGATATCCCGGTCGAGCAACAAATCAAGCCGCGCGAGTTGTTCATGCTGATCCGTAATCAAGACAGCCCGCCGCTCGCGATCAACGCGGTGCGCGGCGAGCGCCGACTCGTGCGACTGATCTTTTTCGCACCCCAACCAGGCCATTATTCGCTGCTTAGCGGCAACAGCCAATGCGCTGGGCCGAGTTACGATCTTTCCGCGTTAAGCGAACAGTTAAAAAATGCAACGGCGACGGAAGTGGAGCCGTCACCGCTCGCTCCCAATCCCAAATACAAAGCGCCCGAAGCGCTCGCAGCCCTCACCCTGACCGGATCAAAGATCGACGTCGCGAAGTGGAAATTCCGCAAACTCGTTCCGCTGACTCAAAGCGGTGCGCAACAAATCGAGCTCCATCCCGACCTGCTCGCCCACGCGTTGCCCGATCAGCGCGACCTGCGTCTCGTCCGCGAAGAACGGCAGATTCCATTCTTAATGGAGCAAACATCCATATCGCGCCCGATCCGGTTGAACGCCGCGCCGGCCAACGATCCAAAAACCCCCACGCTTTCGCGCTGGTCGCTCAAAATGCCGCAAGCAGCATTGCCGATCACGCGGGTTGTCTGCACATCTGGTTCACCGCTTTTCCATCGGGAAATGCGGGCATGGGAAGAAGTCACGGACGAGCGCGGCGACAAATTTCCGCGCGGGCTCGGTCGCGCCACGTGGGACCAAACGCCAGCGAAAGCAACGCGCGAGTTTATCATTCAACTCAGCGCACGGCCGCAAAGCGACACGCTATTTCTCGAAACCAATAATGGCGACAATCCCGCAATCGAACTGCGCGAATTCCGTTGCTACTATCCAGTGACGCGCGTCGTGTTCAAAACCGCGCCCGACTCGACGCACCCAGTCTGGCTCTACTACGGCAATCGCGAAGCGAGCGCTCCGCACTACGATCTCAGTCTGGTGGCTGGCGAGCTCTTGCGCGCGGATCGCGCAACTGTTGTTTCCGGCGGCGAAGAAAACCTTTCCTCAAAAGCTGAGCGCGTTGGCCAAACGCTCACTGGATCTTCCCGCTACATTTTTTGGGGCGCGCTTGGTCTCGTCGTTGTCGTTTTATTAGGCCTTATCTCGCGCTTCTTGCCCAAACCGCAGCAATGATCAACCGATCTTTTTCCGAAACCGCAGAGCACAAAGAATAAAAAGCAAGATCGACATTAAAATGAGCACCGCGAGATTGGGCCAGTATTCGACAAAATGTGCGCCGCGCAGAATGATTGCGCGCATGAGCGAGATGAAGTAGGTGGTCGGGAAAAGCGCGCCGAGCGCGTAAAAAATCCAGGGCATGGTTTCCCGCGGGAAAATAAAACCGGAAAAGAAAACGCTCGGCAAAAGGAAGACCATCGACATTTGCAGCGCTTGCATCTGATTCTCGGCTTTCGTTCCGACGAGCAGGCCGAGACTGAGGAGCGCGAAGACATAGACGAGCGTTGAAAACATCATCGCTCCAATATTTCCGGCAATCGGTACGCTGAAGACGAAGCGCATAATGATGAAGAGGACCGCCGCCATGGTCATGCCGATGCACAGGTACGGGACGAGCTTACCTAGCATGAGGCCCGCGCGGCTCAACGGGCTCACGAGCAACTGCTCGAGAGTTCCGCGTTCGCGTTCACGGACGAGGGCCATGGCGGTAGCGACAGTTGTGCCGATTTGCAAAACAACGCCGATCACACCCGGAACATAGAAGTTCGGGCTGCGCATCGCCGGGTTGTAAAGCATTTGCGGGCGCACGTCGATTGGGACGCCGTGTCGGCCGGTTTCTCGCAACAGCGATTCGACCGATTGCGTCAATGCGACTCCTAACGCCGTGTTGAGCGCTTGCAGCGCGGTCGTGGAATTCGAACCGTCCACCAGCAACTGGACCTGGGCTGAATTGCCCGCGTGCAGATCGCGCGTGAATGTCGGGGGAATTTGCAGCCCAACGTACGCACGGCCTTTTCGAATTTCGCTCGCGAGTTGGTCCAGGCTCTGGACCTCGCCGACCACGCGAAACGTTTCCGTGTTCACGAAGCGATCAATTAACTGGCGGCTCTCGACGGTGCGATCCTCGTTGTAGATGATCATGGCCATGTGCTTGACGTCGGTATCCAGCGCGTAACCAAACGCGACCATCTCGATTAGCGGCGGAAAAAACATGAAGAAAAGCGTCATCGGATCGCGCCAGACCACGATGAATTCTTTAAACAAGATGGCGCCGAGCCCGCGAAAGGGCTTGTGTTTCATCACGCAGCCTTCTGTTGTTCCCCCGCGTGTTTCGCCGAAAGTTCGACAAAAACATCTTCGAGCGACGGCCCGATCTCATGAATTTCCACGTGGCTGATACCGGCGCTGTGCAACTTTTCTTCAATGTGTGCGCGCTTGACGCTTTCATCGACAAGCAAATGCATCGATTGACCAAACACAGTCGCGCTTCGCACGCCGCGGAGTTGATGGACAGCCTGAAGCGCTGTCGTGACATGATCACAGGTCACATCGAGCCGCCGTGTCCCCGGCGGATTCACCTCCGGCATTTGCTTTAATTCATCCGGCTCTCCGCAAACGATCAACTTCGACATGTAGATGTAGCCGACGTGATCGCAGCGTTCTGCTTCATCCATGTAATGCGTCGTGACAAAAAGCGTCATGCCCTGGCCGGCGAATTTGAAAAGCAAATCCCATAGCTCGCGCCGCGCCACCGGATCAATGCCTGCCGTTGGTTCGTCCAGAAATAACACCGTTGGTTTATGCATGAGCGAACACGCCATCGCCAGGCGCTGCCGCCATCCGCCGGAGAGCTGCGATGCCCGCCGGTCGATGTACGGTTCCAGATGAGTGATCGCAATCAATTCATCGCGGCGTTGGATCAATGCGCGTCCGCTCAACCCATAGAGCTTGCCAGAGAAAATAAGGTTCTCATCCACCGTCAGCTCGTCGTAGAGGGAAAATTTTTGGGACATATAACCGATCATGTCCTTGATCGATTCCGTATCCTTCACTACGTCGTGCCCGCCGATGCGCGCCGTGCCCTCACTCGGCTCGAGGATTCCGCACAGCATCCGGATCACAGTCGATTTGCCGGAACCATTTGGCCCGAGAAAGCCGAAGATCGACCCTTTTCCGACGGAGAACGACACGTGATCGACAGCCGTGAATGTGCCGAAACGCTTCGTCAGACCTTCGCACTCAATCATTGGATCAAGCATAAAAGAAAATCTGGAAGCCGAGAAACCAGGAAAGGTCGACAAAATAACCCGAAAAAAGTCCTGGATTCCTGGTTTCCAGATTCATTTCACATTCGGAAAATAAACATCGGCTGACATCCCTGCGCGCAACCGATCGTCGGTATTCGGCAAACGAACCTTCACGCCGAATACCTGCCGGATCCGGTCTTCCACCGTTTGCACGTTGCGCGGCGTGAATTCGGCCTGGCGGTTAATCTGCTCTACCGTCCCCTCAAAATCCTTACCTGGGAAAGAATCAACCCGGACACGCACCGGATCGCCCACTTTTATTAACCCGAGCCACGGTTCCGGCACATAGACTCGCATCCACAAATGATTTGTGAGAAGCAATGTCGCGACTTCGCGATTGGCTGGTAGCACATCGCCTACCTTGACGCTGAGCACCTCCAGAACCGAATCGGCCGGCGCAATCACTTGCATTTCCGCAAGCTGCGCATCGATATCAGCAAGCTGCGCACGCGCCTGGGTGATGCGCATCCGAACGGCCTCGACATTTTTGTCCTGCGCTTTAGCCGCACTGTCCGCGCGCTGGGCGTCGCTAGGCGAGACCACCTTGCGTTGCAGTAAATCTTTTTGCCGCTTCGCATCATCGCGCAAGAATTGAAGCTGCGCTTCCTGCGAGTCGGCGTCGCGGATCGCGGTATCAATCTGCGCTTCGGCCAGATCGCGTCGGGCATGCAGTTCGGAAGCATCCAGTTCCGCGATCGGCTGTCCGGCGTGCAAAGCGTCCCCTTCCCACGCGAAAATCTTTTCTACTCGTCCGCCACTGCGCGGGCCCACATGTACTTCGTCCACTTCGATTGTTCCGGAGACGGAGTTGTTGCGCTTCTGGCAGCCCGACAGAACGATCGACAATGCGATCAGAGTAACGGTACAAAGCCAGCCTCGAAAGAACTCGCGAGCCCCGGTTGTTTCGGGGTTGTCGATCTTGTTTGGCACGAAGAACATTAGGAAACGGGGTTTGGCCTTGTTGCGCAAGCGATTGAACCGCGACGCAAAGTAAATGAGTGTGCCCAATGACGACACGACATTTTGATCATATTGATTTGCGAGTAAGGGACATGGAAGTGGCCAGAAGATTTTACGGGAAACTATTACCAGAGCTGGGATTTGTTCACGAGAGCCCAGGCGAAAATTTCCATACCTTTTATTCCGCCGGAGGGGACAAGCCCTCGGAGTTCTTCGGCTTCACCGAAGATAAAAATCATCGGCCAAACGGAACACGCGTCGCGTTCTGGGCCGACACGCGTGAAGAAGTTGATCGAATCGCGGAACTGGTGCGCGAAGCGGGCGGAAAAACTCTGGAAGGTCCGGAAATCTGCGTCGATTACAGTCCCGGCTACTACGCATTTTTCTTCGAAGATCCTGACGGCAACAAATTGGAAATTTGCTGCCGGGAAAGTCCGATCATTGCGGAATGAACGAATTTCGGCGAAGAGTTGGGTAATGAGTAATCCGGCGCACGTTCCGGCGATTCTGCAGGAGCCGCGTCGCCATCGCTATCTTAAGCTCATCGCGCTCTTCAAAATCGGCAAGGGCGTGCTATTGCTTTTGCTTGGAGTTTCGCTGCTTTTCCTGAACGCGCGCACCCGCTGGATGGATTTGCTTTCGAATTGGGCCGCGGACGAGATCCTGCTGGAGCACAGCAAACCAGTGGCCTTTTTGCTCCACAAACTTCAAGTCGTGCTCGCAGGCGGAATGTTGCGTGCCACCGGTTTTTTGGCGCTGTTTTATACGGCGGTTCTATTCACTGAGGGAATCGGCGTCTATATGCAGCAACGCTGGGCGGAATTTTTGATGATTTTTGCCACTGCGTCCCTGATTCCGGTCGAGGTGCGGCACATCTGGCACCGCCCAGGCTTGGTAGGCGTGCTCATCTTACTGGCAAACTGTTTCATCGTTTGGTTCCTCTACCGCGTGCTCAAGCGCGACAAAGCGAAACCCCACACCTCGCAACGTCAGGAATTAGTCGAGACGCGTTAGGCTCATTTCGGGCCGCAGGGACTGCCGATTCAATCGAGCAGACTCTTCACACCGAGGCCCGGTTTGTTGAGCACGTATGTGTAAATCATCGTCGTCGAAACATCCTTGTGTCCCAGTAACTCCTGGACAGTGCGAATATCGTAACCACGTTGCAGCAAGTGAGTAGCAAAAGAGTGACGCAGACTGTGACAGTTGGCCCATTTTACTATCCCAGATGCCTGGACTGCTTTCTTGAGAGCGCCCTGCAATATTCCTTCGGCGATGTGATGTCGCTGTCTAGTGCCGCTGCGCGGATCGTTAGACCTAAAGCGCCGTGACGATCAAGTCACCACATCTGCAAAACCCACTCCAAGCAACACCCGACAACATTGCCGACATCATGGCATCCCTTCCGCAGCAAAACGACGGGGATCGATTCGCCATTCTTGGCGGCAATGACCCGCAAGTTTACATCCAGACGCTTTCCACGCCGAAAGGATTTCAGCTGGAGTACCAGGAGGGCCGGCATCGCGCAGCACTACCACTGCACGCGAGAAGATTTGTCGGCAGCCGAGGTCGTCGAGGTCTTCCGCGACTATCTCGCCGGCGACATCTTCTGGAAGCGCCGGTTTGAGTTTGAGTGTCGCGACCTCCGTACCCCATGGTATCGTGCCGGCTTTTTCCTTGGTCAGCTATTTAGAAAGGTTGCAGAGTTTGCTGGTATCCGATAAGTCTAACCAATCGCTGGAGCCAACCCAGCACTTTGTTGTAAGCTTTCGGTCGATGCGCACGCCAATTCTCAAAGCTGGGTAGCTGATCTTTTTCTCATTGGACTGAACGAGCATGAGCAAGAATTCAATGACCATTCTTGCAGTTTTAGGGTGCGCCGGTTGGGGCACGGTCATCTGGCATGCCTCGTCATACCGGTAAGCAGGAGCCTTAGGACGCTCGCAGCCTGGTCTATCCTCCCAGCTTGTTCGTCGCCGGATTCATCGGCGCGGCACTTATTCCGCGCCGTTTCTGGCTTGCTGCTATGGCGGTGTGGGCGGGTCAGACGGTCGGGTTCTTGTGGCGCGTCTTCACTTCTTCCGATGCTGGCGGATTGTGGCCTTTGGGTTTGATGATCGCCTTGCCGCTGTATTCGCTTCTAAGTCTGTTTGGAGCGTTCCTTGGCTGGCCGGCAGGCACGCTGATTCGTAGATTTCTTGACAGAGGGAGGAAAACGGAGCAATCCGTGGGAGCGAACGGGACCTCGGCCCGTCGCTCGCTTGATCGTTAGATCGATTTTGGCTGAATGCCAAATTGGGCCAGAGCGGCGAGCGTTTTTTCCATCGGCAGGCCGATGACATTTGTATAGGAGCCGTCGATTTTTGCGATGATCTCCGCGCCGCAACCTTGGGCGGCGTAAGCGCCGGCTTTGTCGAGCGGATCCACTTTCCCGAGGTACTTGTCGATCTTCGCCTTGGTCAAACGGCGAAAACGAACACTCGAAAATTCATGAAACGTTACCGGTTGTCCGACGGCGAAACGATAAATAAAAACCGCGGAACAAACCTCGTGCGTTCGTCCGCTTAGGCGCCGTAGAATTTGTGCAGCCTCGCTCAAATCCGCCGGTTTACCGATGACTTTGCCCTCGAACGCGATCAACGTGTCGGCCGCGAGCACGACTCTGTCGGGACGCATTCGTGCAACTGATGTCCCTTTTCGAATCGCATTCCACATCGTGAGTTCACGCAACGTAAGATCGACATCAAACTTTTCCTCTATTCGCGGTGAAACAGTTTCGAAATCAAAGCCTGCTTCTGCAAGCAACGCCGCCCGCCTGGGCGAATTTGACGCCAACAGTAGGCGAACCATGGCGGGAGCAGCGCGAACGCCGCGTTATGCGTTCGGCGAAACGGATGGAGCCGTATTCTTCTTCTCAAAAATGTCCGGCAACTTTGGTTCTTTGAAATCGTTGGGGACAGTAAACTCAGAATCGCTAATCGGCTCACGGCTTACCGATGTAATCGTGCTCGTAATTTCCGTCCCATGGTCGGAAGGAGTCGCGGTCCGTTTTTTTTCCGGGGCCGGCGTCTCTTTGGTCATGACCAGTTGCGTGCGGATTGGCAGCCCCGGGAAATCGCGAAAATCGGGCATTTTTGTGTTCGCGGCGTCCCAGAACTCCAATTTGATCGATTGCAGTTGTCCGAGGATGGCAGGGCCGTCGGGATAGCTCGGCGCGATCCAGTACGTGGCTTTGAAATCCGGGCCGTCGCAAGTGTATTTTTCTGTTTCGTAGCCGTTTATCATTTCCTTTTGTCCGGTCGGCGTCAGTTTGGGTTTTTCGGCGCCTTCTTTCTCTTTCTTATTGTTTCCCGCAAATTTGTTTAACATTTCGGTGACGGCCTTTGCTTTGTCGCGCGACATACGAACGACGGTCTTTTGTTCGTTCATTAAATGGACTACATCGCCAGTCGTCCCATCCACAATCGTACTGAGCTTTGGTGAAGCGTCGATCCGTGCTTTGTCGCCTTTAATTTTAATCGTGACATTGCTCGCTGGGGCCGTGTCTTCGCCTTTTGCGGCTTGCGCCGCCGGTTGCACCGTAGAGGAGTAAACAATCGTGAGGTCGGCGTGGGCAGAAAGAAGAAAAGAAGTGCCCAAGGCGACCGAACAAAGCGCGATTTTCATGTGGCAAAACAGCTAGATGCCGCCTGCCAAAATGCAAGAAGACATTCCGCTTGATTGAGCGGGTAATGCGGCGAACTCGGCTCGGAAATCGCGGTTTGATTATGTCGATTTTTGCGCCTTAAGCAGCTTGATGGCATCGCGCAATTCCGCGGCACGTTCGTAAAGCTCCTTGCCGATGGCGGTCTCCATCTCGCGTTGCATGATCTCCAGCTTGGAGAGCGGACGTTTTGCTTTCACTTCCTCGAGCCATTCGTCAAGAAATGCGATCTCGGAGCTTTTGGATACAAGCTCGGGGAAATTTGAATGCTGGAAAAATTCCGCAATAGCATCGCGTCCACGCTCAATCTCGGACATGGCTTCGCCAAATTTGCCCTGGGCAAGAAGGATGGATGCCTTGGCGCGTGTGTTCATCATGAGCACGTAAGGACGGAACTGTTGCAGGCTCCAGGAAAGCTCGTCGCGGTCAGTGTGCTCGGTCACGAATGTGAAAAGATCGAGATTGCGTTGTGTGTCGCGCACTACGCCCGCGAAATCGTTGATCTGAAAGAGACTTAAATAGCGATGATAATACTGGATGCCTTCCTGCTGGAGTTCGGCGCATTCTTCCGGCGTGAGTTCGTAATCTTCGCCTTTCTCTGCCGCGCGAACCGCCCGTCTCTGGTGGTATTCGAGGAGCGATTCGCAGTTATGCGGACGCTGGCCATCGGGCCGTCCAGTCATTTCCATTTGCAGCACGCCGAGATCGACCCGCAGTTGCAATTTCTCTCGGCCATCGAGCCCGGCGATTTTGCGCACCTTGACGTTGCCATTCTCATGCGGCCAATCCTTCAGGATCGTATTCAAATCCAAACTCATCGTAGCCGGAACATCGGACATTTAACCTTCGCTTGTCAATAATGTCGCGGTCAGCAAGGAAATGAGATTGCCTACTATCAATCGTTCGATTGCCAAAGTTTGGCCTTTCGCGCAAGCTTCACCAAGATGGAGCAGGCGATCGACTTGTTCATCCGCTTCCTCGCGGTCGAGCGCGGTCTTTCGGAAAACTACCAGCTCTCCACCCAGCGATCGCTCACTGATTTCGCGCAATGGTGCGCTGCGAAAAAAAAGATAGACGACCCGCGCAAGGTGACGCTTGCGCTCATGAGCGAGTATCTGGCCGATCGCAAACGCGCGGGGCTTTCAGCGTCATCGATTAAGCTAATCGTGGTCGCACTCAAGATTTTCTTTCGTTTTCTCGCAGCTAAAGGCGGCGTGGATCGCGATCCCGCGGAAGCGCTCGCGCTGCCCCGGATCGAGCGTTATCTGCCCGAAACCCTTAACGAATTACAGGTTGAGCAATTGTTGGAAAAGATCGACACAAAAATTCTGCACGGGTTGCGCGACCGCGCGATGATCGAACTGCTGTATGCGAGCGGGTTGCGCATTTCCGAGCTGGCGAATGCGCGCCTGGAGAATTTCAATTTTGAAGAGCGCATTGTGCGTGTGACCGGCAAAGGGAACAAAACACGACTTGTCCCGGTTGGCCGCAAAGCGTGCGAAGCGCTCGCAGCCTATTTGTCCACCGAGCGACCGAAACTCGTGAAGCGGCGCAGCAGCAGCGAGATTTTTCTTTCTGCGCGCGGGACAAAATTAACAACGGCGCGTATCTGGCAGATTGTGAAAAAACATGCCCGACACTCCGGATTGGAGAAAAATATTTATCCGCATCTTC
>Ga0207684_10006956_pt1 | contig 10232 bp, 8 predicted proteins | sample KBSK5501metaG_FD_184342 | JGI IMG/M metagenome (GOLD analysis project Ga0207684, IMG submission 184342) | Corn, switchgrass and miscanthus rhizosphere microbial communities from Kellogg Biological Station, Michigan, USA - KBS K5-50-1 metaG... | ecosystem: Host-associated > Plants > Roots >... | reverse complement strand
CCAAGCCCGGCGACCTGCCGGTGATGCAGCCGACAACGTTCGAGCTGGTGATCAACCTCAAGACCGCCAAGGCGCTGGGCCTCGAGGTTCCGCTCCATCTCCAGCAGCTCGCCGACGAGGTGATCGAATGAGACGACGCGAGTTCATATCGCTGCTCAGCGGCGCGGCGGTTGCGTGGCCGCTTGCGGCGCGGGCGCAGAAGCCCGATCTCGTCCGGCGAGTCGGCATCCTGATAAGTGGGGCCGAAGCCGATCCGGAAATGCAAGCGCGGTCGCGAACGCCGTCTCGATGTCTCCGATGGTGATGGCACCGCTCGTTGGACAAAGATGCGCCATTCTCGACGATTTCGAATCGTTCTCGGCCCAGCGGAATGCGCGCGGACGCTCTCCTGGTCATCTCCTCCGCGCTATTCACCAGCCAACGGGATCAGATCGTGGCGCTCGCTGCTCGCCATGCAATCCCTGCTAGCTACTCGCTACGTGAGTTCCCCGTGGCTGGCGGGGATGGCTTTCAAGGGATTTAGATCCCTTGCGTCCGCCGGCAGCCGCTGCCGAAGGGGCCTAGCGCACAACCTGCTGCGCAACCCGCATTACGTCGTTTTTTCAGCAATCTGAGCCAGCTGCCAGGTTGCTGATCCGCACGTCCCCAATGCACGTTCTTAAGGGTGGCATGGCCTGTGCCCGGAAGTGTTATGGCCTGTGCCCGGAAGTGTTATGGCCTGTGCCCGGAAGTGTTAAGGTCGTTGGGAGCCACGATAACGCGTTCAATGGTGTGTGTTGCAACGGCTCTTCTTCGAGTTCGCTGCTCTGCCGCGAGCGCAAGTGTGAACTAGTTCACACACGTATCGGAAAAAGCTCGGTACGAATCCGAGGCTGCAACAGACGGCGGATATCGCAGCCAACCGCGGGAGGGGAACCATGCCCGCCAGCAATAGGATCATAATTTGTGCAGTGTTGACGACGGGGCTTCTGCTCCAAGGCTCACCGTGCTTTGGGGAGGACCACACGAAACTCGCTGGCACCTGGAAACTGGTCGCGTTCATGACCGAGGATATCGACAACAAGGTGCGAGAAAACGTGTGCGAGGAGCAGGCGGAGGGCTATCTTACATTTACAGCTGCTGGTCGCGTGTTCGGATTCGCGACCACGAAAGGCGGTGAACCGTTAGCGAGCACACCGGAGAGCTACGATGCATCCCGGCCGATAATTTCCTATTCGGGCAACTATCGCTTTGAGGGGAGCGATCTCGCCGCAAAGGTCGATTTAGTTTGGGATGACGGATGGCCACGCACCGAGGAGCTGCATCACTATCGTTTGGACGGCGACAAGCGGCTCGTAGAAACGACCCACGTCCGTTATCCGAATGCGTTCGGGAGTAGAATGATCAGCATTCTAGTTTGGGAGCACGAATAAGAAAATTCAGATGCGCCAAGGATTTGCCGGTCACCCTGCGGCACACTGAGCTTGCGGCAGGCCGACCGCTTCGATGAGGTCGGCTGGTGGTCACTCCCCGGGCGGGCGGGAGGAAGGCCCGTGTCCGAATGAAACGGCGTGAGTTCATGATCCTTCTGGGCGGCGCGGCGGCTTGGCCGCTCGCTGCCCGCGCGCAGCAGCCTGATCGCGTGCGGCGTGTTGGCGTATTGATGGGAATTGCGGATGACCCGGAAGGACAGGCGCGGGTCATGGTTTTCAAGCAGGCCCTTCACGCCCTGGGCTGGATAGAGGGCCGCAACGTCCAATTCATCTATCGCTGGAGCGCGGGCGACGTCGTGCATGCGCGCCAGTTCGCCAAAGAGTTGCTCGATTTGCGGTCGGACGTGATCCTGGCCAATTCGACGCCCATCGCCGTCGCGGTCAGGGACATCACCCGCACGACGCCCACGGTGTTTGTACAGGTCAGCGATCCCGTCACCGCCGGTGTGGTGCAAAGCTTGGCGCGACCAGGTAGCAATCTCACCGGGTTCACGAATTTCGGGGCCTCAATAGCTAATAAGTGGCTTGAATTGGTGAAGCGTGTCGCTCCAAACATCACGCGGGTTGCCTATCTCTTCAACCCAAACACAGCGCCTCTCTTTTACGCGAAGGCGGTCGAGACCGCCGCGCCGGTGTTGTCACTAAAGCCGTTTGCCGCAGCGGTTCACAACGCGGACGAGATGGAGGGCGTGATCGAGCAGTTTGCGCGCGCGTCCGATGGTGCCCTCCTCGTGCTGCCGGACCTCTTCACCGCAACGAATCGTCAATCGATCGTCGCGCTCGCCGCTCGCCACCGCTTGCCGGCGGTCTATCCGTTCCGCTACTTCGTCGCAGGCGGCGGCCTGATGTCCTATGGGATTGAGCTGCTCGAGACATACCGGCAGGCGGCGTCCTATGTCGATCGCATCCTCAAGGGCGAGAAGCCGGCCGATCTACCGGTGCAACAGCCGACCAAGTACGAGACGGTGATCAATCTGAAGACGGCACGGGCGCTCGGCCTAGAAATCCCGGCGACGCTGCTCGCCCGCGCCGACGAGGTGATCGAGTGAACAGGCGCGCGTTCATATCGCTGCTCGGCGGCGCGGTGGTGGCGTGGCCGCTCGCGGCACGCGCGCAGCGTGGCGAACGCGTGCGGCGCATCGCAGTGTTGATGAGCAATGTGGAGGATGATCCGGAAGCGCAGGCGCGCACGGCGGCATTTCGGCAAGGTCTGCAGGAGCTGGGTTGGAGCGAGGGGCAGAACTTGCACGTCGATTGGCTTTGGTCGGGAGGCGATATCGGCCGCATTCGCGGTTACGCGACGGAAGTTGCGGCGCTCGCACCCGACCTCGTCGTCGCCAACGGAGCAGCCAACCTTTCGGCGATTAAGGAGGCGATCCGCTCGATTCCGATCGTGTTCGTGGTCGTCAGCGATCCGGTGGGGCAGGGTTTCATCTCGAGCCTGGGGCGTCCCGGCGGCAATATCACCGGCTTCAGCTTCGTCGAATACTCGATGTTCGGAAAGTCGCTGGAGCTTCTCCGACAGGTTGCGCCCGCCGTCACGCGCGTCGCTTTCATGTTCAACCCCGACACCGTTCCTTTCTACGATCGGTTCCTGCCTTCGTTCGAGACCGAAGCGCGGAAGCACTCGGTCGAGGTCGCGCGTGCCCGCGTCCGCAATGAAGCCGAGATCGATGGTGCCGTCGCCGAACTTGCTGCAGCGCCGGGCGGGGGCCTGATCGTGCCGCCAGATACCTATACCTTGGTGCACCGCGGGCTGATCGTGACGTCAGCTGCGCGACACCGCATTCCCGCGATCTATTCCTATCGGCAGGTGGTCAAGGAAGGCGGCCTAATGTCGTACGGACCCGAAACCGCGGACATCTTCCGGCGGTCAGCTTCCTATGTCGATCGCATCTTGAAAGGAGCGAACCCGGCCGAGCTTCCGGCGCAGGCGCCCACAAAATTCGAATTCGGCGTCAATCTCAAGACCGCAACGACGCTCGGCTTGCTCGTCCCACCCACCGTGCTCGCGCTTGCGGACGAGGTGATCGAATGAGGAGTGGCGCCGCGACCCGGGAGGACGGGTTGACCCACAATTTGATACCGTGCTCGCAATGAGGGGCCTCGATTTCATTAAGCATTTGCGCGCCTCGACTCGACCGGGGGCCGCTGGTGCTGACGCGCCGCAGCACGCGCTAGCCGAAGGCCCTGTTGTAAAGACCCGCCGCCGACTGTTTACCAAGTATGTCGCGCTGTTCGTCGCAGTGGTCTGCGTCGCCCTTGTGTCCAACGGCGTTTTCGACGTCCTGTTCTATTATCAGGAGCACAAGGCGTCGCTGATCCGCATCCAGCGCGAGCAGGCGGAAGCCGCCGCCGCCAAGATCGGCCAGTTCATCAAGGAGATCGAGAGCCAACTCGGCTGGACCACACAACTGCCGTGGTCGGCGGGCTCGATCGAGCAGCGCCGCTTCGATGCCTTGCGGCTATTGCGCCAGGTGCCCGCCATTACCGAGCTGGCTCAGCTCGACGCCTCCGGCAAAGAGCGGCTGCGGGTGTCGCGGCTTGCCATGGACGTGGTTGCGAGCGGCGCCGACCTTTCCAACGATCCCAAGTTTACGGAAGCGGTGGCGCGCAAGGTCTATTACGGCCCGGTCTATTTCCGCCGCGAATCCGAACCGTATATGACGCTGGCCATTGCCGGCACCCGGCGCGACGCCGGCGTGAGCGTCGCCGAGGTCAATCTCAAGCTGATCTGGGACGTGGTCTCGCAAATCAAGGTTGGCGAGCGCGGCCACGCCTACGTCGTCGACGCGCAGGGACGGCTGATCGCGCATCCCGACATCAGCCTCGTGCTGCGCAACACCGACATGTCGAAGCTCGCACAAGTGCGGGCGGCGCGCGCCAGCGCATCCGGCGGCGCCGGCACGAGCGACAATCCAACAGAGACGGTGCAGGAAGCGGAGAACATCGAGGGGCGCAAGGTGCTCACCGCCTATGCGCGGGTAGCGCCGCTCGGCTGGCTGATGTTCGTCGAACTGCCGGCCGAGGAAGCCTATGCGCCGCTCTACGCGGCTTTGCAGCGGCTCGCCTTCGTGCTGCTGGGCGCCCTCGTCTTTGCCGTGCTTGCCGGCATGTTTCTCGCCGGCCGCATGGTCGGCCCGATCCAGGCCCTGCAGGCCGGCGCCGCGCGCATCGGCAGGGGTGACCTCGGCCAGCGCATCGCGATCAAGACCGGGGACGAGCTCGAGGCGCTCGCGGACCAATTCAACGACATGGCGGGCCAGCTGCAGGAATCCTATGCCGGGCTGGAACAGAAGGTCGAGCAGCGGACTCGCGAAGTGGAGGAGAAGAGCCGCCAGCTCGAAATGGCGAGTCAGCACAAGTCCCAATTCCTCGCCAGTATGAGCCATGAACTACGCACGCCGCTCAACGCCATCATCGGGTTGACCGAGATGATGGTCACCAACGCGGCGCGTTTCGGCACGGAAAAGGCGGCGGAACCGCTGCGCCGGGTGCAGCGCGCCGGCACGCATCTTCTCGGCCTCATCAACCAGGTACTCGACCTCTCGAAGATCGAAGCCGGCAAGCTCGAGCTTAGTCCCGAGTCGGTGAATTTGGCGCCGCTGATCGATGAAGTCGTCGGCACCGCGCGGCAGCTCGCCGAGCAGAACAACAACCGACTCATCGTTGAAAGCCAGCCGAATCTTGGCCAGCTAATAGTAGATCCCATGCGGCTACGGCAGATCCTGCTCAATCTGTTGAGCAATGCCTGCAAGTTCACCAAGCAGGGCGAAGTGACGCTGCACGTCAAGAAGGTGGTCAACGGACGCAATTGGATCGAGTTTGCTGTAGCGGATACCGGCATCGGAATGACGCCCGCGCAGCAGATCAAGCTATTCGAGGAATTCACCCAGGCCGATTCCTCAACCGCACGGCAGTACGGCGGCACCGGCCTTGGTCTTGCGATCACGCGCAAGCTTGCACGCATGATGGGTGGGGACGTGACGGTGACGAGCGAGCCGGGCAAGGGCTCGATCTTTACCGTCCGCTTGCCCGGCAGCGCCGAGTCGCAGGCGAGGAGCTTGACCACTTCAGACGGCCGCCGTTCCCCCCATGCTGATTGCGTTCTCGTCATCGACGACGATGCTACAGCGCGCGAGCTCATTGCGGATCACCTCAAGGCCGAAGGATTTTCCGTCGTGACCGCGGCGGGCGGAGTGGAGGGGCTCAAGCTTGCCAAGGAATTGCGTCCGACCGCGATCACGCTCGACGTCATGATGCCAGACCTCGACGGCTGGTCGGTGTTAGCGGCGCTGCGGCAGGACCCTGAGCTCGCCGAGATCCCGGTGATCATGATCACGATCGTGGATGAGCACCGCCGCGGCGTCGCACTCGGTGCCGCCGGCTATCTCACCAAGCCGATCGACCGCGAGCGGCTGCATCGGCTGGTTACCCGCTTTCGGGCACCGACGCCACCCACCAGCGTCCTGCTGGTGGAAGACGACGCCATCCAGCGCGAGCGGATGCGTGGATGGCTCGAGGGTCCGCAATGGAGCGTGCGCGAGGCGGCGAACGGTCGAGAGGCGCTGGATCGTCTTCAACAGGGCAAGCCGGACGTCATCCTGCTCGATCTGATGATGCCGGAGATGGACGGCTTTGCGGTCGTAGCCGCCCTGCAGAAGGAGACGGCCTGGCGGGGCATTCCGGTCATCGTGATCACATCGCTTGATCTCGACGCGAAAGACCGCGAGCGACTGAATGCCGGCGTCCAATTCGTGCTGGTGAAGGAAAGGTTCCGGCCGGCTGACCTGGTCGAGCGCATCCGCCGGCTCGCGCAGAAGACGCCTGAGGTCAGCAACGAGATGGAAGCAGCATCGTGACCAAAGTGCTTTACGTCGAAGACAACGACGACAACGTCTATATGCTCAAGATGCGGCTCGAGCTGCTCGGCGATTTCGAGGTGCTGACGGCGGAGGATGGCGAGAAAGGGTGCGAGGTGGCGGCTGCCGAGCAGCCGGACATCATCCTGATGGACCTCGAAATGCCCGTCATCGACGGCTGGGAAGCCACACGGCGACTGAAGGGCAATCCACAAACCCGCGACATCCCGGTCATCGTTCTGTCCGCGCACGCGCTGGCGGGCGAGCGCGAAAAGGCGATTGCCGCTGGGTGTGACGAGTTCGACAGCACGCCGATCGAATTCGATCGGCTGGTCGCGACCATGCGGCGTGTTCTCGCGCACCGCAAGTGAGGCGTTCCATCTAGGGTGTGCGCCAGCGAAATCGCAATCGTGCCTCCGCCGCGGGGGCTCGCACCGATCTGAATCGATCTGGGGCGGCCAGCAAGGACCATAGTTCGAGCGTAAAGCAGAGCACATCCCGTAGGCTGCCGCTTAGGGGCGCTTGTCCCTGGCGGCCACGTCTACATACGTCCGTGATTTCAAAGGGATGGATCACCGGTCATTGGGATGGCATCCCACCGATTCAGAACAATTAAGATCTGTCCCAAGGACGCAGCCTGCGTTTGGCGGCACAGTCGATCCGTCAATGGCGGCATACCGTTAAAGCAACGGAAGGGGCACGTCATGAGCGACATGACCTTAAAGACGGACCGGGAGAGTCAGGGCTGGACTAGGCCTTCGGACATCGCGTGGGCGGTGGGCTATTTAGTCGTGACTATCCTGCTCGTACTTGTGTGGACAAACGTTCCAGCGTGAGGCAACGGTTTCATCGCGGGAGCGCAATGAGCACGAACAACTGGCGACAGAGCTCACGCGCCGCGCCGCTAACCGAGGTGTGCCCACTGGGAGTAACCTGACCCCCATAGCAACCCTCGGCCCATGGACCATCGGCGGCGCATCGCTGCCAGACGCTGCTCGCCCGCCCCGACGAGGTAATTGAATGAAACGCCGCGAGTTCATCACACTGCTCGGCGGCGCGGCGGCGTGGCCGCTTGCGGCGCGTGCGCAACAACAGCCAAAAATGCTGCGCATCGGGTTTGTCGGTATGCAGCCTCGACAATCGCCACTTTATGCAAATTTCCTTAAGCGGATGGCCGAACTCGGCTATCAAGAAGACCGGAACTTTACATTCGATTATATCCAAACCTCCAATATCGACGGCTACGAGAAGAACTATCGCGAGCTCGCGAGGCGCAAGGTCGACGTGTTCTTGGCGGTCGGGAACGAGCCGGCGCTGCGCGCCGCGCTCTCCGCTGCGGAGGGGAGGCCGATCGCGTTTCTGGCTGTCGATTTTGATCCTCTGGCAAAGGGGTATGTGACAAACTTATCGCGGCCGGGCGGCAATCTTACGGGCATTTTCGTCCGCCAGCTCGAACTCGCCGCCAAACGGGTCGAGATCGCTCGTGAGGCGTTCCCGCGCGCGACGTTGGTCGGAATCGCTTTTGACGCAGTTTCGCGCGAGCAACGCGATGCAACTGCCGAGGCGGCCCGCAAGCTCGGCCTGGAGGCCCGCATGATCGAACTAAGCGGCGAGCAGGGCTACGCTGGAGCATTCGGCACGATGGACGACGCCCGCGGACAGCCGATCATTTTGCCGGCCGGCCCGACATTCCTGCGCGACGGCGCGGCCATTGCGCAAGCCTTGCTTGAGCGCCGCATTCCGTCGGTCGCGGCATTCCGGGAGAATACCGAGGCCGGTGCGCTGATCAGTTACGGCTTCGACCTCATGGGGCTGTTCTATGACATCGCGAGCTATGTCCACCGGATTGCGGGGGGCACCAAGCCGTCCGACATGCCAATCGAGCAATCGCCGCGGTTTTACATGGCGGTCAATCTCAAGACGGCCGCATCGCTCGGCCTTTCCTTGTCGGATGTGTTCGTCGCCCGGGCCAACCAGGTGATCGAATGATGAAGCGCCGCGCGTTCATCACGCTGCTCGGCGGTGCGGCGGCGGCGTTGCCAATGGCGGCGCGTGCGCAGCAGGCTGCGGCGCGGCGGATCGGGGTGCTCTCGGGCGGTGCAGTTGAAACCGGCGCCGATACCCAGGAACGCAATGCGACTCTCGCAAAATCCCTTCAGCAGTTGGGTTGGGTTGTCGGCCATAATGTGCAGATCGATTTTCGCTATGGCTTGGGCAATGCCGCGAACACCCGCAAATACGCAGACGAGCTGGTTGCGCGCGCACCTGACGTCGTCCTGGCTTCCGGCTTGTCAGCCCTGGCGCCATTGTTGCAGGCGACGCGCACGGTGCCGATTGTCTTCGTGGCTGTCGCCGATCCGGTCGGTGCCGGATTCGTGGAGAGCATGGCGCGGCCGGGCGGCAACGCCACCGGGTTCATCCAGTTCGAATACAGTTTGAGCGGAAAATGGCTGCAGTTGCTCAAAGAGATCGCGCCGGAGGTGACGCGGGCGGCGGTCCTGCGCGATCCCGCCACCACGGCGGGAATCGGCCAATTTGCCGTGATACAGTCCGTCGCGTCGTCGATCGGGCTCGACGTGCGCCCGTTCAACCTCCGCGATGCCGGCGAGATCGAGCGTGCCGTGACGGATACAGCCCGCTTGCCGAATGCTGGGCTGGTGGTCACGGCGAGCGCGTTGTCGATCGTTCACGGCGCGCTGATCACCAAATTGGCGGAGCGGCACAAATTGCCCGCGGTCTATCCACGGCGGGCTTTTGTCGCCGCCGGCGGGCTGATGTCCTATGGGTTTGATGCGCTCGAGCAGGTGCGCCAGGCCGCCGGCTACATCGATCGCATTCTCAAGGGCGAAAAGCCTGCCGATCTTCCGGTTCAGGCTCCGACCAAGTACGAGCTTGTGCTTAACCTCAAGACCGCAAAGGCGATGGGCCTCACCGTGCCGCCGACGCTGCTCGCCCGCGCCGACGAGGTGATCGAATGATGAAACGACGCGAGTTCATCACGCTTCTCGGCGGCGCGGTGGCCGCGTGGCCGCTGGCGGCGCGCGCCCAACAGGGGCAGCGCGTGCGGCGCATCGGCGTGCTCATGTATATGCCCGCGGACGATGCGGAGGGACAAGCCCGCCTCGCGGCGCTGTCAGAGGCGCTCCAGCAATTGGGCTGGAGCGAGGGTCGCAACCTGCGGATCGATACCCGCTGGGCCAATGCCGACGACATTCGCAGGCACGCGACCGAGTTGGCCGCGCTGCCGGCGGACGTCCTCGTCGGCGGTACGGGCACCGCAACTGCGGCGCCGCTACTGCAGGCGACCCGCACCGTGCCGATCGTATTCGTCACTGTCATCGACCCGGTCGGCGCCGGTTTCGTCGCGAGCCTGGCGCAGCCGGGCGGCAACGCGACCGGCTTCACGATCTACGAATACGGTATGAGCGGAAAATGGCTGGAGCTGCTCAAGGAGATTGCGCCCAGCGTAACTCGCGTGGCCGTCCTTCGCGATCCGGCGGTCGTATCCGGGATCGGCCAGTTCGGGGCTATTCAGGCCGTGGCGCCGAGTTTGGGAATGGAGTTGAGCCCGGTCGACGTTCGCGATGCGAGCGAGATCGAGCGCGGCGTGACGGCATTCGCGCGCAGACCCAATGGCGGCCTGATCGTGACGGGCACTCCATTAGCGTTCGTTCATCGCGACCTGATCATCTCGCTGGCGAACCAGCATCGATTGCCCTCGGTCTATTGGCATCGCCGCTTCGTCCCCTCTGGTGGCTTGGTCTCGTACGGCCCCGACACTATCGACCCATTCCGACGTGCGGCAGGCTACGTCGATCGCATTCTCAAGGGCGAGAAACCGGCCGACCTCCCGGTGCAGGCGCCGACCAAATATGACCTGGTGGTCAACCTGAAAACC
>Ga0207684_10006955_pt1 | contig 10232 bp, 7 predicted proteins | sample KBSK5501metaG_FD_184342 | JGI IMG/M metagenome (GOLD analysis project Ga0207684, IMG submission 184342) | Corn, switchgrass and miscanthus rhizosphere microbial communities from Kellogg Biological Station, Michigan, USA - KBS K5-50-1 metaG... | ecosystem: Host-associated > Plants > Roots >... | reverse complement strand
TAGCAGACTTCGGGCTGGATCGGCGCGGGGGCCACGGAGACCTGCGGCTGGTAGGCCGGCGCCGGCGCGTAGCCGGGGTCCGCGTAGGCCGGGTACGTCGCATATGGATACGCATAGTAGGGGTCCGCATAGTAGGGATAGGCGAGGGCCGAACCGACGAACACCCCGCCGACGAAGGCCGGGCCGAAACAGCAGCCGAAGCGATGGAACCCGTCGTGATGGAACCCACCGCGGAAGCCACCGTGGAAACCACCGCCCGGCCCCCCGCCCGCAGAGACCGGGGCGGCGAGGGTGAGCGACAGCATGGCCACAAGCGTCAGACCGAGGATCTTCTTCATGACCGCCTCCTTCTTGTCACGACTGCATTGTAACGCTCCGGTCGATGGCACGGTTCCCCTCGGCAGTGGCGGATTGGCCCCTCTCCCGGTAGAGTCCCGAGAGCCGCAAAGGTGAGACCTCGCTCCTGGCACTCGAGGACGGAGGAGTCACCATGGACCTGGTTGGGCGGACCTGGCGGGTGGGGTTCCCTGGTTTCAGCGTCGCCCTCATGGGACTCGTCCTATCCGCGTGTTCCCTTGGTCACCCACGGATCGACCTGGCCGACGGCGCCACCGGGACGATCGCATTCCGGACGCAGACTCCGACCCCGGGGGACTTCGCTCGCCGGAACCTCGACGCCCCGGCCGCCGTGATCTGGGGAGAGCTCAGCATCCCGCGGCGTGCATCGGGCCGCGTCCCCGCCGTGGTTCTTGTCCATGGTTCGAGCGGCGTGGGCAACAACATGCCGGGGTGGCGCTCCGAGCTCAACGGCATGGGGGTGGCCACATTCATCGTCGATAGCTTCGGCGGGCGCGGCATCAAGGAGACGGCCACCGACCAGTCGCGGCTCGCCACTTCAGCCATGATCGTCGATGCCTACCGAGCCCTCGCTCTGCTCGCGACCCATCCCGCCATCGATCGGAACCGGGTCGCGGTGATGGGGTTCTCGAAGGGCGGCGCGGTGGCCCTGTATTCGAGCCTCACCCGATTCCAGCGGGACTGGGGGCCGCCGCGGCTTCACTTCGCGGCGCACCTGCCCTTCTACCCGCCGTGTGGCATTCGGCTCCTCGACGAGGAGCAGGTGAGCGCGCCGATCCGCATCTTCCACGGGGCCGCCGACGACTGGACGCCCGTCGAGCCGTGTCGGGAGTATGTGGAGCGACTCAGACGGGCGGGCGTCGATGCGAAGGTGCACGAGTTCGCAGGCGCGCTCCATGGCTTCGACGTGCCGACCCTGCCCGGGTCGCTCTACCTCCCGGGGGTGCAGAACGGGAGAGGGTGCGGCGTTCGTGAGCAGAGCCCCGGCATCTTCGTGGACGCGGCGACGGGCGCGCCGCTATCCGAGCGGCCGGCGTGCGTGAGGTACGGCGCCACGGTGGGCTACCAGGCCCGCGCGCATCGTGAAGCGGTGGCCGCGGTCAAGGAGTTCTTGGCCACGACCTTCGAGTTGCGCGGTGAGTGACGATGCTTCACCGTCCTTCACGTCGCGAGCCGGGCGTCGTCGCGCACGTGAGCAGGTCCGCGGTACCGCCCCCGGCGAAGCCCCGGTAGAGATCCCAGAAGGACTCGTCGACTCTTCGCTCGCGCGGCGTGCTCGCCTGGTCCCGGTAGCGGCCCACCGCCCTCGGCCCGGCGTTGTAGACGGAGTAGGTCGCCCGGACCGCATCCTCGACGTGGCCGGACCGCCGCCCCTCCTCGATCCCGTACTGGCGGAAATAACCCAGGAGGATCTCGGCGCCGGCCCGGGCGTTGTAGGCGGTGTCCCACCTGAGCCGCTCGACGTTGTAGAAGCCTCGCCACACCCGCTGGTTGATCTGCATGAGCCCGACGCTGCCCAGCGCGGAGGCCCGGTAGGTGATCGTGTCGCCCTTCCGCTCGAACTGACGCCAGCAGCTCTCCTGGAGCGCGGCGGCCGGGAGCATGGCGCGGTAGGGTCGCGCGTACCGGCTCTCCAGATCGGCCCCGCGCAGCGCCCGGTCCGCGGTCACGATCAGCAGCCGCTCCATGACCGCGCGATAGTCAGCGAGCTCGGTCTCGTCCGGCACCCAGCGGGCCAGCCGCTCGTTCAGGGCCGCCAGATCGTCCCCACCCTCCGCATACGCCACCGGCCGCCACGGGAGCCCGCTGCCAGGCCCGGGACCGGGCGGCGGCGCGGGGGCCGGCGCGAGATCGGGCTCGGGCGGAAGCCCGAACAGGGAGCGCAGCGTGGCATCCACGTCGACGCCGTAGAGGAGCGGGTCCTCCGTCGTCCCGGGCCGGAGCAGACGCGCCAGGCGTCGCAGCCCGTCCGCTGAGATCTCGATCCCGAGGCCGGGGGCGGCCCGGTCGAGCGCCACCAGCGCGTCGCCGGCGCCGATGAACCCCGCGTAGCGCACTGCCTTGTCGGCCAGCAGCCCGCGCCGCTCGGCGCGCGCCACGATGTCGTGGAGGCGCCCCCACGCCTCGGTGAACAGCCGGCGCACGGGGTCGCCGTCGCTCCGCCGCACGTTGCCGGCCAGGATGGGCAGTAGCTCGTAGCGGCTCTCGATGAGCAGGCCGAACAGCTCCGCGCGGACGCCCGGGTCGGCGATGTCGAGCCCCAGGCTCTTGATCACGAACACCAGGAAGGCATCCCAGCGCTCGAGGGCGCGGTCGACCGCCTCGAGCTCGGCCGGGCCCAGCGGCGGCTCCGATTGCCCCCGGCGCGGCCGCGCCTGGACGAACGCCTCCGGCACGTCGAGGGCGAGATGCACGACGACCGCATCGTCGCGCACCTCCACCGTCCGCACGGCGGCGCTCCGCAAGATGGCCTCCATCCGCGCCGCGTCCGACGGCGCGACCACCATCCGGATCAGTCCGAGCAGATCATTGCGGGGAGGCGTGAGGTCGACCGCCATACCCGTCAGGCGAGGAAGCAGGGCGCGTGCGGTCACGTCCCAGAACAGCCCGCTGAGCAGGCCCTTGCGCCAGGCCTCGTCGTAGAGGCTCGACTCCGCGACGCGGAGCTTGAGCTGCCAGTCGGCGGTGACGTACGGCGCGGTCTGGGCCTCGACGTAGCCGCGCCAGCGCAGGGCCTTGAGACAGAACCACAGGACCGGGGTCCCCGCGGTGCCGTCGCCATGCGTGACGAAGCGGAGAAAGGTCCCGCGACGGTCGAAGGTGGGGCGGTCGAGGGACAGGTAGCGGCAGCGGCCGTCACGCCAGAGCGGCGCGACGCCGCCGGGCTCCGTGTAGAGCTCTCGCGTTAGCTGCTGGACGAGAAGCTCGAAGCGGACGGTGAGCGGCAACACGATCTCGGCCGCCTGGCCCGGGGCGGGCGCGCTCAGCACGCCGGCCAGGGCCCAGGCCGTCAGCCATCGCCGGGTCCGCCACCGCCGGGCCCGCCACCGGGCCGCGGACCCGTGCGTCCGCTCGGGAATCATGGGAAGTGCCCTCGGCCTGGGATTTTACTCTGTCCCGGGAGGAGCCTCTCGCTTCCCCTGCCCCGCCGGGCTCCAGCCCCAGCTTCTGTGTTAACGTTGGCGCCCTCGGGAGGAGCGCTCGTGCAGATCGGCGTGGACATCGGCGGCACCTTCACGGACATCGTGGCCCTGGACCGCACCGGCCGGCTCGCGCTGACCAAGGTGCCGAGCACGCCCAAGGACCTCCTGGACGGCATCGCGACCGCCACCGCCAGAGTGCTCGCGCTGGCCGGCGCTGAGCCGGGCGACGTCGAGCGGTTCATCCACGGCACCACCGTGGCCACGAACGCGATCCTCGAGCGGAAGGGGGCCACGACCGCCATCCTGACCACCGAAGGGTTCGAGGACGTGCTCGAGATGGGGCGGATGAAGCGCTCCCGCATGTACGACCTCGACATGGACCCGGAGGTGCCAACCTTCCTCGCGCCCCGGCGGCGTCGGCTCGGCATCCGCGAGCGCCTGGACGCGAAGGGGCGCGTGCTGGTCCCGCTGCACGAGGCCGACGTGCGGCAGGCGGTGAAGACCCTGCGCGCGCAGGGGGTGTCGGCCATCGCGGTGTGCTACCTCTTCTCGTTCTTGAATGGAGCGCACGAGCGGCGGACGCGCGACATCGTCGCGGAGCTCGCGCCGGATATCAGCGTCTCCCTCTCGTCGGAGGTCGACCCGACCTTCCGGGAGTACGAGCGGCTCTGCGTGACCGCCTTCGACGCTTACCTCGGCCCGGTGGTGAAGCGCTACCTCGCGGGCCTCGCCGACACCCTGCGCGGCCTCGGGGTCCCCGGCGTGCCGCTGATCATGCGCTCGCGCGGCGGCATCGTGTCGGCGGCGCTCGCCGCGCAGCAACCCGTCACCCTGTTCCTCTCGGGGCCGGCCGGCGGGGTCATCGGCGCCGCGTTCGCGGCCGAGCGCTCCGGGGTGCGCGACTTCGTGTCGCTCGACATGGGCGGCACCAGCAACGACGTGGCCCTGGTGCGGGACGGTCGGCCCCTGCTCATCGGCGAGGGCGCGATCGGATCCTACCCGGTGCGCACCCCGATGGTGGACGTCAACACCATCGGGGCCGGCGGCGGCAGCATCGCCTGGATCGACGCCGCCGGGGGCTTGCGGGTGGGGCCGCGCAGCGCCGGCGCCGAGCCGGGCCCCGCCTGCTACGCCCGCGGCGGCGACGAGGCCACCGTGACCGACGCCAGCGTCGTACTCGGCTATCTCAACCCCGCGCGCTTCGCCGGCGGCGCCCTGACCCTCGACGTGGCCGCCGCCGAGCGCGCGGTGGCCGTCCTGGGCCGCCGGCTGGGCCTCGACCCGGTCGCCGCCGCGGCGGGCATCCATCGCGTCGTCAACGCCCGCATGGCGGACCAGATCCGGCTGGTGACGATCAAGCGGGGATGGGATCCGCGGCAGTTCTCGCTCGTCGTCCTCGGCGGCGCCGGCCCCGTGCACGGCGCCGCCCTCGCCGAGGAGCTGGGCATGGCGGACGTGGTCGTTCCCGAGGCGCCCGGCGTGCTCGCCGCCTTCGGGCTGCTCGCCGCGGCCATCGAGCACCACCACGCGCGCACCCTCCAGGCGCGCACCGACGCGGCCGACCTTGGCGCCATCGATACCTGCCTCGGCGAGCTCGACGCCGCCGGCCGCGCGCGCATGGACGAGGAAGGCGTGCCGGCTCCGGCGGTGCGCGTGGCCTACGCGGCCGACATGCGGTACGTGGGCCAGGCCTACGAGCTGGAGGTGCCGATCCCGACGCCGGTCACCGCCGTCGCGGTGCCCGCCATCGCGGCCGCCTTCCACACCGTCCACGAGCGCGTGTACGGCTATGCGCGCGCGCAGCAGCCGGTGGAGTTCGTCAACTTCCGGGCCGTCCATACCTTCCCGCTGCCGCGGCCCGCGGTGACGCCGGCCGCGCGCGCGACCGGCACCCTGGCCGAGGCGCAGGTGGGGGAGCGCCGCGCGTACTTCGGCCAGTTCGTGCCGACCGCGATCTACGAGCGCGCGCGGCTGCCGCTGGGCGCCCGCGTCGCGGGGCCGGCCATCGTGGAGCAGGCCGACACCACCACCGTGATTCCCCCCGGCGTCACCGCTCTCGTGGACCCGGTCGGCAACCTGCGTCTCCGGAGAGACTGATGACGATCGACCCGATCCTGCTCGAGGTGCTGCGCAACCGCCTCGACGCCATCGCCGACGAGATGGAGCTGACCCTTCTCAAGAGCGCGGCCTCGCCGATCGTGAAGGAGGGCCTCGACGCCTCGGCCGCGCTGTTCAACACCCGCGGCGAGACCATCGCCCAGGCGGCGGCGATCCCGATCCACCTCGGCGCGCTGCAATTCGCGGCCCAGCGCATCGTCCGCGCCTTTCCTCCGGACGGCATGAGCGACGGCGACGCCTTCCTGCTGAACGACCCGTACGACGGCGGTACCCACCTGCCCGACATCACGCTGGCGGTGCCGGTCTTCGCCGACGGCCGGGCCGTCGCGCTCGCCTGCACGATGTGCCACCACCAGGACGTGGGCGGCCGCACACCGGGCAGCGTCCCGACGGACGCCACCGAGCTCTACCAGGAAGGCGTCATCATCCCGCCGACCCAGCTCTTCCGCGCCGGCGAGCTGGACGACAACCTGTTCCGCCTGCTCACCCGCAACGTCCGGCTCCCGGAGGTGTTCACCGGCGACCTCATGGCCCAGGTGGCGGCGGGGCGGCTCGGCGGCGTCCGCCTGCGCGAGCTGTTCGCCGCGCACGGCGCCGCGACGGTGGTGGCGTACATCGACGAGCTGCTCTCGCGGGCCGAGCGTCTCACCCGCGCGCAGATCGAGGCCATCCCCGACGGGGACTACGCCTTCGAGGACTGGCTCGATGACGACGGCGTGAACATCGGCCGGCCGGTGAAGATCGCGGTGACGCTGCGCGTGCGCGGCTCCGCCATGACCTTCGACTTCACGGGCAGCGACCCCCAGGTCCAAGGGCCCTTCAACTCGGTGCCGGCCTCCACGATGTCGGCGGTCTACTACGCGGTCCGCGCGATCTCCGACGCCTCCATCCCGAACAACGGCGGCTGCTTCCGCGCGGTGGACGCGGTGCTGCCGGAAGGCACCATCGTGAACCCGCGCCCGCCGGCGCCGGTGAGCTGCCGCACCGCCACCATCAAGCGCATCGCCGACACCATCCTCGGCGCGCTCGTGGCCGCGCGGCCCGGCAAGATGCCGGCGGCGAGCTCCGGCACCCTGCTCGTGATGGCCTTCGGAGGCCAGGACCCCGAGACCGGCCGGCCGTTCGTGGCGAGCGAGCTCGCCGCCGGCGGCATGGGCGCCCGTCCCGACAAGGACGGCATCGACGTCATCGAGACCGACGTGACCAACTGCATGAACATCCCGGTGGAGTCGGTCGAGATGAACTTCCCCCTGCGCATCCCCCGGGTGCGCCTCTGGAACGGCTCCGGCGGCGCCGGGCGCTTTCGCGGCGGCCTCGGGCTCGAGAAGGTCTTCGAGGCGACCACCACCGACGTGATGGTGTCCCACCGCGGCGAGCGCTTCGCCTCGTCGCCCTGGCCCCTCGAGGGCGGCGCCCCGGGCGCCCGGGCCCACGCCTTCATCGTCAGAAAAGACGGCACGCGCGAGGACCTGCCCTCGAAGAAGATGATCGTGCTCCACCCGGGCGACCAGCTCTGGGAGTACATCGCCGGCGGCGCCGGCTACGGGGACCCGCTCGACCGGGATCCGGCCGCGGTCCTCGCCGACATGCTGGATGGCAAGATCGCGAGCCCCGCCGAGTATGGGGTCGTGCTCACGCCGGATGGCGCGGGGGTGGACGAGGTGAAGACGAAGGAGCGGCGCGAGGGACTGGCCGGCCGGCGGACGGGCGGAGGCGGGGGCTAGGCCCGCGACGCTGATGGACCACGCCGGGGACACGGAGCGACCTGCTCTGATCCTCGGCGGAGAGTGGCTGTGGGGGCTGTCCATGGTCCGGAGCCTCGGCCGTCGCGGTGTTCCCGTGTATGCCACCGGGACGAAACGCTGCTTCGTGTCCTATTCCCGGTGGCACCGTCCCGTGCCCGCGGAATGGGGTGAGCCCCCGAACCCGGGGACGCTGGCCGACTACCTGGCCCGGGTGTCCCGCAAGAGCATGGTCCTCGTCCCCACGACGGACAACTGGGCCCTCGCGGTGGCGCGGCTGCCGGCGCCACTCGCCGCGCGGTTCCCCGCGAGCCTGTCCTCGCCGGAGAGTCTGGAGGCGCTCATCGACAAGGGGCGCTTCGCTGCGACGCTCGAGCGGCTCGGAGTGCCCTATCCCCGAACCGTCTGTCTCGGCCTCGACCCGGACCGGGCCGATCTCCCGGCCGACGCCTTCACCGACGCGTTCCTGAAGCCGTGCAACTCGTCGGCGTTCCGGAGCCGGTTCGGCGTCAAGGCGCTTCACTTCCGGACGCCCGACGAGGCGATGTCTCGCGCGCGCGAGGCAGCGAAAGCCGGGCTCGAGGTCATGCTGCAGGAATACATTCCCGGGCCGCCGAGCCACCACTACATGGTGGAGGGGTTCGTGGACCGGACCGGCCGGGTCGGTGCCCGGTTCGTCCGCCAGCGGCTGCGCATGTTCCCGCCGGACTTCGGCGACAGCACCTACATGGTCAGCGTCCCGCTCGATCGGGTCCGGACCGCGGTGGAGTCGCTCGACCGCCTGCTCGCGCACCTGTCCTATCGCGGAGTCTTCGAGGCGGAGTTCAAGTACGACGCGCGCGACGGGCAGTTCAAGCTCCTCGAGGTGAACGCGCGCCCCTGGTACTTCATCGGCTTCGCGGCGGACTGCGGCGTGGACTTCTGCGCGATGGCGTACCGGGATGCCCTGGGCCTCACGGTCGAACCCGTCAATACGTATCCGCCGGGCCGTCACTGCGTCGTGGGATCCGACCGCTTCGCCTGCTGGGCGCTCTTCCGCCAGGGTCAGCTGAGCGCGTGGGCCTGGCTGCGCTCGTGGATCGGGGCCCGCCAGATGCTCTTCGCCTGGGACGATCCGGTTCCCGGGTTCGCCAGGATCCTGCGCTCGCTGTGGATCGCGGGCACCCGCAAGCTGGGCCGGTCAGGCGCTCCCGCTCGCGTATAGCCAGCGGGCGACGAGCGCCTCGGTGTCGCCGCCGAATGCCTCGCGCGAGCCCTCCGACAGGACCGTACCGGTCCGCATCACGTACACGTAGTCGGCGATCTCGAGCGCTCGCTTGATGTTCTGGTCGACCAGGAGCACCGCCTTGCCCTGCGCGGCCAGGCCTCGGATCAGGTCGTAGATGAGGGTCGCCACGCGGGGCTCGACGCCCGCGGTGGGCTCGTCGATGAGGAGGAGCATGGGATCGTGCATCAGGCTGCGCGCGATCTCGAGCTGGCGCTGCTGCCCGCCGCTGAGCGTGCCGGCGGGCTGCCCGCGCCGCTCCCCCAGCACCGGGAACTGCTCGCACGCCCGGCTCACCAGGTCGTCGACGCGTCCCCGCTCGCCACGGTAGCGCCACGCGCCCAGCCGCAGGTTCACCTCCACGGTCAGGTACGGAAAGATGCTCGGCCGCTGGGGCAGATAGACGACGCCGTGCCGCCCCATCTCGTGCGGCCCGACCGACCGCAGGGGCCGTCCGTCCACGCGGATCTCGCCCTCCCGTGCCGGCAGGAAGCCGAAGAGCACCTTGAGCAAGGTCGACTTGCCGGTGCCGTTGGGACCGAGCACGCACCGGACCTGCCCGCGCGTCGCCTCGACCGAGACGCCGCGGAGGATGTCGATGCCCGGCAGGTAGCCCGCGACGAGGTCTCGCACCACGAGCCACGCCGCGGTGGTCACCGGCTCGCCCGTCATCTCAGAGTCCCGCGTAGGCCGCGAGCACGCTCTGGTCCGTCCGCACCGCGGCCGGCTCACCGTCGGCGATCTTGCTGCCGCGTGCCATGACGACGAGCCGCTGCGAGATGCGCAGGATCGACTCCATGTCGTGATCGACGACCACGAACGTCCGGCCGCCCTGGTGGAGCTCCCGGATCCGCGCCACGAGCTCGTCGCGCAGCCGCGGGTGCACGCCCGCGAACGGCTCGTCGAGGAACAGCACCGCGGGCTCCAGCATCAGGCAGCGCCCGAGCTCCAGGAGCTTCTGCTGCCCGCCCGAGAGGTTCCGGGCCGGGAGCTGCACGAGGTCGGACAGGCTGAGGAAGTCCAGGTAGCCGTGGGCGCGGCGCGCGACCTCGTCCCACCGGGAGTGCGGGCGCGTCAGGCCCGGCACGAGCATGTTCTCGAGCACGGTCATGCGGCCGAAGAGCTGCGTCAGCTGGAACGTCCGGGCCACGCCCATGCCGGCGTAGACGTGCGGCGGCCGGCCGCTCACCCGCCGGCCGCGCACCAGCACCTCGCCGCCGTCGGGCTCGAGGTGTCCCGTCAGGAGATTGATGAGCGTGGTCTTGCCGGAGCCGTTCGGGCCGATCAGCCCGACGAGGTCGCCCTGGGCGACGACGAGGTCCACCGCGTCGTTGGCGACGATGCCGCCGAACCGCTTGACCAGCCCCACGCCCCGGACGAGCTCTGCGCCCTCGCTCACGCGGCGGAATCCTTCTGCGGGAGGTCGCGGGCGGCGGGCCGCGGGCTCACGCGCGCCTCCCCCAGCCGCACGAACCGCAGCCACACCGGGGTGACGAGGCCATTGCGGGCGAAGCGCATGGTGAGCAGCAGCAGGATGCCGAACAGCGGCAGCCGCCACTGGCCGTAGCTCCGGAGCACCTCCAGGAGCACCTCCACCAGGACGGCCCC
>Ga0207684_10006953_pt1 | contig 10233 bp, 9 predicted proteins | sample KBSK5501metaG_FD_184342 | JGI IMG/M metagenome (GOLD analysis project Ga0207684, IMG submission 184342) | Corn, switchgrass and miscanthus rhizosphere microbial communities from Kellogg Biological Station, Michigan, USA - KBS K5-50-1 metaG... | ecosystem: Host-associated > Plants > Roots >... | reverse complement strand
CTTTCCTCCCGGGATCGTCGAAACGAGCTTTCCTTCGGGATCCGAGATCTCGAGCTTCAGGTCGCCGATGATGTGGCGCTTCTTCAGGTAGTAGGTGATTGTGGCGAGCTCCGGCAGCGAGCGGCCCGCGAAGTTGCCGTCGCCGCTCCAGCCGGCTTCCGGCGACGCGGGAATCACGAGAGACGCGGGGCGCGAGGGGAGGAAAGCGACGTCCGACTCGAGCAGCTTCGGGGTGATCGCGCGCAAAGGCTGGAGGTCGTCGAGAATGTAGATCCCGCGGCCGTGTGTCGCGATCAGGAGGTCGCCTTCGCGACGCTGGATCTCGAGGTCACGAACGGCGACCGCCGGAATCCCGGCGCGAAACGCCGCCCAGGAGGCGCCTCCGTCGAGCGAGACGAAGAGCCCGGACTCGGTTCCGAGGTAGAGAAGACCCGGATTGATCGGGTCCGGTTTGACGACGTGCGCGTAGCCCGCGAGACCCAGGGTCGCGAGCGACTTCCACGTTTTTCCAAGATCCGTCGTCTTGAAAACATAGGTCTTCATGTCGCCCGTCATGTGCCCGTCGAAGGTGGCGAAGGCCGAGGCTTGGTCGAACGGTGACGCCTCGACGCGCGAGACCCACGTCCCCTTCGGAAGTCCCGGGACGTTGCCGGCCACGTTCGACCAGCTCTTGCCGCCGTCCCGGGTGACCTGCAGGTTGCCGTCATCGGTGCCGGCCCAGATCACGTCCTTGTTCTTCGGTGACTCGCTGATCGTGAAGATCGTGCAATGGTTCTCGGCCGTGGAGTTGTCGCGGGTGAGGCCTCCGGACTCCTCCTGTTTCTGCTTCTGTGTATCGTTGGTGGTCAGGTCGGGCGAGATGCGCTCCCAGCTTTCTCCCTGATCGCGCGACCGAAACAGGAACTGGCCACCGACATACATCGTCCCCCGCTGCGTCGGGGAGATTTGGATTGGCGTGTTCCAGTTGAAGCGGTACTTCGGCTCGCCCTCTTTCGGAGTCGGCTTGATGTCCTTGATCTCCCGCGTCGACTTACGCGTCCGGAAAACCCAGCCGCCCTGGCATTCGCAGTAGACGACGTTCTCGTCGGTCGGATCGACGAAGGTCCAGAACCCGTCGCAGAAGAGGAGCGACGTCCACCGCGAGGGAGGAATGCCGCCGGGGTAGCGCGATGGACCGTACCAGACGAGGTTGTCCTGAAGGCCGCCGTAGACGTTGTACGGATCCGCCGAGTCCGCGCTGACATGGTAGAACTGCGCGACCGGCAGAGACGCGACGAAGCGCCAGTGCGCGCCGCGGTCGGTCGAGTGATAGACCCCGCCATCGGTGCCCACCAGAATCTCCTCGGTGTTCTTCGGGTTGATCCAGACGGCGTGCGTGTCGCCGTGGTAGTCGCCGCCGAGCGCGCTCCAGCTCTTGCCCGCGTCGTCGGTCACGTGAAGGCTGTAGGTCGTCTTGTAGACGCGGTCCACGTTCTTCGGATCGGCCGCCATGTTGGAAAAGTAAAAGGGCCGGCCCGTGGTAGGGCTCGCCGTCGACTGACGCGCCCAGGTCTCGCCCCGGTCCCCCGACCGGTAGAAGCTCGAGTCTTCCGATCCGGGCACCTTCCGGTCGCGCCGGGACTCGACCGTCGCGAACACGACCTCCGGCTGGACGGGGGAGATCGTGATGCTGATCCGGCCCAGGTCTCCCGCCGGGAACCCTTTCGAGACCTTGCGCCACGTCGAGCCGCCGTCGGTGGACTTGAACAAGCCGCTCTTCGGACCGCCGGAGGTGAAGAAGTACGGCTTGCGGCGGAACTGCCACATGCCGGCGTAGAGCGTCTTGCCGTCGGCCGGGTCGACGGCGACGTCGGAACAACCCGTGTCGTTCGCGACGAAGAGCACTTTGTCCCACGTCTTGCCGCCGTCCTTCGTCCGGTAGACGCCGCGGTCCGGGTGGTCGTCGAAGAGATGCCCGGTCGCGCAGACGAAAACGACGTTCGAGTCTTTCGGGTCGACGGCGATCCGGGCAATGCGCTCGGTGTTCTCCAGACCCAGGCGGGTCCAGGTGTCGCCGCCGTCGGTCGTCCTGTAGATGCCTTCGCCCACCGAAACGCTGTTTCGGGTCCAGCTCTCGCCGGTCCCGACCCAGACGGTCTTCGGGTCTTTCGGGTCGATTCGCACGGCGCCGATCGACTGGCTCTTGCCGTCCGCGTCGAAAACGGGTTTGAAGGTCAGGGCGCCGTCGACCGACTTCCAGACGCCGCCCGAAGCGGCGCCGACCCAGACCGTCAGACGGTCGCCGGGGACCGCGTCGAGCGCGGCGATCCGGCCGCTCATCACCGCGGGACCGATCTGGCGCGCCTCGAGGCCGCCCAGGGCGTCGGAATCGATCTTCGTCTCTTGGCCGGCGGCGGCCGCGGTCAGGGCGCCGGAGAGCGCGAGTAGAGCGAAAGCCAGGCGGACCAGCCGGGCGATCATGCTCGAGCGCCCGGCTTCTTCACGGCCGGCTCGTCCTTCTTCGCCGGCATCGCGAAGCGGGCGTCCTCGACCGGAACGTCCAGCTCGATCTTCTCGACCGTGATCTTCTGCTTCTCGGGCTTGCCTTTGGCGCCGCCTTCGAAGGAATGGGGGATCATCAGGCCGCCGACTTCTTTGTAGTCGCCGATCGTCTGCTCGGTCTCGATCTCCGTCCCGCGGACAGAGCGCTTCGCTTCTCCCTTGATGTCGAGATAGGAGTCGGCGTCGATAAAGAAGTAGCGCACGTTGCCGTTTTTCAGCGTCACCTTCAGCTTGTAGACGTCGGTCCCTTCGACCTTCTCCTTTCCGACCAGCTCGACCTTGTGTCCCTTCGCCTTCCAGTCCACCAGCGGGCCGTCCATGTCGGCCTGCTCGGCAGCCTCTTTCAGCTCCTCCGCCGACATCGTCTCGGCGTTCTTGCTGCCCGCGAAGGGATTGATCTGCCAGCCGGTCTTGCCGTCGTAGGCCTGAGTGACCGTCATTCCCTGGACGGTGATGTCGAGGCGCAGCTTGTCCGGCCGCTTCATCTCGATCACCATCGGGGCTTCCGTCCCGGGCCCGACGGACATGTGCCCGGTCATCCTCACGCTCTTGACGGCCTTCAACTTCTCGAGCCCGCCGCGGGCCTTGATGTTCTTCGCGATGATGTCGTCGACGGTCTGCGCCGGAGCCGGCGCGGTGGCTGGAGCGGGCGTCTGGGCGGGCGACGGGCCTGCGAGGGCGAGGCTGACCGTCAGGCCCAGCACGAGGGATCGCAGCATGGGAAGTCCTCCTTCTTGGATGGCAGAGCATATGACGGAGGCCCTGGCCGCGCTCCGCATCGCGCATGTTCTAGGATCGACGCCAATTCGATCAAGGAGCAAACCGATGAAGTTGACCGAACTCTATCTGGGTGAGTTGGAGCGCGAAGCGCCCGCGAGCCGCCGGGTCCTCGAGCGGGTGCCGGAAGGCCGTAACGACTGGAAGCCCCACGAGAAGTCCATGGCGCTCGGCTACCTGGCGACGCTGGTGGCCACGATGCCCGGCTGGATCGACATGATGGTCAATCAGGACCAGCTCGACTTCGCGCCGAAGGAGCCGTCCGGGTACAAGCCCCCGGAGCTGCGGACGAGCCGCGAGCTCGTGGAGGCGTTCGACGCCGCGCTCGCGAGGGGCCGGGTCGCTCTGAAAGGCACGACCGACGAGCACCTGATGACGTCGTGGAAGTTGCTCGCCGGCGGCCGGGTGGTGTCGGAGCAGCCGCGGTACATCGCGATCGGCGACGGCGTGTTGAACCACTGGGCGCACCACCGCGGCCAGTTGACGGTGTACCTGCGGTTGAACGACGCGCCGGTGCCTTCGGTCTATGGACCGACGGCCGACGAAAGAATTCCGGGATGACTCTTGCCCGGAGAGGAGGCTTCATGAGGCCGCTCACGCTCGCGACGGCCCTTCTGCTCACGGGTGGGATTCCTGTCACCGTCTCCGCCCAGTCCGCCCGGGGCGCCACGACGACGACTTCCAGTCAATCTTCCATCGACCCGGCGCTCGGCGCGTTCATCGCGAAGATTCGGGCGGTGGACAACCACACCCACGTCAATACGATCGCTCCCGACGACTCGGAATACGACGCGCTGCCGCTCGAGCCGTTGTTGCCTTTCCCGCTTCCGGTGAGACTGCAGCCCGACAACCCGGACTGGTCCGCCGCGGCTCGCGCGCTTTACGGCTATCGCCATGCTGATCTGAACGAGCCGCACGTCATCGAGCTGCGCCGCACCAGGGAGAGTGTCGCCCAGAAGCAGGGGGACAAGTTCCCCGAGTGGGTGCTCGACCAGATCGGCACGGAGGTGATGCTCGCGAACCGGGTTGCCATGGGCCCGGGGCTCGCGCCGCCGCGCTTTCGCTGGGTGTCGTACGTGGACGCGCTGATGCTGCCGCTCTCCACGAAGGCGGAGGCCGCCACGACGCTGGACCGCGCCAAGCTGTACCCTCTGGAGGAAAAGCTCCTGCGCCGCTACCTCGCCGACCTGAAAGTCGCGCAACTGCCGACGACCCTCGACGGGTATCTGCGCACCGTGGTGACGCCGACGCTCGAGCGTCAGCGGAAGGCCGGCTGCGTCGCGGTGAAGTTCGAGGCAGGCTACCTGCGTGCACTCGATTTCGCCGAAGTGCCCGTCGAGGCCGCGAGCCGCGTCTATTCGCGATACGTGAACGGCGGCGAACCGCCGCGCGCCGAGTACAAGGCGCTCGAGGATTTTCTCTTCCGCTACATCGCCCGTGAAGCCGGCCGCCTTGGCATGGCGGTCCATATCCATTCGTTGGAGGGCGCCGGCTCTTTCTACCAGGCGGCCGGAAGCGATCCACTGCTCCTGGAATCGGTGTTCAACGACCCAACTCTGCGCAGCACGAACTTCGTCATGGTGCATGGCGGCGGTGTCTTCGCGTCTCACGCCGGTGCCATGCTCTGGAAGCCAAACGTCTACCTGGATTTCTCCGTCATGGACCTGATCGACCCGCCGGCGAAGCTGGGCCGGGTGCTCGAGGACTGGCTTCTTCAGTTTCCGGAGAAGGTCCTCTTCGGCACGGACGCCTCCGCATTCGGGCCGGACATGGGCTGGGACTCGGCCGCCTGGGTCGGCACGACAACGGCGAGACGCGCGCTCACGATCGCTTTGAGCGACATGATGCGCAACGGCGACGTGAGTCGCGCCCGCGCCGAGGAAATCGCGACGATGGTGATGCGCACGAACGCGGGGAAGCTGTACAAGCTGCGCCTGCAGTGAGTCGTGAAGACAATTCATGCAATCACGCGGGCTGTCGGGGCCTCTCTCGGCGACTGTGCGTTGACGTTCGTCGACCGGGAGCCGATCGATCTCGCTAGAGCCGAGGCGCAACACGCCGCCTACATCGAGGCGCTTCGACGCGCAGAGGCGGTCGTGGAGGTCCTTCCCTCGGACACGGCGCTTCCCGATTCGGTGTTCGTGGAGGACACGGCCGTGGTCTTCGACGAGGCGGCGGTCGTCACGCGTCCCGGTACGCCCCTGCGGCAACGAGAGGCGCCTGCCGTAACGGCGGCGCTCTCCGCATATCGAAAACTCCTGCGAATCGTGGCGCCGGCCACGCTCGAGGGCGGGGATGTTTTAAGGCTCGGTCGAGACTTCTACGTCGGGATCTCGTCCCGAACGAACGGCCAGGGCTTCTCCCAGTTCGCCTCCATCGTCAGAGCGTTAGGATATCGGGCGACGCCGATCGGGGTGAAGGGTTGCCTGCATCTGAAAACAGCGGTCACCGCCCTCGATGCGGAGACCCTTCTCATCAATCCCTCATGGATTGACGCCGCCGCGCTCCCCGTCGTCCGGCTGGTGGTCGTCCCTCCCGATGAGCCGTTCGGCGCGAATACGCTCGTGGTGAACGGTTTCGTCCATCTGTCGGCCCGGTGGAACCGAACGAGGGAGCTCGTCGAAAGATCCGGGTTCTCCGTGACCGCGCTGGACGTGTCCGAGTTCGAGAAGGCGGAGGCGGGAGTCACCTGCCTGAGCCTGATCTTCTCGGCGGAGAGCGAGAGAGTTCCGCCCGTCTCGTAATGCGTAGAAGAGGTGAAGCCCACTCGGGACCGGAGTCGGTCAGTCGCCCCCGCGGATTTCCCGCAGCCGCCGCTCCAAATAGCGGCGCTCGGCAGGGTGTGTCACCAGACTGAGCGCGCGCTCATATGCTGCGGCGGCTTCGGCACGCCGGCCGAGGCGGCGCAACACGTCGGCTTTCGCGGCGGGAAGCAGGTGATACCCGTCCAGCTCGCCGCTCGCTTCGAGCTCCTCGATCAAGCGCAACCCACGCTCCAGGGCGTTCCCCATCGCCGTCGCGGCCGCATGGTTCAGCGCGACGACCGGCGAGGGATGCAGCCGCAGTAGCAGCGCATACAGCGCTGCGATCTGTGGCCAGTCCGTCTCCTCCGCCCGCGCTGCCTGGGCGTGCAACGCGGCGATCGCGGCCTGCAGCGCATAGAACCCGGCGCCGCCGCGGCGGAGCGCGGTCTCTGCGAGCGTCACCCCCTCAGCGATTTCCTCGCGATCCCAGAGCGAGCGGTCCTGCTCCTCCAGCGTCACGAGCTCGCCGTCGCCGTCCACCCGCGCGGAGCGGCGAGAGTCCTGAAGCAGCATCAGACCGAGCAGCCCGGCCACCTCGTTCTCGGCTGGGAAGAGAACCCGCACCACGCGTCCCAGCCGGATCGCCTCGCTGCACAGCTCGCGGCGCACGAGCTCGTCGCCCGACGTCGCCGCGTAGCCCTCGTTGAACACGAGGTACACCACGCGCATCACGCCTTCGAGCCTCTCGGCCAGTTCCTCGTTCGTCGGGACCGCGTAGGGGATCCGCGCCGCGCGGATCTTCGCTTTCGCGCGCACCAGCCGCTGGGACATCGTCGCGGAGGAGACCAGGAACGCGCGCGAGATCTCTTCGACCGAGAGGCCGCAGAGCGTCTTTAGCGTCAGCGCGACCTGTGCCTCGACCGCGAGCGCGGGGTGGCAGCACGTGAAGATCAGGCGCATGAGGTCGTCTCCGAAAGGCTCCTCCTCGAGCTCGGGCGGGGGAGCCGCCGACGGGCTCTCGTAGGCGATCTCGTCGCGCTTCGCGGCGAAGCTTTTCTCGCGCCGGAGCCGATCGATCGCCTTGTGCCGCGCGGCGGAGACGAGCCACGCGCGGGGGTTCCGCGGAACGCCGCTCGACGGCCACTGCTCGAGCGCCGCCGCGAAAGCCTCCTGAAGCGCGTCCTCGGCGAGGTCGAAGTCGCCGACGAGCCGGATGAGCGTCGCGAGAGCCCGCGGGCGCTCCTCGCGATAGACGGACTCGAACTCCATGGAGCCGCCCGCGAGTCTAGACCTGCGGACAGCTTCCAACGCGGCCGCCTCACTCGGAGCGTCAGCACTTCACCGGCGCGCCTGCTGGGGCGGGAAGCGATCGTGGCGGCGGAACGGGGTCAGCTCCAGAGAGTCGTGCGTGCCGAAGAGCCCGTCGAGGCGGTGCTGATACGTCGAATACGCGTGGAAGACCTCATTGCCGTCGCGAACGAACACGGAGAGGCCCGGCAGCTCGCCGTTCGTCTCGACGTCGTCGGCGTCGTCGGCGTCGTCCAGGGTCACGCGGAAGTCCTCGTTGAAATCGTTGTCGAGCGACGAGAGCCAGGGGAACATCCACCCCATCCGCCTCTGGCACGACTCGATCTGCGCGATCGGCGCGCGGGAGACGGCCGCGAAGGACGTGTCGCGCGCGGGGAGGTGGACGATGCCGCCGGCGACTTGGTCCGCCAGGTGCGACGACCTCCCGCAGCCTTCGTCCCAGCCTGGATCGAACGGGAAGTGGTAGACGATGAGCCGGCGGCGGCCCTGGAAGAGGTCACGCAGATCCACGCGACCGTTCGGTCCCTCGAAAACGTATTGCTTCTGGATCCGCACCATATGTCCTCCTGTTGATAAGTCGAACGAGCGGGGGTCAAATCGACATGGCGCGGAGAGATCGCTCCCGCAGACGAGCGTCCTCGAGGAGCTCCGCACACTCGGCGAACCTGTCGGTGGGGCCGCGCCACTTGAGCTCCTCCACGCCGCCGAAGAGGGGCGCGTGCGTCCGGAGCGTCGCGAGGTCTTTGAACAGCAACGCGAGGTCGCGGCTGTCCTGGAGTACGTCCGGCGGGAACCCCTCGATGACGCCGTGGCGGTTCAGGAGCCGCGCCGCCGTGATCCGGCCGATCCCGGGAAGGCCCGGATATCCGTCGGCGGCGTCGCCGACGAGGGCGAGAAAGTCGGGGATCAGCGCGGGCTCCACCCCGAACTTCTCGCGAACTCCTCCGGCATCACGGACCTTCTGCGCTTTGCGGTCGACCTGCACGACCCGGTCTGCGCGGACGCACTGCGCCAGGTCCTTGTCGGGAGTCCAGATGCAGACTCTCTCCACCTGCTCGTCTCCACAGGCGATCCGCGCTGCGGAGGCGAGCCCGTCGTCCGCCTCCAGCTCGGTCATGGGCCAGACGGCAACCCCCATCGCGGCGAGCGCCGCTTCGAGCGGGTGAAACTGCGCGAGGAGCGCGGGCTCCATGCCGTCCGACGTCTTGTAACCCGGCCACAGCCCGTTGCGGAAAGACTCGATCACGTGGTCGGTCGCCACACCGACGTGCGTCGCTCCCGTCTCGATCATCTGCAACACCGTGTGCAGCACGCCGGCCACGGCGCCAAAAGGACGGTCTTCGCCGTCGGTGAAACGGCGAAGACCGTAGAAGTGTCGGAAGAGCTCGTACGTGCCGTCGACGAGATGGATGATCACGCGTTCGTCACCGCGCCGAGACTATCGCGCCGCAGTCACCTCTTCGGGCCGCCGAACTTCCTGGTAGCCCGGCACGTCCTGCATCAGGCGAATCTCGCACTCGCCTTCGCCCATCAGGGACAGGAAACGCTTCGTCAGCTCGATCGCCTCCTCTTTCGACTTCGCGTTCAAGATCGCGTAGCCGCCGATCAGTTCCTTCGTCTCGGCGAAGGGTCCGTCGGTCACGGTGAACTTTCCGTCGGAGATCCGGACCCGCGCGCCTTTCGAGCTCGGTTGGAGCCCGTCGGTCGCGATCAGTACGCCCGCCTTCGCCATGTCTTCGATCAGAGACCCGAGCGCGGCGCTCACTCCCTCGCTGGGAGGCGTGTCCGATTCCCTGCCCGGTTTGTAAAGCGACATGAATCTCATCGTCGTGTCTCCTTCCAATTTTGGGTTTCGATTACTTCTTTTTGGCCGCCTGCGCGCGGATTCGCTCCTCTTGCTCACGGAGCTCGGGCGTGAATGCCTCACCGAAGTCCTCCGTCTCGAACACCTGCCGGATCTCGACCTCGGTTCCCCCGTCGAACGGAGCGCGCTTCAACCACTCGATCGCCTCTTCCTTCGACTTCACCTGCCACAGCCAGAAGCCGGCGATGAGCTCCTTCGTCTCGGCGAACGGTCCGTCGGTCACGGTCCGCTTGCTTCCGTCGAACTTGACGCGCACGCCTTTCGAGCTCGCGTGGAGTCCCTCGCCCGCGAGCATCACGCCGGCCTTCGTCAGCTGTTCGTTGAATTTCCCCATCTCGGTCAGGATCTTCTCGTCCGGGAGGACGCCCGCCTCCGAGTCCTTGTTCGCTTTGACGATCACCATGAATCTCATCGGAAATCTCCTCTTGGTTCCGAACCGGGCTCCGGGCGATGTCGGCCGGATCTCAACCCTGGCTCTACTCTGACGACGAACGAAGACTACCGGGATCGACACGGCGGGCGAATTTTTTCGCGACGCCGCCAAGTGACGGAGCTGTCGGGACTTCGGGCTCAGCCCGACACGATCAGAACGATCGCCATCACTGCGCAGGCGACCCCGGCCTGCTGGACGAGGCGAAGTCGTTCGGAGAGGACGATTCGGGCCAGCAGGATCGTTCCAGCGGGATAGAGCGAGGTCAGCGTCGCGACGATCGCGAGCGGGCCCTGCCGGACGGCAATCAGGTAGAGGACGTTGGCGGCCATGTCCAGCGCTCCGCCGCCCACGACAATCGGCCAGGACTCGCGTCGCGGCAGGAGCTTTTCCCGCGCGAGCAACCCGGCGGCCGCGATGAAGGAGACGGACACGATGCGCGCGGGGACGAGCGGCCACAGGCCGGCCGACCGTCCCGTGCGCTGCAGGCACACGAGGAAGATCCCGATCGCGATTCCGGAAGCGATCGCGATCGGCACTCCGGTCCCGGCGCGCTTGCCCCCTTCGAC
>Ga0207684_10006952_pt1 | contig 10233 bp, 5 predicted proteins | sample KBSK5501metaG_FD_184342 | JGI IMG/M metagenome (GOLD analysis project Ga0207684, IMG submission 184342) | Corn, switchgrass and miscanthus rhizosphere microbial communities from Kellogg Biological Station, Michigan, USA - KBS K5-50-1 metaG... | ecosystem: Host-associated > Plants > Roots >... | reverse complement strand
CACCGATGGCTCCGAGAGGGCGCCTTAAGAGCCGTATACGCCCGTGGATGCTCGTCATGGCAAGCTTATTGATCGCGGCCACCGCGATACTGCTGTTCGTCTCGCGCAAGGCGGTGCCTGCACTAAAGGCGCAGCCGCGGTTGGTCCCATTGACGACCTATACCGGCCGCGAGTACGAACCTGCGCTCGCGCCCGATGGCAACCGTGTCGCGTTCGCCTGGTCCGGGCCGGATGTGCCCATCGGTCGTACTGCCAGCATCTACGTCAAACAGATAGGAGAGGAACACGCGCTGCGCCTGACGTCGGTTCCTGGGGCGATCGACTTCGGCCCGGACTGGTCGCCTGATGGTGCCTATATCGTGTTTGGGCGGTTTACGGCGCCGACTGCGGCACCGGGCACGGTTGAAGAAGGCATTTACATGGTACCCGCAATGGGCGGCACCGAACGTCGAGTGCATAGTACAAACTGGACGGTGAGCCCCATTGTAGATTCGCGCGTGGTGTGGGCGTCCGACGGCAAGACCATCGCGTTCTCCGACCGGCCCGTTGGACAGAGCCACTACGCGGTGTTCGCGCTTGACGTGGCCACGCTGAGTGCACGCCAGATCACCTTTCCGCCGGAATCGTCACAAGGCGACATTCACGTTGGTTTTTCTCCTGACGCACGAATGCTGGCGTTCCTCCGTGAGACCAAGGACGGCGTGGATGTTTATGTCATTCCCGTCGCGGGCGGCTCAGAGCGTCGGCTCACGTTCGACAACCGCGACTTGGCGGGACAGCGTAGCGTCTGGTTGGTCGGACTCACATATACGAGTGACGGTCACGACATCATCCTCGGCGGCAACGGTCTGTGGCGCATCCACGCCACCGGCCAGGCCAAGCGGGCCGAGCCTGTTCGCGGGCTCGGCTCCACTGCGTTTAACCCGTACATCCGTGGCAACCGGCTGGTATATGGTGCGCCGAACCGGGACGCTAACGTTTACCTGTTGCCTCTGAGGAACGAGATCCATGCCGGCGAACCGACGAAACTGATCGCTTCCACCTTTGTCGACGCAGATGCGCAACTGTCGCCCGACGGCCGTCATGTCGTCTTCTCATCGGATCGCACCGGAGCCGGCGAGATCTGGAAGGCGAACTCCGATGGTTCTAACCCGATGCAGCTCACGTTCCTGTCCGGCTATTCTGGAAACCCGCGGTGGTCAGGGAGCGGGCGAGAGATCGTGTTCAGCGCGGCACCGCAAGGTAACGCGGACCTATTCGTCATTTCTGCGGATGGCGGACCGCCGCGGAAGATCACAACCGATTCGAGCAATGAAGGTGCACCGAACTACTCTCGCGACGGCCGGTGGATCTATTTTGCTTCCGACCGCGGCGGTTCTTGGAACGTCTGGAAGATGCCGGCCGAGGGGGGGCCTGCGACCCAGGTGACTTGCAACGGCGGGTTTTTCGCGTCCGAATCCCCCGACGGCCAATACCTCTACTACGCAAAGGCTCCAGATGCTCCCGGGTTATGGCGCGTGCCGCTCAGTGGCGGCAGCGAAGAAAAGGTCCTCGACTCTCCTCCCCCGGGGTTCTGGGGATACTGGGCCGTTGGCGCGAACGGCATCTACTACATTGATGAGGCTGGACCCAGAGCGCGGATTCGGTTCCGCGACTTCCGGACGCATCGTGATTCGGTGGTGAAGGTGATGTCGAATGCCGCCTGGATCGGATCGGCTGGCATGAGTCTCAGTCCTAACGGAAGTGCCATGGCGTTCGGTCAACTCGACCAATTCACCAGCGATCTCATGCTGGTCGAGGATTTCTACTGATCCTAGAAGTCAAGCCGAACTGGGAACTGCACCTACCGCTGCGGCGTGTTGTTGAGAGACGCAGTACTTGTAATCTTCCCGGCGGTGCCGAGGTTACAGTCAACGCAGACATCAGGCAGCCCAAGATTCACAACATTGAAGACGTTGAAAATGTCCGCACGAACCGTTGCGCGGACTGAACGGGAAAAGACGAAACCAGAATTGTCGCAAACTCTCAGCGGCGGTGGTAAAGTTCGGAACACGTTGGGGGATCACTAATGTGTTTGCGTCCCCGTTGCGAAGGATCTTCCGTTTGCCCGGACTTGTGGAAAAAACCTGTCCATCCATCGAGTCCTGGAAATTCTCTAGCTTCACTCACTAGGGCGGCCATAGTCTTGGTGAGCCTAGGTTGGTGCGCCTTGGTGCCCACACCCGCAGTCGCTCAAGCGGTCTACGGGAGCCTCTTCGGCACGGTCACGGACCAATTTGGGGCAGCGGTGGTCGGCGCGAGGCTGACGATAACTTCTATTCAAAAAGGCGTCACATTTAAGACCATTACCAATGGAGCCGGCAACTATAGCGTAACCCACCTCATACCGGATCAGTATGATGTTCGGTCCGAAGCTCTAGGATTCAAAGCTGTGGAATCCACGGGCATCCCGGTGTATGCAGACCAGGCGGCCCGTGTCGATATACAGCTCCACGTCGGGGCCAGGCAAGAAACACTAACCGTCTCAGCCGAAGACATACCATTGATCAAGACCGACCGGGCGGATGTGGCCACTACATTCAGCGAGAAAGAGGTCGAAAGTCTGCCCTTATTCAATCGAAACTTCACTAGCCTGGAACTTCTTACTCCAGGCACTTCACAGTTAGGATGGCAGCACGCTTCATCGGAAAACCCGCAAGGCGGGATTCAGATCATGGTTAACGGGCAACACTTCAGTGGCACGTCCTATCAGCTTGATGGTACGGACAATCGCGACCCTATCCTAGGAATCATCGTGATCAATCCCACCCTGGAATCCGTCACGCAGACGAAGGTGACCACACAGAATTATGACGCGGAATTTGGAGAGGCATTGGCGGGGGTGGTCACGGTCCAGACCAAATCCGGCACGAACGATTGGCATGGCAGTGTCTTTGAGTTCCGTCGCACCGGCTGGGGACAGGCCCGCAATCCGTTTACACAGCCACCAGACAAGCCTTTGCCTGCTATCAAGTGGAACCAATTCGGTGGCTCGATCGGCGGCCCGATTATCAAAAATCGTCTGTTCTTCTTCGGCGATTATCAGGGGACACGGCGCTCGAACGGCACCTCAGTGCGGTTGAACGTCCCGACCGGACTGGTGCGCTCGACCTGCCTTGATTCGACAGTTCCATTTTGCAATCTGAGCGAGTACCCGCAACCTATTTTTGATCCGGCTACCGGCAACCAATTCGCGAATAACCTGATCGCACGGAACCGGATATCACCTCAAGCTGTCAATCTATTGGAACTCTTGCCCGGGCCCAACGTCCCAGGCGCAGGGATTACGCAGAACTACATTACGTCAGGCGCTGAACAATTCAACGACGATGGTTTCAATATTCGCGTTGACCACAACACCACGGAGAAACTGAAGATTTTCGGGCGCTACAGCTTTGCTGACTTCAGACAACACGCTGTGGGGGCATTTGGGCCCGTGGCTGGAGGCGTCGGATTATCCCTGGACGGGTTCGTTGGTCAATCGCTGGTTCGGAACCAGAGTTTTGCGGCGGGTTTCGACTATATTCTGCGTCCCAGCCTGCTGGCTGATTTTCGATTTGGCTTCTTCCGCTATCACGTGAACGTCCTGCCCAACGGGGCTGGAACAACACCCGCAAAGGATGCAGGGATCCCCGGGTTGAACCTGGGTGACACCCTTACTTCAGGCATGCCCTTCTTTATTGTCGATGGACAGGAAGGAGACCAGTTCGTTTTCGGCACTATTGCCCCGCCGACCCTGGAAAGGGAACAGCAGTTTCAATGGGTAAACAACTGGACGAAGACGGAAGGGAACCATCTCTTCAAGTGGGGTACTGACATCCGTTACGCTCGGAACCTTCGCGTGGCCAGCAGTGGCGCGCGCTCAGGCAGTCTGGCTTTTTTTAATTCGCGAACCCAAGGGCCCAGTGGGGGTGGCCTGGGTTTGGCTACGTTCCTGCTTGGCGACGTGAGCATTTTCAGCCGGTATGTAAATAAGACTTACAACGCAGGAGAACGTCAGAAGCGCTGGTTCTTCTACGGCCAGGATACTTTCCGCATCACTCGCAGGCTAAGTCTCAACTACGGACTGCGGTGGGAGATTTACTCTCCGCAATCGGTCACGGGAAAGGGAGCAGGTGGGTGGGTAGATCTCAACACTGGGTTGGTCAGTGTCGCTGGTTATGGCAACATCAACCTGCAAGGAAATGTGAAGAACAACTTTACTAACTTGGCGCCGCGCCTGGGCGTCGCTTATCAAGCTACGCCCAAAACGGTGGTTCGGCTGGGATATGGGCGGAGCTTTGACATTGGGGTATTTGGCTCGGTATTTGGGCACACGGTTACGCAAAACTTGCCGGTTCTGGTGCAGCAGCAGCTCAACCCTCCTGCATTCACCGGGAGCGTGTTCAACCTTTCGCAAGGACCGCCAACGGCCACTTTCCCTACGGTTCCGTCTTCGGGCCAGTTCAGCCTTCCCGACCAGGTGAGTGCCTACGTACTGCCAACCAAAATGCGGTTGCCCACGCTCGACGCTTGGAATGTCACCCTGCAGCAGGCGATCACGCCTACGCTTTCGCTGCAAGTCAGCTATGTAGCCAATAAGGGTACTCACGTGTTCGCAGGCAATGTCCCCAACTATGATGCCAATCAAGCCAGCATCGTCGGGTTCGGTACTTTGTCGACTGATGAGCGAAAACCATTCTTTAAGAAATTCGGCTGGACACAGCAGATCAACTATTTTGGCAGCGACGCCTCCGACAATTACCACTCCCTGCAAGCGGCAGTGGAAAAGCGCTTTGCCAAGGGATTCCAGTTCCTGGCTCATTACACATGGTCGAAGTCGCTAAATTACGACAGCGACTATTATGCGATCAATCCCAGGCTAAATTACGGTGTCGCCGACACCGATCGAAAACATGTGTTCCTTCTAACAGGTCTCGTTGAGCTGCCCTTCGGTAGGGGCAAGACTTTTCTCGGGGGCGTCCGCGGGATCGCAGACCGCATCGTCGGTGGTTGGTCGCTCAGCGGAACCATGACCTGGGAAAGCGGCCTGCCCTTTTCCCCATCATATTCATGTTTTGCAGACCGGGACACCGGTCCCTGCCGGCCCAATCTTGTCGGAGCTGTTCACATCACGGGAAGCAGGAACGGCTACTTCACGACCACCGGTGGCGTACCACTTCAACCACATGGCACGGCCGGAGACACGATTGGACCGTGGCAGCGGCCTGCTTTCGGGACGTTCGGAAGCGCGGGCCGGAATTCACTTCGCGGGCCTGGCTTCTCCCAAGCGGACGTCTCAGTCGCAAAGAACTTCTCATTGAAAGAGGGTATCTCGATTCAATTCCGGACAGATATCTTCAACCTTTTCAATAAAGTCAATTTGGACAATCCCGAAAATCCCCAAACGTGCGTGGATTGCCAGGGCGGCGGGACGATTATAAACACAGCCTTCCGCGGTAGGGCATTGCAACGGCAAATTATGTTTTCACTGAGGCTGCAGTTCTGATCTGGGGAGACTTACCGGATTTTCGCGACACTCCCGTGAGTCGCGGCTCAGTTTATGCCGTATCGAAACGGTTGCTTTTCCGCACACCTGCAAATCTGATCCATTACAATTCCTGTGATTGCGTGGAGGATGCCCAGGAAAAGAGTTCTTCGCGCGCTCATCATACTGCGCTTGCTGATTGCAACGGTTAAGATTGCAAGCGCGGGCGAAGAGTGCTCGACTTTGACCGCCGCTGATGTGCAAAAAATAACCGGTACGCAGGTCCACAATGTCCTCCGGGAATCAAAGCCGGGCGGAGGCGGGAGGTGCGCGAATTTCGCTAAGAGCGATGGTAACTTGTACCTTGGCGTCAGCCAGCTAACTTCCGAGTCAGATTACAAAAAAGCAGTCGCGTCCGTGCCCGAATCTGTTTACCCCAACCGTGAGAAACTGAGTGGCGTGGGCGATGAAGGGGTGCTCATGAAGGACAGCACCGGATTGATTCGCTACCTGGTGGCTCGCAAGGGGAACCACGGTGTTATTCTCTTCCCATTGCGCAAGGGTCCTAGCGACGAGGAACTGAAGAAGCTTGCGGCCGCGGCGTTGTCGCACTAAGCGGGAAAGCAGTGGCCGTGTGCCGTGGGCGAACATTGGCTACCGTAACTGGATATCGCAGCCAGGCCTCAGCGGCTTCCCAAAATTGTTTCCTTTCGGGACATCTATATAGTTTTCTCAAATACAAAAGGGAAATTTCCCAACAAAAGGTTTTTTTGCGTTGGAACGTTGGAACCAAGGTATTTAAAATTTGAAAATCAAAAAGTTTAAAAAAACCAAACGTATTGCTTTAAACCAAATACTTAAAAACCTTAAAATAAACAGTGCTTTGTTTTGAAGCAGTTAGGGAGTACACCTTGGCCAGGACATTGGTGTCCTTGAGTCTTCTCGACAACGCCAAAGAGCAAACTTCAAAATCCCATCTTTTGCGATCCAACCCGGCTTAAGCGAAAAGTACCTTCTTGCTTGCCTTCGCTGCATCGTCTCGGAAGGATAAGCACAACGAACTCCCGAGCTATTCTCGTCGATACCTACCAGCCAGCCGGTTTCAAAATCTACAGGACGGGTTTCGGCACGGGTCCACAGGTTGGTGGTCGGCACACTATGCCCTCCTAACGTTACGTACGTATGTAACGTAGTGGCACCTGGTTATGAGCCGCCTATTGCGTCAGCTCCACTTGCCTGAACATGATATGTTCCGCTCTCGTAAAGATATGCTGGCGGACGCTTACCGCCTTCAGGAAAAGCGCATCGCGTATGAGCGCGGCGATGTTCGCGAGCTGGAACCTCCTGCTATCAGGAGCATCGCGGGATGACGCTCTTCACGATCGGTTTCACAAAGAAGTCAGCTGAGACATTCTTCACGCGGCTCAAAGAAGCCGGAGTGAAGCGTTTGATAGATGTTCGCTTAAACAATGTGTCGCAGCTTGCTGGTTTTACGAAAAAGGACGACCTTCGATTCTTTGCGAAGGCAATCTGCAACATCGAATATGTCCACATGTCTACCTTGGCACCCACCCAAGACATGCTTGATGCGTACAAGAAACAAAAGGGCGACTGGAGTCTCTACGAGCGGCAGTTTCTGGACTTAATACGCTCCAGGCACGTTGAGGAAACCACTTCACGTGACACGCTGGATGGGGGATGCCTGCTTTGCAGTGAGGAAAAGCCTCATCACTGCCACCGACGCTTGGTTGCTGAATATCTCAGCGAGAAGTGGGGCAATGTCCAGATTCAACATATCCCTTAGCGTCGCGATAGTCCTGCTTAGTCCGTAAGGTCGACCGCACACCTTTCTCAACTGACTCTTAATCGATTGCATTTTGCGTCAGTCCGCCGGGCAACCTTCGCGGAGCTGATTGCTGGATTTGTTTTGACTTGAGGTAAGAATCTGACTACCTTTGAACCGTCGCTCTGACTTCTCCTGAGCGTCCTGACATCCGGTCGGCCCCCAATACCCAAGTCCAATTGGCGCTATAGTCTCTACCATCACCAACGAGGGCAGCGCTTTAGTATGATCGACCGTAAGACTGAAATCGCTCCCATTGACGGAACACCCGTCAAACGAATGATTTTGTCGATCATCAGCGATTATGACCTGAAAACAGGACTGTGCGAACTTGTTGACAATGCTCTGGACCAATGGTCGGATCGCGGTTTCAGGGGCGAACTCACCGTGGAACTGTCGTTGGATATCGACCGACAGTTGATTTCAGTACGAGACAACGCTGGCGGGGTCAACCTCGATGATTTGCCCTTGCTGATATCGCCAGGACGGAGTCGGAACGATCCCTCAGCAGTCATCATTGGGATTTTTGGCGTCGGCGGTAAGCGGTCAGCAATCGCATTGGCAGAATTCACTACTATCAAAACTCGATTTGCAAACCAGCAAACACATGAGCTGGATATAACTCCGACGTGGATCGAGTCAGACAATTGGCTCCTACCTGCGTACGCTATTCCAGACATCGACCCATGTACGACCGAAGTAAATCTCTCCCATCTTCGCAATCCAATAATCGACCGTGATGTTGACGCGTTGAGAGTACATCTCGGACAGACCTACGATTGGTTTCTTAGAAAGGGCTGCGTCATAAAGCTGAATGGCGAGCCTGTTGCTCCCATAGGCTTCGAGGCTTGGGCGTTTCCACCAGATCACGGGCCCCGCAGAGCGGAGTTTGCCGTTGATGTGAAAGGAGCAGGAACGATATCGTTCGAGATCACCGCTGGACTCATTCGAGATCGAACAGCCGAAGAAGACAATTATGGAGTTTATTTTTACTGTAATCACCGATTGATCGAAATGGAAGTCAAGACTCGCGAGGTTGGATATTTCGTGTCAAACGAAGCTGGCGTTCCGCATCCCGAGATCTCGCTCTGCCGTGCAATTGTCCGACTCGAAGGTCCAGCGAAAGGAATGCCGTGGACTAGCAACAAAAGTGGCATTAACTTCGATCATCCTGTCTTTCGGGCCCTGCGGCCGACACTAGTCGATCTGACTTCGCATTTCAGCAAGCTTTCAAGGCGTTTTAAAGAGGACTGGCCGGGACATGTAACGCGATATGACAAGGGAGAAATAGAAGTAGCGCAAGCCGTGGAGACTCGTGCCGGTAGGCGTCTGATACTTCCTGCACTGCCACGCGAGACCAGGCCTCGCGGAGTCCGGCAGAAGCGTAAGAATCAAGCTCAAACAGAGAAGCAACCGTGGACAGTTGGACTGGTCGAAGCCATCGACGCGATTGATCTCATCGAACGCTATCAATTGGAAACGAGGAATCGCATTGCTCTCATCCTTTTGGATAGCAATTTCGAAATTGCTTTGAAGGAATTCATTGTTCACCGCAAAGATTTGTTTCCTGCCCATGAATTTACCGACGCAAAACTTGGTCAACTATTTATCAGGCGGAGTGAAGTGATAAGGACCGTAAGATCGAAGATCGCGATTCCTGACGACATCATTGACATAGCCAACCATTACTACGAATTGAGAAATAAATTTATACATGAACGGGCGACTGTCGATGTCAGTGATCGTGACATTGGCATCTACCGTACGGCTGTAGAGAGGGTCTTGAACACGCTTTTTAATCTGGAATTTGACCGATAATTAGCTGTGAGTGTTTGGCGGGCGACTTAGAAGACATGAAGTCCGTGATGTTCGTTGTGCCCTGCCTCGGTCTGCCTATTCAACCGCAACCCGCTACGTATTGGTCTGCTCTTCGCTGTGTCGCGTGCCTTTCATTGCAGTTCTTCTCTCCAGGGTTGGGAGAACTCACATTCTAGATGGCCCGGGGTTTCGTGGGCTGGGTCAGACTGACTCTGAATCAGTTGGCCTGAATCTAGGTCTTTGCACTATCCGCGTGCTGTTGCACTTCGACTCCGGAACGGTCCAACACCAAAAGAGCGCACTTCGGCGCCAAGCTAACCAAAGGCGCACGGCACGCTAAGGCGCACCCGCATCAGTTAATTGAGCACACAGTCGGGCACACCGCATCCTCCGATTAGATTGATTTATGTGGGTCAGAGAGAAGAGCCGCCTGATCGGCCGCAAGTCAGATTACCGCTTTTACGAATTTGATTATCCTCGGAATTTGGCACGCAGTTCGCGCACAAAATCGAAATGAAAGGTTTTCCAACTTCCGAATAGCCGACGATTCGGGAGGTGTCGTCAACCTCATTAAGCACAAGGTGCTGATACTGATTCTGCCGACGCATTCTGCCGATGTGATTGCAATCGCCCGCAGTCAACCGGGAGGCAGGTCTATTCGTTCGATCCTTTCCAATCATCCGACTGTGGAGGAGAATAAGTCGTGAAGGTGAGATCGACACAGGGAGGTGACCGATGAAGGCGATTGTGGTGACGAATCAGGCTGCGGGAACGGCCGGGGTGAAGCTGGTGGAGCGGCCCGAGCCGCAGGCGGCAATAAACGACGTAGTTGTTCAGGTTCATGCGTCGGGATTCACCGGGGATGAGCTGACTTGGCCCTCGACCTGGACCGATCGCGCCGCCCGTGACCGGACGCCTTCAATCCCCGGACACGAACTGGCTGGAGTGGTCACCGCGCTCGGCTATGGCACGACGGGGCTGTCGATTGGACAGCGGGTGTTCGGCCTCACGGACTGGTATCGCGACGGCACGCTGGCGGAGTATGTGGCCGTCGCGGCACGCAACC
>Ga0207684_10006948_pt1 | contig 10239 bp, 9 predicted proteins | sample KBSK5501metaG_FD_184342 | JGI IMG/M metagenome (GOLD analysis project Ga0207684, IMG submission 184342) | Corn, switchgrass and miscanthus rhizosphere microbial communities from Kellogg Biological Station, Michigan, USA - KBS K5-50-1 metaG... | ecosystem: Host-associated > Plants > Roots >... | reverse complement strand
CGACCTGGAAGAAGGGCTCACCCGGCTGCACAAACTGCTCGCGCAGGCGAAATAGCCCGGCTCCTGGATGACCAGGCCGCTCGCCGCCCTGCCCAAGGCGCACCTGCACCTGCATTTCACCGGCGCCATGCGGCACCCCACGCTGGTCGAGCTGGCCCTCGAGCGCCGGGTCCACCTGCCCGACGCGCTGGCCTCGGGCTGGCCGCCGCAGTTGCGCGGCACCGACGAACGGGGCTGGTTCCGGTTCCAGCGGCTGTACGACATCGCCCGCTCGGTGCTCCGCGAGCCCGCCGACATGTTCCGGCTGCTGGCCGAGACCGCGGCGGATGAACGGGCGGAGGGGTCGGGCTGGCTGGAGATCCAGGTGGATCCCTCCGGGTATGCGGCGCGCTTCGGCGGCCTCACGCCCACCGTGGAACTGGTGCTGGAGGCGGCGCGCCGGGCCGAGGCGGCGACCGGGGTCGGCATCGGCGTGATCATCGCGGCCAACCGCACCAAACATCCGCTGGAGGCCCGCACGCTGGCCCGGCTCGCCGTGCAGTACGCCGGGCGCGGCGTCACCGGGTTCGGCCTGAGCAATGACGAGCGGCGAGGCGCCGCGGCCGACTTCGCACCCGCATTCCGCATAGCCGGGCGGGCGGGCCTGCTGCTCACCCCGCACGGCGGGGAACTGGCCGGGCCGGACAGCGTGCGCGCCTGCCTGGACGCGCTCGGCGCGCACCGCGTGGGCCACGGCGTGGCCGCGGCGGCCGATGCCGATCTCACCAAGCGCCTCGCGGCCGGCGGCATCACCTGCGAGGTCTGCCCGGCCTCCAACGTGGCGCTGGGGGTCGCCGCCGGTCCCGGCGACGTGCCGCTGCGCGCCCTGCTGGACGCCGGCGTGCCGGTCGCGCTCGGCGCCGACGACCCGCTGTTGTTCGGCTCGCGGCTGACCGCGCAGTACGAGATTGCCCGGTACGTGCACGGCCTCGGTGACGCCGAGCTGGCCGGGCTCGCCGCGATGTCGGTGCGCGCTTCGGCCGCGCCGCCCGCGACGGCGGCCAGGCTGCTGGCGGGTATCGACGCCTGGCTCGCTGCCCCGCCCGGCCCAGGCCCCGTGACGAGGGAACGGGGCCGCAGGCCACCGGGGGGTTCCAGGGGGGCCGTCCCCCCAGGCCAGCACTAGTCCGAGGTTCCCACCAAGCCGATTGGTCGACGCGTTTGACCAGGTGGTAGAGCCCTGGACCACGGAAATTACATGTCTACGTAGTCATGAGCTGAGGCTGTTTCACCTGGTCAGCGCCCATATCGATTCGCCACGGGAGGAACTACGGACTAGTTGGGCGTGACCGGTGTGATACGGCGCTCTCGCGTCATTTTGACCAGTTGCGCGTTCTGCCTGGACGGCCTGCTGGGCACCGACGGTATCGGCGGGGCGGTCGTGATGGCGACGGCGATGAGATCGGTGTAGACGTCCTGGCGGAGCCGGGTGACCATCGCCTGCGCCTCGTTCTTCAGCTTGGCCAGCAGCCCTGCGGTGGTGAAGCCGGCAATGGCGATGAGGCCCAGCGCGCTGTTGAGCAGCGAATTGACCTTGTTCTCGCCGAGAAGGACCACGAACCCGGACAGCGCTCCGGCCGCGACGGCCGTCCCGAGAAGTTCGGGCCAGAAGATCCGCAGCGCACGGAGGACCATCCGGTAGCTTTTGGTCAGCGCGTAAGGCTGCACCAGCGTCGTGGGATCCTGCCGCATGATCACCAGCTCATACCAGTGGCGGATCTGCCTATAGAGATAGTCGTCGGCGTTGCTTCGCCACGTCTTGTCGGCGGCCACGTGCTTCCAGATCTGCACCGAGCCAGCGATGGCGGCGGCGGTGTACGGGTGGAAGTAGGCCTCAAGGCGGCCGGCCAGCCGGCTCATCTCGCTGCAGCGGCTGCTACCGAGGAGGAACTGCCAGGCGGCCGGGCTCTTGTCCGTGTCGAGCGCTGGAGCGAGCGCCCAGTAAGGCTCGGCCAGGGCGCGGCCGAGTTGATAACCACAGGCGACCGTGTCCGACCCCGATGCGAGGGTGTCCTGGATGTGCTCGTCGAACTTGAAGATCAGCTCCTGCAGGGCATCCCACTGTGCATCCGGATCGCCGGCCGCGGCGACAGCCGCCGCGCCCGGAGCTGCCTCGCCATCCGGCGCCGCCGCCGCACCTGGGCCCGGCGCCCCGGCCTGAGCCGCCCCATTCGGAGTCGCCGCCACGCGCGCGGCCGCACCACCTGCGCGCGCCTGGGCCAGAGCCTCGGCCTGCGCGTCTATGGCTTGGGAGTAGCTGGCCTGGTTCGCGCCGCCGCTGTCGACGCCAAGGCCACGAGCCATGGCGCCAAGCACCGCCTGCGCCTCGATGCGCAGTTCGGTCGAGGTCTGCTCGATGCGCAGCGGCAGCGCGTGGCCCGGCGGGCCGGGCGGCCTGACCTTGGTGCCGCGAGGTGCGTCGGGCCGGTTACGGCCACGTACTTCGGCGATGAACCAGCCCAGTTTCATCGCCGTCATGACCTGGCCGGCATCTTCAGGAACAGTCATGGACTCCCCCGCCGCCCCGGGCATCGTTCCGGCCGGTCTGCCCGCCGCAAATGGCCAGCCCGGGCGCGCCGCATCGTGTTGCCCGACAACCTATTCCTAGCTGGGGCCAATGTCTCCAGGATCGGACGGAAATGGCCGGTTAGGCGAGCGTCCAGCGCCAGGTGGGCAGCACTTCGTCCAACAGCGCCTCGGTTTCCGGCGCCATCCCCGGCGGCGGGCCGTCCAGGCAGGCCCGGGCCCAGACCTCGCCAGCCGCGGCGTAGAGCAAGTTCTCCTGGCCCGTGCCGTGCGCGGCGGTCAGCAGGTCCCGCCAGAGCAGTTCGTCGTCGGGAGCGATCCGCAGCCCGGTGCGCACCGTGTCCATCGCGCCGCGCGGGTCCCCGGCCGCCAGCCGCAGCTCGCACAGCCGGTGCGCGGCATCGGCGGCCCGGGCGGACACCTCGTACTCCAGCCCATCGGTGCCGATCCAGGCGTAACCGGCCGGCCCGATGCCGGCCAGGAACGGGCCGGTGACCAAGCGCAGCGCCTGGGCCAGCTTGGCCTCTTCCTGGGCGTGACCGCTCTTGCCCCCGGCCGCGCCGGCCGCCCGCCCGGCCTGCGCGACCAGGGTGAGGAAGACGTGCCAGTCCACCTTCACCCCGGAGCCCAGCCGGAGCCGGCCGCTGGCATCGGCGGCCAGGTGCGGGCGGCCGATGCCGTCGGTGCCGAGCCAGCTAGCCACCGCCGCCAGCACGCCGTCCCGGACCTCGTCCGCGACGCCCTGCGGCCAGATGGCCCGGGCCAGTATGTTCGGGTACGCCCCGCCGGGGTGTGCCGCGAGGTAGACCACGATCTCGGTGGCCAGCGGGACCATGCTGGCCTCGATGTCCCCGAGGGCCCGCACGCATACCGGGCCGAGCAGGGTGACCTCGGCCGGCGCGGTGGCGTCGGGAGCCAGGTACGAGGCCGGTGCCGCGTCCAACGGCGGCGCGTACATCACCGCTCCCTCCACGTCATCTGCCGCGTCGAACAGCCCGGCCACCGCCGCCTGCTGTTCGTGCGGGATGAGCTGGGCGGTGACGTCCAGGCCCAGCTCCGGTGCCAGCAGCCGCCCGTCCGGGGTGACCTCCCAGGTCCAGGCGGCGCCCGGGACCTCCCCGGCGACCAGGTACCCGGCAGCGAGGTGCCCGGACCGGGCCAGCGTGCTCAGGCGCTGCGCCTCCTCCTCTGTCGGCGGGCTCAGCGTGACCAGGTAGTGCGGGATCCATGCTTCGGGGATGAGCCCTTCGGCGCGCCCGGCGAGCACCGACCGCGCGTCGGAGGCGGCCAGGGCGTTGCGGACGCTGACGGCGTGGGCCTCGACGAGCGGCAGCGCCTCGGCCACGGAACCCACCACACGCACCCGGCCCGGCTCCAGCACCTCGATGTCCTCGCCGGTGCCCACCAGCGTGAGGCGCATCGCGTCGGCCCAGCGGCTGGTGGCGAGTTCGGCAGCCATCGCGGCCAGCGCCTCGGCGACCAGTTCGTCCGGCCCGGTGACCGCGATCAGACCGCGTGCTGCCTCCAGGTCCACCAGCACCCGGCCGGTGGTGTCCGTGCCGATCGTCACGAGCCCCGGGTACAGGGCCGGACCGAGGCCCGGCTGCCCGGGATCCAGCCGGGGCACGTCCGCCAGCGGCAGCCGCCACACCTGGCCGTCGCCCACCGCGTACCAGGGCCCGGGCACGTCGTGGTCCGGCGGGGCGACCCACAGGTCCAGGTTGTCCTCGCCGACGTGCGCGGCGAACACGGTCGGCGGCGTCCGGCCCGGCCGGCGCAGCGCACGGCCGAGGTAGCGCAGCCCCGTGTCCAGCATCCGGGCCGACGCCTCGTCCTCGCCCAGGCGCAGCGCCACTTCCGCCGGCGCGGCGTCCGGCGACGCGGTCACCACCCGGCGGCCCGGCGGCCTGCGCCTGGCCTGCCTGCGGCGCCTGTGCTCCAGGGCGGCCAGCGCGCCGGCGGCCAGTAGCCCGGCGGCGGCGAGTTCGAGTGGGTAGCCGGGGGACCGCGGCGCGCGGGCGGGCGCGGTGTGGTCCGGGCTGGCCCGCCGGGCCGGGCCGGCTGCGGCCGGGGCGGCTGCGGCCGGGGACGATGGGGCCGGAGCCCGGGCGGCCGGGGCGGACGTCGGCGGGGCGGGTGCGGCCGGCGGGGCGGCGTGCTTGGCCGGGGACCGCTGGGCGGGCGGCGGGCGCTCCTGCGGCCCGCCGGAATGCCGCGCCGGGGGGCTGGCCTTGACCTCCTCGATGCCCGGGCCGTACGCGTCGTGCGGCATGCGCAGCACCCAGCCCGGCCTGATCAGGCTGGCGATCGTGAGCATGGACCCGTCCGGCTGCGGGCGATCCTTGTTCAGCTCGAAGATCTCCCGGTACCGCCTGCCGTCGCCCAGGTGGTTCTCGGCGATCTCCCACAGGCTCTCGTGGAACCGGCCTGCTGGCGGCTGCACCACGTAGATCTTCTCGGTGCGGTGGGCCCATCCGGCGCCGCGCTCGCCGTCCGGCGCAGCCTGGCGGGCCTGCGGGCCGTTGCCGCCCGGCGCGGGCTCGCCCGGGCGGTACTCCAGGCTCACATCGGAGGGTCCGGGCCGGTGGCTGCCCCCGTTGGCGGCAGGCGGAACCAGTAGCGACGCCGGCAGCGACTGGCCGGCGATGATGCTGCCCGGGACCGCGCTCCCGGCCGGGGCCAGGGCGGCGGCGGGCGGCAGGGTGGCCGCCATCGCGGCCGCCGGGGCCAGCGCGGGGGCCACCGTGGTGGCCGTGGAGACCAGCAGGGCGGTGGTGACCAGCCGGTGCACGATCGCCTGCATCCCGCCGGCCAGCGGCACCCGCCGCGGCATGCCCACGTTGCGCGCGGCCGCGGTCACCTCGGCCACGACGCACCACACCAGTTGCAGCCAGGCCAGCCACACCACCACGCAGCACGCCTTCAGCACCGCCGTCGCCTGGAGCCGGTGAGTGAGCAGGGACGCCGCAGGCAGGGTGTGCGGAATGGGCAGGCCGAACACCGTGATCAGGGCGACCGGGGGCCCGATCAGCAGGACGAGCAGCACGACGATGGCGCCAAGGCCCGCGAGCACGCCCCATCCGGAACGTGCGCGGCCTGGCCTGCGGTCCCGCCTGGTCATCAGCACGGCGCTCCTTGGTTGATCCCGCATTCGGGGGTGGCACTGGCCTGCGCGGACTCGTGGAACGCGGTAAGGATGCCGGGCACCAGCGGCCTGGTGGACACCGAGACCAGCACCGTCGCCCGGCCCGCCCCTTGCGGCGCGGTGCAGCTCACCATCGTGGTGCTGGTGACCTTGTCCAGCCCGTTGCCCAGCAGTTGCCCGTAGCCCTTGACCAGGCTGGCCGCCGCCGCGCAGGCGCCCGGGCCGATCACCGCGACGCCGCTGCTGCGCAGCATCTGGAGGTCGATGGTGTCGGCGGCCGCGCGGGCTGCCTGGCCGGCGATGTCCATGGCCCTCTCCTTCGCGTTCAGGGCCGAGCCTCCGTCGAGGATCAGCGCCAAGAGGAAGATCACCGCGATCGCGAACACCGCAGTGAACACGGTGACCGACCCCCGCTCGCCGCGACGGCGCCCTAGCATGCGACGTCCCGGCACATGAAGGGGTCGAGCGGCGCCACCGCCTGGCCGGTGAAGCGCTTGCTCAGCCCGAAGCCGAGCGCCGTGAACGGGCTCATGTTCACCTCGCAGGTGACGGTGACGGTCACCGCCGCTGCCGTGACGGTGAGCGGCACCGCCGGGTAGCCGGCCACCTGGACGCCGACGGTGCGCGGAGCGCACAGGCTGGCGGGGCCCAGGTCGGCCCGCGCGGCCTGCTCGGCCGCCTGCACCGCCTGGGTGTAGGACCGGGCGACGCTGGCGGCACGGGCGGAGTCCCTGGCCGCGCCGTCGATGTGTCCCTGCACCTCGACCACCCGCGCGCCCGCCGCGATCAGCAGTAAGAGCAGGGCGAGGCCGGGCGCGAGCACGACCAGCTCGACCGAGATCGACCCGCGCTCGCATCGTCTGCCTCCCTCGCGGGCGCTTCGCTGGCTTCGGGAGGCTGGTCCTCGGCGCCGGGACACCGCAACGGCGCCTGGGGCGCCTTTTGCGGCGTTCGGCCCGGCGCCTCCGGCGCGCCTCTCATGGTCTGCCTCGTTCGTAAGCCGCCTGCCCGCTCTGCCCCACCGCATCAGCAGGCCCCGTTCTGGCTGACAGGCCGGAAGCATTCGACCGGGCCGCCCGCGATGGCCGACACGCCCAGGTGCAGCCCGAAGAACGGGAAGACCGAGACGGCGACCTGGCCGCTCACCGTGACGTAGACGTTCCCGCCGGGTGCGGTGGCGGTGGTCGCGTTGACCTGCTTCAGCAGCTTGCTGTTGAGCCTCTGGTAGTACTGCCGGGCGGTGCCCTTCGCGTCGGCCTGCCACCGGCTCGGCTGGCTGGCCGCCTCCTGCCTGGCGACCACCGCGCCGGCCTGCGCCGCCGCCAGTGCGGTCTGGCGGGCGTTGAACCACAGGCCGAACTGGAGGATGAGCATGCAGATCATCATCAGCGCCGGGGCAAGCACCGCCAGTTCGACCGCGCTGGAGCCGCGGTCACCGAGCGCCGCGCGGCACCAGCCCCGGAGTCGGTGCACGCCGATCAAATCATTGCCTCCCTCGTGGGCGTTCGGCCCGGCGGCTGCGGCGTGCCACGGCCCCAGGCTGACAGCGGGTGCTCACTGGCTGCCTACGGGGTGGTGCTCTTGATCTGCTTCGCCGCGCCCTTCACGAAGTGCGTGATGACCGCCAGCAGGACGACGGCGACCGCGAGAATCATCGCGGTGATGACGGCGAGTTCGACCGCCGACGCACCGCGTTCCTGCTCCCGCCAGGCGGCGCGCAGCGCCACCAGGTGCACGCCGAGGAAGGCCCGCAGGTAGTTTGCCACCGGACTATTCATGCTGTGTCTCCCAACTTCTCGCACCTTCGCGTTTGCCGCATGCCTCAGACGCCCAGCAGTCCCACCACCGGGAAAACCAGGAACAACAGGAAGCCGGCGCACAGCATGAGCTGCGCGACCAGCATCGACTGGGACCGCTCCCCCGCCTGTCCCTCCAGGTCGGTCAGCTCCCTGCGGCGCAGGCTCTCCGCCCGGGCCACCAGGGACTCGCGCACCTTGGCCCCGTCCTCGGCGACCAGTCCGAGCGCCGCGGACAGGTCGCGGAGCTCGTCGATCCCGATCTCCTCGCCCAGGGTGCCCAGCGCGTGCCAGGGGGTCTGGCCGGTGATCCGGGCACCGGCGAGCGCGTCCCGGATCCGCCAGAAGGCCCAGCCGGTGCCCACATCGCTCGCCGTCATCAGCGCCTCGGGCACGCCGCGGCCACCGGCCAGGTTCATCGCGAACAGATCGAGGAAGGAGCCGATCGCGTGCCGGAAGTCCCGTCGGCGCTTGTTCGCCTTCTGCCTGACCTCCAGATCGGGCAGGAAGCTGAAGGCGGTGCCGAGCAGCAGCCCGAGCCAGACCTGGATCCACGCCGACACGTGGAAGTCCGCCAGTCCCGCGGCGATCCCCAGTGCGGGCCCGAGGACAAGGCCGAGCACCGCGAGCAGCACCTTGGTGGCCAGGAAGATCTCGAACGGGAGCCCGGCCAGCGACAGGTTCTTCCGCAGCGAGGGGAACTGCCAGCCCTGCTCGGCGCACAGCCGCGCCAGCCACGAGCCGAGCCGCCAGCGCGGCCCCGTGACCTCCGCCTCCGGGGCACCGGCCCAGTGGCCGTTCGCCCCGCGCCGCGCGGCATCGAAGCCGGCCAGCCGGCGGGCCAGCCGCGGCCGTGGCGGGTAGAGCGCGAGCCCGAGCAGGAACAGCCCGAGGCCCGCCAGCGCGCCTGCGAAGAATGCCGTGGTCATGACCCACCTCCGCGCCGGGCGGCCACCGCTTCGGGAATCTCCGGCGCGACGATCGATTCGGGGCCGGCCAGTAGCCGCTCCGGCACCGGGAACCGGGCCAGCGCCCGCATCCACCCGATGCCGGCCGCGTACAGGCCCACCACGATGCACAGCACCAGCTGGCCGGTCACGCCGTCGTAGACCTGCACGTACGCGTGGTTGAACAGGGCGAGCCCCAGCGCCAGGCCCACGGAGATGCCCACCACGATCTGCGCCCCGCGCCGGGTGGACCGCCGCTGCGCGTTCACCTTGCGGCGCACGTCCAGCTCTTCGCGCACCGAGCGGGACAGCGCGCCGAGCAGGTCGCGCAGGCCGGGGCCGCGCAGCCGGGCATTGATGATCAGCGCGGCGATGATCAGGTCGGCGCCCGGGTCGGCGAGATCGTCGGCGAACCTGCGCAGCGCCTCGGGCATGGGCACCCTGGTGTGCAGCCGCTCCACCATGGCCGCGAGCGGCTCGCGGAGTGAGGGCGCCGCGGCCCGCAGCGACGCGGGGATGGCCTGCTCCAGCCCGACCGCCCCGGCGATGGTGTCCCGCAGCGACTCGGTCCAGGTGGCCAGCGCTTCCAGCCGGGCCATCGCGGCGCGCTCCCCGGCCACGCCCGACATCCCGCGCCAGCTCAGCACGAGCAGCGCGGCCCCGGCGCCGGCCACCAGCCAGCCGGTTGCCACCAGCACCACCAGGCCCGCCAGCACGGCGGCGGCCATCCGGGCCGGGCCCACCTCCCGCGCCCAGCCGCGCAGCCGGCCAGGCGCGCCCGGCGCCCGGGGCGGGAGCCCGCGCAGCGCGACCGCGAGCAGGAACAGTCCCGCTCCCGCGATGGCACCGGCCAGGATGGCCAGCAGGCCGATCGGGGGGGTCACCAGGCGCTCCGCACCGGGTCGTAGCCGTGCTCGGCCAGGAGCCGCAGGCAGGCCGGCGGGGCGTGCGGGACGGCCCGGCCGTCCGGGCCGGGGGTGAAGACCTCGCTGGACAGCACCCGGGTGTCGATGCCGGTGATCTCCCGGACGCTGCTGACGAACCGGCGCAGGCTCCCGCCATGGGGGTAGTCGTTCCGCTTCTCGATGAAGATCACGAAGTCGACGGCGCCGGCCATGAGCATATGGGTGGCCTCGACCGGGAGCCGCTCGGCCGCCTGGATGGCGTAGGTCGCGATCCGGTTGAAGACCTCAATCGAGGAGTTCGCGTGAATCGTGGACAGTGAGCCGTCGTTGCCTTGCGTCATCGCGTTGAGCATGGTGACGATCTCGTCCCCGAGCACCTCGCCGACGATCACCCGGCTGGGGTTCATCCGCAGCGACCGGCGGACCAGCCCGGCCATGGAGATGGCACCCTGGCCCTCGGCGTTCGGCAGCCGTTCCTCCAGCGCGACCACGTTGGGATGCAGGTCGGGGAACTGATCCAGGCCCAGTTCCAGCGCGCGTTCCACGGTGACCAGCCGCTCGCCGGGCGGGATCTGGTTGGCCAGCGCCCGGAGCAGCGTGGTCTTGCCCGCGTTGGTCGCCCCGGCGATCATGATGTTCTTCCGCGCGGCCACCGCGGCGGTGACGAAGCCGCCCAGCTCGGGCAGCAGCGTGCCGTTGGCGACCAGATCGGCGAGGAACACCTTGCCCAGCCGGGCGCGGCGGATGGAGATCGCCGGGCGCAGTGTCACGTCCATCACCGCCGACAACCGGGAGCCGTCCGGCAGGCGCAGGTCCAGTTGCGGGTGGGCGGTGTCGAAGGGCCGGCTGGACAGCCCGGAGTACGCGGCGAGCGCCTGGAT
>Ga0207684_10006947_pt1 | contig 10240 bp, 14 predicted proteins | sample KBSK5501metaG_FD_184342 | JGI IMG/M metagenome (GOLD analysis project Ga0207684, IMG submission 184342) | Corn, switchgrass and miscanthus rhizosphere microbial communities from Kellogg Biological Station, Michigan, USA - KBS K5-50-1 metaG... | ecosystem: Host-associated > Plants > Roots >... | reverse complement strand
TCTCCGTATACGACATGGATCCCGCGAAGGCGGAAGCCATCGCTGCACACGCGGAGAGGCCACGAAGAACATTCTTGAACTGGCACGCACTGCCGATGTGCTTCTCTCCTGCTTGACCAACGATGAGGCAGTTCGAAGCGTTTACACCCGACCAGAGGGAGTTTTTGCTGGGGCACGGCCAGGGACCGTCGTGCTGGAGATGAGCACGATCTCTCCAGAAAGCTCACGCGAACTGCAGAGGATCGGCGCTCGCGGCGGCATTGACGTCCTGGATGTCGCCATCTCAGGCAGCACCACTTCCGCCGAAGAAGGAAATCTTACGCTGCTGGTGGGTGGCAACGCGGAATTGTTCCGCACCGCTAAGCCAATATTCCAGGCGGTCGCGAAACAATACTTTCTTCTAGGCGGTCCTGGCGCCGAAACAGCGATGAAGTTGGTGGTCAACACGATGTTGGGTGTTGGCATGCAGGCCATCGCTGAGGCTGTAGCCCTTGGGAAAAAAACTGGTCTCGATCGCGAGCGATTGCTCGAAGTCTTATCAAAGACGGCTGTGATCGCTCCGGCTCATGTGGGAAAGCTGGCGAGGACGGCGGTCAACGATTACAGTCCGCAGTTTCCACTCCGCCTGATGAACAAGGATTTTCAGTTGATCCTGAACGCGGCCGCACAAGAGCATATTCCGATGCCGGCAACGGAAGCAGCATTTCGCGTCAATTCAGATGAGCCGGCACACCATGATGAAGAGGATTTCTCGGCTGTCCTACGGCGAATGGAAGAAGTTGCAGGCATCGCAGCATTCACTCGGAACCAGTGACGAGTCGACCTGGAGGCCGGCGTGATCCGGTTGCGCTGGTACCAGCAGCAGATGTAACCTTGAGGTCTCTGCGTCACCTAGGCCCAGGGTCGCACCCGGGAGTCTCGATTTTTCTGCAATCGCAATCACCGTCAACCCTCAACTCATACACCTCAGAAATAAATAAGAGACAAGGAGAATCGCAATGCCATACGTTAATGTCGGTAAGGAAAACTCCGGCGAGATCGAACTTTATTACGAAGATCATGGCTCGGGTGATCCCGTAGTCCTGATCCATGGATATCCGCTGAGCGGAGCTTCCTGGGAGAAGCAGGTTCCGGTGCTTCTCGCTGCGGGTTACCGTGTCATCACCTATGACCGCAGGGGGTTTGGCAAGTCGAGTCAGCCAACAACTGGGTACAACTACGATACCTTCGCCGAGGATCTGCACAAGCTCGTGACGCACCTCAAATTGCGTGATTTCACGCTCGTTGGCTTTTCAATGGGCGGGGGCGAAATAGCGCGCTACGTGAGGAAACACGGGTCGAAAGGCGTGAGCAGGGCGGTGTTCATCTCGGCGGTTCCACCGTTCCTGCTGAAAACGACCGACAACCCGGAGGGCGTGGACGGTTCTGTCTTCGAAGGCATCCAGAAAGCGATCGTCGCAGATCGTTACGCGTTCTTCACCGACTTCTTCAAGAATTTCTACAACACGGATCTTCTCTTGGGTAAGCGCGTCAGCCAACAGGTGGTCCAGGCTAGCTGGAACACTGCTGCCGGCGCTTCTGCCACGGCGAGTCTTGCCTGTGTGCCGACCTGGCATGAAGATTTTCGCGAAGACCTCAAACGCATCGACGTCCCCACGCTGGTCATTCACGGCGATGCAGACCGGATTGTGCCGATTACCGCAGCGGGACAGCGGACCGCCAAGCTGATCAAGGGAGCCCGCTTGTTCGTGGTGAAGGATGGGCCGCACTGCGTAACCTGGACACACGTGGACGAAGTAAACTCCCAACTGATGAACTTCCTGGGGAAAGGGGCTGCGAAGCAAACAGCGTCAGCGCCCAGAAAGGACGCGGTTGCGTAAACGGACCATTGGTCAAGTTGTTACTGAACCACGGGTGCCGTCTCAGAAACGGCACCCAAGCTTTTGTCTTCAGTTTGCACCGAGAAAACTGAGATCGAGCGGCTTTGGAGCCTACCGTCCAGACTTGTTCTTTTTCAAGCGTAGGTCGGGAATGTAGTTCCGAACATGGGCTGCTTGCGTATCGACTGTTCTTCCGTTGCTTCATCCTGAATGACGTCCCAATGCTCGACCAGGATTCCGTTTTGAATGCGCACAATATCTGCGGCAATCCATTTCACAGGAGCACCGAAACCGCTAAATCGCCCGTGCACGATCACGAGGTCTCCCTCAGCCACGATCGTTCCTGGCTCATACTTGAGCGTTGGCGGAAGGCTCTTGATGAGATCGAACAGACCTTCCCGACCAGGTGCGATATGAGCGCTGTGTTGAATGTAGTGAGGGGACCAGTAGCGCTCGGCCGCTACGTAGTCCCGTTTGTTGAACAGAGTGTCAAAAGCTTCTAGAACAAGAGCTTTATTTCTCGGTTCGATCTTCTCACTCATCCCTCATTTCCTCCAATTCTCTCGCAAGATGTTAGTTGCTTAAAGCTTCGACCCACCGTCCACCGGAATGCTCGCTCCCGTGATCCATCTGGCCGCGTCTGACGCCAAGAACGCGACTACGTCCGCAACATCTTCCGGTTTGCCGATCCGTTTCAATGCCTGCATTCCAAGCGTCACCTCCCGACCTGCCTCGCTCTTCGTGAAATTCGACATGTCCGTGTCGATCACACCGGGCACAACTGCATTTACGCGGATACCTCGGGGCCCAAGGATCGCAGCCCAGTTTTTGACCAGAGTCTCTAATGCTCCTTTGGTCGAGGCATAGGCAAGGATCGAAGGGTTGTCCAGACCGGGCTTCCCAACTACGGCGTGCGCCCCAATCGAAGAGATCACAATGATGTTCAGCCTTCACCGAGGACGGGCAGGAGTTGCTGCACCATAAAAAACGGACTGCGCACATTCGTCGCATAGAGATTGTCAAAATCCCCCACCGTATGATCCCTGATAGTTGCAGCTTTGGAGATACCGGCGTTGGACACGAGCACATCCAATCGCTTGCCGACGATGGAGCGAACTTCCCTGCCAGGAGGGTTGCTCCCTCCGGAGCTCCGAGGTCCGCCCTGATGGCATCCGCGCGTCCCTCCTTTGAACGGATGTCGGCAACGAGAGATTCCGCGTCCTACACGGAACGGCCGTAGTGAGCTAGGACGTGCGCCCCGGCCGCCGCAAGCGCCGATGCAGTGGCGCGCCCAATTCCCCGTGACGTTCCAGTCACCAAAGCAATTTTGTTACGAAGGGCAGCCATTTCTCTTACCGGCGATTCGAACGAACAGTTCTCCGGTTACCAATTCAGTCCACCAGGACCGCATCGGATACGAGCGCCAGGGCCGCTCTCGCGCAATCGACGTCATTCTGCACCGTGGGCGCCCCGCTCAGCCCGATCGCCCCGACAATTTCTCCGTCCACCTTAATGGGAAATCCTTCTCTCCACGCCGCCACACGCGCAAGGGTGGGCATGCCGGCCAAAAGCGACGGATCGCCTTGGATAAAGTTGAAAAAGTCCTGCGTGGAGACGCCGAACAGAGCTGTGTAAGCCTTGTTCTGCGCAATCTCGATGCACAGAATCGGGGCGCCATCCATCCGGCTGAATGCCTTGAGATTGCCCCCGTCATCGAGAATCGCTACGTTCTCGCTAACGCCAAGTTCTCTGGCTTTCGCCACCGCTTCATCCACCATTTTCTGTGCTAGCTCAGAAGAGATGGTGTGTTTCTTGGCCACGTTAGCCATTGGACACCTTCCTCCACTTAATATGTATTGCGTGTCGTCAATCTTTCTTCACGTTGGGAGCTGCTCTGCTATTTCATCTACCCCGTCGGGATAGAACGCAACGTGCCCCTTGATCTGCACAACAGCAGGAAACGGATCCTCGTATGACCACACCACACCGCATACGAACTCCCTAACATTGACGTGATGATTTCGAGTCAATACTCGCCGCTGCTCGCGAATGCACTTTTGAAGGGAACAGTCGATGCCGCTTTTCTTCGAAGGGAACGAGGGGTGCCAGACTTGGCGTTCCGACTTCTCGTCAAGGAGCCCTTGGTGGTGATCTTGCCTAGTGACCACCATCTCGCTGCCCTCAAAGCCATCAGTCCGAGGGATCTAGCGGGTGAGACATTCGTGAACGTGTCGGGCACGGCTCCAGTACTGCGTGTAGTCATCGACAATTACCTGAAGCGGTCCGGAATCAATATCACGCCAGCTCACGAGGCGGACCACCTCGCCATGGGAATGTCCTTAATTGCATCGACGCGCGGCGTAGGGCTGTTACCTGCTTACGCACAGAACTTTCTCCCTTCGTCGGTAACGAGTCGCCCTCTCAAGGGAGATACGCCGACTATCGATCTGGTCCTCGGCTACAAAAAGTCGAACCCGTCTGCCATCTTGAAACTTTTGCTTTCGAGATTGGACGAGTTGGTCGGTCGTGCGTCAAATAAGACCCGATAAAAACTCTCTCTCACATTCTCGTTTTTAAACCGACTGCCGTTGGCAGTTAGATTGCAATTGGAAAGAAGAGCTGATTGCAATATGGCGCCGGAATACGTCGATGTTCCCGACGCTGAATAGGAGAAGACGATGGACAGCAACTATGTGTTTCTCTGCGGAGTGATGTGGTGCAGGTACGGACAGCAAGACGCAGGTAAGGAGCTGCTAAGGGCTGCAGAGTCAAACGATCCAGATATCAGCCAATTGGCCTGGGCAATGTTGGCGAAAGGTATGCGTCGCTTAAGAGAGTTGGAAAAACTGGCGCAAAGCCTGTTCTCGTACGATTCTCGCGGAAAGCTATGAGTACCAGGTCATGCCCCTAGGTAAGGAACTTCCGACAAAGCTGCGCGCTGCAGTCGCATGTCAGTGAACTTGTTGGGCAACGGCGAAAAAATAGTCAATGATTGCTGATACGAGAGCTTTACGTGATACGGGCTCTCGCCATTGTTTCCTCCCGGGTATATTTCTAAGCTGCGGTAGCCGAGACGCAAGCCTTGGCCCTTGCTAAAGCCTCCTCGCGAGACGAAAAGCCAAACGCGATAATGCAGGATGCGGCTAAAACGTCGTGCAACGATCGCTCGTTGCGATACGGAATCACGAGACGTTCCGGAGCAGCTTCGGTCTGAAGCGCTTCTATCACCGCGTACAGCACGCCCGAGAAATCAATCAACTTGTCCATAACCGCATCCTTGGCTCACCAATGTGCTGTGAGCTCTAGATGCACTGAATGGTAGCAAGTAGGATTCCAAACCTGGCTTCATTGAGGCCAGCTGCTAAGTGATTGTGACAAGGTCTAGTACAACGAACCCACCCGGCCGGCGAGCCGTGGCTTATATGGCTAGGGTTCCGTTTCAGGAGATCTTTCCTGGATTGGAACGATTCACAGGGAGGTGTCGATCACTGCGGACAGTGTGTCCAAGGGACGACACCGTCATGACATTAGCAGTAGCAGTCAGCAATCAGCATTCAGCCCTGGCACTTAGCACTTAGCATTTAGTCCCTGATCCTTCACAAGCGGCGACTGCCATATGCAGTAGCATTTGTTGCTGTCATACTCGATACCCACAAATTCAGACAACAGTGCTGACCCTCAACCCAATCCCCACTGCGCTTAAAACTCTGACGCGCGATGGCTGGTTGCTCTTCCTCACTCGATTCGTCCGTCTATTTGCTTACGGTTCGCTCTCTGTAGTGTTGGTTTTCTACCTGATTGGCCTTGGACTGAGCGAGGCCCAAACCGGCCTGCTGCTTACGCTGACGCTGGTCGGAGATACAGTCGTTTCTCTCTATCTCACTACTCGCGCCGATCGAATCGGACGGCGGCGCATGCTTATTGTTGGCGCCGTTCTGATGGCTGCAGCCGGTCTGGCCTTCGCCTTCACCAGGAATTTCCTGCTTCTGATTATCGCGGGCACGATTGGCGTCGTCAGCCCCAGCGGCAATGAAGTAGGGCCATTTCTATCAATTGAGCAAGCCGCGCTTTCTCATGTTGTCCCCGGCAGTAGCAGAACAGAAGTGTTTGCCTGGTACACGCTCGCGGGTTCCTTGGCGACCGCGATCGGCGCACTATGTGGAGGAACCATCACCCACATGCTGCAGCAGCAGACCGTGATGACGCCTGTGGTCAGCTACCGGGTTGTAGTGATTCTTTATGCCGCATTGGGCATCTTGTTGGCCTTCGTTTTTACCCGCCTTTCATCCGCCGCGGAGGTCAGTACACCCGGTGAAGGATCCGCCTCCGCCGGAAACCTGAAAACTCTTCTGGGAATCAGCCACTCACGCCATGTGGTGGCTAAGCTCGCAAGCTTGTTCGCTCTCGACTCCTTCGCCGGAGGCTTCGTAGTCCAGAGCTTCGCTGCTTACTGGTTCTTCCTGCGTTTCGGCGTAGACCCTGGAGCACTGGGCGTCATTTTCTTTTGGGCAAATATCTTCGCTGGAATATCGTCGCTCCTAGCATCGCGCATTGCATCCCGCTTCGGTCTTATCAAAACCATGGTCTTCACCCACCTGCCCTCGAACATCCTGCTCATTCTTGTGCCGCTGATGCCCAGCCTTTCGCTGGCAACCCTGGTTCTGCTGTTGCGTTTCAGCATCAGCCAGATGGATGTGCCCACCCGGCAGTCCTACACTATGGCTGTTGTAAGTGCGAGAGAACGATCTGCAGCAGCTGGAATAACTGGCGTGGCCCGCACCACCGGTGCTGCGATTAGTCCATTGTTCGTGGGATTTATGTTTGCTCGGCCGTCTCTGATTAGCCTGCCATTCTATATAGCGGGCACACTCAAAATCGTCTACGACGTATTGCTCTACAGAGAGTTCGTCAGTGTTCGACCTCCCGAGGAGGCCTCCTAGGCAAGATTTGCAACCGCGCACGCAAAACGTTCAATAATGTGCAGTGTTTTATGCGGGTTTTAGCGTTGGTGCCGGGAGGGGGAGTCGAACCCCCAAGGGCCGAAGCCCGGCGGATTTTGAGTCCCACCCACTCTTTTTCTAATTTGCTTCTTTTCTAATAGTTCCTGGCACTTGGGCGGGCCCTCGATTGACGCTCTGTTCCTTCCTGCACCTTCTGGTGATCAACTGTCGGGCAGGATTCGGGCAGACCTTTATTGTCCGTAAACTGCCGTAGACTAGATCCTCCGCTGGTCTCATGCTCGTTGGATTATGAGTCTCGTGGGAAACTGCAAATGCAACTACTTTGCGGCGCAGATGACAACCCACGGGGCCGCATGAATACTGGAGATAACGGACACCGTGACCCTTTTTTGACCCCGATTCGGAGTGTTGTGCAGGTCTCGATGACATTCATCGGATGCATGTACGTTCCAACAGGCTTCTTGATTTGCAGCGATTTGATGTCTACACCTCCTTTTGAATCTGGGGCTAGAAAGTGGGATTCGAGTCCGTCATCAGTTCAAGTCCTTGCTAGAAAAGTTAGAAAACCGGCATCACGGGATTGCCGAGGAACGAGCCTTGATTAAGCTCGATCACTCGCGATATTTTCTGCCCGTTCATTTCGGTGACAAGAACGGGTTGCCAGCGAGCTCGTATGCTGAAAGGGTCTTCATGCGCAGGTCGATCCACGCGCCGAGAAAACACTAATTTGATGCCCTTCTCGCTGAGGGGCAGGTCTTTGGCGCTTATGCGAGTCATACCGGCGTCGATCATCACGTGGACGACCTGACGCTTGCCGTCCATTGCTTGCACCAGGACCCAATGGTCGAGTTGGATCCGGCCTTGAATTTCTTCGGCAGCTTCCGCTGATTCAACAAGCTGGCGTAGTTCTTGCTCGCTGTTGGACAGAAAAGAAACGGCCGCAATCCGCTGGTCGGGTAGGCTCAGATGCGTTGTCAAACTAAAAGTCAGCGCGCGCAATACAAATGCTGCACCGATCGCTCCCGCCAGAGAGAGACAGTAAAGAACGAGCAGTCTCGCTCGATGCCCTCGTATCCAACCAAACGATCGCCGCACCAAGCGTCCTCCCAGTTCACCTGGCAAAAACATGGAAGTTCGCTGCATTTGCTCGCGGTAGACGTCGCCATAGCGGGCCTCGACTCGACGCTCTTCGCTTCGCGCCAGTAGGTAATAGAACCAAAGCATATTGATGTAGGCGAGGAGCAGGATGAATCGTGGCCAGACGATCAGCAGCCCCAGGCCGGCCAACCCCAGAAACAGATACTGTGGATGGCGAATGCGCTTGTAGAGGCCGCTCTGTACAACGCCTCGCCGCCTGAACTTCGCGTAGTAGAGTTGAAAGGCACACAGGAAAAAGCCGACCAAGCCCAACAGAAAGATCACTCCTCCGAGGCTTGGGAGAATGTCTGCGGAGAGGTGAGGTAAAAAGAAGGCTGGCAGCCACGCAATGGCTCGGAGGCTGGAAGGGCCGGAAAGCATAGGGCTATAGAAGGAGTAGTAGTACAGGGCAAAGGGAGTAACCATGAACAGCATTTCGAGTGTGATGGCTAAATACACCAGAACCGCACCGGCTCGTGCAAACGACTTGAGCATTTCGACGCCCTGTCCGTCTCCGATTACATCACTCTGTCCCACACTTTGCCATCTGAACTCTAGGCAGTGTTCGACTAGCGAATCCAACTCCGGATTTTAGTGCGCAAGGCGCGTCATTCTATCGATTCGCCTTTCGCGAATTCTCCTTGACTCTGGACTTAACTCCAGGGTTTATCCTTCTATTTATGGCGGAAGCCGTTCACATCGGTAAGGCAGCCAAGCTGGCCGGCGTTAGCGTGGACACGATCCGCTTCTATCAGAAACTCGGACTCGTTAAGAATGCGAGTCGGGCGGGTATCGCTTGTTCGATGGTGAGCAGATTCGCGAGCTCACATTTGTGCGGCATACCCAGGAGTTGGGGTTCTCTCTGAACGAAGTTAAAGAATTGCTGGGGTTACGGCAAAAGCATCACGCTTGTTCCGAAGTGCAATCCATGCTCACGCGCAAACTGGTGGATGTGCGGGATAAGATCAAAAGCCTTGCCAGGCTGGAAGCTGAGCTTGCGGGGGCGTACCGCAATTGCAATCGGGAGCTGCGCCTGAAACGGGAAATCAAGCATGAGGACTGTTGTCCTCTGCTCACGAAGCTTGATCAAATTAACGGCTCTAACGGCAACAGGTATGTCTCAAGCGGAAGAAAATCAGGCGACAAATAAATCCGGTTCAAGGGGTACCGTGGTTGCCAGTCTGGCTGCGCTCGGCAGCGTGATTGCGGCGTCAAGTTGCTGCCTGCCGCTGCTGCCGTTTCTGTTCGCTGCCGGAGCAGCGGGAACCTCGGCCTTTGTCGCCCAGTTGCGACCGTACCTGCTTGTTCTGTCGGTGCTGCTGATTGCCTTTGGCTTTTACAAGTCCTGGCGGGCGAAGCAATGCAATTGCAAGCCAAGCCGTACCAGCACTTTTCTTTTATGGTTCTCGGCGATTGTCGTGTTTGTATTCATCTTCTTTCCACAGATGATCGCCAACCTGGTCGCCGATCTCTTGGCAGGTAGATCATGAATCGCAAACGAATCCTTCTTGTTGTGGTCCTTCTGGTGGTATTTGGGGCCGTTTATTACCTCTACGGCGGACATTCGACCCCCAAGGGACAGCTGCCTCTGCTTGGTTTTTCTTCGGGCGATCTTACGCCTCTGAAGACTGCTTTCAACGCTTCAGCATCCTCTATCCGCGTTGTCGTGATGCTCTCACCCACTTGAGCCTATTGTTTGCAGGGGGCCTCTGCAACGCAACAAATTCTGCGGGAGATCAACAGCAAGGATGTGCGGATTTTTGTTGTCTGGGAGCCGGTGCTGCCCACCGACTTTGCCGCTCCGTCGACCGCTGCGCTAGGCCGCATTGTCGACGTGCGAGCTTCACAATATTGGGATCGGAAACGAGCTTTGTCTCACTTGCTTGGAGAACACAACCGCTCGACCGTGGTATGGGACCACATCGCGGTGTATGCGCCTGGAGCACTGTGGCAGGACACCCCGCCCGATCCGATTTACTCTGACCATCCGGTCCGCGACGTGATAAATGGGGCAAGAGGTGCGATTCAGCGCTTGCTGGCGAGCGGCGCAAACTCCGCTGGAGGTGAAAGATGACGAAGAATATCGTCGTTTATTTCCAGCACGGGTGAATGTTCTGCAACCAAGCGAAAGAGTATCTTTCGCAAAAAGGCATCAAGTTTCAAGAGCGGGACATAGCGCAAGATCCTAGCGCCCTGGCCGATCTTAAGAAACTTGGTTACATTCTGAGCTCACAGGGATGCGTGTACGCCAGGTGAATCTGC
>Ga0207684_10006944_pt1 | contig 10242 bp, 7 predicted proteins | sample KBSK5501metaG_FD_184342 | JGI IMG/M metagenome (GOLD analysis project Ga0207684, IMG submission 184342) | Corn, switchgrass and miscanthus rhizosphere microbial communities from Kellogg Biological Station, Michigan, USA - KBS K5-50-1 metaG... | ecosystem: Host-associated > Plants > Roots >... | reverse complement strand
GGGTTGCTGGTCGCCGGCGGGATCGGCGGGAGCGTCGTCAAGCGACTTTCAACCGGTGGGTTCACCGACCCGAACTCCGAGTCGGCGCGCGCAGAAGCACAGCTGCTTCAAACGTTCCACTTCGGGAATCCGAATCTCGTTCTCCTCGTCACGGCTAAGAAAGGATCGGTCGACGCCGCAGATGTGGTTGCGCGCGGCCGCGCGCTCACCGCGTCGCTGTCCAAGGAGAAGGACATCGCCGGCGCGTTCTCGTATTGGACCCTCGGATCGCCCCCGCCACTCCGGAGCAAAGCCGGAAACCAAGCGCTCGTGCTCGCGCGCATATCGGGAGGCGACGATCACGTTCGTGAGCGCGCAGGCGAGCTCACGACGAAATACACGCGCGCGGACGGCGTCATAGCCGTCGGCGTCGGCGGTGAAGCCGCCGTCTTCAAACAGGTCGGCAGTCGGGTCGAGTCAGACCTGCGTAAAGCGGAAGCGATCACGTTCCCGATCGTGCTCGTTCTTCTTATCCTCGTTTTCGGGAGTGCGGTGGCCGCCGGGCTTCCGCTCATCGTTGCGATCCTGGCTGTGATCGGGACGCTGCTCGTCTTGCGGATAATCGCCGCAGTGACCGACGTGTCGATCTTCTCACTGAATATCACGACGGGACTCGGGATCGGTCTCGGTATCGACTATGCGCTCTTCATCGTGTCGCGTTACCGGGAAGAGGTGCGCGCGGGCCGCTCGATCGAGGCTGCCGTCGTCCGGACGGTTGAGACCGCGGGACGCACGGTTCTGTTCAGCGCCGTGACGGTCGCCGTCTCATTGTCGGCGCTCCTCGTGTTCCCGTTGTTCTTCCTCCGCTCGTTCGCGTACGCGGGGATCGCCGTCGTCGCGATCGCTGCGGTCGGCGCCGTCGTCGTCTTGCCGGCCGTTCTCGCCGCGCTCGGTCCGCGTGTTGAGAAGTTCGTCCTCTGGCATCACACGCCGAAGCCGGTCGGCGAAGGCGCTTGGCATCGCATCGCGTTGTTCGTGATGCGGCGTCCGATAGCCGTCTCCCTCGTCGTGGTCGCGTTGCTCCTGTTGCTGGGGGCGCCGTTCCTTGGTGTGAAGTTCGGGCTTCCGGACGACCGCGTGCTTCCGCCCGGCTCGACGACCAGGTTGATCCAAGACCAGATCCGGCACAACTTCGTCTCGGAAGAAGCGGCTGCGCTTTCCGTCGTCGCGTCGCGGGCAGGAGCTCCCACTCAGGCGCGCTCGAAGGCGATCGATGTCTATGCGCGCGCGCTATCCAAGATGACCGGCGTTTCTCGCGTTGACGCGTTAACCGGTAGTTACATCGCGGGTAACAAGGTTCTCGGATCGACGCCGGCCTCAGCGCGGTTCCAAGGACGCACCGCGACGTGGCTCTCGGTGGTTCCTGCCGTTGAGCCCTACTCGCCACAAGGCGAGAGGCTGGTGCGACAGATCCGTTCGACGCGCGCGCCGGTGGGCGCCATCCTCGTGGCCGGGCCGTCGGCGACGCTGGTCGACTCGAAAGCGGGTATCTCTGGGAAGCTCCCGCTCGCCGGAGCGATCATCGCGGTCGTGACCATCGTCGTGCTCTTCATGATGACGGGGAGTGTCGTGATCCCGCTCAAGGCGCTCGTGCTCAATATCTTGAGCCTGTCGGCGACATTCGGCGCGATGGTGTGGGTCTTCCAAGAAGGCCACCTTTCCAAGGCGCTGGGGTTTACGGCGACCGGCACGCTTGATAGCAGCAATCCGATCTTGATGTTCTGCATCGCCTTCGGGTTATCGATGGACTACGAGGTGTTCTTGCTGTCCCGCATCAAGGAGGAGCACGACAAGACCGGCGATAACGTCGGCTCGGTCGCGATCGGCCTCGAGCGTACGGGGCGTATCGTGACGGCCGCGGCGGCCTTACTTGCGATCGTGTTCTTGGCCTTCGTAACGTCGGGCATCACGTTCATCAAGATGTTCGGTCTCGGGATGGCTTTGGCCGTCGTCATGGACGCGACGCTGATCCGCGGTGCGCTCGTTCCGGCGTTCATGCGACTCGCCGGTGGTGCGAACTGGTGGGCGCCGCGCCCGTTGCGTCGGTTCCACGACCGCTTCGGACTGAAAGAAGCAGCCGATGACGGGTTCAACGTCGAGCACGTTCTCGAACCTACCGGCTAAGGAGGAGCGCTGAAAACGATCAAAGTCGAATCTCGGAAGCGCGCGCGCCGCGGCGATGGCGAGCTGCTGCGCGAGCAGATCATCGAGGCGGCGGAGCGTCTCCTCATAAAGACGGGAGACGAGGAGGCGGTGTCGGTTCGCGCCGTGGCGGAAGCAGTCGGCGTGACGCCGCCGTCGATCTATCTGCATTTCCGGGACAAAGACGAGCTCATCTTCTCGATCTGCGAGCGACAGTTCTCGCGGCTGGATGCGTTCATCGAGAAGGAGGGCGCGAAATCCAAGGATCCGGTCGAGTCGTTGATCCTGCGCGGAAAGGCGTACGTCCGCTTCGGCATCGAAAATCCCGAGCAGTACCGGATCCTTTTCATGTCGAAGGGCTCGCGAAGCGAAGAGAACATGCAACCCGAAGAGCTGCGCCAGAGCGCGTCGTTCGATCACTTAGTACACGCGGTGCAGCGCTGCCTCGACGCCGGCGCGTTCTCCGGCGAGCCACTCTTGATCTCCATGGGTTTGTGGTCGGTCGTCCACGGCATCACGTCGATCTTGATCTCGCACCCTCACTTCCCGTGGCCCGATAATGAGAAGCTCATCGATCACGTGCTGCGCTTGCAGTGCGCGGGTCTGCAAGCGGGGTAAGCGTTGATCGACGTCGAAGAAAACGATTCGATCGCCATCGTCCGGCTGAACCACCCGCCGGTGAACGCTCTCGACTGCGAGGTGCTGCTCGAGATCACGGCGACCTTTCAGCGGCTGTCCGATGCGCGCGCGGTCGTCCTCACCGGTACCGGTGCGACGTTTTCGGCAGGCGCCGATCTCTTCCGGGTGCTGAACGAAGGGGACGAGTACCTTCGGACGTCACTTGCCGCGTTGACCGAAGCATTCGGGACTCTCTTTCAGTTCCCACGCCCTGTGATCGCGGCGGTCAACGGTCACGCGATCGCCGGCGGTGCCGTCTTAACCTGTGCAAGCGATTACCGGATCGCGGCGTCGGGCGAGCACAAGATCGGTTTCGCCGAGCTGCGCGTCGGCGTTCCCTTCCCGTCGTGGGCACTAGAGATCGCGCGCTGGGGGACACGCCCGGAGAGTCTTCAGGAGGTTGTCTATCTCGGGCGCTCGTACGACCCGGCCGGCGCGCTCGAGCGAGGCCTCGTCGACGAGATCGTCGACGGTGGATCGCTCATGGCGCGCGCGATGCAGATGGCCGAGCGGCTTGCCGCGATTCCGTCCGTGACGTTCCGCCTGATGAAAGAGTCGCTGCGCCGTCCCGTCGTCGAGCGCGTGCGCGCGTCGGCCGATGCTGATGCGGCAGCGCGCAGGGCGTGGGGGTCGGAGGAGGTTCGCGACGCGATCCGACGCTTCCTCAAGGACACGTTCGGCACAGACCAGCGTTGAGCCCGTGTCTTAACGTCCTTGGAAGGCAGCTCGACCCGCGTGAGTGCGTCGAGGCGAGCGGCGAACCACCGGCGCGTCCGCGGGCACGGGGTCCGCAGCGGGCGGCTGATCCTCGGACGACTCTCGGAGCTCTTCCATCCATGCCTCCGCGGCTATCCGGGACCTGAACCAGCGGAGAGCCTCCCGGCGGAGCTGCTCGTCTGATGCGGTACTGTCGCTGAGATACATAACAGTATGTAATATACATCTATGTATCCTACTGTCAAGAGTGAATTTTCAGGGCATGATACGCGGGTGCCAGTCGAGCCTCTCACCCCCGAGCGTCGCCGCCAGCTGACCAGGTCAGCCTTGGTAGACGCAGCCATCGAGGTCTTCGCTAAGAAGGGGTTCGACGGCTCGTCCCTCGAAGAGATCGCCGAGACCGCCGGGTTCACTCGAGGTGCGATCTACTCGAATTTCGGCAGCAAGGAAGATCTCATGCTGGCGGTAGTCGAGCGGTACAACGAGACGCTCGTCGGCTCGTTCTCGGACACGCTGGAGCGGGCCGCCGACATCTCACAGGAGGAGATGACGGTCTCCGCCGCGGCCCTGTGGAGAGATCTCATCCGCCGCGATCCCAACCTCACTGCGCTCAACCTCGAATTCCGCGTACGTGCGTTGCGCGATCCGGCGTTTCGCGCGCGCTTCCTCGAGCTGCAACACGAGAACGACAAGCACATCGCCGAGTTGATCGAGCGCGAAGCGAAGACGTACGGGATCGCGATGAAGTACGAGGCTGCGGATCTCGCCCAGATCTTGAACGCCGCGACCGTCGGCATCAGCGAGCTCGCCGGCATCGACGTCGAGCACGCCGAACGTTACGACCGGCTGATCGAGATGTTCTTCCGGATGATCGGCGAGTCGATGGCCGGCAGCTCGTAGCGCGCGGTCAGACGTACCCGCGCAGGTGTGCCGCGCGCGCAACACGCTCGACGGCGATGGCGAACGCAGCCTCTCGAAGGGGGAGCGACTTGCCTTCTGCGTAGGAAGCCACGTCGACGTACGCCTTCCGCATGATCTTCTGCAGTCGCTCGTTCACTTGGTCTTCTTCCCAACGGAACTGCTGGATGTTCTGCGTCCACTCGAAATAGCTGACGGTAACGCCGCCTGCGTTCGCGAGGATGTCCGGGAGGATCGTCACGCCGGCGTCGGCCAGCGTGGCGTCGGCCATCGGCGTCACCGGGTGGTTCGCAGCCTCGACGATGACCTTGGCCTTGATCTTTCCGGCGTTGCGCGAGTCGATGACCCCTCCCAGCGCCGCAGGGATCAGCCAGTCGACGTCGAGGAGAAGCAGCTCGTCGTTCGTGACCTTCTCGGTTCCCGGCAGGTCGCCGATCGACCCGGTCAGCGTCTGCTGCGTCCACGCCGCTTCGACATCTATCCCCTTCGGGTTGTATATGGCGCCGCTGATGTCCGACAACGCGACGACACGCGCCCCCGTCTCGGCGATGAGCCGAGCCGTCCACGAGCCGACGTTGCCGAACCCCTGGATCGCGACGCGCGCGCCCTCGAGTGGCGTGCCGGTGCGCTTCGCATGCTCGATCGCCGTGAACACCACGCCCCGGCCGGTTGCCGCTTCTCTGCCGAGCGAGCCGCCGAGCTCGACCGGCTTTCCCGTGACGCACGCGGGGTTGTGGCCGTACCGCTTACCGAACTCGTCCATCATCCACGCCATCGTCTGAGCGTTCGTATTCATGTCGGGCGCGGGGATGTCGCGGTTGACGCCGAGGATGTAAGCGATCATCCCGGTGAATCGACGCGTGAGTCGCTGCTTCTCCGACTCGCTCATGAGGTAGGTCTCGCACTGGACGCCACCCTTCGCGCCGCCGAACGGGAGATCGGCGATCGCGGTCTTCCACGTCATCAATGCAGCGAGTGCGCGCACTTCGTCGATGTCGGCCTCGGGGTGGTAGCGGATCCCGCCTTTGTACGGGCCGCGCGCGCCGTTGTGCTGCACGCGGTAGCCGTTGAAGACCATCAGCCGCCCGTCGTCCATGCGCACGGGAACCTGCACGGAGAGCTCGCGGTAGCTCCCGCGAAGGACGTCGCGCATCTCGTCGTCGAGGCCGATGCAGTCGGCTGCTCGATCGAAGAAATAGGTAACGGATTGGTGCGGTGTCAGCGAGTCGGAAAGCTGGACGGTCATCGGCACCCCCGCACCGGCAGCGTATAGCGAATGCTGCTTTTCAGACCAACCGGAATGCGTCTCCGTGAGGCGCGGCCGGTTCGATCAATAGTTTGGGGTGACGATGTAGACGAACACCAAAGCCGTAGACGTCTGCTCGTCTCCGGAGCTCCCGCCGGATCGGTCGACCTCGCTGAGCCGCCGCGTGTAGCCACCGCTTCCGTTTGTGCGAAGGTCCGTGGGATCGTTGATCGCGGGCGACGTGTCGACCTCGAATGAGCGCATCACGGTTACGTTGACGGCAGTCGAGTCGTTCAGCGATTCCGAGCGTGAAGGCGTCCGCTCCGTATGAGTTATCGTTGGCTCTTGCACCGGCTCGGATCGCCCGGTCGCACCCTGGGCGGCGGAGACCGCAGCAAGGGCAAGCACAAGACCCATCACAGATCCCACCCACTTTCGGTTCACGTCTCGAGCCTCCGGCAGCTCTTTGGCCGTCTCCAGCAGCGCGCCCTGACTGCCGGCATCCAAAGTGTCGTCGCGCCAGGCGATCGACACCATGCTCTTGACTGCTCAGATGCGGAGGGTCACAGCAGCTTTGACTACAGCGCCGATGACTAGTCACCGTGGTCGAGGAGGCAACAGCGTGCCGCCACATCGAAAACAACAAGCGACTACGTGAACACGTGTATCGAGCGGCCGTTCTCGACTTCGCTTCTTTACCGAATTTCTAGCGTCGTTGACCTTGTCTTGCCTGACTGCGGTCGAATACGTTCTGGAGATTCGGACATAGGGGGAACGCATGGACATCCGGAAGAGATTGGCATTGTTTGCAGCGACAGCCGCCACCGCACTTACGCTCGCGATGCTTCCACCGCTCTTGACGACCGCGAGCGCAACTCCTTCGGGAGCAGCGTTCCACCAGATCGCGCACCGCATCGGTTCGGCGCATCTTCCTCGGGGCGTGTCGAGCGGCAGCACGGAAACCCGCCCGGCCGCCGGAGACGATGCCGCGAAGACCGGTAAGGCCGTCGCGAACCGGAGCCCCCGCTCGCACAAACCCGTTCCCCCGCCGGCATCCTCCGGGGTCACGGGGACTAGCCTCGCGGTTCAAGACGGCAGCCCCGGAGTCGCATTCGCGGGCATCAACCACCGTCAGCAGCGCCTCGCCGACGGCGGCAACCAGTGGTCGCTGACGCCGCCGGACCAAGGCTTGTGCGCGGGCAACGGCGAGATCGTCGAGAACGTTAACAACGCCGTGCGTACGTTCACCACGAGCGGAGCGCCGGTGACGGACCCGATCGCGATGAACACGTTCTTCAGCTTCGGGCACGAGGTCGACCGCACGGTTAGTCCCCAGGTCGCTGGTCCCCACCAGCTCGGCGACCCGAGCTGCGTCTACGACGCCGGCTCCAACCGGTTCTTCCTTAGCGTGTTCGACTTCCACGGCGACGCAGCCGGCAATCCGACAGGCCCGACGTGGGTCGACATCGCTGTTAGTCCCACAGGAACGTCGATCGGAACGTGGTCTGTGTTCCAGATCGACGTGACGAACGACGGGACTGACAACACGCCGAACCACCCCGGTTGCCCGTGCCTCGGCGACTACCCGCACATCGGCACGGACGCGAACGGCTTCTACCTCACGACAAACGAGTACGCCTGGTTCACCCCTACAGAGGTTTACAACGGGGCCAACATCTACTCGATGTCGAAGAACAAGCTGATCGCCGGCGGCGACGCGGTTCCGGTCACGACGATCAACACCGCGCGCGCAGCCAACGGAGAAGACGGCTTCACGCTCGCACCGGCCCTGTCGAACGGCACGTCGTACGCGAGCGCTGCGGGCGGCACGATGTACTTCCTGAGCTCGGATGCAGCGGAGGAAGTCCACAACCACGTCTACACGCCGTCCACGCACATCCTGCTCTGGTCGCTCACCAACACGTCCTCTTTGGACACGAGCAGCCCGTCGATCGCCCTGCATCACGCCTTCATCCCGACCGACAGGTACGTGCTTCCGCCGAAATCCCACCAGAAGGTCGGCTCGGTACCCTTGGCCGACTGCCTGAACCTCACGGCATGCTCGAAGGCAGTGCTGGGCACGCCGGACAAGTACAAGGAGTACGAGTACCCGATCGACTCATCGGACACGCGTATGCTCCAGGCCGCGTACGCAAACGGCCAGGTATGGGCGGCGCTCGACACGGGTGTCGACGTCGGCGGAAAGACGGTGGCCGGTGTTGCGTATTACGTCGTGAACCCGACCTCCACGTCAACGAACGTTAGCGGGACGCTTGCCAAGCAGCAGACGATCGTGGTGCCGGGCAACAACATCACGTATCCGGCTCTCGGCGTCACTTCTGCCGGTAAGGCCGTCATGGCGCTCACGCTCGTCGGGGCCGACTACTTCCCGAGCGCGGCGTATGTGAAGATCGATACGACGAACGGAGCGGGTCCCGTGAACATCGTCGGAGCAGGCCTCGGCCCGGACGACGACTTCAGCGGGTACCGCGGGTTCCAGTACAACATCCCACGTTGGGGCGACTACGGCGCAGCCGCGGTCGTCGGTGGCACCGTCTGGATCGCGAGCGAATACATCGGTCAGACGTGCAACCTGGCGCAGTACGTGGCGTCGCCGTTCGGCTCATGCGGAGGCACGCGGACGGCACTGGCGAACTGGGGAACGTTCATCAGCTCGGTGACGCCGTAACTGAAGAAAAGTAACCGGGCGGTCTCGAAGAGACCGCCCGGTTCTCGTTACAAGCCTCCCACTAGAGACCCAGTATCTGCAGCCAGAACTTCTGGTCTTTCGTCGGGACCTGGTCGACGTGGATGTACTTCGTCTGCTGGTACTCGCGCAGGCCCCACGTTCCCAGCTCTCGACCGACGCCCGACTGCTTGTAACCGCCGAACGGCGCGTACGCGTTCAGAAGGTGATAGTCGTTGATCCATACCGTTCCCGTACGGATCCGCTTCGCAACGTTGAGCGCGCGCGGGATGTCCTGAGACCAAACCCCGCCGCCTAAACCGTAGATCGAGTCGTTCGCCATCGCGATCGCGTCCTCGACCGACTCGTACTTGATGACCGACAGCACGGGTCCGAAGATCTCTTCCTTCGCGATGCGCATGTCGTTGCGCACGTCGGTGAAGATCGTCGGCTTGTAGTAGTAGCCACCATCGTGGCCGGGGACGAGCGCGCGCTCGCCGCCCGTGACGAGCTTCGCGCCTTCCTCGATGCCGCTCTGCACGTACCGCTCGACCGTCTCATACTGCGACCGGTGAACGAGCGGCCCCATGTCGGTCTCGAAGTCCATCGCGGAGCCGATCTTCAACCCCTCCGCCGTCTCGACCAGGCGCGCGATCACCTCGTCGTGGATCGACGCGGGAACGAACAGGCGCGTACCCGAGTGACAGATCTGACCTGAGTGCAAGAACGTCGCCCACAGCGAGCCGGGGATCGCGATATCTAAGTCGGCGTCGTCGAGCAGGATGTTCGCGCTCTTGCCGCCGAGCTCGAGCGTGACTTTCTTCACGGTGCTCGACGCAAGTTGCATGATCCTGCGCCCGACTTCCGTCGAACCCGTGAACGCGACCTTGTCCACCATCGGGTTCGACGCGAGCTCCTCGCCCGCCGCTGCCCCGGCGCCGGGTACGACGTTGATCACGCCCGGCGGGAACAGATCGGTCTCCTGCAGGATGCGCGCAAACTCAAGCGTAGACATCGGCGTGTAGGTCGCCGGCTTGATGACGATGGAGTTCCCGGTTGCGAGTGACGGCGCGGCCTTCCACATCATCAAGATGAACGGGAAGTTCCACGGCGTGATCGCTGCCGTGACGCCGTACGGCTCGCGGCGGACGATGCCCCACTGCACGGCGGGGAAGTCGTTCCACGGAACCGGCTCATACTCGGGCATCGTCGTGGCCAGCTGCGCCAGGATCCGCCAGTGCTCGACGCCGAGCGCGATCGAGAACAGGTTGGCCATCCGCAGCGTGTGCCCTGCGTCCTCTGCCTCTATCTGAGACAGCGTCGGCAGCGCGGCCGTCAGCGCTTCCCATGCCTTCAGCATCCGCCGCGACCGTTCTTCCTGCGGCATGTTGGCCCACGTCCCGGAATCGAACGTCCTTCGAGCAGCCTCGATCCCGCGCCGCATGTCGTCCTTGCCGCCCTTGGCAACCCGTCCAACGACCGAGCCGTCGGACGGATTGGTGGTTTCGAACGTCTCTCCGGAGGCTGCGTCGACCCACTCTCCGTCGATGAACAGCTTGTAGTCGCGCACCTCAGCCATGGCTCCTCCCGAGACGCTCAGTGGTCGTGGTCGTGGTCGTGGTCGTGGTCGTGTCCTTCATCTGAGCCGCCCGAACCGGACGGCGGATACTTCCGTCAACAGCCCGGCTCGCCGTAATTGCCGCAGCAATCCTTCAGCGTCCGGATCTTGATGAACTGGTTCTTGAAGCCGAGCCCGACCTTCTTCAAGAACGGCTCATCCGACTCTCTCCAGATCCGCCAGCCCTCTGAAGCGCTG
>Ga0207684_10006943_pt1 | contig 10244 bp, 9 predicted proteins | sample KBSK5501metaG_FD_184342 | JGI IMG/M metagenome (GOLD analysis project Ga0207684, IMG submission 184342) | Corn, switchgrass and miscanthus rhizosphere microbial communities from Kellogg Biological Station, Michigan, USA - KBS K5-50-1 metaG... | ecosystem: Host-associated > Plants > Roots >... | reverse complement strand
GGAGAGAAACAGGTTGCCCGCTTGAGTACGCGCTTAGCTTTACCGTGACGGAACGCAACTTGAATGACGTGCCGGAAGTTATCAGGTGGTACTTGGCCGACCCAAAACGGACATACATTTGGCGAATGCTCAGTTTTCAACCGGAAGCCGACACCGGGCGCACGATTTTTTCCCGGCGACCGATTACGCCAGATGATGTGTGGCAGAAAATCTGCGAGGGTACAAGCTTGGATCTCGATCGGCATTTTGCCGTGTTCGGCCATCCCGATTGCAATAACTGGTATCCACTGCTCGTCTCCGAAATCAGCGGGCGTTATATCGCATTTCCGCCGCAGGACAAACGAACGCGCAAACTCTTTACCGATCTCTTGAAAAAACTTGGTGGAATTTCCTTTATGAAAGATGACGCCGGCACAACGTCCTTTCGCGTCGCTGGTATCATGCTGCAACACCCAAGATTGATGCTGCGGCTTGCGCTGCATGCGGTGCGTCTGGCGGTCAACGGTCAGGTGCCCTTGGAATTTACGCGCGCATTGCTCACCGGACGCGCTCACACTCTGGGGACCGGCATTCACAATTTCATGCACGCGAAGCAGGTCGCGAATGCCAACAACGATCCTGTCGTCCGCGCTCGTTTGGATGCGTGCGTGTTTAAAGGCGCAGTGAAACGTAACGGAAAGTGGGAAGCCGTGCCCATGTGCGCGATGAACGAAAAAATCTGGAGTGAGATTTACGATGAGCGGTTGCGAAATCCGGAGTTACTCAAACAACCCCAGGTGTTGGATGGGGCTGGGAGTGAAGGCAGTGAGAGCAAACATCGAACACCGAACGCCCAACATCGAACGCCCAATTAGACAGTTTTCAGTTCGACGTTCGACGTTGGGCGTTCGGCGTTTGCTTCCGCTGCAACAAAAAGGCGGTTGGCACAACCGCTTCTACAATAAAATCGGCTATTCGACGGCGCCAGACTTCTTCAGGGCGTTTTTTGCGATTCGGCTAACGAGGATCGTAACTGCGACGGTCGCAATCAGGCCGATTGCGAGCAAGACGTATTGCCACTTGTTGTGCGACGAAGCGCTGCCCGACACGCCAGCCCTTCCAATCGCGCCGAGATACGCATACATGAGCGTGCCCGGCAGCATGCCCACAGCCGAGACCAGCACGTATTGCCAAAACGGTACCGCGGTGACGCCATAGAAATAATTACTGAGATTAAACGGGATAAGCGGGCTCAATCGCAGGAGCCCGACAATCTTCCAGCCGTTCTTTCCGATGGCTTCATCAATAGCCCGAAACCGCGGGTTCTCCTTCGTTAGTTCCTCGATGTTCTGACGGAGCAAGTAGCGCGCAACCAGGAAAGCAAGCGACGCGCCGATGACCGCGCCGGTGAGCGCGATCGCCGTGCCGGCGACAATTCCATAAATAAGTCCGGCGCTAACAGTAAAAATCCAGCCGGGCAGGAAGAGAACGGTGGCGAGGGCGTAGGCGATGATGAAGACAACGACGCCGGCGGGGCCCAGCTGTTGCACCCAGCCGATGAATTCGCGGATCCACTCCTTCACCGGCAAGACCGCGGTCAAGATCGACAGCGTGGTCACGACCGAGATAGCCACGATCCATTTGAGAGACTTCTTCATCATCAATCGCCCCGGCTCCGCCGGTAAAGCCATTCGAAAATCTTTCTGGCTCGCGGCGTCAGCCGCCTCTTGTTGTATTTATCGGCCAGCTTGCGCGCCAGCTCCGCCAACGTCGGATAAGCGTGAATAGTGGAGGCAATCCCGCCCAATCCAATCCCGTGCCGCATGGCCAGAGCGAACTCGTGCACCAAATCGCCGGCATGCTCGCAGACGAGCGTGACACCGAGAATACGGTCGCTTCCCTTTGCGGCCAATACCCTCGCAAAACCGGCGGTTTCACTTTCCACAACCGCTCGATCAACTTCATCGAGCTTTTGCACAATGACGTCGTATTCCAGGTTCTTTTTCTTCGCGGCGGTCTCATTTAGCCCAACGGTGGCGATTTCCGGATCGACGTAGGTGCACCAGGGCACCACCGAGTAATCTATTTTCTGCCGCAGAAATCCGAATGGGACCACCATGTTTCGGATGACGACACGTGCCTGCGCATCGGCCATGTGCGTGAATTGAAATGGCCCTACGACATCGCCCGCTGCGTAAATGTGCGGTTGCGATGTTTGCAAAAATTGATTAACCCGAATTCCTTTTTCACTGAACTCAACACCGGCCGCTGCAAGATCGAGTTTTCGAAAATTCGGTGTTCGCCCCGCCGCCACGAGAATCCCGTCGGCAAAGAACGTCGTTTCGGTAATGCCACCTGATCGTCGATCGACCAGATCGAGCGCGACTTTTCCGCCGTCGCTCGTCGCCATCGAATGCGCCTCCGCGTTTTTGATGATCCGGACGCCTGCGCTCGCCAAGGCATGCTCGAGAAAATCCGCCACCTCTCGATCTTCTCTCGGTAAAAGCTGATTGGCGCGTTGTAAGATTGTGATCTCCACGCCAAGCCGGCGGAATGTTTGGGCGAGCTCACAGCCGATCGGTCCGCCTCCGAGAACGATCATGCTTTGAGGCTTCTGCTTCAGCTCATCGAAAATTGTCTCGTTGGTGAAATATTTTACCGCTTCGATCCCGGCGATCTTCGGAATTGTCGCGCGTGACCCGGTCGCGATGACAAAATTCTTGGCTTTGAGCGTTTTGCCATCTACCTGAACCGCGGACGAGGAAACAAATTTCGCTTCGCCGCGAAAGACATCCACGCCTAACGATTCGAAACGTTCTTGCGAATCATTCGGCGCAATCAGCGCGCGACGCTGGCGCATCCGCTCAAAGATTTCCGTAAAGGCGAACTGCGGCTCCATCTTGTGCAAGCCCCAGTCCGGCGCCCGGCGAATTCGGTCGATTAAACGCGCGGAGGAGATCAATGCTTTGCTCGGGACACAGCCAAAGTTAAGGCAATCGCCCCCCATCTTGTTGCGCTCGATGAGCGCGACGCGGCCTCCGAGTCCGGCAGTTCCGGCGGCGGTTACCAGCCCGGCCGTCCCGGCGCCGATGACAACGACGTTATAAATTCCACTGCCCTTCGTCTCTGGACTCATGACAAGATCCATTTTTCTATGGCCACAGATGGACACAGATTTACACAGATTAAAAGAACGCAGCGCTCGATTGCAGTCCTTCCCATATCTAATCTGTGTTCAATCTGTGTTAATCCGTGGCGATGAATCCTATCAAATTAGTGCCGTGCGAGGTGACGCAGCGATTAAGTTAGAAAAAATCGAAAACGGACTGTTTCCAATTGCGACCGTGTGGGCCCTGGTCGTTCAAGCCCCAGTTGTAGGTCTTATAGGTGATCTTGCAGTCGGGCTTTTGCAGAAGCGGCTTGGCTTGAGCGGGAGCGTATTTGGCCAGGATTGTTTTCACGCCGCCGGCTTTTTCAAAGTCGCCCTTAAACCACTTAAAGATGCTAGAGACGTTGGCCTCATTCTTGTCGACCAAGAATTCGTTCAAGTCCTTGCGGCCCAGCCAAACCCGATAAGCGTGATCGCATTGCTCATCCAGCTGGCCGCCGGAATAAGCGGAGCGCTGTAGCGGCGGACAACTCCGTGCCGCGCAAACCAGAACGGCGTGCGTGCGATAACCAAATTCCGGGCGCAAGGCGGAGTTTTCAATGTCGTTGAGCGAAACCATTTCGCCGCCCACCTTATGGCGCTTTTCCTTAAACGAATTCTTCAATGCCCAGATGCTTTCGGTCGGGTAATTCTGCAATATCCAATTAAGGACCAAGGCGTTGTAAGCATTGATAAGCGAAGCGTAGCGCTCGTTCCCGGAAGCGCTGCCTCCGCCGGCAGCAAATTGCTCGAGATAGGTCGTGAGCGCCTTGCGATCATCCGCATTCGCTTTCCATTTCTCGTACGCGACCAATCCGTTCTGATCGACGTACTTTTTCAACAAACGATCGTAACCATCATGGTTAATTCCGGCCGGGACGTTTACGGCACCAAAGCAAAGGGATTGCGCGCAAAGCAACAAAGCGAGAGGCATGTACCGCATAATTGTTTTCATAAGTACGATTTAGAATGCATGGTTCAGGCAAAAATGGGTAGTCTAAACCGCGGTGCTAATCTCGATAATCGTTCCCGTCCTGAATGAAGCCCCGATTATTCGCGGCTTGCTAGAACAATTGCGCCTGGTTGCACCCGCGGCCGAAATTATTGTGGTGGATGGGGGCAGCAGCGATGGAACCCCAACGCTTTGCCATGAAGTCGCGGACCACATTTTGGAAACACACCGCGGGCGCGCCCGGCAGATGAATGCAGGTGCGAAAATTGCCCGCGGAGACATTTTGTGGTTCGTGCACGCCGACTCGCGAGTTGCCCCGAACTCGGCGGCCGCGATAGAAAATTCGCTAAACAACCCTTTGGTTGCCGGAGGATGCTTCCGCTTGCAAATCATTCCGCCCCGGTGGGTCTATCGCGTAAGGGATGCGGTCGGCGATCTGTGCGTGGATCTGTTTCGCATTGGCTTGGGCGATCGCGGCCTTTTTTGTCGCAAAACGCATTTCTTTGCCATTGGGGGCTATCCCAATCAACCACTGCTGGAGGACGCAGATTTTTATTGCAAGCTGCGCAAGTTCGGCCGGGTTCGGCAGTTACCTGTGAAAATACAGACGAGTGCGCGGCGCTATGAGGCCCTTGGTCCGCTTCGCACCAGCCTGTTTTATTTACTGATCATGATCCTGTACTGCCTGCATACCAAGATGTTCGTTTTGGAGAAGATGGTTCGATGGTTTTCCACCCGGGAAGCAGTCGCTAACGCACGGCGGCTCAATTCCGCGCCTATAGCCGGCTGCCCGTAACGTCGTTCTTGATATTTTCCGTCCCGAAATGCGATAACGCGACAACGAAATGAGCACCTTCAATGCAGAAACAGCCGTCAGGGAGCGTTACGCAGCCGGGGCGAAAGCGATCGAATCCAAATTGTGCTGTCCGGTTAATTACGATGATGAATTCTTAAGGGTCATCCCGCAGGAAGTCATCGATCGCGACTATGGCTGTGGCGACCCCACTAAATATCTTCGCCAAGGCGAGACGGTTCTCGATCTGGGAAGCGGCAGTGGAAAAATTTGCTTTATCGCCGCCCAGATTGTTGGAGGGAAAGGCAAAGTCATCGGTGTCGATATGACTGATGAAATGCTCGCGGTGGCGCGCCAGAATGCTCCGACTGTCGCGGAACGGATCGGCTATGCCAACGTCGAATTCCGCAAGGGCCGTATTCAGGATCTGGCCCTCGATCTTGAACGGCTCGACGAGAAACTAAAGCGAAGTCCCATTACCGATGCCGGATCGTTTCTGGCTGCTGACCAGCTTGCCGAAGGACTGCGGGTCAAGCATCCTCTTATCGCCAGCGATTCAATCGACGTAGTCGTCTCCAATTGCGTTCTTAATCTGGTAGAGTCGAAGTCAAAACGACAGCTCTTCGAGGAAATTTTCCGCGTGCTTAAAAAAGGAGGACGCGCTGTCATTTCCGATATTGTAAGCGATGAAGAAGTTCCGGAAGGTTTGCAGAACGATCCCGAACTTTGGAGCGGCTGCATCTCCGGCGCACTGACCGAATCGGGCTTCCTTTCTGCGTTTGAGAACGTCGGTTTTTACGGCATTCAGATTTTGAATCGCGATGCGCGACCCTGGAGAACTGTTCAGGGAATCGAATTTCGTTCGGTCACGGTTGAGGCATTCAAAGGAAAACAGGGCGAATGTTTCGAGCGCAATCAGGCGGTCATTTACCGCGGGCCATTCAAGGAAGTGCTTGATGATGACAATCATCGGATGGAGCGCGGTATGCGTTACGCTGTTTGCGATAAGACCTACAACCTGTACCGGAAGGCTCCATATCGTGAATTCTTCGAATTCGTGGACCCACTTGTTCGCGTAGCGCTGGCCGAGGCCAAACCATTCGACTGTTCGCGCACGACGTTACGGCATCCGAAAGAAACCAAGGGCCAGGACTACGATGTGACCACAGAAGCAAATAATAAATGCTGCGACGGCGGCAATTGCTGCTGATGACGCTGGTTCTTCTTTTTCTCGCGACTTGTTTTCTCGCCTACTCAAACGGCGCCAACGATAATTTCAAAGGTGGCGCGTCGCTTTTTGGCAGCCGAACGTGCAGCTATGCTACGGCAATATCGTGGGCAACTATCACCACGTTTGCCGGGTCCACCGCTTCGATCTTTCTTGCCCAAGCACTCCTAAAGAAATTTAGCGGCAAAGGTATCGTACCCGATCAATTTGTCGGCTCTGAATATTTTTTGCTCGCCGTCGCGATTGGCGCCGGGCTGACCGTGATTATCGCCACGCTGACGGGATTTCCGATTTCGACTACCCACGCCTTGACCGGCGCGATCATTGGCTGCGGCTTCATTTCGGTTGGTCCGCAAATGAATCTCGCCGCGCTCGGCAAAGGCTTCGTCTTGCCGCTCTTGCTTAGTCCACTTGTCGCAATCGTGATCGCTGAAATTCTTTACATTCTTTTTCGTGCTCTGCGCGTCTTGGCTACCGTCAAAAAAGAATGGTGCATTTGCGTCGGCACAGAAGAAAGAGTTGTGGCAATGCCACAATCATCGGTTTGGGCATTGCGCGGGGTTACGTCGACCATCACGTTGGCGATCGATGAGCAAGAAAATTGCCGTGAACGTTACGCCGGATCTTTTCTTGGCATCGGCTTGCAGCAAATTATGGATGCGGCTCATTTTCTCAGTGCCGGCACCGTCAGTTTCGCGCGCGGCGTGAACGATACACCAAAAATTGTCGCCCTGTTGCTCTTGTGCAAAACGCTCGATATTCGCTGGGGCTTTGCCGCGGTGGCGTCGGCAATGGCTATCGGGGGGTTGCTCAATGCGAGAAAAGTCGCTGAGACGATGAGCCAAAAGATTACGGCCATGAATCATGGCCAGGGATTTACCGCGAATCTCACGACTGCGATTCTGGTGGTGCTGGCGAGCTTACTTGGACTTCCTGTTTCCACCACTCACGTTTCCGTCGGTTCACTTTTTGGAATCGGCCTAATCACCGGTAAAGCCAAGCCACGCGTGATGAGCGCGATTGTCTTTGCTTGGCTTGTTACGCTGCCGTGTGCCACAATCGGCGCCGGCGCAGCCTATTGGCTCGCCACGCGCCTATTCTGACTGCATGAATCGGTTTTCCGAACGACTCGCCGCCGACGGATTGACTCTGCATCGCGCGAAACCCGAGATCTTGCAGATTAATGTAGGCAAGCTTTGCAATCTCACTTGCACCCATTGTCACGTGAATGCGGGGCCAAAACGCAAGGAAATCATGACGCGCGAGACGATCGATCGCATCATCGATTGGTTCGAGCCGACCAGCATTTCTACTGTCGATCTCACGGGCGGCGCGCCCGAGATGATTCCAGACTTCCGTTACTTCATCACGCGGCTTCGCGCCATTCAGCCGCCGATCAGAATTATTGATCGGTGCAATCTCACCATCTTGCTTGAACGCGGATACGAAAACCTCACCGAATTTTTGGCGAACAAAAAGGTGGAGATCATCGCCTCGATGCCGTGCTATTCGCCAAAAAATGTAGATGCACAGCGCGGCGAAGGCGTTTTTGACCAAAGCATCGCCGCGTTACGACTGCTGAATAGATTCGGCTATGGCGTGGCCGGCGATCTGCCACTGCACCTTATTTACAATCCAGTTGGTCCGGTTCTTCCAGGAGCACAAGTCGAATTAGAAACCGATTACAAGCGCGAGTTAGCCACCCATTTCGGGATCGTCTTCAACAAGCTCTATACGATCACGAACCTCCCGATTGGGCGCTTTGCCGCTTATCTGCGGCACAATAACAAGCTTGACCAATACATGGATTTGCTGATCAACGCATTCAATCCGGCAACGATTGATGGACTCATGTGCCGCAACACCCTCAGCGTGGGATGGCAAGGCGAAGTCTACGATTGCGATTTTAATCAGCAGCTCGACATGCAGTGGCAGAATCCCGATGAGTCCGGAATTTTTCTTTGGGACCTCGACCCCAGCGAGACGACCGATCGCGCGATCATGACGGGCGATCATTGCTTTGGCTGCACCGCTGCGGCCGGTTCAAGTTGCGGCGGCGCGTTGGTGTAAGTTAAGCATCTTGTCCGTCAATCGGACAGACTTGTGCCATGACGAGCCTGAGTCGGAGCGGGCTTCCAGGGTGACGGAGATGCGAACAGATCGCCAAGCAAGATGCTTGTCTGCCGAGACAGGCTAGAAGCCTATCCTCCGATTCGTGCTTCCCTAGGGCTGGCCGCAGAATTTGAAGAGTAACAATTCGGCGAGGCCATTTTGTTTAAAATAAAAGCGAATGGCGCCATCGCGCTCGAGGTAATCGGCCGGCACCGCGCAGCTGGCGCGGCGGCTATGAACTTGATGGATTCCTGAATGAATGCGCACATAGAATTCGCCCCAACCTTCAATGAGGAGCGAACGATTTAATTTTTCAATCAGCAGGGATTCCAGCGTCGGTCGCGCTAGTTCTCGATAAACGATTGGATTCTTTACTTCGAGAGTGGAGTAGCTGAGACCACCACTTCGCGAAACACCCGCGGGTGGCAATACGCTCCAATGCGATGAGAGGACAGCGATCCGTAGCTGCGGCGCATATCCCGCGTTTAAACTCCGGAGCGAGTAAGTGTTCAGCGCGATTCCAAGTGCTCCGAAGCCGCCCGCCTGCACCAGGATAGTGAGGTGATCGATACGGCGCACGTCGGCTTTTCGTTCAATGTGGTAGCCGATTGGCGGGCCAGCTACCCGCACAAATTCACCCGGACGGAAAGAAGCGTGGGCGCGCTCGTGGACGTCGGGCCTGCCTGAGTCGGCTGTCATATTTCCAGTATGACGAACTTATTCGTCAAACAAGATGCTCGTCCAACACAGGCTTGCCCCAGAACGAGGCTTGGGTTTTTGGAAGTCAGGCATCTTGTCCGCCCGGCTGGCGGACCGGAAACCCGTCCTCGTTGCTATTCGAGCGGAAACTCGATTGGCTCTTCCTCTTCGCGCGCGACAAGTTTGTTTCGCTCGATAATTCGCGCACACGTGTTCCAACGAAGTAGCGCATCGTCGTGACCAAGCGGTCGCATGGCTTCGGCCTTTTCAAACCAGCTCATTGCTTCGCGAAACAGCTCGTAAGCTTGAAATCGGCAGTCCGGAGTGTTCTGCGTTAACTTTGTTTTCGCACGCCGCTCTGCAAAAATTCCGGTGTAATAAGCGCGCTCGTACTCGCTCTTGATCCGGGCGAGCAACTCTTTGGCTTGTGTGTCGCTAACGCCATAACCTTTGCTGAAGCGGTCAGTCAGCGCGAGCACCAGCGTGACGATCGCTTCCTGGTTTTCAGGGTCGGCTTTCAACACATCGAGGCAAATACTCTCGGCTTCAGCCGGCTCATTGAGCAAGCGATAGCGCGTCGCCTTTTCTAGCGCGGCGGGGATGGCTTCTTTGGAGAGGGATTTAAGTTGGGACATGGAGTTCGTTGCAGTGTTGAAGAGTTAAAGCGTTAAAGCGGATTCAGCCGTCGAGGTAAAATCGCTTCAACCCTTCATCGCTTCAACTCTTCAACGGCTTAAAATCGTCTTCAACCAGCGCCAAATCCAACCAAACGGATCATAGAATTCATCGACCACTCGTTCCTTCAGCGGGATGATTCCGTTGTCGGTGATCTCGATACTTTCCGGACAAACTTTGGTGCAACATTTTGTGATGTTGCAATAGCCGATGCCCTGGGTGTTCCGCAGTTCCTCGATCCGGTCTTCGGTATCAAGTGGGTGCATCTCGAGAGCGGCTACGTAAATAAGGAAGCGCGGACCAATAAACCGATCGTGCATGTGATGGTCGCGTAGAACGTGACAAACGTCCTGACAAAGAAAACACTCGATGCATTTCCGGAACTCTTGCACGCGATCAATATCTTCCTGCTGCATCCGCCAGGTGCCGTCCGGGGCATCGGGCGGCCGCGGCTTGAACTTCTTGATTTTTGTTTTCACCCGAAAATTCCAGGAAACGTCGCTGATCAAGTCTTTGAGAATCGGAAACGCCTTCATCGGCTCGATGGTGACCGGTTTATCCAGCGGCAGATCGCTCATGCGAGTCATGCACATGAGTTTTGGCATCCCGTTTACCTCCGCGGAACACGAGCCGCACTTTCCGGCCTTGCAATTCCAGC
>Ga0207684_10006940_pt1 | contig 10247 bp, 7 predicted proteins | sample KBSK5501metaG_FD_184342 | JGI IMG/M metagenome (GOLD analysis project Ga0207684, IMG submission 184342) | Corn, switchgrass and miscanthus rhizosphere microbial communities from Kellogg Biological Station, Michigan, USA - KBS K5-50-1 metaG... | ecosystem: Host-associated > Plants > Roots >... | reverse complement strand
CGGTGTTCGGATGCCAATGCAGCTCGCGCATCCCGCCCGGCAGGATCTCGACCAGCGCGGCGGCGATCGTGACGGACGCCGGGAAATTCTTGGAATCGGCGATGCGGACCGTTCCGCTCTTGGTCCGGATCGGGTCCTGCGCCATCAGGCGATGACTGAACGACTGCGGCACCGGCGATGCGCCGGGAATCCGGTCGGACGCAAGCGGCCCGGGCACGGGCAGCGGAAAGATGTAGAGCTCGCTCGGGTCGGGCGTGTTGGCAAAGGACGATGCCGGCACCCCGAAGTTCTTCGCAAGAACATCGGGCGGCACGTGCTTGAACCAATCGCTGATCAGGAACGTGTTGTCCTCGGAAAAGCTCCCGTCGTCGAACACGAGCAAAAACTCGCAGCCGTCGGGCTCCAGCCCCTGGATCGAGTGCGGAATTCCCGCCGGGAAATACCAGAGGTCGCCGACGCCGACGTCATCGGCGAAATTGCGGCCGTCCTGGTCGACGGCGGTGATGCGCGCACGGCCATACAGCATGTAGGCCCATTCGGCGGCCTTGTGCCAGTGCAGCTCGCGCACACCGCCGGTGTTCAGGCGCATGTCGACGCCGGCGATGTTCTTGGAGATTCCGAGCTCGCGCTCCGTAACCTGACGGGTCCAGCCGCCGCGCTCCAGTCGCATGTGGGATTGCGAAAACGGAAACTTCAGGTTCGCCACCGTGCCGTGATCGGTCGCCGGCGGCACATAGATGTCCGGATTCTGCAATTCGAGCGGAACGTTGCGCGGTCCGGGATCGGTACCGCCGCGTCCCGGACGCGTCGGTTGCGGCGTACCGGCCGGCGCATTCGGCGTCTGCGCATTGGCGGCGGCCACAGTGGCGATTCCTACGGCGGCGGTGCTCAGAACAGTGCGGCGCGAGAGGCTCATGACGCTTTTCTCCCTTTGTAGCGAATGCAGCGGATTCGGAATGGCGCGAGCGCAAGACCGCCGGGCCAATCATCGTCTTTCCCTTGTTTCCTGGAGCCCGAACACCTTAAGTCAGCCCCTCCTTCAACGTTGCTTTGTTGCCGGGCGCTTCGCCTTCACGAGTCGATCGTAGTCGCTTTGGGTGCGGGCCGCGTAAGCCATGGCGAAAGACGCCAGCGCATCGTCCATGGCGTCGTTTTTTCCCATATACCCCGCGAGCATCGCCGGATCTGCCGAGCGCGCATGGGCGCGTGCGAGCGTGCGCCCACACAGATGCGCATAGCTGGCCAGCGCTCGCTGTTCCACCAGATCGCTGACCGATCCGAGACGCCGGTTCTTCAATTGGCGCACGTAGAAATATCGCCCTGACGGGTCGTCCTGCGTCCAACCGAGGAAGACGTCGCTCGCCGCCTGCATGGCGCGTTGACCTTCGACCACGCGCCGGCCCGGGTGATCCTGGAATTTCGGCCCGAGGCACTCGAGGACGGATTTCCCCGCTTCTTTGACCTGAAGAAACAGCGGAGCGCCGTCGCCGCTCATGAACAGGCCGATGGCGCAGAAGGTACCGACGCTTCCCACCCCGACAACTTTGAAAGCCACGTCCTTGAGCGCGTAGCGCTCGACGAGGTGACGCCGCTCCGGCGCAAGACAGGCTTGGTAGGACGCAAACACGCGCTTCGAATCCACTCGATCGCGCGAGTCATGTTTTGCGGTGAAATGATAAATGAGCTTCGGCCTGTCTTCGATGCGCGGCTTCTTGCCCTTCACCAGGTGCGGAAAGTTGTCGTCCTCTTCGATGTGTTCGATTGTCTTTGCAACGATGGCGGTGAGCTGTCGTCTCAGCGAGCTGTCGTCGATGCGTTCGATTTCCCGCGCCAGGTCGACCTTGCTGTGCCAGATTTCCAGCGGCGACAGCTTGGCGAGAATGCCTATTCGGTTGCGGTACGCCCGCGCGGTCTCCGCCGCGATTGCCCGCGCCCGCTTCTTGGGAAGATTGGCTGCCAACGCGGCAACCGCGACGCTTGCAACCAACCGCTTGAGGTCCACCGTGAAATCGATTCCCGCCAGCGTCTCGTCGAAATCATTGATGTCGAATACGATGTTCTGTTCCGGAGTGGCGAATGCCCCGAAGTTCATCAGATGGCAGTCGCCGCAAGCCTGGACGGAAATGCCGGCGCGCGCTTGATGCTTGAGGTCCTCGGCCATCACCGCGGCGGCGCCGCGCAGGAACGCGAACGGACTTGCAAGCATGCGCTCGTAGCGAACCGGGACCAATTCCGGCACACGGCTACGATCGCCCGCGGCCAGGATGGCGACCGGATCGCGATCGCCCGATCCGAGCAGCTCGGCGTGCCGCTCGCGCGGGACCTTTTTGCGCAGGCGCCTGCCGTGCGCAAAACGCTCGGCGAGCGGGCCCCAGGAGGTTTGGCTCATCTGGCCTGCGACGTAAAGCATGCGAACCGTCGACACCGGTCGCGCCGCTGCGTGCGCGCTCGAGCGGCGCCAGCGACCGTCCGTCGCAGATATTACGCGAAGAGCCGCGTGGGGCCTAGCTTCCACATCGCCTTGAGCCGCTGGCTGCGGCAACGATCGCGCCGCGGCGTTAGGAGCTTTTTTCTTCTGCGCCTTCAGCCGCCCCTGCCTTCCGTCCAAATCTGGCACATAGTCTCCCATTTGCCGGCACGGGAGCCGATCATGGCCGCATAAGCTCAAAACATGCGGAAGCACTGGTGCCAGCCTTGCAGGAGAGGACTCATAACCTCGCAACCAGGCACATTAGGATGCGGGCGCGACACGGGCGCGGCCTCGATGAGTCCGCCGAGCAGCGAGCGAACATAGCGACGCGGGCGGGAGGAGGGAAGTTCACCTCGTCTGCGCAGCTGGCCGGCGACGGCACTTCGACACCCGGCGCGTTGGTCGCGACCCATTGCGTCGCAGTCAAAGCGAAGCTTGAATGGCAGTCACCTCGCCAGTTGAGCCGGCTGCGATGCGCCTTCTGCTCCGATCCTGCCTTTCGTTTGCTCCTTTGCTGCTTTTGGTTTTCCTGGTCAGCGATCAAAACATATCCGCTCGCACCAGGATGCCGCTCGATATGCCGCCGCTCGTCCTCTGGGCCTGGGACCGCGACGACGATCTGAGCTTCATCGATATTCGCGACACGGCGGTGGCTTATCTCGCCGCCACCGTCATCCTGCGCGGGGAGACCGTGTTGCTTACGCCGCGCCATCATCCGCTCGCTCCGCCACAAGGCACGCGCCTGATCGCGGTCGCGCATGTCGAGGTCGATCGTTACGAGCCGCCGGTCGTGAGCGACGCGCAAGCGCTTGCCTTCGCCGAGACGCTCGCCGCCTTGCGCGCGACCCGTCCGGGTGAATTTCTGCAGATCGACTTCGAGGCGACATCGTCGCAACGCGCGTTCTTTCTGAAAGCCGTTGCGGCATTGCGCCAGCGCCTTCCCGATGCGGTGCTCTCCGCCACCGCCCTGACCTCCTGGTGCCTGCACGAACGGTGGACGCAAGCGCTGGCCGTGGACGAGGTGGTCCCGATGCTGTTCCGCATGGGCCCCGATCGCCGGCGCATCCGTGCGTATTTCGCCGACGGGGGAGATTTTCGCTCGGCCAACTGCCGTACCAGCATCGGCGTCGCGACCGACGAGCTGCCGCCAGCAATACCGGGAGGCCGACGCATCTACGCTTTCAGCCCGCGACGCTGGAACGCCGACACATACGCCACGCTGCGCGAGAGGATACGCCAATGGTCAGATGCTTCTCGTGTCTATTGACGCTCGTCATCGTGACTTGCGGCCTTGTGCCCCCCGCGTGGGCGACCGGTCCGCTCGGACCGGAGATCAGATTCTTCAGCCGCTCCGGCCAGGATCCAGTGGACGATCTCGTGTTTTTCCGCGGGCAGCTCGGCATCCTGCGTCCCACCTTCACCGACAATCGGCTTTACGCCGCCTACCGCATCATGCTGGGCGGGCGCTTCTCGGAGGCGCAGGCCAGGCAATTGCTCGCGCGCTGTTGCGATGCTCCGGAGACCCTCTCCGACGCGGAGACGAGCTGGAACGACCTGCGCAAGCGCGTCGCCGGCGTTCCGCCTGCCCACGACCCAAGGTATGGGGGGTATCGCCGGCGGCAGGAGAACATGCAGCTTTTCGACGTCTCATGCTTTCCGAACGCCTATCGCAATTCCGCCGCGACGTTGCGCGCGCGCATTGCCGAGCACGGCGCCAACAGCCGGCTGGTGCGCGACTGGGTGATTGGCCAGGACGCCGTCCTCCTCAATTGCTATGAGGATTCACCGCTGCCGGAAGAGCTGCCGCGGAATGCGCCGGCCTGGCTCAAGGCCGACCTCGCCTATCAGATCGCCGCCGCCTATTTCTATCGCCTGGACTATGCCCGCGCAGGACAGCTGTTCGCGGAGATCGGCCGCGACGCCTCCTCGCCGTGGCAGAAAACCGCGCGCTACCTCGTTGCACGCTGCGCCGTTCACGCGGCGATCGAAGACAAGACGCCCAAGCTCATCGCCGATGCGCAGCAGGCGATTGACGCCCTCGCAACGGATCCGCAGCTTGCCGACTACCGCGCCGAAGCGACGAAACTGGCCTCGCTGCTCGCCTTCGCAACCCGTCCGCAGGCACGGGCGCGCGAGCTGGAACGCGCGCTGCTCGCTGCCGAGCTGCCGGCCGCACTTCCATTCGAGCTGCGCGACTTTTTGCTGTTGGAGCGGACCGGCGCGCGCAACACGGATCTCGGCGCGTGGATTTACGACATCGACGTTCTCACCACCTCTGGTCGCGAGCAGGACGTGGCCGCGGCCAAGGCGGATGCGCTGAGCCGATGGCGCGAGCAGCGTAATTTGCCGTGGCTGGTCGCCGCGCTGATGCATCTTTCCCCCGGCGACGAGGATGTCGCCGCGGCGGTCGCCGCCTCGCGCGCGATCGAGGCGGGCTCGCCCGCCTACTACACGCTGGCCTGGCATCGCCTGCGCCTGCTCATCGGAGAGAACAAGCAGGAGGAAGCGCGCGCCGAGCTCGATCAAATCCTCGACGGCCGCCCGCTGCCGGAAGGGGTCGAGAACCTGATGCGTTATCATCGCATGAAGCTCGCGCGCGACCTCGACGAGTTCGTGCGCTACGCGCTGCGCCGCGGTGAATTCGTGATGTACCTGCCCGACCCGCGCACCAAGCTCGGCGCCACGGCGCTGCCCTTGAGGTCGACGACGAGTTTTCCGTACGACTTCGGCGCGATGCTCAAGTGGCGCACCGAGCTGTTCCAACCTAATCCGCAATACTTCGACACCGATGCGACGGCGGCCATGTCGTTCGTCATGCCGCTGCCGCTGATGGCGCGAGTCGCGCAGTCCGACCGGCTGCCGCCCAACATGCAGAGCGACGTGGCACTTGCAGTCTGGACGCGCGCGGTGCTGCTCGACGATACCGAGACTGCCACTGCCCTCGCGCCCATCGTCGCGCGCCATTTCCCGCAATACGGCGCGGGGTGGAAAGCCTATCAGGGCGCCGCTACGCCGCAGCAGAAGAAAATAGAAGCGGCGCTGTTGCTGCTGCGGCTGCCCGGAGCAAGTCCCTGGTTCGCCTCCGGGCTCGGCTACCCTTACATGCGCGACCAGATCGGGCTCGTTGCCACGCGCTGGTGGTCGCGGGAAGACGCCGACAATCAAGGCGCGCCCGACGCTGCGGACATCACACTTTGCGACGATTGCGCCCTTCCCCTGCAATTTGCTCCGCCGGCCTTCCTCACGTCGCAGCAGGATCGTGAGCGCGCGCGCAACGAGGTCGCACGCCTGCGCCAGCTTCCCGGAGCCCCCGCCTATCTCGGAGCCATCATTATCGCCTGGGCCAATGCGCAGCCGCGCGATCCGCGCGTGCCCGAGGCGCTCCACCTGGTGGTGCGCGCGACGCGATACGGAGAAATGAATACCGCGACGTCGAAGGCCGCGTACACGCTGCTCCACAATCGCTATCGCGGCAATCCCTGGACGTCGAAAACCCCGCTTTGGTTTACGGCGCCGAAGGATGAATAAGAATGAGACGTTCCCCCTGTCATCCAAATACTGCTGATCGGCATCGCTGCCTCATTGTCTGCAACGACACACATTCCCGAGTTTCGTGAGTGGAATGAGTGCACTCACGCCGAGCCTTTGCCCTGGTGATGAAAAAATCGTCCCAGCGGCGATGATGGACGCTTCGGCAGCGTGGCGGATTAACTATGCGGTCAGCACTTCGAGCACGTGACCGTTCGGATCTCGGAAATAAAAACCGCGTCCGCCGCGACGGTGATTGATCTTCATATCGTCGAGCGAGCCGGGGCCGCTGCCATAAGCGAGGCCCTCGGCGCGGACGCGATCGAAGATGCCGTCGAACTCCGCCTCATCGACTTTGAAGGCGTAGTGGTGACTCTCGAAATTCGTGTCATTGTCGAAATCGAGGGTCAGTGTGTCGTTGACCCGCAACGGCGCGAAGTGCGAGAGCGGACCTTCGTAGCGCAAACCCAAGATGCGGGCGAGGAAGCGCGCCGATGCTTCCTTGTCATGCGCCGGCACGATCGTATGGTCGAGCACGATAGCCATCGGCACCTCCTTGCGGGCGCCCCCGTCATGACCTCTGAGATAGGACGCTGCGTCGCCGATTTTAAGGCCCGCACAGCCCAGCGCTTGCGTTCCGGCCGCACCCGCCGACCATCGAACGAGCTCAGTGGTAATGGATGGTAATCGTCGTCACCTGGTCGCCGGCGTGACGATCGACGAATCCGAGAAAGGAAGACAGCAGTTTGCGCTCGTCCTCGGGCGTGGCGGCGCGAACCTTGGCGGTGACGGTCTCGGACGCGCCGCGCTTGAGCTCGACCGAACCGGTGTAATTCCTGTGCTTCCAGCGGGTCGCGTCCTGCGTCTTGCGCCCGACCCGGACGTAGGTTCCCCGTCCACCTTTGCGTATCGCGGCCTCTTTGGCGACGAGAGTTCCATAAAGGCGTGCCCCCGCGCGCGGAACGATCTCTACGGTTTTCATGAGCGCCCCCCTGCCTCGCTTCCTGCGGGCGAAGTGTAGCGAAATATACAACGAGCGCGCCCCGAAAGACCACCCGGGACCGGTGCAGAGCCGGCCGGCGAGCCTCAGTTAGCATCGCCGCAGTGCCGCCCCATTCCGACGGTTTCGTTGGTGGATGGGCGGGCGTTGGCACGTCGCGCTTGCGCGGTTTTGCTGGATTTCGTGCATGGCTGGCGGTCGTCCTGCCGACGGCGGCCGCGCGCACGCAGGGCCGTGCGTTGAGCGCTTGCCGATTCGAGGTCGCCGGCACAGGAAACGTTCGTGCAATCACCGACGGCCGCAGCTTCACCCTCGAGGACGGGCGCGAGATTCGTCTCGCGGGCATTGAAGTTCCGCTCCCACCCGCCGCCGGCGAATCAGGTCGGCGCGCCGCGGCTGCTCTTGCGGCCCGCGCGGCCCTCGAATCGATGCTCGCGAGTCAAAGCGTCGAGCTGCGTCAAAATGGAGCGGGCGCCGACCGTTACGGTCGCGCGCGCGCCATGGTCTACGTCATGCGCGACGGCGTTGCGCGCTCGGTCGCGCATGAGATGCTGGCGAGAGGATTCGCACGCGTTTCGGCCCACGTCGGCGATCGGCCCTGCGCCGAGGAGCTTCTGGCGCAGGAACGGGCGGCGCGCCGCGCCAAACTTGGCCTCTGGAGCGAACCGTATTATGTCATCGTGGCGGCCGAGAGCGGGACTCATCTTGCGGCCGAACGCGGCCGTTTCACCGTGGCGGAGGGGAACGTGTTGTCGGTCCGCGAGAGCGCAGGCACGATCTACATGAATTTCGGGCGGCGATGGTCGCAGGCGCTGACGGCCACGATCTCGAAGCGCGACGAGGGCGTCTTCGCCGCCGCCGGCGTAGAGCCGAAAAAACTCGAAAACCGCCGCGTTCGCGTGCGCGGTTGGATCGAGGAGCGTAACGGCCCGCGTATCGAGCTCACCCGCCCGGAGCAAATCGAGATCGCCGAGCGCGACTGACGGAACGCGAAGAACGCCATCGTGGACGCCGCAGTGAGACAACCCAGGGTTCTCGGCGCCAGACGGCTGGCGCCAGCCGGCGCCGCCGCGCTCGCGCTCCTGCTCGCGGGTTGCAGCTCAGCGCTGCTCTCGATCGGCGCGCCGCCGGGCTCGCTGCCCGAGGCGCCGCGACAGGCCCAGCAACAACCACAACCGCCGGCTCCGACCTCGCGCGAGCATCAGCGCATTCTCGCCGCCTATAACGGCGCCTACGACGATCCCAAGCTCGAGGGGCTGCTCAACCAGGCGGTTGCGAAGCTGGTGGCGGCGTCCGAACGGCCGGACGTGCAATATCGCGTCACCATCCTCAACTCGGGGGCGGTCAACGCCTTCGCGCTGCCGACCGGGCAGCTCTACGTAACGCGCGGATTGATCGCGCTGGCCAACGACACGTCGGAGCTCGCCTCGGTGCTCTCCCACGAAATGTCGCACGTGATCGCGCGCCACGCCGCCATGCGCGAGGACCAGGCACGCCAAGTGGCATTGGTGAGCCGCGTCGTGCAGGATGTGCTGAGCGATCCGGAAACCGGAGCGCTGGCGCTGGCGAAATCGAAGATCGCGCTCGCGAGCTTCTCGCGCGCGCAGGAATTCGAGGCGGACGGAAGCGGCATCGGCATGGCCGCGCGCGCCGGCTATGATCCTTTCGGCGCCGCGCGCTTCCTCACCTCGATGGGGCGTAATGCCGAGCTGAAATCCAACCCCAGCCAATCGCACATCGACCCGCGCGCCCCCGATTTCCTCTCCTCCCATCCGGCGACCCCCGAGCGCATCAGCAATGCGCAGGCGAGCGCCCGCCAGTTCAACGCGCCCGGCGCCGGCGAACGCGACAAGGCCGCCTATCTCGCCAGCGTCGACGGCATGGTCTACGGCGAGGACCCGAGCGAAGGCTTCGTGCGCGGCCGCCGCTTCCTGCATCCAAGGCTCGGCTTCACCTTCCTGGCGCCGGAGGGATTCGTGCTCGACAACACCGCGCAGGCGGTTCTCGGCGTCAAGGAAGGCGGCGGCCAAGCCTTGCGGCTCGATGTCGTGCGCGTGCCCGCGGAACAGACGCTCGCGGATTACCTCAGCTCCGGCTGGGTCGAGAACATCGACCCCAAATCCGTCGAGGAGGTCGTCATCAACGGGCTGCCGGCGGCGACCGCAACCGCCAAGGGCGACCAGTGGGTGTTTCGGCTCTATGCGGTGCGGTTCGGAAGCGACGTCTATCGCTTCATCTTCGCCTCCAAGCGCACGACCGCGGAGGTCGATCGCGCCTTTCGCGAATCCGTCGGCACCTTCCGTCGCATGACGCTGGCGGAAAGCCAGGCGGCAAAGCCGCTGCACATCAAGATCGTGACCGTCGCACGCGGTGACACGGTCGAGCGCTTGGCGAGCCGCATGGCGGTGTCCGACCGCGCGGTCGAGCGCTTTCGCGTCCTCAACGGGCTTGCTCCCAACGACCACGCCAATCCCGGCGACCAGGTCAAAATCGTGGTCGAGTGAGCGACCGAAGTCTGAGTTCACGTGTCCCGGACGCGGTGCAGCGCGAAGCACTTGCGGAGCGGTGCACCGCTGATCCGGGACCGCCACGCGTAACGGTCCCGGGTCTGCAGCGCACCATTCGCGTTCGCTCATGCTGCGCTGCGCCCGGGACACGCGGCGCCAGCGAGGTGAACGCATGAACATCGGTTTCGTCGGCCTCGGCGCCATGGGCGCCGGCATTGTGCCGCGGCTCATGGCCGCGGGCCACGCGGTGATGGGCTGGAACCGCAGCAAGCAGAAGGCCGAGCCGTTGATTGCCGCCGGCATGCGCCTGGCGCCGACGCCGCGCGCCGTCGCCGCGGCCTCCGACGCCGTGTTCTCGATCGTAACCGATGCGGCGGCGGTGCGAGCGGTCGCGCTCGGCGGCGACGGCATCATTTCCGGCCTGAAGAAGGGCGCCATCTATGCCGACATGAGCACGATCGCGCCGGACGCGAGCCGCGCGATCTCCGCAGAATTCACCAAGCAAGGCGTGGCCATGCTCGATGCGCCGATTTCGGGCAGTCCGGTCACGCTGGCGCAGGGCAACGCCGCGGTCATGGTCGGCGGCGATAAGGCGGCCTTCGAGCGCATCGAGCCCGTGTTGCGCGCCATCGGGCCGAAGGTGACCTACATCGGCGCCAGCGGTCTCGCGGTACAGATGAAGATCGCGGTCAACCTCCTGCTCATGGTGGAAGTCATCGCCTTCGGCGAGGCGGTCGCGCTC
>Ga0207684_10006939_pt1 | contig 10248 bp, 6 predicted proteins | sample KBSK5501metaG_FD_184342 | JGI IMG/M metagenome (GOLD analysis project Ga0207684, IMG submission 184342) | Corn, switchgrass and miscanthus rhizosphere microbial communities from Kellogg Biological Station, Michigan, USA - KBS K5-50-1 metaG... | ecosystem: Host-associated > Plants > Roots >... | reverse complement strand
AATCCAATGAGCTTTTGCTAGCCCCCGCTGCGTGCGGTTCCACTTCGTGCGCCCGCCGGTGCCCACCTCGACAGGGAGCGCGATGGCTGAGAGGCGATGCAAGAGCGCCCAGCGGCTGCCGTTCACCGCGGCGGCATCCTTGAGCGGGCGCCGCGCTTGTGCCTGCACGGCAGGATACCCGAACTCGTCGGCGGTCTGCGTGCCTTTGGCCGTGTTACAGGGCTCGCAGGCGAGGGTCAGATTGCTGACGCGGTTCGTGCCTCCGCGTGCCTTGGGCACGATGTGCTCGACTTGCAAGGGCAAATTCTGCGCGCCACAGTAGGCGCACCTCCGGCCGAACTTCTCCAACAGATACTCGCGGACCTCATAACCGGCCAATTCGCCTTGCTGGTATTCCACTCCGCCGATCTCTGGATTCTCCAGGAGTTGAGTATCGAAGCGGACTAGCTCCTGGGAGAGAGCAGCAATAGAAGCAAACCTGCGGAGCCGCCGCACCCAGGTCAGGACGTTGCTGATGCGCGATTCCAAGGCGGGTGGAAGCCAGCCTTCGGCGCGTCGGCGGTTGTCGAAGCGGGCGGGGCGGTAACGAGTCGTGCGCTGACGGCGTCCTCGGCGACACATGCGCCGCTGGTCCAGCCGCTGCCTCACCCGCTCTCCCCGGTGGAACAACTCCGCTGCCCATAGTACCTGGCCCGTGGCATCGTGCACGACAGCTAGCCCGGTCGTCTTGCTGCCGGGGTCGATCTTCACCCGAAGCGGTTGTGGTATCGCCTCCGGCACATCGCGCTTCAGGATGATCGTGAAGGGGTAGCGGCGCCAGACAGCAGCCTTCCCGTTGCCTAACAGCCTCCTCGCCCGTGCCGGATGACACGGCGCCAGTAGCCGCTTCTCCGTATCTATAACGAACACCATGATCGTACCCTTTCGGGTATTCCCCGTTTGCACGGGTAATGTTCCCCTCGCCAAGGATAGCCAGCGGTTTTGCGACGGTGGCACTGGCTGCAACCCCGTGTGCCTGTTTAACCACCGCCCGCAGCGCAGGAGACTGAGGTGCCATCCCCTGGTGCCTATGTATTCGCTGGTATCATAGCCCCTTGCGGGGCTCAGGCTGGTCAGATCCAGGCCTGCTCTCACAAGCCTCCAGCTTCAGCTGTGGGGTATCTGACCGGTATGCCTCTCCCTGCTGTCGACTCCGTGGCGCCGGGTCCCGTGCGGCGGTCCGACCCCTAGTGTACCGTATCAGCGGCTCTCTGCGAAAGTGACGCGCGTATCCGCTCGCTCCCATCGTAGCAGGTATGGCACCAGTGGCCGCGCCGAAGCAGTCTGGCTGCGGACGCACGAATCGGCGCCGCACCCCATCGCGGAGTACGGCGCCGACTGCTGGAGGCTTACGCGAGATTACGCGTTGGCGAGCGCGTTGACCGAGTCGAGCAGGCTTTGCGCCTGAGCGGTGAGATCCTTGGCCTGCTGCTCGTTGATGGCGTGTCCACCAAAGGTGGCATCTTCGAGCAGGCCAATCATCTGGCTGGCGATGGCGTCGCGCTGCGTATTGATGCCCGAGAGCTGATTCTCGAGGTCGTGGTACGTCGCATCATTCGCCGCGTTGCTCTCGATCGCCTTGGTCGAGATGCGCAGGGTATCGAGGCCGAGCTGACCCACGCAGGCATTCAGCTGCTTGTACGTCTCTGCCAGGCGCTGCAGCGTCTCGCGATGCGCACGCACTGTCTGCGGAACGGCCCAGTCGTACATGACCTCGAAGAGCGCGCGGCCGTCGTGGGCGTAGTCGTCCTGCAGGCCGAGCAGCGACAGCATCGTCGGGCGCACGTCCGTGTGGTCCGACCACACGGCGCCGGTCGCGCCCAGATGCTTCACGCCCGGGCCAACCATGCCCAGCCAGGTTGTGACGATGTCCGACTGCACGTCGCCGTGGCTCCACGCGAAGCCAGGCTGCTCGGTGACGCAGGGCGAGTTGCAGTTCCGCGCGCCCGCGAACAGGAAGTAGTTCGGGTCGGCGAACAGCGTAAACGTTGGCGTGCGCGCGGGGTCCGCCGTGACCATATGGAGCAGCCGCATCTCCACCGAGTCTGCCAGATACTGGGTAATGGTGTCGGTGTTGCCGGTGATCGGACTGACTGCCGTCAGGTTTTGCACGCCGTGCTCGAAGGTGCGTGTCACCGCCGCGTCGCGGGCGGGGTTACCCGTGATATACACGGTGGGCGCCGAGTCCGAGTGGACGGTGAACGGCGTCGTGATGCCTTGCTGCGTGGCCAGCAGACCGGCCATGTTGGCGTTGATCTCGCCGATCTGGCTGTAGGTGCATGGCACCGTCACGCCGTCGCAATTCGCCGGGCTGGGCGGCCCGCCGGCGAAGTGATCACCCTCGTCCGCGGTGAAGACGAAGAGCGTGTTGCTCTGGTTGATGCCGTCGGTGGCCAGGCGGTCGAAGAACTTGCCGAACGCGTCGTCATAGGCCTTGAGCGCGGCGACGTAGCCCGCCGAGCCGGGACCAAACGCGGGGCCGGTCGGGTGGGCGTCGTGCGCGTCCGAGATGTACGCGTAGGTGACGGGGATGCCGTGCTCCTGCATCGCCGCGACGTAGCTGAGCGAGACCGAGGCAGACATGCCGTCGAAGCCAGGGAAGCCAACGTGCCCCTGTGCGTCCTGGATCACGTTGCCGTTCAGGTCGGTCAGCGGGCCGTTCGGGCTGATCTGCGGCGCGACGTAGGCATGGCCGAAGAGGCCATTGTAGCCGCTATAGCCGTTTGGCTCGTTGGGCAGCAGATCCGGCTCGCCGGTGTGCGCGGCGGAGCAGAGGTCGTTGCCCTTGGCGCAATGCACGCCGATGCCGACGAAGTCCGCGAAAGCCTGGCCGGGGTTGCTCTTGACCTCCGCGGCCTGCGGCGAGTTGGCGCCGAAGACCGTCGGGATGTCGATCGAGGTGTTCTCGAGAATCGTGTTGGCCGACGCCACCGAGCCAAAGTTGCAGCCGGCGCGGGTGTAGGGCACCCACGGCGCGGGCGCGTTCTGGCCGCCGGCCGTCAGCATGTTATAGGAGGTGTCGGTCGGGCTAGGCGGGTTGGAAGGATCGAAGAGCGGCGCCGTCCAGTACGCGAAGGAGACGCCCGGGTTGCTCGTGCCGCTGGGGTTGAAGTAGCGGAAGCTGTTGGCGACCGGCACGCCGTGGCGGTCACCATACACGCCTGTCAGCGCGGTCAGGATGTCAGTCGCGGTGTGGGAGATTAGCGGCGTGTGGTGATCGGTGAGCAGGGTGCCGTTGCCTTCGATGAAGTTCAGCAGGTGCGGCATCTGCTCGAGGTCCGAGGGCACGTTGGGATTGTCGCGCGTGAAGTGCGTGTTGTCGAAGTTGATGTAGATGACGTGCTGGACGTCACCCTTTGCGGAGCTGATCTGGCAGCCTGAGGCTGCTGCCTGCGCCTTGGTCGGCGCGCGCAGCACCTGAAAGGCGCCGACGCCGAGGACGAGTGCTAGAAGCATACTCACAATTGCCACGCGAGAGAAGGGGGTTCGCCACAACCTAACCATCCTACCCATGCAGCCTTCTCCTTGGGGCGCCGGGAATGTCGTCGCCCCACTCTGATGAACTGAGGTCATCGCGTCGCCCGGCCGCGTCGCCGGACTGGGGCAAGAGAGCAAGTGTACACCTGCTCCCGAGTCGCTAGTATACCAGACGGCGGTGCGCTGTGACGCAGCGTGTCTGCGCCGGCCAGCCTGCACGCGGCATGCGCGCTGGCTGCTGCACATCGACCATACCAGCGCTGTGTTATCCCCCGGTTAAGAAGAGGTAATCAAACCAACGACGTGGGGTGTCGCTGTATCGCGATGGTATGCTTTGACAAGCACTGGCGAATGACTGAACTGAAGGGAGGCAGCAGTGCGCATAGGTATCGGTCTGCCGGGAACGATTCCTGGCACCAAAGGCGAGACAATCATCGCGTGGGCCAGACGCGCGGACGAGGGCGGCGTCCTCTCCAGCCTGAGCACGCTTGACCGCATCGTGTATCCCAATTACGAAGCGCTGACCACGCTGGCCGCGGCAGCGGCCGTCACGACACGCGTCCGCTTGATGACGACCATCCTGATCGCGACCGTCCGCAACACCGCAATCCTGGCGAAGGAGACGGCCAGCCTGGATGCGCTCTCCGGCGGCCGGCTCACGCTCGGCCTAGGGGTGGGCGGGCGCGTGGACGACTTCCGCGCGACCGAGACGACATTCGACGACCGCGGGCGACGCTTCGACAGGCAGCTGGAGACGCTGCATCGCATCTGGTCTGGTGGGCCCGCGGCCGAGGGCGCCGGCCCGATCGGCCCCGCCCCGGTGCAGCCCGGCGGGCCGCAGGTGTTGATCGGCGGCTACACGCCGAAGGCGCTGGCACGGCTTGCGCGCTGGGGCGCCGGCTATGTCGGGGGCGGCGGCAGTCCGGAGCGGTCCAAGCAGGGCTACGAGATGGCGGAGCGCGTCTGGAAGGAGGCTGGCCGGCCGGGCAAGCCGCTCTTCGTCGGCGCAGGCTATTTCGCGCTGGGAGAAAACGCGCACGAGCGCGGCGGCGTGTATCTGCGCGACTACTACAGCTTCCTCGGCCCCATGGGAGAGATGATCGCACAGAGCCTGCCTGCGACGCCCGAGGCGGTCAAAGGGATGATCCAGGCATTTGTGGATGCCGGCGCCGACGAGCTGGTGCTCTGGCCGACCATCGCCGAGGTGGATCAGGTCGATCGGCTGACGGATTTGGTCCGCTGACGTCCGGCGGGCGGACCCCAGGTCCCAACGCCTGAGGGCCGAGTGAGGGCACGACTCCCCAGGCCGATGCGCATGGAGGGCACACGCACCGCGACCGTGCGCGAGGATGGGCACGGCGCCAGGTTCAGACGCCGGACCCGATGACTCCTCTGGTTCCCCAGCCAGGGGAGGTCGGGATTGCTCTGGCGTCTTCGTGAGTGAGTGTAGAACAAATGTTCTCATCTGTCAAGGGGTCAGTTCTGGCTAGGAGAAGTTGGCACCCCCGCGGCCAGCGCTCGGGATGATAGCATTCTGGATGAACGTATGCAGTCCGGAAAGACAGGAGAAATGTCATGACCGAGCAACAGGGCGGCTCATCGGCGCAGACAGCGGAGGACCTGCGCGGGCAGGTGGCGCTCATCACCGGCGCGAGCAGCGGCATCGGCGCGGCGGTGGCCGAGGCGCTGGCGCGGCGCGGCATGCGTGTGGCGCTGGCCGCACGGCGAGCCGAGCGGCTGCAGGAGCTCGCACAGCGGCTGGCGAGCGCGCCAGGCGGCGAGACGCTGACAATACAGTGCGACGTGCGTGACCCGGACGCCGTGCAGCGGATGGTGCGCGCGACACTAGATCGCTGGGGGCGGCTCGACGTGCTGGTGGCCAATGCTGGACTCGGCTACCGCAGCCCGGTGGTGGACGGCGACATCGAGCGCTGGAAGGTCTTGATCGACACCAACGTCTATGGGCTGCTGCTGACGCTGAAATACGGCGTCCCGCCGCTGCTGGAGCGCAAGCGTGGCCACGTGATCGTCACGTCCTCGGTGGCGGGGCGCGTTGCGACGGCTGGGGGCGCGGCATACTGCGGCACCAAGTTCGCCGCCACCGCCATTGCGGAGTCACTGCGCCAGGAGGTTGGGCCGCAAGGCGTGCGGGTCACGACGATCGAGCCGGGTGTCGTGCTCTCCGAGTTCCAGGCCGTCGCGGGGTATACGCCCGAGATCCTCGCCGGCATGCTCAAGGGCGCAGAGCCATTGGTTCCCGCCGACATCGCTCGTGCCGTGCTCTTCGCCATCGAGCAGCCGGCGCACTACGCGGTGAATGAGATCGTCGTGCGGGCCACGGGGCAGGCATACCCCTAAGACTCACGTAGCACATGCACGGGCAGCTGCCAGCGTTGCTAGCGAAGCTGGCGGTGCGCGGGCTATGCTATGCTGTGCTCATCTTAGACGAGCGCGCCCGCGAGCCGCTGGCTGGTCCTATTGGACTCCTGCCACGCGTACGACGACGTACCACTTGATGAGGGAGCGACGATACCATGGCCGATACTGTTTCCGAGCGCCCAGCAGCGCCCAGCGCGCAGGCTCACGGCGCCGCCGCCCTGCCGCCGGCGACCGACCTGTACAACGTCGACTCGCTGCTGAGCGAGGATGAGCGGCTGGTGCGCGACACCGTGCGCGAGTTCGTGGCCGAGCGCGTGCTGCCGGTGATCGGCGAGCATTTCGAGGCGGGCACCTTCCCGCGCGAGCTGATTCCGGAGATCGCGCAGCTGGGCTTGCTGGGCATGCATCTGCAAGGCTACGGCGCCGCCGGCCTCAGCGCCGTCTGTTACGGTCTGGCCTGCCAGGAGCTGGAGTTCGGCGATAGCGGCCTGCGCTCCTTCGTCTCGGTGCAGGGGTCGCTGGCGATGTTCCCGATTCACGCGTATGGTAGCGAGGCACAGAAGCAGCAGTGGCTGCCGCGCATGGCGGCGGGTGAGGTCATCGGCTGCTTTGGCCTCACCGAGCCGGACCACGGCAGCGATCCCTCAGGCATGGCGACGACCGCGCGCAAGGACGGCGACGCCTACGTGCTCAACGGCACGAAGATGTGGATCACCAACGGCGGCATCGCGGACCTGGCGGTGGTCTGGGCCAAGGCGGACGACGGCATACGCGGCTTCCTCGTCGAGCGCGGCACGCCGGGATTTACCACCAGCAATGTGACGCACAAGCTGAGCCTGCGCGCCTCCATCACCTCCGAGCTGCACTTCGCAGAGTGCCGGATCCCCGCCGCCAACATGCTGCCGGGCGTGCGCGGCCTGCGCGGGCCGCTCTCGTGCCTGGATGAGGCACGCTTCGGGATCGCCTGGGGCGCGAACGGGGCGGCCCGCGCTTGCTACGAGGCGGCGCTGGACTATGCCAAGACGCGCGTGCAGTTCGACCGGCCGATCGGCGGCTTCCAGCTGGTGCAGCAGAAGCTGGCGATCATGGCGACGGAGCTGGTGAAGGCGCAGCTGTTGGCGCTGCAGCTAGGGCGGCTCAAGGATCAGGGGATGGCGCACGCCGTGCAGGTATCGCTGGCCAAGCGCAACAACGTGCGCACGGCGCTGGAGACGGCGCGTGAGGCGCGTAGCGTGCTGGGGGCCAACGGCATTACGCTGGAGTATCCCGTCAGCCGGCACATGAACAATCTGGAGTCGGTCTTTACCTACGAGGGCACCGACGACATCCACACGCTCATCATTGGCCAGGCAATCACTGGGCTCAGCGCGTTCAATTAGGCCCCCAGCCCCTCCCCACAAGGAGAGGGGAGCCAGAGAGCGGAGATCTCACCACAGAGGACGCAGAGTACACAGATTCCACACAGAGAAGATCACCTTTTCGGCATGATCCTCTATGGCGTTGATGATGCCCGCTACCGACCGTGCTTGGGGAGGGGCCGCACGACGTGACGGCGTCCCACATTCAGGGGACGCGGCCGGGCCTCGTGCGACACACAGCGAAGTAGAGTCCGATTACGATCTCCTCTATTTGGACTCTGTGTTCTCCGCGTCCTCTGTGGTGAGATCAACTCTGGCTCAGTCGGCGTCTTTGCGGGCGACGAGCTGCAGCCAGATGCGCGGTACTTCGTGGATGCCCAGCTCGGCGAAGGCTTCACCGGCCGCGTGCTCGAGCGCGTCGGCGCCAACCGGGATGGGCACGCCGGGCAGCGCGCCCTCGATGAACAGCCAGTAGCGCCCGATGTCCTGCCAGGAGCGCAGCGGCATCTGCGCCTCCTCCATGTCGCGCTCGACTACGCGCAGGCCGTTCTCGGCCAGCACGGCGGCATACTCATCCGGCGACAGCCACTGCATCGCCGTCGTCTTGCCGTTGCGTGAGAGGCGGATATCCGGATGCTGCTTGCGCAGCCAGCCGAGGGCGCGCCGTGTCCAGAGGTGATAGAAGCGCTCGCTGCCGGGGGCATAGGCGCCGTCGAAGAAGGAGCTGTTGCAGGCGAAGTAGCCGCGCGGAGCGAGCGTGTGCGCGATCTTGCCGACGACCTCGTCCTTGTTGGGGATCAGGTGGATGGCATTGCAGAAGAAGATGGCGTCCACGCCGGCAAAGGCGGCGGCCAGGTGATCGATGTCGCCCTGCTCGAAGGTAACGGCGCGGCCTCGCAGCCGGTCGCGCGCCACGTCAATCGCCTCGAAGGACGGCTCGACGCCAATCACGCTGGCGGGGCGGCCCAGCCGCTCCAGCTCGTCCAACACGAGCTCGGTCACCGCGCCGGTGCCGGAGGCCAGCTCCGCCACGCGCACAGACGCGCCGCGGGGCCGATCGGCATCCAGCCGCTCCAGCGCCTTCCGTACGAGCGCGGCATTGATATCCTGGTAAAACTGATGCCGCGCAAACGGATCGAACGTATAGCTGCCGGCGATAGTTGGTGTCTCGGCCATGATAGCGCCCTCACGAATCACTCTGACTCAGGTCGCCGCGCGCCGCCCGCGCCGCGAGAGCGGGCAGCGCACCGGACACTGCCGCATGGAGTTAGAGTCTGCCGCATCTGGCAAAGTTTCATCAGGTCACGGCGGCAGCGCGCGGCCTGTACGGGAGGGCGGCGCGCGGCGTACGCTGGTTGGCGGTATGACACTGCCGAGGCGTATAATCGAGAGCGGCGCCGCGGGCTGGATCGGGCCAGGCGGAGCGGGAGTAGAGAGACCCTATTATGCGCATTGAGGCGAACGAGAAGGCGACGGTTGCCGGCCGGTTGACCGAGCGAACGCGCATCTTCTTCGACGCCATCAAGTTCGAGCATACCATCTTCGCGCTGCCCTTCGCGTACCTGGGCATGGTGCTGGCGGCGCGCGCGCAGCACGGCTGGCCGGGATTCGACAAGATCATCTGGATCACGCTGGCGATGGCCGGAGCGCGAACGCTGGCGATGGCACTGAACCGGCTGATAGACGCCGGCGCCGACGCGCTGAATCCGCGGACGGCGAACCGCGCCTTGCCGCGCCGGCTGCTGCTTCCCCGCGAGATGCTGCTCTTCGCGCTTGCCGCGGCGGTGCTGCTCGTGGTCTCGGCATGGCAGCTCAATCCACTGTGCTTGAAACTGGTGCCGGTCGCGCTCGTATTCCTGGTAGGCTACTCATACACCAAACGGTTCACCTGGCTCTGCCATCTGGCGCTGGGGCTGACGGACGGCATCGCGCCGGTCGGCGGCTGGCTGGCGGTCAATCCCTCGCTCAGCCCGAGCAATCTGCTCGTGCCGGCGCTGCTGGGGCTGGCGGTGGCCTTCTGGGTCGGTGGGTTCGACCTGATCTATGCCTGCCAGGATATCGCGTTCGACCGCGCACACGGCCTGTATTCCGTGCCGGCGCGCTTTGGTCCCGCGCGTGCGCTGCAGGTGTCGGAGCTGGCGCACGGTGCCTCGGTGGGCCTGCTGGCGGCGGCGGGCGCGGCGCTTGGCCTGGGCTGGCCGTTCTGGGTCGGCGTCGGCGCGGCGGCGTGGCTGCTGATGTGGGAGCATCGGCTGGTGCGGCCGGACGACTTTGCGTACCTGGATGTCGCGTTTTTCAACATCAATGGCTACATCGCGGTCTCGGTGTTCCTCTGCTCGCTGCTGGCGGTGGCGCTGCACTGAGGGGTGACTGCTAGGGGAGACGATAAGAAGTGGAGCGAGCAATGGAGCAGGAGACAGACGTCGGTAAGTTGGTTGCCGAGGGCGACCGGCTGCTCGTCGAGGGCAAGGTGACCGACGCCGCCGACCGTTACTCGCGTGCCCTGCAGCTGGACCAGAACGCGGTGGGCGCCCACCTGGGCGTGGCGAAGGCGTATCTAGCGCTCGGCTCGTATGGCTACGTCCAAATCGCGTGCCAGCGCGTGCAGCAGCTCGCGCCCGATACCGCCGCGGGGGCGCTGGCGCGCGCCATCTTGCTAGTGCTGGATCAGCGCTATGACGCCGCCGTCAAGGAGCTGGAGCGTGCCGAGCAGCTCGAGCCGGGCGAGCCATACGTCCACGCGCTGCGAGGCTACTGCTACCGCCGGCTGGGCAACAGCTTCGACGCCATGAGTGCCGAATCCAAAGCGGCGCGGCTCTCTGGCGTGCGCGAATGGTCGCACCTCTTCCCCAAGGCGCAGGCGCTGCCGGCGGGCTTGCCGGGCCAGCTCGTCGCCAGCCCGTGGCAGAATCCCGCGACGCCGGCGCTGCCGACGGCGCCCGGCGCGACGCAGCAGGAGATGCCGCGGCCGTGGACGCAGCGCTCGCCGATAGAG
>Ga0207684_10006936_pt1 | contig 10249 bp, 12 predicted proteins | sample KBSK5501metaG_FD_184342 | JGI IMG/M metagenome (GOLD analysis project Ga0207684, IMG submission 184342) | Corn, switchgrass and miscanthus rhizosphere microbial communities from Kellogg Biological Station, Michigan, USA - KBS K5-50-1 metaG... | ecosystem: Host-associated > Plants > Roots >... | reverse complement strand
TCAGAAAGAGCAGCCCTGTCCATTTTTTCTGGGGAAGCTTTGACCTCGCGGTGACCCGTTTTTCGGGACGGCGCGCGCCCGAACGCCCAGGAGCAGATCGGATCATGCGAGAAGCGTCTTCGCATGAAGAGATCAGTGGTGGATTCTGGTTAGGGAGTGAAAATTTCAGAGCACCGGCTTACTACTCCTATACCTTACCTGAACCACCTGGACTGAAGGAAGCCTCTATTTGCCCCGGTCAAGCATTTTATAGTCCCGAATTGTCTTTATTCATATTACGATATGATGACGTTCGGAACTCAGGCGAGCCCGAAAAGACGCTCATGGATTTTCTTCAAAGCACCTACGAAGCTGGAGCGAAGCTGGCACATTGGGATCGCGAGGCATTGGAAAGGTAGATATTCCCCTCAAAGGGCTGTTAACTTTTGCTAGTTATAAGGTGGGTGCTCCACCGAAACCAGGGCGGTGTACACTGTTCTCATCCCTCTCAGGCACCGAATAGCTCGTTGCTTTCACGCGCTCTACGATGGCATGGTTCGTGGGATGAAACCCCACTCCACCTCCTTCTGCTTGGAACGATAGAAGACCTTGCCAAAGGGAAGTCCGAACTGCTTGCCGAAAACGCGTTGTTGCGTCAACAACTCATCATCCCGCATCGGCACGTCAAACGACCGGCCTGCAGGAAGACCGATAGGTTTCTCCTGGTGCTGCTGGCCAGGATAGTTCGGTCCTGGAAACAGGCCCTCTTCATTGTTCATCCTGAGACACTTTTGCGCTGGCATCGTGGGCTCTTCCGTTTGTTCTGGAAACACAAATCGAAGGTGTGCTAGAGAGAGCCGAATTCCATGGTGTTTTTGAACTGCTGGAAGGAACTTCCACCCTCTCGTCTCCACTGAAGGAGAGGATGCACTGCGTATCCTCCTGCATCATGGATGGAGAAACACGAAATACTCCTATATCCCATTCATCGGTGCATGCTAGAGCTCAGAGGACTTGCAGAAATGAAGAGCAACATCACTCATTTTGAGAACGGATGTGCGAAATAGCCACCACAGGGACTGAGCGTTCGTCTCCGGCAGATGCCGGGCGCGACGCAGCGTTCTGCGCATCAAATGGGGAACAGGTTCACTTATACTGGCTGGTAATGTCGGTTTGCCGTCTCAGAGCAGGTCGAAAAGAATAGACCTGTGACGAGCATTCTGTTGGAAAAGGAAGGACACCATGCAAACCGCACCAGCCGTTTTCTATGAAGACACAGCACGGCATATGACCCTTGCCACTCATACGCAAGCTGTTGAACGCGCGATCCAGGTCATGCATACCCATATGCATGAAGTGCTGACCCTCGAAGATCTGGCCTCGGTGGCCTATCTGAGTCCCTCGCGTTTCAAGCACGTCTTTCGTCACCTGATTGGCATTCCCCCTGGCGAATTTCTCTCCGCGCTGCGCTTGCAGGCAGCCCGGCATTTGCTGTTAACGACTCCACTCAGCGTGACCGATATTTGCTTTGAGGTCGGCTATAGCAGTATGGGCTCGTTCACCAGCCGTTTCACGCACCTGGTGGGCCTGTCGCCACGCCTGTTGCGCCAGCGGGCTCAGGCATTCGAGCCACTTGCGGGAGAGCCTGCTGAACGCTCTCTCACGACTTCATCTGGCATTCCCAGGAAACGCGTGCTGCTGGGCCAGATCAGCGCCACGGCGACCTTTCGGGGTACGATCTATGTGGGCCTGTTCAGCAGTCCCGTTCCCCAGGGAAGACCAGTGCGTTGTACTAAAATTAGCTCACCGGGTTGGTATTTGTTTCATGACATTCCTGACGGCATCTACCATCTGCGGGCAGCTGCGTTTCCCGTCGCTGCGGACCTCCACTCATCTCTACTGCCTGGCGAGAAGCTGTTGCTCGGCAACAACGCAAGCCCACTGGTCATCCGCCGGGGAGGGGTGTCTGGCGATCTCGATCTCGTCCTGCACTCGCCGCGTCTGACAGATCCACCCCTGGTGATGGGATTGCCCTTGCTGTGAATCAACAGGAGGCGGTGCCGGGGGGCTGGCGTCCCCCGATCGGAGCGCGAGGTGTCCTCGCACTTTTCCCCTGTTTCATAGGCCGCTGCAGGCAGCGCGAGAGGGATAGCTGAAGAGGTTCAAAACAGTCCGATGGAAGAAGTTTTTTTCTTTTCAACCTGCTATGATGGTCAAGTACGGGCCTGTAAAGAAATAAGATGAAGGCCTTCGATTGTTTGAGTATTCAGTCACTGAATAGATTGAACTGGAAAGAATCAGGGTGATCGATTCCCCTGGAGTAACACATCGTAAATTCAATGGAGCTATGGAATGAAACTCGTAAAGGCAAATACATTGAGTCATAAAGAACCACTCACTGATGAACTCGCACCTGCTACCGCGCGAACCTCCGGGCGCTGGTTCGCGCTGATGGTCCTCTGCCTGGGCGCTCTGATGATCGTGCTTGACACGACGATCGTGAACGTAGCGCTGCCGTCGATCAGGGTCAATCTCGGTTTCTCCGAGACTTCGCTCGCCTGGGTGGTGAATGCCTATCTGCTCACCTTTGGCGGCTTTCTCCTGCTAGCTGGCCGGCTGGGCGACCTCTTCGGCCACCGACGGCTCTTCCTGATCGGGATCACGCTCTTCACCCTGGCATCGCTTGCCTGCGGCCTGGCCACCACGCAAGGGTTCCTCGTCACAGCGCGAGCAATCCAGGGGCTCGGCGGCGCCATCGTCTCCGTGGTGGCGCTCTCGCTGATCATGAACCTCTTCGTTGGGCCAGCGGAGCGCGCCAGGGCGATGGGCGTCTACGGCTTCGTCTCTGCCGGCGGCGGAAGCGTCGGCGTGCTGCTCGGCGGCCTTCTGACGAACACGCTCAACTGGCACTGGATCTTCCTGGTCAACCTTCCAATCGGTGCCGTCGTCTTTGCTCTCTCCCGAATGCTGCTGCCAGCCACCCACCGTGCGGCGGCTCGCGGTCGTCTCGACGTCGCCGGCGCGATCATCGTGACGGCTGCGCTCATGCTTGCTGTTTATGCGATCGTGAACGGCAACGACGCCGGGTGGACCTCCGGACAGACGATCGGCATGCTCGTTGCTGCTGCGGTGCTGTTGGCGATCTTCCTGGGGATCGAGGGGCGGGTTCGCGCACCGCTCATACCACTTGGCATCTTGCGGCGGCGCAACGTGGCGACCGCCAACGTCGTTGGCGTCCTGTGGGCCGCGGCTTTGTTCGGCTGGTTCTTCCTCTCTGCTCTCTATCTCCAGCTGGTGCTCGGGTACAGCCCGCTGCGGGTCGGTCTCGCCTTCCTGCCGGCTAGCCTCATCATGGCGGTTTGCTCGCTTGGCCTCTCTGCCAAGCTCGTCATGCGGTTCGGCATCAAGCCGCCACTCGCGACCGGGCTGCTGCTGGCCGCCGTCGGACTTGTGCTCTTCGCGCGAGCACCGGTCGACGGGAACTTTGTCGTCGATGTGCTCCCGAACATGATCCTGCTCGGATTGGGGGGCGGCATCGCCTTCAACCCGGTGTTGCTTGCCGCCATGAGCGACGTTGCGCCAACTGAAGCCGGCCTGGCCTCTGGAGTCGTCAATACCTCGTTCATGATGGGCGGGGCGCTCGGCCTGGCAGTCCTCGCCAGCCTCGCAGCCGCTGGCACGACCAGCCTGCTGGCCGCAGGCTCCAGCCATCTCGCGGCCCTCAACGGCGGCTACCATGTCGCATTCCTCGTCGGGGCTCTCTTCGCCGCCGTAGCAGCGGTGCTCAGCGCCACGCTGCTGCGTTTCAAGGTGCCGACCACGCCAAACCAGGACGAGTCGAGAAACGAGCAGCGTATACCAGAAGTGCGTGCATAATACTTATGATATATGATAGTGGAGCTGTTTGAACTGTTCGGCGGTGACAAGGCGGACATCACGATGAGCGGCCTCCCGAATTCGCAGCTCGCCGTGCTTCCCAGCACAACGCGTATGGACGTACTGAGCCGCGTCGATCTGTTAACCTCGATCATCCCGCCGTTCCTCGACGCGCCCATGCCAGAGGGAAAGTGAGTTGCTTTGAAACCTTACGATAACAACAGAAGGAGAATGAACATGAGAAAAGTGTTTTTATTCATGATGGTCACACTCGATGGTTTCTTTGAAGGACCAGACCACGAAATAGACTGGCATAACGTGGATGAAGAATTCAATGAATTCGCCATCGATCAGCTCAATGAGGTTGATGCCCTTTTATTTGGGCGAGTGACGTATCAGGGCATGGCAAGCTACTGGCCAACCCCATTCGCAAAAGAGAACGATCCAATCATTGCTGACAAGATGAATACTATACCCAAATTTGTCTTTTCAAAAACACTGGATAAGGTCGAATGGAGCAATTCAAGGTTAGTCACAGAGAATATTGCCGGAGAAGTCTCACAACTGAAGCAAGAGCAGGGCCGCGACCTGGCAATATTTGGTAGTGCCAACCTGGCGGTCTCTTTACTGCAAATGGGCTTGATCGATGAACTTCGGATTATGGTGAATCCTGTTGTCTTAGGCAACGGCAAACCTTTATTCACAGGCATACATGATAAAGTGAAACTGAAACTTATAAAAATCAGGACCTTTCGCTCAGGTAACGTTTTACTGTATTACCAACCTGACAAAAAATAAGAGATTGTAAGGGAAAAGTCATGAAGGATATTGTTTTCTCCAGCACGACACAGTTAGCAGCCGCCATCCGTGCAGGCGGCGTTTCGGCCACAGAAGTGCTGGAAGCACACCTGGCACAGATTGCTACACGCAATCCCACGCTAAACGCCATCGTCACTATGGATGCCGAGCGCGCATATGAACGGGCACGGGAAGCGGATGCAGCCCTGGCTCGCGGTGAGATATGGGGACCGCTGCACGGCGTGCCCTTTACGCTGAAAGATGCCCATGCGACAGCGGGCATGCGCACTACCACCGGGTTCCCACCGCTGGATCACGTGCCCCAGGAAGATAGCACCGTGACCGCACGCCTCAAGGCAGCGGGCGGCGTTCTCCTCGGCAAAACGAACGTCCCTGTGATGCTGGCCGATTATCAAACCACGAATCCCATCTTTGGCCGCACCAATAACCCTTGGAATATCGAGCGCACGCCGGGTGGTTCCAGCGGCGGGGCGGCTGCGGCGCTGGCTGCCGGAATGACCCCATTTGACATTGGCACCGATCTGTCCGCTTCGATCCGCGTCCCGGCGCATTTTTCTGGCGTATGTGGTCTGAAGCCTACCGAACAGCGAGTCGCGCTCACCGGGCTTATCCCTGGTCTCCCGACACCCAGGTCCGTCCGCATCATGTCCTGTATTGGGCCAATGGCGCGCACCGTGGACGACCTGGCACTACTTTACTCCATCATCGCCGGTCCGGATGAACGCGATACCGAAGTCCAGCCCGTGCCGGTTGACAAGATGCCACAACTCGAACTCAAGCACCTACGGGTCGCCTTTGCTCCAAGTTTTCCAGGCCTTCCGGTCGCAGCGGAAATTCGTGGCGCAGTAGAAGAGTTGGCGAAGCATCTCAGACCATTGTGTGCAGCCGTGGAAGAAGCGGCGCTGCCACAGGTGGATTTCAACCAGGAACTTCCACGTGCCGGTGCATTAATTGGCATGATAACTGGAGCATTCCAGCCGGAAGAGCAGAAACAATCGGCCACCCTTGCCCAGTACCTGGAAGCGCTTGACCAGCGCGACCAGTCCATTATCGCCTGGGAGCAGTTCTTTGAGAAGTGGGATGTCCTGCTGTGCCCACCATCTATGGTCACGGCATTTCCACATTGCGAACCAGGGTCTCCACTGCACGTTGACGATCAGGAAGTCATCTATTGGGCGGTCAGTGGCCATGGTACACTCTTCAATTACACCGGCCACCCGGCAGTCGTGCTACCTTATAAGCTGGACCGCGATGGCTTACCCCTTGGAATACAGCTGGTAGGGAAACGCTGGGATGAATCGCATCTGCTGGCGATGGCAAAGGTCTTATCGGAAGTGACTGGCCCATTCCAACGACCACCCGGCTACTAGCTGAAGAACCCAGGATGAACACCAAGTCTTCTAACCATTGGAATAGGTGACCTGAACAAAGATGTTCTTTACAGGAGGGAGAGTTACTGTGACTCTCTATACAATTTGGCTCGGTTTTTACTACGCTAAAGAGGAGATTTGATTGATGACTACCTGGAATGAACGCAACAAAGCGGTTATCGAGGAATTCCGCACCCATAGAGGCCAGGTGAAAGGGTGGGCACCGTTAATGCTGCTGACAACGACAGGAGCCAAAACAGGTCAACCTCGCATCGCTCCCTATACAGAACCACGGTCTCAGGCCGTATGAGCACCATTGGATACGGATCCCCTATTCTGCTGCCCGCTCCTCACGTTGTTGCTTCACCCGCTCTTCCAGGATCGCCATCACCCCTTGCAGCCAGGCGAGATAGTCGCGTTCGTACCCCACCCCGCGCTTGACGGTCAGGTAATCGCCAAAGTCGGGACGGTTCATAAGCGCGAGCCTGGCACCCCAGCGCTCCTCCAGCATGGCCAGCGCCTCTTCATAGGCAGCCAGATTCGCCTGATGGTAGCGCTCCTGCTCCTGGAATTGGAGGAGGGCTTGTTCCGGGTCAGCCAGCCATAACGAATGCGCCTTGATCAAGAATTCACTGCGCACTTCCAGGAGCGGGGTGGGCGATACGACCCACCGTTCTAAGTGTTGGCGGCCAAGCGGTACAATTGAGTACACTCTCCTATCTGGTCTGCCCCGCTGCTCGATGATCTGCGAAGCGACCAGCTCGGCGGCCTCCAGGCGCGCCAGCTCTGGATAAATCTGACTCAATTGTGCCTGTCCGAAAAAGAAGGAGTGCGGTTTTCTCATCTCGCGGGCAAGGTCATATCCCGACAGGGGGTACGCGCCAGGAGCGAGAGGATGGCATAGCCAAGTAGTGAGATCGTCATAGAGCTATTGTACCTGATTACGCGCCGTAGAACAAATCTCTCGCCCGGGTCCCTTGCACGTGTGAGGGATCGGCCACTGGCGTTGTATATAAAATGTGATATATATAAAAATAGATATATGCATGGTTCGTTCTCGGCTACCGAGAGGAGGATGCTTTGCACAGGCGCTTTTGGCTTGCTCACTTCCCACGACACGCGCAACGACGAACTGACTTTCCTCTCCCAGAGAGGCAAGAAGAACTCTTGAAGTCGAGAAGTTCTCCAGGCAAACGTCTATTGACTAGCATTTACCCTATCGAATAGTATATACTTCTTTTATGGAACAAGCATCTCAGTCCAACGAGGAAAAACGCCCCTATCACTCACGCGTGCGCCAACGTCAAGCTGAAGAGACACGCCGACACATCCTGACGGTAGCTCGTGAACTGTTCGAGAGCCATGGCTATACCGCGACAACGCTGGAAGCCATCGCCGAGATTGCTGAAGTCTCGCCCAAAACGATTGCCGCCGTGTTTGGCTCCAAGCGCGCGCTGCTGGCGGAGGTGATCAACCCTGATGCGTTCAGCACGCCCGTCAAGCTTCTCATCGAAAAACTGCGCGCGACCGAGGACCCGTCACGGCAGGTCTCGCTCGTGGCTCAGATCACCCGCCAGGCTTACGAGCCGCTGGCAAGCTCACTGGAATTGTTGCGGACGGCCGGTGCGGTTGCGCCCGAACTGGCGGGTCTGGCACAGCAGATCGAGGCGAGACGTCGTCAAAACCAGGCCCGACTGATTGTCTCCTTGCGCGAACAGGGGATGCTCCATCCTGGCCTATCGTTTGAGGAAGCGACTGATGTGCTGTGGGCGCTGACCAGCTATGATCTCTATCGGATGCTGGTCGTGGAACAAAGCTGGGAGCCCGAACGCTATGAAACGTGGCTGGCGCAGCTCCTGGTCCAGCATCTGCTTGCGTTCCGCTGAGGGATGACCTCTCAGGCGAGATGGATCGAAAGAAAGGATGTGCATCATGGATCTCTCCCATCAATCCAACCAGCAACAAAGCGCTGATCCTCTAGGTGGAGGAAGTATGCAAACAAAGACACTGTCGCTCACGAGAATATTGCTGCTCTGCGGGGCCATCGCCGGTCCATTCTTTCTTCTTACCGTGCTCATTCAGGACTACACTCGCCCTGCTTTTGACCCACGACTCGAGCCGCTTAGCCTGCTATCGCTTGGTGAGTGGGGATGGATTCAGATTGCGAACTTTGTGCTGGCTGGAGTGCTTAACCTACTCTACGCTGGTGGCCTCTGGAGAAGGTTACATCCAGGACGGGCTGGAACATGGGGGCCGCTCTTGATTGGAGCGTATGGGTTTGGTCTTATTTTGGTTGGTGTTTTTAGAACCGACCCTGTAAAGGGGTTTCCACCGGGTGCTATTGCCTCGACTGGCCCCTCCTGGCACGGCGCTATTCATGCTCTCGGCGGCCTCTTCGTCTTCGTTGTACTGGCAGCGGCTTTAGGAGTATTTGTCCGGTTCTTCCTCGAGCGGAAGGAGCTTTGGTGGGCTTTCTATTGTCTGGCGAGCGCTGTACTTCTACTCCTGTTCTTTTTCGGTGGCATTAATAGTGCGGTGCTTATGGCGCGCTTCTTGCGGCTCGGAACATTAATTGGCTGGATGGCCGCATCCGTAATCGCCATTAAGCTTTTATGCACTCCGGATACTCCTCAACAGACGCGAGACCATCAGCCCTATCCCTGCCCATGTTGTCTCTAAGGAAACGCTTGAAAACCAGATGCTTGTCCGCTTCGGTTCTCAAGCGTTTCTATCATGGATGTTTCTCTGCCTCCATATACTAGCACAGTTCGAAAGGTGACAATCTCAGCAGATGAGTGATGCTTTGTAAGCTCATCCTCTAGAGCATTCTCCCAGTGCGCCAGTTCCGGCTCGAGTTCCATGTGCAACGCTTGTCTCGTCCTGATTTACCAGATGCGAACAGCGCGGCGGTCTGGATCATTGCGCTTCCGTTCGATCAGACCTGCCTGCTCCAGTTGATCGGCCAACCAGGTGGCCGATGTGGCATCAAGTTGAGCTCGAACTCTCAGTTCGCGTAATTGCAACCCTGTGTTGGCTACTTGGGATATCAGTTCTAAATAAGAGGGGAAAGAGCAATGTGGAAAACCTTGCCCATTATGTGGAGAAAGAGGGAAAGACATGGATAGAGTTTATCATTAGAGCACATTTATTGGAACGGAGAACCCAAATAGCCAACACAGGGGGTATACAGAGCAAACGACACTCTTCCTGGAATTCCACTCTTCGACAACGGCGGCGATTGAAGAAGAGGTCCACCCGGTGGAAGAGCTGGTGCGCGATGCAGGGGCGACCGATCTCAGTATCGCCCGTACGCAGCAAGAGCGAGCGGCGCAGTGGGAGGCCCGACATCATCTCTACTGGGCCATTGTCAACGCTCATCCAAGCCATACCTTTGTCATTACTGATACGGCCGTGCCGCTCGTTCGTTTGCCGGAGCTTATCGCGTATGCCCAGCAGCTATTGGCTGAAATGGAGATCCAGGGGAGTATTATAGGACATGTGGGTGATGGGAACTTCCACATCATTATTGCGGTGAAGCCGGAGGACTACGAACGCGTGCAGGCGTTTTCTGAGCGCCTGGTTCGGCAAGCGCTCGCCTGGGAAGGGACCGCTTCTGGTGAGCATGGCATTGGTCTCGTGAAGCGTGGCTTCATGGTCGTAGAGCATGGCGCGAGCGTGGCATGGATGCACCGCCTCAAGGCACTCTTCGACCCGGATGGCCTCCTTAACCCTGGCAAACTCATCTAGCACACAATGACCCGGAAATTTGCGTCGCTAAGATAGGGACCCAGGTGATATACTTTTGATAACGAGAAAAAGGGACCCACCCGCGTGTTTTACGCTATGCCACTACTCCTTCTCTACAAAACACTGGGAGGGTGTGGGTATCCCCGTAAGTAGGGCGTTTCGCCCTACTTACTCCAGCTCGATCAAACAGGAGGTGTGATGATGATAGCTCAATTCTCGCAAATGCACTGGGGTCGGGTCTTGCTGACTGGCGTTCTGGTCGTTATTCTGGTCGTTATCCTCAATACGGTTTTGCTTGTGCTCGCCACCCATGTCTGGAGCCAACCGGATCAAGCTCAGGTTGCCATTCAGGTCTCTTCTTGGAGCACATACATTCTGCTCCTCTTGTTGACATTTGGTGGTGCCGTATGGGTTGCACGTACAGTAGAAAGAGAGGCTCTTCTGCATGGCTTACTCGT
>Ga0207684_10006935_pt1 | contig 10251 bp, 10 predicted proteins | sample KBSK5501metaG_FD_184342 | JGI IMG/M metagenome (GOLD analysis project Ga0207684, IMG submission 184342) | Corn, switchgrass and miscanthus rhizosphere microbial communities from Kellogg Biological Station, Michigan, USA - KBS K5-50-1 metaG... | ecosystem: Host-associated > Plants > Roots >... | reverse complement strand
CCTCGACGCTCATGTGCCTATTCCGCTCACCAGTAGTTTCTCATGATCATCTCCCTTTCTTTATCATCTGTAGAACATGATGACGAGTTGAAGACAGGGAGACAGAGAAATACATTGGCATCACTCCTACCATCGTGCCTCTTGTGTGTAAATCTTGCCATTAAGCTGTTGATTTTTGGGCAATTCCCCTGTTGATCGATCGGTGCTCTTCCTTAAGCAGTTCCCAGAAATTGGCTTGAGAAGCCAGAGGAGGAAAAACGCTCTAGCCAGGATAATTGGTGAAACTCCAACAACTTAATTCCCAAATTTACAACCATGCTGGACGACCCCAACAAGATTGTTTCCGCCGTGTGTCACGGACCCGCCAGCTTCCTGTCTGCGCACCGTGCCGACGGGACGTGGCTGTTCAAGGGACGACAGTTGACCGGGTTCAGCAACGAGGAGGAGACGCAAGCGACGTTCGCTGGCAACGCCCCCTGGTTGCTGGAAGATCGCCTGCGCCTGGCGGGCGCGAACTACGTCGCCAAACCGGCCTGGACTCCCCATGCCGTCGTCGATGGCAACCTCATCACGGGTCAGCAGAACTACTCGGCAGGCGTTACTGCCGATGCCGTACTCTAGAAGCTCAACGTGATGGTCTAAACGAAGGGGCGGCCCATCCTGGTGTGCCAGGATGGGCCGCCCCGGAACTGGATTGTCGCAGGACATTCCTGAGACAGATGAGTCAATCAGAGAGGAGCAGCGCATGAGCGCTGAGAACGAGATTCGAGAGCTGTTGAAGACCCACGAGAATTTGTTGAACGCGAGTGACGTCAGGGCAGCGGCGTGCTACACGAGCGACGGTGTGTTCATACCGGCGGGTTTGCCGACGGTGGTAGGTGGGGCGATGGCGGACGCCTACGCCGGGCTGTTGAAGGTGCTGCGGCTGCAGATAACGTTCACCATCAATGAGCTGGTGGTAGCCAGCGAGGAGATCGCCTACGCGCTGACAGAGAGCCACGGGACGCAGACGGTACTTGCGACTGGCACTGACAGTGTTGAGTCCAACCGCGAGATGTCCATCTTCAGACGGGAAAACGGGTCCTGGAAAATCGCGCGCTACATGTTCAATATGCCCCAGTGATCCTTATTTGAGGAAGCGGTAGGCTCTGCAAGGAGGGACAGGTGACCCAAGCGATACGTGAAGAGCCTTCCAAGGTAGAACCTTGGACCCTCGTTGAGGGGAGAACGATCAAACCCGGACATGAAAACGACTTCTATGCCTGGATTCACCACACACTTGCTGTGAGTGAGCGCTTTCCTGGCAGTCAGGGCGTGACGATTCTTACCCTCGGGCAGGGACCGTCAGCGGTCCGCTATGTCATCCATCGCTTTGCTGATGAAACCACGGGGCTCGCCTGGGTGAACTCGGAAGGACGGGCCACATTGATGCGAGAAGCGGCGGCCTTCTCGACTCCCTACACACAAACGGCGAGCGGGCCGGAGGCATGGTTTACCCTTCCTGAGATGTCCGATACCGCCCCGCCAAAGTGGAAGTTGTTTCTTACGATTATCCCATCGGCCTATCTCGCAAGTTTAGTCATTGTCCTCATTATTGGGGCCTTCTTGCCTGGTTGGCCGCTCCTGGTCACGGATGGGATCGTGACCGTGTTCCTCGCCTTTATGCTGACGTATGTCGGACTTCCCCTCTCGACGCGCCTCCTGCGTTCGTGGCTCTATCCGCAGGAGAAGCGCAGCACATAGGAACACACCTTCTGCCCTTGATGAGCAGTTGTGAAGAAAGAGGTCAAATAAGATGAAACTGGGCATCCTTGGCACCGGATACGTGGCCCGCCTTCTGGCAGCCGCCTGGCAAAAAGCGGGCCACGACATCACGCTCGGCTCCCGCGACCCGGGCTCCAAACAGGTCGGCTTTCCCGTGAAGACATTGGTCGAGGCCGCCAGCGGTGCCGACATCATTATCAACGCGATTCTGGGGTCCGCCGCGCTCGAGACGATCTCGTCCATCGACGCCGACGCCTTCTCTAGCAAGACCGTCATCGATGTGGCGAACGCCCTCACTCCCACCTCCGACCTGGTCTACCCGAACGCCAGCCTGGCGGAAAAGTTGCAGGATGCCCTCCCCACTGCTCATATCGTCAAGTCGATGAACACCGCCTCGATGACCCTGATTACCAATCCAACCAGGATCGGACCGAGTTCGGTGTTTGTGTCCGGAAATAACGCGCAGGCCAAAGCACAGACGGCGAGGCTGCTCCGAGACCTGGGCTGGACGGACGATGACATCGTCGACCTTGGCGGTATTGAGTCCGCGCGCGGTGCGGAGGCGCACATCATGCTGCTCGTCGCCCTGTCAGAGGCACTGAAGACCAATGTCCTCAACATCAGAGTCGTGCAATCGGAGGGGTAGACGATGGCTGACGAGAAGGACTCTGCCGCGTTCATGAGCGCGCTGGTCACGGAACATCTCGCTTTGCAGACCATCGCCAGCTCCACCATCAGTGAAAGCGGCAACCGGGCCGCCATCTATTTATCAGCCCTTTCCAGTGCCCTGGTGGCGATGGGCTTCGCCAGTTCGTCGCCCAGGGCGCTGGCCTTCAGCGTCTTCCCGACGGTGTTCATCCTGGGCTATTTCACCATCGTGCGGTTGATCGACACGAGCGTGCAAAATATAGTGGCCCTCAGACGCATCGAAGCGATCAGGCGCTACTACGCCTCGCTCCTGCCGACTGCTCCAGCGTACTTTCAGCCGGATACAGAGGCGCAAGGCCTGCACGGGGTGCGCTACCGGGGCGGGTCGATTCTGTTCACGACAGCCAGCATGATGATTGTGGTGAACTCCGTGTTGGGGGGAGCCACCATCACGTTGTTCTGCGCACTGGTCGCTACCCTGTCCATCCCCATCGCGGCGGTTATTGGTGCTCTGGCGGGTGTGGCCCTGCTGCTCTTGAGCCTGTGGTACGAATACCGGCGCTTGGGGCCGCTCATCTTGAGTCCGACGTCGGCCCCCCAGGAGCAACAGGAACTGACCTGAGACCGGTCGAGTCAGCAAGAAAGGAGAGAGCGATGACCAGGAAATGGGTAGCAACGGACTTTGGGGGTCCGGATGTCCTGCGCGAGGTCGAGGTGGAGGTCCCGGCACCGCGCTCTGGAGAAGTGACCATTACGGTGCGGGCCGCAGGAATGAACCCCGCCGACTACAAAGAATTCGCCTCCGGTGCGGATCGGAGCGTCCTCCCCCTGTCGATCGGCTTTGAGGTGGCAGGCGTGATCAGTGCTGTCGGCCCTGAGACGGAAATTGCCTCGGGCGGTGGGAAGATCGGCGACGAGGTACTCGTGTTCCAGATTGCGGGCGGCTATAGTTCTGCCATCACGGTGCAGGCAAAGGACGTGTTCACCAAGCCGGGAAACGTGAGCTTTGTCCAGGCGGCGAATCTGCTCCTGGCCGGGACAACCGCCGCTGATATGCTCGACGTCGCCCGCGTCAGGAAGGGCAACACCATTGTGCTACATGGCGCGTCTGGGGCTGTGGGGGTCAGCGTGCTGCAACAGGCACGCCTGATCGGCGCGCACGTCATCGGGACCGCCAGCGAGAAGAACTTTGGCATGATCACCCGCTTTGGAGGGATACCAGTGCAGTATGGGCCAGGTCTAGAGGATCGGATTCGCCAGGCTGCTCCGGGTGGCGTCGTCGCAGCACTGGACACTTCGGGTACCGACGAAGCCATCGACGTGTCGCTGGCACTCGTCGAGAACCGAGCGCGCATCGTCAGCATCGTGGCATTTGGTCGCACACAACAGGAGGGCTATCAGGCGATCAGTGGGTTTATCCCGGCTAGAGCGGCGTTCCGAGACAGCGCGCGTGCCCGCCTGATAGGGCTGGCAGCCGAGGGCAAGCTCGTCGTACCGGTGGCGCAAACGTTTCCCCTCACCCAGGCGAAAAGCGCACTCGATCTGCTCATGAGTCGGCATCCCGGCGGCAAGCTGGCACTCACTCCTGAACAGGAGGACGCATGACACCCTACACGATCGGATGAACATCTCCCTCACGCCTCGCTTTCAGGAGCCGTCTGTGTGTCCTGCCCTGCCGTGAGATGGCGCGGACTCGGGCTGCGTTCATAGAAGGTGAAGGCCCAGAAGATCCACAGGCAACTGCACATGCCCAGGCTCACGTAGGGATTCCAGAAGGCCAGCAGGGTCGCCAGCAGGTACACTGGCAATCCCAGCAGAATGTGGCGCGTCAGCCTCTTCACCTGGCGAGGCGTCACGGCTGGGTGCAGCAGACGGCGCTGACGCACGGCTGCCCACCAGAGCAGGTTGTAGGCCACATTGATCACGACAAAGACCCCGGCATAGACGGCACATGCCAGTTTCGCAGCAGGCGTGGTGAGGTATTGTGTCACCAGGGAGGTGGGAAAAGGCACCACGGTCACTAACAACAGCAGCAAGCCATTGGCGAACAGAAAGGGGGTGTCTGCCTTGTATATCAATCTGAAAATGCCATGGTGGCTCGCCCACATGATCAAGATCGTGGCAAAACTCGTCACGAACGTGAGGTACGACGGCCACTGCTTGAGCAGCGCACTGCCCAACGCGGACACGGAGATCGCTCCCGGCGGCAGGTGTGGCACCTGCAAATTGAACACCAGCAACGTGATAGCGACGGCAAAGACGCCGTCGCTGAAGGATTCGAGCCGGCCGGTCTGTTTTTCGACGGCCCCTGCTCGCGGTTCACTGCTCATGCTCTCTCCTTCTCCACTGCCCCTAACGCTCGGAACGAAGCCAGTTGGGCCTGGGTCAAGCCCCGGATCCCAGTAATCGTGAGGCGCTCGTAGGGTCGGTCACGCCTTAGCCTGCGGAGAGCCTCGCCACTATGCATGTCCCAGAACGCGATAACCCCATCATCGCCGCAACTCGCCAGCATGCTGCCATCGGGACTCACCTTGAGCGACTGCACCATCCCCTGATGCGCTTCTTGCTCCTGTAGGGACTCCCCGCTGTGCACCTCCCACCAGCGCAGTCTGCCATCAGTGCCTCCACTCACCACCAGGTCTCCGCTCGGACCCCAGGTCAGCGCAGTGATTGCCCCCGGATGCCCCACCAGAGCTTGCACACGTTCCCCGCTGTGGGCATCCCAGACGAAGATCTCCGCGCTGTCGTTGCAGCCGCTGCCCGAGACCAACCACGTGCCATCGAGGCTCCAGGCCACACTCGTGACGATCCGGTGATGGCCCGCCAGTTGGAGCAGCAGCGTGCCAACCTTCGCATCCCACAGATAGACGTGGTTATCATCACCCACGCCGACCAACCGCGTGCCATCAGGACTCCAGGCAACGTGACGGATCAAGTTCGCCTGCTTGCGATCCATCCCACGTTGAGAAAGGGTTGCTAACAGTTTCCTGAAAGCGTATACTATCTACAACAGACCTTGGCCGCCTACGGGTGTGAGCTATGGTCAAAGTGCATTGAGTGCACCTATCGCTTGTTTTGAGCGATAAGCCTTTCCCGTATACCGCGAAAGGCGCGATGCTGCTGTTGCCATCGCCGAGCCAGCAATGGCTTGCCTGCTTGCAGGAGAAAGACCCGCTATTGTTATGCCTTCTGGCATGTATACGATAGTGGTACTTTTTAGCAACGGTTGTCAGATCCCATAGGAGCACACTCTGTACCAGGGTTCCGCTGGCTAGGGAGTGTCCGTCGGGACTCCAGGCCACGCTAAAGAAGACGGCGTCAGCAGAATCGTGGTCTCGCAGGACCTGGACGCAGGTGCCTGTAGTTGGGTCCCACAGGCGAATGGTATGATCCAATCCACAACTGGCGAGCCGACTGCCATCAGGACTCCACGTGACGCCAAACACGCTCCAGCGGTGCCCGCTCAATACCCTGGGTGCCCTGCTCCTTTCCATTTCCCACAAGGTCACCAGACTGTCGGAGCCTGCACAGGCGAGCCGGGTGCCATCGGGACTCCACGCGAGGTCGTAGAGGAGGTGTGTGCAGCCCTGCATGACTCGCAGCAACTCGCCACTCTTCGTCTCCCACAGCCGTAGAGTACCATCCTCGCTGCCACTGAGCAAGCTGCGGCTGTCAGGAGTGAAGGCCAGGCCGTACACAATAGCGCTGTGGGCCTGCAACACTGCTCGCGCGCTCCTCTTCTCCACGTCCCACAGTCGGATCGTGTGGTCCAGGCCGCCACTGGCCAGTGTACCCCCATCCGGACTCCAGGCCAGGGTTTGCACTCCCTCCGTATGCCCCACCAGCGTCTGGCACACGTGATGGACTGACCCCTCTCCCACCTCCCAGAGCTTGATGGTGCCATCATAACTTGCGCTGGCAAGGTGACGGCCATCCGGAGCAAAGGCCAATCCCCGCAGCCGGTGGGTATGCCCCTCCAGTATCTGCAAGCAGCGAATCGGTCCAGCCTGCTGTATCTCCCACAGCCGAATCTTTCCCTCGAGATCGCCACTGGCAAACAGACACCCATCGGGACTCCAGGCCAGGGAGACGACGGGAACGGGATGCGGCAAGTTCTCAAGAGTGTCCCCCAGCTTCGCGTCCCAGATCCGGACGGTCGCATCCAATCCGCAACTGGCGAGCCGGCTTCCATCGGAGGAAAACGCCAGACAGAGGACCCCCTTCGTGTGTCGGCCCGACCAGAGTAAGGATATCTGTCCCCCAGACAGGGTTCTACTCGCTATGTCCCACACCTTGACGCTCCCATCATGGCTCCCACTGGCCAACGTACGTTCATCCAGGCTGAAGGCGAGGGCAAATGTGTTGTCCGTGTGGGCCTGCCAGACCAGGTGTAACATCTGCCCTGCCTCACGCCACAATCGTACTTCTCCTCGCCTGCTGATGGCCGCCCAGTATTGCCCGCTTCGGCTGATGGTTACGGCGGTGATTGCATCGAAGGCCTCGCTCAAGATGCACTCACGCATCAAGGTTTCCGAAAGATCCGCGTCTTGCATCTCGACCCCTTGCAGATAGGCGCTCCGCAGGACCAAATGAGACAGGTCCAGCCCTCGCAAGCTCCCGCGCAACAGCCGCAGCAGCGCCACCAGGTTAGCTGGACCATAGCCCTGGGCCTTTTCGGTCCTCTCGCGCAACGCGTCGAGGATCGTGCGCACCTGCCTCTCCACCTCGGCCCGTCCCTGGTATACGCTCTGCAAGCGCACGAGCAGGGGGGCGAGTAGAAGGCGCTCCTGGGTCTGCCGCACGTATTCCTTGGCCCTCGCCTGAGAGAAGCTATGCTCACGAAGTCGGAGCAACCGCCCTTGCTGAATCTCTGCACTCGCCAGAGTGACCAGCCTGATGGTCACGTACTCCAGTACCACCGCTTGCAAGGTGAAGCTGCCAAGACGCTGTCCTCGCTCGATGAGCGAGCGCCGGTGCAGCCCGTCCACGACTTCCAACACCTGCGCGTGCAAAAGCGGGGCCATCAGCACTGCGAGCAGGTCAGCGATGTTCACCGGCTCGCGAAAGGTAGCCAGCCAGCACAGCACCGTTTGCTCCAGGGGAGAGAGCCGCGCCCATTGCTCGTCGAGCAGCCTGGTGATGCTGCCAAAGATGATCGTACCCCCAGAAAGGAACTGATCGATCGCCCCACCAAAGAGGTCGGTAATAGTCTCGGCCACAATATGTAAAGCAAGGGGATTACCCGCGTAGATCTCCCCCAGGCGGGCTTGCTCCTCGGGGGAGCCGGTGACCTCGTGTTCGGCCAGGAGCTGCCCGCAGGCTGTGGCCTCCAGCCCGGAGAGGCGCAAGGAGCGCACGAGGCTGTGGCTGCCCTCCAGCCCTTGCAGGGTGGCGGGTTTCTCGCGGCTGGTCAGCAGCAGGCAACTCTGGTGCTCCGTTTGGGCCACCTCGTGCAGCAACCTGGCGTAGCCCTCGTAGCCAGCACGCATACGGCCCGTCTCCTCTCCTTCCTCCAGCAGGCACTCCAGGTTGTCGAGCACCAGCAGCGCACGCTGCTCGCGTAAGTAGCCTGGCAGCAGCCCCAGGCATCCTTCCAAACTGGTCGGCAGGTCGGCGAGTGGCTCGAGGGCAAGGACCTGCAGGCAGCCCTCCAGGAGGACTTCACACGGCGGAGCATCGCGGAGCGACCGGAAGACGACCACCGGGAAATGCTCCGCCACCTGGTGCATCACCTTGACCGCCAGGGCCGACTTGCCGATGCCGCCCAGACCCAGCACGCTCACGGCCCGGCAGCGATCCTCGATCATCCACTGGCTCAAGCGAGCCTGCTCACGTTCGCGTCCATAGAAGCTCGGGCAGGACAGTGCTGCGCCCCAATCCAGCCGTGGCGCAGGCTTTGGCTGAGCCATGGGCAACTCACCTGGTCGGGATGTCTCCTGTGGCATGGGGTCCAGCGGGGTCAGTGCAGGACGTGTTTGGCCGAGGAGCGACCCGAGCCAGGCTTCATCGAGCAGCACTTTCTGATGGGTGGCGTGCCACAGTACCCGGATCTCCTCGGCCTCACGCCCAGCAGGAAACGCCTGCTGTTGTACTCCCAACGCGATGAGCTGTTTGAGATGCTCGGCTGTGGGATAACTGCTGCCGGCCTCCCACCACGCGACCGCTTTGCGCGAGACGCCGAGCTGGGAGGCCAGGCCCATTTGTGTCAAGCCAAGCTGTGTACGCAGCGTCAGGATGCACTGGCCGGAGGCGTAATCGCGCTCACCATATAAGGACTTGTTCATGAGAGGTATTCCTTACTTTCGGCGAAAGCCTGAATGAAGCTCTTTCCTTCAATAGTAAGAATATGCTATAATTGTTGCACAGTCAAGCAATATGAAGAATATGCTTGACTTGTTGCACAATTAAGGCACGGTCAAGGGAAAAGTAGTCGGTTCCACGGAGTACGGAAGAAGCGTTCATGACTATGCAACCTTTTCTTAAAGAAAAACTGGGAGATGGCTTTAATGACATCCAGGGGCCAGCATGGTCAGGCTTTTTACGTATGCAAGCGCAGTTGCTGCGCACGCTCAATGCCGAACTGCAGGCTGAGCACGGAATTACCTTCTCTGAATATGAAGTCCTGCTCTTCCTCGACTGGTCCCCCGAATCTCGCCTCCCCATCTCCACGCTTGCGTCCTCGGTCTTCCTCTCGCTCAGTGGAGTGTCGCGCCTGGTCGATCGCCTGGCACGCGATGGCTACGTCCGGCGTGAAACGAGTGCACAAGACTCGCGCGTCTCCTACGCTGTCCTGACGCAGGCAGGCCTGGAGAAACGGCGTGCCGCCAAACCCACGCATCTAGGCGGTGTCCGCAAACACTTCCTGAGCCACTTCAGCAACGATGAACTGCTCATGCTTGCCCGCTTCTGGGAAAGGTTCTCGCCCTTTCAATCCGCAGACGAGTCGGAGGAGCATGTGCGAAACGAGGCTGGAAAAACAACAACAGCAAGCGAGAAAGCAGTGCGCGGGCGCGGTCGTCCTCGTAAGGGAGGGCCTGGAGCCCAGCCGCGTAAAGGGCTAGAGGTCACGTTCGATGTCAGAACAATTGCATTGCTCGATACCATCACCGACAATAGAAGCGCCTACCTGGAAAATCTGGTCCTGGAGCGTTTGCGGGGCCGCGAGAAGGCTGCTGATGATGAGCTGAGAAGGAAGCTGGAGATACGCTACAGACAGTTACCCAAGGTGGTCGTGGGGAAGTTGCAAGAGTTGGCGAACTCGGCGGGTATGGAAGCAGCATACCAGGCCAGTGAAGCAATCATGCTCCTGCAAGAGCAAGACAACCAATGAAATGGTCAGTATCATTGAGTGGAATATGGATTGAAGTAAAGTTTCTGCCTATATTATTACCCGGATGAAAATAGCATGTTTATCCCATTTTCATCTTCTTCTCTGATGCTCTGTGCCATTACACGAAGCACCTTCCTTGCGACTGCTCCTCACGTGGGCTTGGGACGATCAATGATGACAGAGAACTGGTCGGTGGCACCAGTTTCCGATCGTGGCGATGAGTCCTTTCAAAGAAAAAGGCGCAGGCTGGAGGAGTCCTGCGCCTCTCTCTCCTCCACACGCTCGCGCATCCTGCTCCGCAGAGAGGTTCAAAGCCGAGGGCACGTGTGGATCTTTGGCAGCTCGACTCCTCTGGTATCAGGTCACTGCTCTCTGCTCTTTCAGAGAGCGGGCAAGATCAGTGGTGTTCCTGTCAGTTCTGCGTAGATGCTTCGGATGGCAAAAGGAATCCACAGGTCATTTCCCCACTCCTGGTAACGCTCTTTGATAATCCGGGCAGCTTCCTGGTC
>Ga0207684_10006933_pt1 | contig 10252 bp, 9 predicted proteins | sample KBSK5501metaG_FD_184342 | JGI IMG/M metagenome (GOLD analysis project Ga0207684, IMG submission 184342) | Corn, switchgrass and miscanthus rhizosphere microbial communities from Kellogg Biological Station, Michigan, USA - KBS K5-50-1 metaG... | ecosystem: Host-associated > Plants > Roots >... | reverse complement strand
TGATGATGGTCAGGATGGCGTACTTCCCAGAGCACCTTACCATTCCAGTCCGCTTCCAGGACCACGCCGCCTTTGAAGGGAAAGCGACTGAGAAAGCTCTCTTCTGGAGTACGCCCGTTGTAAAACAGCGTCCCGCGCTCTGTGAGATAGCCGGACAGGCCGGGCGGGTAGGGCATGTCCCAGGTATGGGCGACCTTGCCTTGAAGGTCGATGAGATACACGCTTCTGTTTTCCACGAAATGCGGGGCAAACAGAGTAAATCCCGCAGAGGCGCGCTCTGAGTTGAATGCGCGCAAGCCGACGCCCTGGCGTTTGAGGGTGTTCTGCTCGATCGCGGCCATTATTTTGTTAGATCCAATAACGACGCTCCCAGCGAGGACGGCAAAGGCGCTGAGCAGCATGCGTCGTTGCAGGTACCCAGTTTCATGGTTGATCATCGTGTGGCCTGCGACGGCGACAACGGCCGTGCGCTGTTCGGCTGGTGTAGAACCGGGCAGCTGCCTGGACTAACCCATCGCGCTTCGAGATTTCGATATGCTGCAATCACTCGCCTGAGCGCAAAGGATCAATTTTCGGGCCTGCCCTAAAACTTCTAATGAAGTGTGGGACCTTCGCGCGAACTATCCAGGGCGTCGCGAATCCCGCCTAACCGGCTATTCCCGGCCGTAGGCGCCTGTCCGCCTGAGTTCCACTCATACTCTCAGTGTTTGGAAAGCCGCTACGTTCGGAAATACTGCGCAGGCTTTGAAAACGGTTGTTCGGCCGATCCAATTGGTTAGAAAGAATGCTCGTGACGCCGTTCGTGGCGCGGCAGCAAGTTTGAGCCCCGCCGCCGAAGTTTCAAGAGGACAAAATGGCAAGTCAAACGCTTGTCGAGCAGTTTCGCCAGGACATCGGCAATGTCAGTTCGACGGTTGATGAGCGTCAACTACGCCAAAAGTCCCACGACTTTCACTGGTACAGCCCGGTGCTTACCCCGCAACTTCAGAATTGCTTGGCGGACGTCGTGGTTCAGCCGCGCAGCGAGGAGGAAATCGCCGCTGTGGTCGTGGCAGCCGTCAAGCATCGAATTCCGTTGACCGTTCGGGGCGGTGGTACGGGCAACTACGGGCAATCTGTGCCCCTCAAAGGGGGCGTGCTCGTCGACATGACCGGCTTCAACAAAGTCACGGCGGTGGAATCCGGCAGCATTCGCGTGCAAGCCGGGGCAGTTATCGGCACAGCGCTCGAAGCGGCTTTGGCATCGGGCCAGCAACTGATGATGTATCCGTCGACCATGCGATCGGCCACGATCGGAGGTTACCTCGGTGGCGGCTTTGCGGGCATTGGCTCCGTCCGTCACGGCATCATTCGCGATTCCGGAATGATCCAGTCTGTTAGAATTATGACCATCGAGGAGCCGCCGCGGATTCTGACGCTCTCCGGCGACGACGTGGGTTTCGTTTTTCACTCCTGGGGTACGACCGGGATCATGCTCGAGGCCCAACTCAAGTTGGTTCCGGCGGAGAAATGGATCGATTGCATCGCGACATTCCCAACTTATGGAGACGTTATCGCTTTTGGGAATGCGGCATTCGACAGCGATCTCGACATCTTCTTGTTGAGTGCCGTCGAGCGCCGGTTTGGGCCGTTCTACAAGCGACTGCAGAAGTATTTCGACGGCAGCCGCGACGCGATGTTTTCGATGGTCAAGGAGAGCGACGTCGATCGCTACTTCGCGCTCGCCGCCACGTTCAACGGGCATCGTTCAATGGCGGTCAGCGATACACAAAGCGCCGCTGCCAATTTGCGGCGCATTCACGAAACGGCGTTCAATCATACGACTTTGATGGCGCTGCAGGTCGATCGGGGCTGGACCTATCTCCAGGTCGTGATGCCGAACCCGTACGAACCGAAACTCGCGGAGGAGCAGATGCGTCGCTTCGGTGACGAAGTTCTGATGCATCACGAATATACAAAAGAGAAGGGCCGTTGCCGGATCGGCGGCCTGCCCCTCATTCGATACACGACGGAGCAGCGGCTGAACGAGATCATGCGCTCCTTCGAGGCGGACGGCTGTATGCTCAATAACCCCCACATCTTCAAGCTCGAAGATGGAGGCCGCTTCGATCCCGAGGGGCGGAAGATGGCTTTTCGGGCCTCGGTTGATCCGATGAAGTTGTTGAATCCGGGCAAACTGCGCTCGTTGTCCTGATGGTGAAATCAGGCAGTGATGGCGTTGCTCGGTGCTGCGTTGGCACAGCTTGTTGTCTCAAAATTCCGCGGTCAGTGGAAAGATTGCGACAAATGCTCCCGCCGCCCGCGACCGGGTTTGCGCCATGAAATAGGGTGTGAGATCGTTGATCCGACGAAGCGCCGGAGACAGGATTTCGAGGGGCAAAGTCATGAAACCAAAGACAAAGGTAATGAAAATCGCCATCGCGGTGAGTCTGCTGGCGACGCTGACGATGGCCGGCGCGCCTGAGAACGTCGCCTACGGGCAGAGTCTCGAAAAGCTGACAGTGCGTTTCACCTGGAAGCTCAAGGGCGAGTACGCGCCGCTCTACGTGGCCTTGGAAAAGGGCTACTACAAGGCCGAAGGGCTCGACGTGCAGCTCGCTGAAGGCAACGGCGCGCAGAACGTGCTCAAGGCTCTGGCGGCGGGTAACGAGAGTTTCGGCTATGGGCCGGCCGTCGCCGCCGCGCAGGCGGTGAGCCAAGGCCTGCCGGTGAAGGTCGTGGCGCTCTATCAGACCAGCGCGCCGATGGGCGTGATCGCATTCCCCGATACGCCGCTCAAGGGTCCGAAGGATCTTGAGGGCAAGCGGCTGGCGATCTCGGTTGGCGAGACGTTCGGCGACATGATCCGTCCGTTCGCGCGGGTCAACAACGTCGACCTCAGCAAGATCCAATTGATCCAGATGGACGCTTCTGCGCGCACGATGCAGTTCCTTACCCGCAAGATCGACGTGATGTCGGTCTATCTCAGCAACGAGTTGCCGCAGATCGAGAAGCGTGCGGGAGTGAAGTTCAACGTGATCAAGGTGACCGATTTTGGTCTGAGCGTGCTCGGCTCATCGATGTATGTCAGCAACGCCTTCGCCGAGCAGAACCCCGAGACGGTAAAGAAGCTCCTGCGGGCAACCGCCAAGGGCTATCGCGACGCCATGGCCAATCCGAAAGAGGCGGCCAAGATCATGGCGAAGCACATGGTGGTGGCCGAGCAGCCGGACGTGCTCGACGCGCAGGTCGAGGCGACGGTCGTCTCCACCAATGCCCCGGCCGGGAAGCCGATCGGCTGGCAGGCTGACGCCGACTGGCAGGCCACCCTGAATCTCCTGAAGGAGACCGGCGGCATCACCGACATCAAGCCGCTCAACGCCTACTTCTCAAACGCCTATCTGCAATAGGTGACGGCACGACGGATTGAAACCGGCTGCGCGCGGCGGGAGGCGCCGCGCGCGAGGAGGCATTCATGGCAATCGCGGCAACGACTGCAGCGCCGGTGAAAATCGGGCGACTGCGCTCCTGGATCGTGAACAGCGGACCGGTGCTCGGCATTTTCGCGGCCATCTTCGTGCTGTGGGAGCTGGGCTGCTGGTTGTTCAAGGTGCCGGACTTCATCCTGCCGAGCCCGTCAGTGATCATCGACAAGATCATATCGTCGTGGTGGCTGCTGCTGGTGAACGGAATGGTGACCGCGCAGGAGATCGTGCTCGGCTTCGGCATGAGCGTCGCGATCGGCATTCCGCTCGCCGTCCTGGCGGTCTATTCGCGCATCTTCGAGCGCGTTGCGTTTCCCTTCATGGTGTCGCTGCAAACCATCCCCAAGGTCGCGCTGGCGCCGATCCTGGTGATGTGGCTCGGCTACGGCATCCTGCCGAAGGTGATGGTGGCGTTCCTGATCTCGTTCTTTCCGATCGTCATCAGCGCAGTGGTGGGAATGCGCTCGGCCGAGAAGGAGATGATCTATCTCGTGCAGTCGATGGGCGCGAACGAGCTGACGACCTTCCTCAAGATCAGGCTGCCCAAGGCGCTCCCCAGCATCTTCGGCGGCCTCAAGGTCGGTATGGGGCAGGCGGTGGTCGGCGCGACTGTCGGTGAATTCATTGCCGCCGAGCAGGGCCTCGGCTACCTGCAACTGATCTCCCAGGTGCGGCTGGACACCGCGCTGCTGTTCGCGGCCGTGGTGGTGCTGTCGCTGCTCGGCGTACTGCTGTTCAACCTCGTCGCCTGGGTCGAGCGGCTCGCGGTGCCGTGGAACCGGATGCGCACCGAGATGATCGAGTAGGCCGATGGCATCTTCGGGTTCCGGCGTTCAGATCGGTCTGCGCAGCGTGTCGAAGCGCTACATGACCGCGAGCGGCGACGCCGTCGACGCGCTCGGCGAGATCGATCTCGACGTCGCGGCGGGCGAGTTCGTCTCGATCGTCGGGCCGAGCGGCTGCGGCAAGAGCACGCTGATGATGCTGGTGTCGGGCCTGATCCCGGCGACCACCGGCACGATCACGGTGGGCGGCGTGCCGGTGAAGGGCGCGGGCGGCAAGGCCGGCATCGTGTTCCAGCGCGACGTGCTACTCGACTGGCGCACCGTGTTCAGCAACGTCATGCTGCCGGTCGAGATCAAGAGGCTCGACAAGGAGACCCATCTCAAGAAGGCGCGCGACCTGCTGCGCTCGGTCGGCCTTGCCGAATTCGAGGAGAAATATCCGGCCGAGCTCTCGGGCGGCATGCGTCAGCGCGTGGCGATCTGCCGGGCGCTAGTGCAGGACCCGGGCCTGCTCCTGATGGACGAGCCGTTCGGCGCGCTCGACGCGCTGACCCGAGAGCAGATGAACCTGGACCTCCAGCGCATCTGGCTCCGCGACCGCAACACGGTGATTTTTATCACCCACAGCATCGAGGAGGCGGTGCTGCTGGCGGACCGCGTCGTGGTGATGACGTCGCGTCCGGGCCGCATCGCCGACATTCTCGAGCTTGATCTGCCGCGACCGCGCGGCGCCCACACCCGCAGCGAAAAGCAGTTCGTCGATTGCGTCGAGCGCATCCGCCGCCATTTCATGGCGCTCGGTGTGCTGTCGGAGACTTAAGTGACCGAAGGTCCGGCAACCTGCCGGCCGGCTTTGAATACGATGCGCCCGGCGGGGCGGCGCGCCAGCGCGTCCTCTATCGAGGAGGCTGGCACCAGCACGAAGTCGGCCGGGTCGCCTGGGACAAGTGTCGCCCGGCCATCGCACAATCCGGCGAGCAGCTGCGCGTCCTTGTCGACGTTTGCCGTGACTGCCGTGAACAGAGCGGTGTCGAGCATATCGCCGTCGCCGAACGGGAAGAACCAGTCGCGCACATTGTCGGTGCCGAAGCGGACCTTGACGCCGGCCGCGAGCAATTCGCGCACCAGTGTTACGCCGCGCCGGCGGGGGGTGGCCTCGCTGCGATCTTGCAAAAAGAGATTGGTTTCCGGCAGCGCGATCACCGTAATGCCGGCTTTCGCGATGGTGTCGATCAGCGCACCCGCCGCGCTCTCGTCGAGCGTCGCCAGAGCGCAGAGATGACTGAAGGTGACGCGGCTGCCGAGGCCGCGCTTCGCCACCGCCTTCACGACCATCGGCGCGAGAATCTTGTCCGGCTCAAGGTGCTCGTCGATGTGGAGGTCGACTGGCAGGACCGCTTGCTCGGCGAGATCGAGCAACGCGGCGGTGGCGCGTTCGGGGTCGGAGCTGGAATTGACGCTCAATCCGAGAAAATCGGGCTTGAGCGCGATGGCGGACCTGAGCCGCGCGACCGCCTCCGGTTCGGCGAGATCGTTACGCGAGGTCGAGAACGCGATCACATCGACATCGATCTTTCCGGCCATCGCGCGCTTCGCCGCCAGCACGCCCTCCATCGATTTGAGGGCGACGACCGGATCGACGTCGGTGTGAGTGCGCACTCGGCTCACGCCATGCGCCACAGAGCGCTGCAAGAATATCGTGGCGCGGCGCTCGACGTCGGCGCTGGTGAACGCGGCGCGGGCCTTGGCCGAGGCTGCCAGCGCGTCGGCGAACGAGCGCGGCCGGAACGAAGTCACGGTAAATGTGCGGTCGGCATGGGCGTGCAGGTTGGCAAAACTGGGCAGGGCGAGCCACGCACGGCTGCTGCCGTCGTGGCGTCCCGGCTCGATTTCCGCAATCCGCCCATCGCGTAGCGAGATGCTGAACCGGCCCTCGCGGTCAGGCATGATGACCGAGGCGACGACTGTCTCTAAGGCCGTTGCCATGATCGGTCGTTTGCGGCGGGCTCAGTAGCCCTGCGGCCCAAAAACTTCGATACCAAACCGCTTTTCCAGCGCACGGCCGAAGCGGTATTTCATCTCGGGCCCTTCATAGGTCATGGGCGGCGTGCGAAGAAACTCGGTTTCCGCCTCGACCCGCAGCACCGTAAAGGAAGGGCCATCCTCGCTGGCGATCTTGGGCATCTCGCGTTCGAGCTCGTCTAGCGACTCGATGGTGCGCGTGCGCACAATGCCGGCGCCGCGCGCGATGGCGGCATAGTCGGTCCGGCCCTGGTTGACCATCGGGAGTGCGCCGACCGTCTGATAGATCTGATTGTCGACTACGAAATGCTTCAGGTTCTTCGGCGCCTGCGACGCTTCGGTCAAGAGGCAACCGAGATTCATGCAAAGCGAGCCGTCGGCGTTGATCAGCCAGATCGGCGCCTTCGGCAGCGACAGCGCAAGGCCGAGCGCGAAGCTTGCGGCGAAACCCATCGCGCCGTGCATGTAGAAGGCGTCCTCGCTCTTGGTCACGGCCCACCATTCGTTCGCCGCCATGCCGAGCGCGCAGACCGCAACCGCGTCGCCACGATGCTTCGCCACCGCTTCGATCGCTTCCCGCGCCTTCATGCCGCGTCTCCCTTCACCAGCTTGCGCGTGATGAACAGCACGAACGGCCGCTTCTGCAACCGGCAGGTTTCGTAGGCATCGGGGATGGAGGCGATTTCGTCCGGCCGGTTCACAATGTGATAGGGGAAGTCGTAGGTCTGCAGCAGCGGGATGGTGCGGCGTCCCTGGACCTCCTGATAGATGCGCTGATCGTCGATCGAGCCGCGCTGGCTGACGATCAGGAACACCGGGATCTGGTGGCGGAGGTTCAGCGTCGCGAGTTCGCCCGTGCAAGTGAGGAGGCCGGTCGCACCCATAAGCGCAACCGAGCGCACGCCACCGAAGAACGCGCCCGAGCAGATCGCGATCGCCTCTGCCTCGCGCGCGACGCGGACGTGACGCATGGTGTTGTCGGCCGCGATACGGTTGATCAGCGGCGCCACCCAGTCGTCAGGCAGCGATGCCGCCAGCGTGACGCCGGAGTTTTTAAGCTGTTCGTGAATTTTTTCGTTTACATCAATGGCGCGCGTCACACTCTTTTCCTTCGAACCTCGTTGACTATTCGACTGCGGGCCCGGCCGCGATGACTTCGACCTCGACGAGGAATTCGGGGCGCGAGAAACCGCTTACGATCATCAGCGTCGACGCAGGCGGAGGATCGCTGACGAACTGGTCGCGTGCCGCCATATAGCCTTTCAGATGCTCGCGCCCCGTAACGAAGGCGTTGATCCGCACCACATCCGCAAGCCTAAGTCCCGCGTCCTTCAGCACCGCCTCGATATTGCGGAAGCAAAGCTGCGTCTGCTCCTCGACAGTCCCCGGCACGCGGTCGGCCGGATCGATCCCGAGCTGGCCCGAGCAGATCAGGATGCGATGTCCCGGCGGGATTTCGACGCCGTAGCTGTAGCGCGCGAACGGGGGGCGGATGGTTTTGGGGGTGATGTGGCGCATCGTACCGGTGCTATACCATATCCCGTCCGGCGAATTGAGCGGGTTCGATGGCGCCAAGACGCTTCTGGGGCGAGCTGAAATCGAGCGAATTTGCCGCGCTCGACCGCAATTCCGTGGTTGCGATCCTGCCGGTCGCGGCGATCGAGCAGCACGGCCCACATCTGCCGGTCATGACCGACACCGCGATCATGCAAGGCATGATTGACACGGTCCTGGCCCGGCTGCCCAACGAGCTCGCAGTGCTGTTCTTGCCGACCCAGACCATCGGAAAATCGAACGAGCACCTGCGTTCGAAAGGAACCATCACATTCTCGGCAGAGAACCTGCTGCGTATCTGGTTCGAGATCGGGGAGGCGGTTCATCGCGCAGGGCTGCGCAAGTTGGTGATCGTCAACTCGCACGGCGGCAATGCCGAGGTGATCGGCATCCTGGCGCGAGAACTTCGCGTGCGCCTCGGCATGCTGGCGGTGACCAGCCAATGGCGCCGCTTCGGCCTGCCGCCGAATACGTACTCGGCCTACGACGCAACCTATGGCATCCATGCCGGCGACATCGAGACCTCGCTGATGCTGCACTTCCGTCCCGATCTGGTCGACATGTCGAGGGCGAAGTTGTTTCCCTCCAAGGCCGCAGACATCGAGAAGCAGTTCACGCATTTGCGGCCGATCGGCACGCATGCCTTCGGATGGATCGCGCCCGACCTCAATCCCGACGGCGCTGTCGGTGACGCCTCGGGCGGGACCGCGGAAAAAGGCAGGCTTACAGCAGAATTTCAAGCCGACGGATTTATCGCGCTGCTGCGCGACGTGGCACGCTTCTCGTTGGATGACTTGTGTGTACCGAGACCCTGCTGAGTATTGATCAGGTAGAGAATCGCCCAACGTCGGCGCGGAATAATCTCGCTGCTCTCCTTCTTCCTGATCCTGTTGGTTTCGGTCGATCTCCGCTTTCTGGAGGCAAAAGCGGACATTGAGCCGACATCGCCGAATGTCCGGCTGTGACCCACAAGCGACATAAGCCGGCTCGGAATCCCGCAGTGCAGCAGTCTCCTGCCGTACTGAAGTGTGCTATTCTTTTCGGGCGGAAATAGGATGCAGCGCGGCAATACCGCCGTTCGCGGTCGCCAACGAAATAATCGCGTGAAATCCCTGCGCCAGAACAGGGAAGGTTCTGAGGAAACTGAGGGAGAGAGGCGGCGATGGCAACCCAAACCGCCACAGCTGAATTGACCACCCACCACAGGCCGTTCTTTAAGAGCCTCTATTTCCAAGTGCTGACCGCGATCGTGCTCGGCGTGCTGCTCGGTCATTTCTATCCAGAGCTGGGCGAGCAGATGAAGCCCCTGGGGGACGCCTTCATTAAGACGATCAAGATGATCATCGCGCCGATTATCTTCTGTACGGTCGTGCACGGCATTGCCAGCATGCAGGATATGAAGAAGGTTGGCCGTGTTGGACTAAAGGCACTCATATATTTCGAAGTGCTAACGACGCTTGCCCTCATCGTGGGGCTCATTGTCGCCAACACGCTGCAACCAGGCGCCGCCATGAATGTCGACGCCAGTACGATCGACACCAGAGCTATCCAGGGTTTCGTAGCGAAGTCCAAGGAGCAGAGCACGATCCAGTTTCTGATGGACATCATCCCCAACACGGTGGTGGGGGCATTCGCTCAAGGCGAGATCTTGCAAGTGCTTTTCTTCGCAGTCCTGTTTGCGCTTGGCCTGCAGATGATCGGTGAGCGCGGAAAGATCGTGCTCGGCCTCATCGATCAGGCCAGTCACGCGCTGTTTGCCGTCGTCGGCATCATCATGAAGGCCGCTCCAATCGGCGCATTCGGGGCCATGGCCTTCACCATCGGCAAGTACGGTGTCGTAACGCTGGTCGCGCTTGCGCACCTCATGGCTGCGTTCTATTTGACCTGCGTTATCTTCATCGTGCTTGTCTTGGGCGGCGTGGCTTGGCTCACGGGCTTCAACATCTTCAAGTTCATCCGCTACATCAAGGAAGAGTTGCTGATCGTGCTGGGCACCTCCTCGTCCGAGTCGGTGTTGCCGCGCATGATCGCGAAAATGGAGAATCTCGGATGTGAGCAATCGGTCGTTGGTCTCGTCATCCCAACCGGGTACTCCTTCAATCTCGACGGGACCTGCATCTATCTCACGATGGCTGCGCTGTTCCTCGCGCAAGCGACCAATACAGACCTGAGTTTCGCTCAGCAGCTGGGCATCATTGGCATTCTGCTGTTGACTTCGAAGGGAGCCGCCGGCGTAACAGGCTCGGGCTTCATCGTGCTGGCAGCGACCCTCTCCTCTGTCGGCCATATTCCGGTAGCCAGCATTGCCCTCATTCTCGGAGTGGACCGGTTCATGTCGGAAGCCCGTGCTCTCACCAACCTGATCGGCAATGGCGTCGCGACGGTCGTCGTGTCGCGCTGGGAAGGCGCACTCGACATGAAAAAAAT
>Ga0207684_10006930_pt1 | contig 10253 bp, 11 predicted proteins | sample KBSK5501metaG_FD_184342 | JGI IMG/M metagenome (GOLD analysis project Ga0207684, IMG submission 184342) | Corn, switchgrass and miscanthus rhizosphere microbial communities from Kellogg Biological Station, Michigan, USA - KBS K5-50-1 metaG... | ecosystem: Host-associated > Plants > Roots >... | reverse complement strand
GCGTCACAGGTCCAGCGCAGCCGCCCAGCCCGCCCACTCCCCGTCCTCCATCGCGACTCCCGTGTGACCGTGCAAGGCCGACGGTCTAAAGATCGCGGTCGCCCTAGCTTCAAACCAGGCGCGTGGACAGATTGAAGGACCTCGGTGCTCCTGAGCAAGTCGGATGAGGTTTTGGCGAGGGACAGGCACGACTGCCGGAGCACTGACGGGAACGAGGCGGGCGATGTTCGAGACGCCGCTGCGAGCATCGCAACGCTTCAAACCTCCGATGACGGAGCAAGGAGCAGATATGATTGATCAAGCACTCTCCATCTTACCGCGCGGGACCAAAGGTCGAATTGCCCCGCCGCCTGCGCTGACTGGGGCGGTGGCCGACGCCGTGGCCGCATGGTCGGAGGTCGAGGCCACGACGCACTGGCGTTTCGACCAGCCGAATCGCGTCGATGGAATCGACTTCTATGTCGGCTCGGACGAACTCGGCCACATCCACCTCAACGGTTCGATTCACTTAGCGACCTCGCCCCGCCTCTGCTCTGAGCTAGTGGCTGAGGGCTTAGGGCGCCCCTTCGAGTGGGGGTCATGGCTGGACCGGTCGCCAGTGTAGACCGGCTGGGCGTGGGCGGTTCTGTGGCGCTGTTTCGGCGCAACTACGATCGGCTTCGGCCATCAAACCGGTAGATCGCCGTGGCGAAACCCAGGCGGCCGCATCTGGGCACATGAAGTCTCCATACGGAGGGCGGGGAGAGCTGGTCGATAGCGCGATCGATCAGGGCGTCGGAGCCGTCTCGACCGGCAAGTTCAGGAAAATCGCTCGATGACACCATCAGAAACCATCGAGGGACGTCCAAACGAGGCGCTCACGATGACGACTCGGCAACGGCTGATCCTCATACTTCTTCTCGGCGCCAACTTTATGCTGTCGGCCGACTTCTCGATCCTGAACGTCGCCTTACCCATGGTCGGAAAAGCCGTAGGTCTTGGGGTCGACGACCTTCCCTGGGTGACCACGACCTTCGCGCTTCCATCCGCCGGGCTTTCGCTCTTGTTCGGGCGGCTTGGCGATCTCTACGGGCGTCGACGCATCTTTCTTGCTGGCCTGTCGCTTCTCGCGGTGGCGTCGCTTCTCGGCGGCATTTCGACAGGTTCGGCTCTCCTTCTCATCGCTCGAACGCTCCAGGGCGTGGCTACCGCGATGACGGCTCCCGCGGCGTTGGCGCTGCTGATCACAACCTTCGCCGACGAAGGCCAACGCGCCCGCGTATTGGGCTGGAGCGGTGCGTTGCTTTCGGGGGGCTTCACGTTCGGAGCGATTGCCGGTGGGATGCTCGTCGGCGCGCTGAGCTGGCGCTGGGCGTTCCTGATTAACGTCCCCGTCGCTCTCATAATCCTGGTGCTAACGCCGTTCGTGATTCCCACGGGCCATCCGCGCGAGGGCGTGCGGCTCGACGTTCCAGGTGCAGCGTCCGTGACGCTAGCCCTCTTTGCCACGGTCTTCGGCATCACCGATCGGTCTCTGCCCGTACTGGCCATTGGATTGATCCTGTTCGTGCTGTTCTTCCAGATCGAGCGCCGAACAGCAGCGCCACTGGTCGCGATCGCAATGCTGAAGCGGTCGTCGGTCCGGCGGGGGAACCTGGCCGCTCTGACCATCTTCTCGATGGAGGCTGCGCTTGTCTTCCTCATGACGCTGTACCTGCAGGACGTGCTTCATCTCGGACCGGTGACGACCGGCCTGATATTGGGCGTTCCTGGCCTCTCCTCGGTGGCCGCAGGCGTCGTCGCCGGCCGAATTATCGAGCGTCGCGGCGCACATACCGTCCTCCTGGCGGCGATGCTGGTCCAGGGCGGCCTCACCGCGCCCCTGATCCTGCTTGGCGCTCAGTCGAACTCTCTCTGGCTGCTGATCCCAGCGCTCTTCATCGGCTTTTTCGGGCACATCACCGCTGTCGTCGCCGCAACGGTCACCGCCACCTCGGACGTTCCGGACACCCATAAAGGGCTCGCCTCCGGCCTCGTGACCACGAGCCAACGGGTGGCGGTCACCGTCGGAATCCCGGTCCTCGGCGCCGTAATGGCGATTCGGGCCGACCTGCTGGCTGGGATCCAGCTTGCACTCGCGGCTGATGTCGTCCTGACGTTGACGGCCGTGGTCATCATCTGGGCCGGTCTGAACCGGTCGCGGCCTTTGGAGAACCCAGGGGCCCCAGCGATGGGTCAAGTCCACTAGTTGCTGGATAAGAGCGTCGCCGAGACGCCGGCGCGGTCTGAGGGAGACACGGGGCCGGGCTTCGCCGTGCGATCGCCCGGCGCTGGGTCCGAGCAGCGAGGCGTGCCGACGTCGAAATCCCCCGGAAGAGGACGTAGTCGAGCCGCTCGAACACCGAGGGCACGTTACGACGGTCGGCGTCCTGACAGCAGTTGAGGCCGTCGGCTCCGGAGTGCTTCCTTGCCCACGCGTCGCCGAAGCAGCGTTTCGGAGCAGCACGTACGTCGGCGTCGCGTCGGATCCGCGGCACTCGCGCTGCTGTTGCAGTCGCACACGAGTACGACTGGCAGCGGTGTGTTGGCCGGCCCGGTCAGGATCTCGGAGGCCTGGGCGAGCTGCACCCGCGGGTCGAAACCTTCGAGGTGCGTGGCGTGGTCACGAAGCGAGGTGGTGTCGCTGGCCGTCACATCGACCGACGCCCAGCCGCGCAGGCTCGTGAACGGTCCCAGCAGCGTCGGGAGACGGTCGCCGCTGCGTTCCGTTCGGCCCAACTGGCGGCCGGCGTCGGAATGAACCACCGAGTCCGAAGTGATAAGAACGGCCGGGCGGTGGCGGCGTCGCGCCAGCAAACCAATTCCTGGGAGTCTGGGTAAACGAAAGGGGTTAGCGGCTCCTGCGTCCGCTAACCCCTCGTCGTTCATGGTTGCGGGGGCTGGATATGCTGAGTACTACACGGCCTCGGAAGCCCATTGGATTGACTTGAAATAATCGAGACTTTCGTCGTTTTTTCGTACTGCGGGCCTCGGACGCCATCCCGTAATGAGCGAGCCCGTACGGGTCGTGTGTTGGCTCAGGCTCGCTAAGTTATCGGGGCGGCCAAGTCAATCGCGGCGTTAAGGCCATCGGACTGAGCAGCCAGCATTGACCAGACCAGTGCGGCGCCGCCGCCTAAGCCGCTCAGAATGTCGTTTTCAATAACAGTGTTCGAATCCCGGATTTGGCAGCGCGACGTGTTCCCTGCCTTCCCGTTTAAGGGCTTAGCAATGGCCGTGTGACGCCTTCGGAATCAGCGCCGTAAGCGGCTCACCGGCCTGGGCTGAAGCAGTTTCGTCGCCACAGCGCTGTTCGAGCCAAGAGAAGGCCCGTCGCGATGAGAGCTAACGGAGTCGGGCTCAGGACTGACGCGACCTCCACCTCTCGGGAAAACACGAGAGAGGGCTTCAAACACCACGAAATACGGATCGCAAATACGGGCGCGCATTTCGTGGCAAAAGCCGGGACAATTTCGTGGCGGTCCCGTATTTACGCCCCAATATTACGCGCACTCCGTGTTTTTGCCCGTGTATTCCGCGGTGGGAACCCTGGACCGCTGGCCCCGTGTCGTCTTCGAACTCGGTTTAACGTACGACGGCGCCGACAACCACGACATCTACGCCGCCGACGTTTCGGCTTTCGAGCACGCGCCAGCCGGCGTTTGCGCCTGCGGCCTGTGCTGCCGCCGTCCATCGGCGCCGGGTCATAATCGCTACGTCTCTCGACGGCTTTGCAAGCAGGCGGCCCAGTTCCTCGGGGCCAATCTCGACGATGCGTCGGTCCACATAAACATCATATGCAAGGGATAGGTCCGGGTAGGCGAACACCGTGCCGTCGGCCGCGGTGTGAGTCGTGGCCGCGGCGCCCAGTGCCCGGATGTCGTAGTATCGCGCCCGCCGTATCGCAGAGGTGTGAGCTTCGATCGCGAGAATTGCGCCTAGCACAACGGCGATTACCATTCCCGATCCGGCAAGCATGCCGCGATGGTTGAAGACCGCCACAGCCACCGCCCCGACCGCCATGAGACACCCGATGAGTAGCTTCTCCGAGACCCGATCGGGCATGTATACCGGCCCCTCGCCCGAAAGTGAAAACGATAACACCATCGCGATTAATAACGCGATCGCACCAACGACGAAAGCGAGGATACCGAGCCGCAGCTCCCGGCGGACCGACGATGTCGTCGCGCGTGCGAAGAACTCGCCCGTAAGAATGGCCAGCCCTGGATAGACAGGCAAGAAGTAGTGAGGCGAATAGACCCCCGACAATCCGACGAGCATCCAGAGCGTGATTGTCCACCACAGGAGAAATGCTCGGCCTTCATCTCGGCCGCTCCGCCGCCACCACACAATAGCAGCCGGAAGGAAGAGACTCCACGGTAGAAAGTAGAGGAGAACCGACGGCATGTGGGCGATGCGGTACGCGAGGCCGTGACGACGCAGGAACCAGTGCGCGTATTCGCCGAAAAGTACCTCGTGGACGAACGCCGGTCGGGCCAAGAGAAGATACGGGACGATCCAGGGAAGCGCGAAAACTCCGAGCACGAGCGCTCCCACTGGCAGTCGTAGCTTTTGTAAAGCGGGTCGGCCTCCCCCCCGCCAGGTCGCAACGGCCGCCGCCACGAGTGCGGCTAGCCCAGGGGGCCCCTTGCTCAGCATCGCGGCCCCGACACACGCATAGAAGCCGAGAAGCGGTGCCAGTGACTCATCGCGCCGCGCGCGGAGCACGAAGTAGAGCGCCCACACCATGAATGCCGACATCATGACGTCGGCTAAGGGACGCTGCGCGAACACGAAATAGCCCGGCGTCGTGGTCAGAATGAGGCCCGAGAGCGCCCCGGCGCGAACGCCCCAAAGGAACGAACCGATCGCCACGATGCCGCCAACCGTGGCGAGGGCGGACACAGCTGAGGGAAGCGCCGCCGTAAATTCCGTGACATGACCGGAAGTGAACGATGCGAGCGCGATGCTCCAAGTGAACAACTGTGGCTTGTAGAGCCCCTCGTTGGGGAGCCCGCGGATCTCGGGCATGAGCCAACGGCCATGTTCAACCACGTCCCGTGCGAGGAGCACCCACCGCGCATCGTTGCCCGCCCAGATCGGCGCGCGGCCAATGGGAATCGCGAGCACGGCGATCGCAAAGGCAAGCACGGCGACAAAAGCGAGGCGGTCAGAATTAACTCCGCGGGGCACAGGTCTCACGCCCACGTCGTTCGGGAGAGATCGCCGCGCCATGCCTCGAACATGAGGAATCCCCACAACATCTTGCGATGATCACGACGACGGAGTGAATGTCGTCCACCGTTGTCTCCGCGACAATTCATTGTTGATCCTCGCCTCTGGTCCAACCGATGCGTGAAACGCTAGGTTTGGCTCTCAGCCGCGAATCCGTAAACGAAAACGCTCACGCGAGGCGATGCCAGTGCGGAGGACATCGTGGGTTCAGACAACGAAGCGGCTCGCCATCTATCTCTACTAGAAGCACGAGTGAGCAGGCAGGGCAGCGGTAGACGCCCGGCCTCCAGCCGTCGTTTTCTTTGTCGTCTGGACCCAAGGCCCGCTGCTCGGGGCTCAGCGCGCGCTGCGCACGGTTCAGTTGACGTTGGTGCGGCGCTGGCTGCTTTTGCAGTGGATCGGGTTGAGCACCCCTTCCATCTTCGCGCGGTCCTCGAGCTGGCTCAGCGAAGTACGTTCGCGACTCGACGCGCACTATCAGTTGTTGCAGCCTGCGAACAAATCGCCACGCCGGGCGAGCTGTACCGCACGCTCGAAGCGGCGCTCGCCTTCCTAGTTCTGTGTGATGTAGCGCTCGGTGCAGCGCAAATGCAAGGATGCCCGCTATCATGACAGTCGCCTTTCCCAGGTCGGCGCGCGACGTACGCTGGCCCGGCGGGAGTCGTGAAAGCCGCCGACAAAATGTCGGCGAGCCATCAGAACGGCGGTGTCAGACGCGCGGTGGTGCGCGGGAAGAAGCGGACGCGATGGCGGCGAGCGCGGGCTTAGTCGGCTCGCTAAGATGGACGGTCGCGACCACCTCGCGCGTGGCACGGGGCCGTGCCGGCGGCGTAGGCAAGTTGGCGGCAATGCCGCAGATGAGCAAGACCACGTCGTCGAAGTCGCCGTTGTCCCAAAAGCCGGCGAACCAGGTAGGGTCGGGAGGATTGAGCCGGGCAAGCGGTGTGAGGCCCGCCAGCATGAGGGCCAGCAGCAGTGCAACCAGCGCACGCACGCTCATGCGCCGTTGTCCACCGAGAAGGCAGTCGTTGAAGGCCCGAACTCGTCCATCGTCCTGGGCAGGATACAGCAGTCAGCGTCGCGGTGTAGGGCGCCACGGTCTATCGTCAAGAGCGCCGCCGAAGCCACAAGACGATCTGTGATCGGTAATAGTAGAGCGGCAGGCAAAGCGCGGTCACGACGGCGGACAGCAAAAGCAGTTGCGCATACTGTGCGCCTGCCGCCTTCGCGCCGCCGGCCGACAGCACCCACGTCCCTGGCATCCGCCCCACTGTCGACACAATGGCGAAGACCCAGAACGGTAAGGGACTCACGCCAAACAAATAGCAGAGAGTGTCCTTGGGCAAACCGGGAACGAGAAAGATGATGAAACACAGGATGGCGCCTTCGGCCTCCACGACGAAGTCGAGACGCTCCCAAATCTCAGGTCCGGTCACCCGGAGGTAAATACGGATGGCGTCCCGTGGCCGTGCGCCGGAATTTCGTGGCACGTTGCCACGAAATTCCGCTGGCCCAAAGTCTCATTTCGTGGCGCCGCCACGAAATGAGGCGGGGTAATTACGAGGCCGAGGACCACTCCGACTGCGACTCCTGCTGAAGAGGTTCAACCGCTTGTCGAGCCAGTACGGGTCAGCCGGACCAATCTAATTTCGTGGCACGGTCACGAAACTCGGCAGCCTTTCCTCTAATAACACGGGCTCGAATCCCGAACGGGATTTGGCAGTGGGACGTGTTCCCGGCTGTCTCCTTTGGCGTACGCGCGTGAGCTCGATCGGCCCGTTGGGACCCCAGCGAAAGCTCGACTCGCCCGCGCCGACGAGGCGGTCGGGGCCGTCCGGACGTAGTGTGAGCCGTTGCTGGCCGCTTGGCGAGTCCGCGAGGATTCTGAGGGTCAGGGCCGCGCGTCGAGGCCGCCGAACCAGCCGTAGGCGCGAACGGACGTCTGTTCCTTGTCGATCTGCGACGTCAGGATGCCGGACACGCCCGGCCGCTCGTTCCCGAGCAGCTGATAGCTGCCGATATACAGGCCCGAGTAACCCGCCTGCAGCTGCTGATCGGTGATCAAGAGCGCGGCCGGAGCGCCACCCCAGGTGCCGCGCCACGAACCGCGAATGTCGCCGACGGTCACGCCGGCGCCCGCCGGCAGAGGCTGGGGCAACGGGCTCGTGCAGCCGGCCGCGAACAGCATGACCGCGGCGAGAGCCATGCCGAGACGCATACTGAATTGTACAAGGCATGCGGCGTGTAACGACGCACCGCATGACCTCGCTCGCCGCGCTCTGTTGCGACGAAGCCACGGTGGTGTCCTGCCGCGAACTTCGCGATCAGGGCTTTGGCGTGTCGTCACCCGACTTCATGGCGGGGACGAACCCATTGTAGAGACCCAGGTCCGAGCCGCAGATCGCCGTCGACGTGATGCGCACGATCGCGTCGCGACCGTTCAGGATGGTCGGATCCGGCACGTTCTCGACGCGCACATCGCGCTTGTCGCGTGTTCGATGAGCGGCTCGTCTCGCAATTCCATCTCCTCAACCGTGGCGCCACCGGCGAGCCATGTACGCCACCGGCGCTCATGGCGTCGACTGCCTGCACGTGCACGGGCTCGACGTGCGCGGCCTGCCGTCGCACCGACGGCCGCTCGATGCTCGATGACGAGGTGGACGGCGGCCGCAATGATCTTCGCAGCGCGGCCGCTGCCGGATAACGGCCTCGCAGCCTGGGCCGTCGTGTACCAACTGCTGTCAGTACCGGCGACCGGAAGGACGCTTGCCAAAACAACTGCGGAGTTCTCTTCGTTGCCGACAAGGTGTTCAGCGGTGACGCTCAACGTGACTGTGACGTTCTCGAATCCGATCGCACCGAATATCCGGACACTACGCGGTTTCCTCGTGACATACAATGTGACGCGACATCTACAGCTGTACGGTGGCTATGGTTTCTTCTCTGCGGGCGACTTCTTCGCGACGACCGGCCGGCACAGCCACTTCATGTACGCGGCGGGTCCAGTACACCTTCTAAGCGGGAGTTCACAATGACACCTCACGAGCAACAACTGATCACTGAACTCTTTGCTCGGCTCAAGCAGACACCATCGCAAGCCAAGGACGCGGGTGCGGACCAACTCATCCTCATCCGCAGCGGTCGCATGGCTGACCTCCGCTCTCGTGCTGAATGCCAGGGCGCATTCTGCGGCTCTGGCGTCGACGGAGGCTAACCCGCGTGGTGGAACGGAGGTCAGCCTCCTCCTCGATCGGCAAGCATTAGGTCTAGCGGACGAGTGGCGTGAGTCGTTGTGATCGCACCCAGGTAGTTGGTGACGCGAACACCGCCATATCACCGGAGGAAACGGCGATGGAGATTGAGGTCTCTGAACGGCTGCGGATGCGTCAAGAGGCCCGAAGGGGCGGGCAGTGTGGGACCTGGACCACGCGAGCTGTAATGATCCTGGCTCTCGTTCTGGGCTGGTTGGTCGGGTGCAGCACCGCGCCGCCAACCGCTGAGAGTCGCAATCAGTTGCTCGAACAGGCCAGTGCCACGATACGGGAAATGAACCGTGTCGATCCCGGACTAGAGGCGTTCGCTCGGAAAGGCCACGGATATGCGGTGTTCCCCGAGGTCGCCAAGGGCGGGCTGGTGTTTGGAGGCGCCTACGGCCGTGGGGTGGTCTACGAGCAAGGGAAGCACATCGGCTACGCTGACTTGAGCCAAGCGTCCTTTGGGCTGCAGATGGGAGGCCAGACGTACAGCGAGCTAATCGTGTTCGAAAGCAAGGCGGCCTTGGATCGATTCGAGGCAGGCCGACTCGACTTCACGGCGGACGCCACGGCCGTCATCCTCGAGACCGGAGCCGCCGCGAACGCCAGATTCGTCGACGGCGTCACGGTGATTGTGAGGCCACTCGCCGGGGCAATGGCGGAAGCCTCGGTTGGTGGACAGCAATTCAAGTACGTCCCGAGATGATCAAAGACTCGCCGGCAATGGCACGGCGTCCGCCGATTCTCACTACGACCGCGGGGAATCCTCGCGTCTCGAGAGCGTAGACAGTACTTTCATCGAGTCGCCGCTCTTCATTGAGCGGCACATGTGCTCATGTCCGTGCGGCCGCGCGTTTGCTCACCGGCAGCAGAGATTTGCGATAGGCCGCCTCGCCTTAACCACCGGTCACCTCGAATGACACATCCACATTGCCACGTGTGGCATGCGAATATGGGCAGACCTTTTCATGCGCCTCCTTGACCAACGCGGCGAGGTCGGCCTGCGCGATGCTCTTGTCCTCGACGCGCATCTTCACCGCGAGGCCGAATCCGCCGCCTTCGCGCGGGCCGATCGTCACGGCACAGGTGATGTTGGCCTTCGCGGCGTCGCGCTTCTTTTGCTTTGCCACGAAGTCGAGCGCGCCGCCAAAACAGGCGGCGTAGCCTGCGGCGAACAGATGCTCGGGCGTGGCCGCGCCCGGCTTACCCGGGCCGCCCATCTCCTTGGGCACCGACAGATCGGCCTTGACGATGCCGTCTCTGGTCTCGGTGTGGCCATTGCGGCCACCGATCGCGGTTGCGCTGATCGTAAAGAGCGGCTTGATCGCGTCCATGGGCATGTCTCCTCTCGCCAGTGGTGTCGGTATCCTGTCTCAGCGTGTCGGTGAGTAGAGCGCCCGCTTCGACTGCCCCTCATCGACATAGTGTCACCGGGGCGTCGCAGTGCTGATCGAGCGCGACGCGAGTCTCACGTCGGTCGTCGAGAGCAGTGGGCGACGACCTCACGCCTCCAAGCATGCCTCCGAAGTCCAGCTCCCGTTCACAACATCGTGCTCGGAAACAGTGAACGCGCTGATGGCTTCGGGATGGCGGCCAAACTTCACGAGGTGGCGATAAGAGGGGCCTGTCCTTCGCCGAAAGTCCGTCCGGCGCCAAGTGATTGATCTGGCGGGGCTGATCCAGAGAAAATTCCGGCTCGATGGTCACCCTCCTGCTCCGCCTGCTTCGACTGCTTCCCCTCCTCTG
>Ga0207684_10006928_pt1 | contig 10257 bp, 6 predicted proteins | sample KBSK5501metaG_FD_184342 | JGI IMG/M metagenome (GOLD analysis project Ga0207684, IMG submission 184342) | Corn, switchgrass and miscanthus rhizosphere microbial communities from Kellogg Biological Station, Michigan, USA - KBS K5-50-1 metaG... | ecosystem: Host-associated > Plants > Roots >... | reverse complement strand
ACGCGGCGGCGCCTACGATTACTGGCCCAGCGGGCTCGACGGCCCGATGTGCTCCGAGCACCCTCCGTTCGTCAACTCCGCGCTGGTCGCCGACAACAACCGGATGTACCACCGGATCGGCTGGATCGGCGATCCGGCTGCCACTCCCCCGGCCCTTTCGGCCGCCGCCCAGATCGGGCGGCACGCCGACGGCGGCTGGATCGTCAGCGACGCCGGGACATCCGCTGTTCGTTATGAGGACCGTGACATACGCATCTCCATCCTCTGGAAGGCCAGGGTCAGCCCCGGCCCGGGGAGCGCCTCCGTCGCCCCGCTCACGCCCGAACTCATCACCGAGATCATCTGCGCCGACCTGACCCGGCGGGGCATCCAGGCGCCGAGACAGGTCATGTCTGACAAGGGCTGGCTGGACCTCGTGCACTCGGCCTATTACGTCCCCGTGGCGGACTGATCGTGCCGGATCTCGGGGGCGGCCGGGTGGCCGTCCGCGGCCCTGTGGCCATATCGGTCACGGTGTGCTCCCGGCACTGGCCCTCACCCGCGGATACGCGCTGTCGTTCCGCGTCGGCGCCGCCGTGCTCGCCGTTGCCGGCCTGCTCGCCCTGATGCTGCTGGAGCGGGTGACCGCTGCGCCGCGCACCGCGCTCGCCGAGGTCCCGGCCGACGGCCGATCAGCGGTAGGGAACCGCCGGCGTCGTTTCCGTTATTGTGGTGGTGGTGCGATTCCAGGTGCGGCGGTGACAGCCCGCCAGTTCCGCCCGCGGGCGGAATGACCCGGCGTGATTCCGGGGCCGCGCGGTGATACCCCGCTATCTCTCGGACCTGTCCAGTCCCTGATGTCCCGGCCGCCGCAGCATGGCTGCTTTCAGATGGTGGGTGAAGGGGTGGTGACCATGTTCACCGGGCGCATCCAGGAGATCGCGCAGATCGCGTTGGTCGCCGACGAACGGATCGTGGTGCGCGCGCCCAAGAGCGCGGGCCGGATCCAGGTCGGCGGGTCACTGAACGTCGCCGGGGTGTGCGTCACGGTGGAGCACATCGCCGACGCCGCGGTAACCGCCACTGTGAGCGCCGAGACCCAGCGGCGCACGACGTTCGATGACTGCGCGCCAGGCCGGCGAGTGAACCTGGAACCGGCGCTGGCCATCGGGGACCCGCTGGATGGCCACCTGGTGCAGGGGCATATCGACGCGGTCGGCAAGGTCGCCGGGATCGACGGCCAGGGGGCAGCCCGCCGGGTATGGATCCGCCCGCCGGCCAGGTTTCTGCCGCGCGTGGCGGCGAAGGGGTCGATCGCCGTCGACGGCGTCAGCCTGGCGGTGGCCGAGGTGGTCCGCGACCGGTTCTCGGTCGTGCTGATCCCGGCAACGCTCGAGCAGACGACACTCGGCAGCCTGGCAGCCGGTGACCGGGTCAACCTGGAGTCCGACCTGGTCGCGCGGCTGGCCGCCGGGGGGCCCGCGGTCGCGGGCGCCGACGTGGCCCGCGCGTTCAGCTCGCTGGGGTGGGCCGGCCATATCTCCGGCCGCACCGGCGCGGAGAAGGCCGTCACGCAGCTGGCCGCAGGCGGCGCGGTGATGGTGTGGGACCCGGACCGCGAGGTGGAAGGGGACGTGATCTTCGCCGGCGCGGCCATCCGCCCGCAGGCGTTCACCTTCCTGCTCACCCGCTGCTGCGGGCACCCCACCGTCCCGTGCGCCCCCGCGGTCCTGGAACGGCTGGAAATCCCCCCGATACCCGGAGACGGCGACCGGCACGGCACCCGCCCGCACGTGCCCATCGACCTGGCCGCGGCCACCGGGACCGGGGTGTCGGCCGCCGAGCGCGCCGCCACGGTCCGCCGGCTGGCCAGCCCCGACGCCCGTCCCGCCGATTTCCTGCGCCCCGGGCACGTGTTCCCGCTCGAGGCCCGCCCCGGCCTGCTCGCCGAGCGGGCCGGCCACACCGAATCTACGGTGGCGCTGTGCACGGCCGCGGGCCTGCCGCCGGTCGGGGTGTGCTGCGAGGTCATGAACCCCGACGGCACCATGGCCGGGCCCGCCGACCTCGAGGCCGCCGCGCTGCGCTGGGGCCTTCCGCTGGTCGACATCAGCGACCTGCGCTCCTGGCTGTAACCCGCCCGCAAGACGTTGTGGCGGGCACCTTGCTGTTCCTGGAATAACAGCGCGGTGCCCGCCACCTCGTGCTCGGAGGCGCCGTAGCCCGGCCCGGGCCAGCGGTCACCTCGTGGGAGCCTGGCTCTGCTCGGCGACGTCCGCCGGTGCTGCTCGATCGCGCGGATGTGCGTCTTCCGCACGTGCCGCTGGTGCAGCGCGCTGGCCGTCGCGACCCAGTCTGCGGCGAACTGGCCGGTCTTTCCGGCCGTCGCCAACAGACTCACGCGCGCGGCATGTCGGCGGCAGGGGTCGGCCCACCCCTTTGCTGAAGCGGACGGCGGGGGGTCGGATCACCCACACCGGTCATTCCAGAACACGCAAGAATCTTCAAGCGGGGTCGGCTCAGGCACGCCAGGATCGGGTCATGGAACTGGATCAGCACATCGCGGCCCTGGATCGTGACGGCCGCCTGCTTGCCGACGCGGCCGAGCGCGGCGGGCTTGCCGCCCCGGTCCCGTCATGCCCGCCGTGGCGGATCAGGGACCTGCTGCGGCACATCCGCTACGTCCACTGGTGGGCGGGCATCCACGTGCGGCAGGCCAGCAGCGAGGTGATCACCGGCCCGTCAGAGGCTGAGCTGCTCGGCGGCGGACCGCCCGATGCCGAGCTGCTCGACGCCTACCGCGCCGGTCACCGCACGCTGGTCGAGACCCTTCGTGACGCCGATCCCGCGATCAGCTGCGCCACGTTCCTGCCGGCGCCATCTCCGCTGGCGTTCTGGGCGCGGCGCCAGGCGCACGAAACCGCCATCCACCGCGCCGACACCGAACTGGCCGCGGGCGCCGTGACTCCGTTTGACCCCGAGTTCGCCGCTGACGGCGTCGACGAGCTCGTCACTGGGTTCGCGCCGCGGGAAAGGCTGACCGCGCGGCCGCAGGCGACTCGCACGTTGCAGCTGCGCGCCGCCGACACCGGCGACGACTGGCACCTGGCCATCGGCCCGGGCGGCGTGGGGGCACGGCGCGGCCAGCACGAGGCCGACGCCGTTGTGTCGGGTCCCGCGCAAGGGCTCTACCTTCTGCTCTGGAACCGGCAGGACATCGAGGCCGCGGGCGCGGCCGTGTCGGGCGACACCGAGGTGCTGCTGCTCTGGCGGGACGTGATGCAAGTCCGCTGGACGTAATCCCCGGCCACCTGATCAGCCTGCCGCCCGGAAGGGCTCGGCGAGCTGCCCTGCGAGCAGCAGCAGGACCGGCCCGGTACGGACGTACGATGTGAGTACGCGGGCGCGCCCGGCCGGCCACGGCCGGCGAAGCAGCTGCACAAGCACCAGGCGGGCGGCGCCGCACCGACTACCGGCAGATGGTGACACGGCGCGGTGATCGACAAGAACAGTCCCTTGCCCCTGTGGGCGCAGGTTCTCGCTGACCTGCGCCGCAGGATCGAGCGCGGGGAATTCCGCGCGCGCTTCCCCACCGACGCCGAGCTGACCGCCGAGTACGGCGTCAGCCGCCAGACCGTCCGGGAGGCTGCCCGCAGGCTCCAGGCCGAGGGAGTCATCGACCGCAGCCGCGGCCAGGGAACCTTCGTCAGGCCGAAGGTGATCGAGCAGCCGCTCGGCACGCTGTACAGCCTGTTCCGGTCCGTTGAGGAGCACGGCTTCACGCAGCGCAGCGTTGTCCGGTACCTGGAGGAGCGCACCAACGCGGAGGCCGCGAAAACCCTCGGCCGGCCCGCCGATGAGCCGCTCATCTACCTGGAACGGCTCCGGCTGGCCGATGAGGAGCCGATCTTCCTCGACTGCTCCTGGCTGCCCGCCTCGCTGGCGCGCCCGCTGCTCGACGTCGACTTCGCCCATACGGCGCTCTACCGCGAGCTGCACACCCGGTGCGGCGTGCGGCCCGACGCCGGCTGGGAGCGGCTTGCGCCGGCGCTCCCCACCCGCGAGCAGCGAGAACTGCTCGGCTTGCGGGCCCGGGTACCCGCGCTCGCCATCGAGCGGCTGGCCTTCCAGGCCGGCGATCCGGTCGAGTGGCGCCACGGCCTGGTCCGCGGTGACCGCTTCAGCTACGTGGCCAGGTGGACCAGCCGGGAATCCGACGCGGGGTTCGAGCCGCGGCCCGCCGTCACCTCCGGCTGACGCCAGCCACGCAGTCCTGGAGCAGTTGCCGGGTTCGGGCGGCGCGCGCGGCCCACCACTGGCCGGCCTCGTCACGCGCGCCGCGGGCGGCGTGCCGCCGCTGCCACCGCCCGGCCTCCCGGGCGAGCCACCGCAGCGTCGCGGCCGGGTCCTGCTCGAGCATCGCGCGGAGGGTGAACCGCCGCTCGCCGATCCGGCGGCCGACGCCGGCCTCGCCCGCGCCGACCGCCAGACGGTGCCGGGTGAGGATCATGCCGCTGCGCACCGGGGTGGTGAGGGCGGCGGTCAGCGCGCCGACGCCGGCATCAGCCCGGGGAGCCGGGGGCGCCTGCCGGAGCGCGAGCGGCAGCCGCGGGCAGGCCCGCTGCATCCCGGACTCCGCGACGATGACCCGCCGGGCCAGGCGGGCCCACCCGGCCAGCCCTGGCGCGGCCAGGTCCGTGACCGCGGCGGTGTAGCCGGGCAGCCAGGGCCACAGGTGCTCCCAGAACAGGCTGGCCTGCGAGCGGGCCAGCGCGGCCGCCGTCGCGGGCCGCCGGGCGTCGAGCGCGGCCTCGCCCAGGCTCGCGTACAGGCCGAGCAGCGCGGACAGGTGGTCCGGCTCGGCCGGCGGGGTGATCCCGACGGCCCGCCAGAACCCGGCGACGCGGTCGGCGCCCTCCCCGCCGAGAGCGCCGTCCGGGCCGAGGTACACCGACACGTAGGGCGGCAGGTTCAGCACGAACACGTCGGTGTGCTCGGCATCGCTGACCGCCTCGAGGCCGAGGGCTGCCCCGGCGGCGCGGCCCGTGGCAGGAGCGTCGGCGATGGCGCCGAGCGCCCGCAGCAGCTCCCAGCGCCCGGTCGCGACGGCGCAGGCGGTCACGGGAGGCTCCGCGCGCTGGCCCGCCCCGCGTCCGGGAGGCGGAAGGCGGCGGGCGAGGGCCGGAGCGGGCGCATCAGCCACCGGGGGCGCCGGGTGCCGTCGGGCGAGACGCGGCCCGCGGGCCGGGTCAGCTCCAGCCAGCTCCGGTACACCTCGCGAGCCTTGCCGGTGTCGACGGCGATGTCGCCGTGGGCGTCGCCGGGCCGCGCCGGGCCCACCCGGACGGCCTGGTGCCAGCAGTGCATGCCGGAGATCGGGTCCGGCTGCACGGGGAACGTCAGGTTCTGGTGCACGCCGGTGTCGGACCACCAGATCCGGGCCGTGTCGGGGTCGGCCGACTCGTAGGGCCTGACCTGGTCCCGCGCGCGCATGACCCAGCCGCCCGCGCTCCGCCCGAGATCGACGGTGGCCATCATGCCGCCCGCGCTGACCTGGCCGTGACCGGACAGCTTCCAGCGGCCCATGTGATGGGAGCACGCGACCACGCCCGGCCTGATGCCCTCGGTGAGCCAGGCCTTGGCGACGAAGTGCCCGATCTCGGTCTCCACCCGGACCAGGTCACCGGTCCGCCGGATATCCAGCCGGGCCGCGTCGGCCGGGTTGATCCACACCGGGTTGGTATGCGACAGCTCGTCCAGCCACTTGCTGTTGGCCGAGCGGGTGTGGATCTGGGTGGGCAGCCGGAACGTGGACAGCAGCACCAGCTGGCCCGGCTCCAGGCGGGCCGGGTGCACGTGGCTGCGGATGTAGCCGGGCAGCGCGTGCTCCGGCCAGCCCCACCCGGCCAGCGTGGAGGACCAGAACTCCAGCAGCCCGGACGGGGTGGGGAAGCCCCGGCGCACCACGCCGCCGACGACCACCCCGGCCGGCCGGCGGCCCTGGCCGTCCGGTTCAGGCGCGCCCGTCGGCACGATGTTCGGCCCGCCGGGCGGCGCGCTGGTGTAGACGCGCCCGGCGGGCGTGACCGCCGGGTCGGTCAGCTCGGCGTCCGGGACTTCCTGCTCGTGCACGGCGCCCTGGCCCCGCGTGATCTCGAACGCGCCGTAGCGGCGCATCCACCCCAGCGGGGTCAGCCCCTCGGCGGCGGCCCTTTCCGGCAGCCCGGGAACCGAGTTCGCGAACATCCAGCCGTAGTACTCGTCGACGGTGAGCCTGGTGCCCGGCCGCTCGAGCGACTCGTGGTAGCGCCGGATGCCGAGCGAGCCGTCCGGGTCGATACGCCAGGACAGCTCGATCCAGAACTCGTTCTCCTCCCACACCTCGCCGGGGTTCACCTGGCGGGTGTCGGTGATCTTCTCGCCGCGGCGCTCGCGAGCTGCGCGCAGCACCGGCTGCCGGAACCCGATCCACTGGCCGTCGTACTGCTCGTAGGAGTGCGTGTCGTGCCGTTCCGAGGCGTGCCCCATCGGCAGCACGTAGTCGGCGAAGTAGGCGGACTCGCTCCAGGTCGGGGTCAGCGCGACGAAGCAGCCGACCTTCTGCTCGTCGGTGAGGAGCTCCATCCAGGACAGCCCGTCGGGGTTGGTCCAGACCGGGTTGTAGACCCGGATGAAGTAGGTGTCGAGCCTGCCGCGGCCGTCGGCGAGGAAGTGCGGCAGCAGGAAGCTCATCTCGTTCTGGGCCAGCGGGTACTCCTCCGGCCAGGACAGGTCCTGCCACACGCCGGGGTGCGGCGGCACGTGGATGGGCCGGGGCACGAACTTGTTCCAGGCGTTGGGGAACGTGCCGCCCTCGGTGGCGACCGCGCCGAGCAGCGCGGAGATCAGGAACAGCGTCCGGGACACCTGCCAGCCGCCCAGGTTGCCCGCGGCGGCCGACCGCCAGGAGTGGCAGGAGAACCGGGTACCCGCCCCGGCCACGACGCCGGCGACCTCGGCGATCACCGCGGCGTCGATGCCGGATTCGGCGGCGGCGAACTCGAACGTGAACTCCGCGTACAGCCCGGCAAGGATCTCCTGGAACGTCTCGAAGGCGACCGGCCGGCCCGGGTGGCACGCGGCCAGGTACTCCTTCCAGTTCCACCACTTCCTGACAAAATCCTCGTCATAACGCCGCGTCTGGATCAGGTGGTTTGCCACGGCCAGGTTGATCGCGGCCTCGCTGCCCGGCTGCGGCGACAGCCAGTAGTCGGCGTGCGTCGCGGTGTTCGAAAGCCGGGTGTCCAGGACGATCACCTTGGCCCCCCTGGCCCGTGCCTCGGTGATCCGCTGCGCGTGCGGGTTGAAGTAGTGCCCGGCCTCCAGGTGCGAGCTGATCAGGTAGATGACCCTCGCGTTGGCGTGATCCGGGCTAGGCCGGTCGATGCCCATCCAGAACTGGAACCCGGTCCGCCCGCCGGAGGAGCATACGTTCGTATGTGAGTTGTGCCCGTCCACTCCCCAGCTGGCCAGCACCCGCTCGGTGAACCCGTCCTCGCCGGGGCGGCCGAGGTGCACCATGACCTCGTTCTGCCGGCCCTCGGTGATCGCGGCGCGGATCCGCGCCGCGAGCGCGTCCAGGGCCTCGTCCCAGCTGATCCGCTCCCACCTGCCCGCCCCGCGGCGCCCGGCGCGGCGCAGCGGGTACAGCACCCGGTCGGGGTCGGTGACCTGGTTGATCGTGGCTGGTCCCTTGGCGCAGTTGCGGCCGCGGGACCCGGGATGCTCGGGGTTGCCCTCGAACTTGCGGACCTGGCCGGTGCCGGCGTCGACGTAGGCGAGCAGCCCGCAGGCGGACTCGCAGTTGAAGCACGTGGTCGGCACCAGCGTGTAGTGGCGTTCCTCCCGCGCCGGCCAGGCCCGCGAGGACAGCTCGACCCAGTCGTCCCATCGCTCCTTCGGCGGGAACGCGGCCAGGTGCACCCGGCTGGCGCCGGGGTAGAACGTCTCGCCCCTGGCCTCGGCCGCCGCGCGCGCGGCCGACACCCGCACGCCCAAGCCGTCCAGAGCGGGCATGTGGACGGGGCCGGACATCGAGGCGCCTCCTAGGCGAGCGGGACCGACTGGCCGGCCTGCACGTAGGCGTGCTCGTGCGCGAGCAGGCCGGCCAGCGCGAACGGGACCACGACGACACCAGCCCACGGCGCGGCCACCCCCACCGCCACCGCGGCCAGGCCGGGCCAGAAGAACCGGGCGTACCGGCCGCCGGTCATCGCGTGCGCGGCCAGGCGGGCGTGCTCGGTCGGATGGGTGACCGTGACCTCCCCGAGCACGAGCAGCACGTGAGCGGCCGCGCTCGCCGCGAGCAGCACCTCCGCGCCGGTGACCGCGGCGCGGGGGCTGAGCCACAGCGCGAACGGGAGGATCGCGGCGGCCCCGGCGAGCACCGCCTGGACGGCCAGGTGCGGGGCCAGCAGCGGGCTCTGCCACAGGTCTCTCGCCCTGGCCTGGGCGAACAGGTAGGCGGTGTAGCAGGCCGCAGCCAGCGCCAGCGGCACCGCGAAACCCGCCGCCACCTGGCGCGCGCCCACCGATCCGGCCAGCGACCCGGCCAGGTACAGCCCGGCCGCGCCGCCGTAGCCGCCGACGATGAACGAGCCGCGCACCAGCCAGCTTCGCCACTGATGCCGGGTGAAGATCAGGTAGAACCGCCACGGGTGGCGCAGGTCCCAGATCAGCAGGACTCCGGTCAGGGCGAGGAACGCCAGCGCGATGACCGGGGCCGCCCACCGGCCCGCGTCGTCTGACCACGACATCCGCCCGGCCAGGATCAGGATCAGCGGGACCAGCAGGCCGCCGGCGGCCAGGCCCTTCGTCCAGGTGTAGAGGCTGACCCGCCCGCCCCACGGCGCGTGGTGCCCGATGTCGTAGCAGAGCAGCGCCTCCGCGCTGGAGCCGGGCCGGCCCGGGTGCCCGGCCGCGACGTGGTCCGGGTCATGCTCGCCGCCCTGGGTCGCCCACGCGTACAGCCCGCCGTCCGGCCGGCGCGCGGCGAGCGGGTCCAGCGTCGCCTGGGTGGCGCCCTGGTAGAACACGCGGGGCCTGGTCCCCTTCTCCGGCCGCCGCACGGTGACCGGTTCCCGGCCAACGATCTGGGCGACCCTGGACGTCGGGTCGTTCAGGTCGCCGACCATGATCGCCTGGGTGGGGCAGACCGTGACGCAGGCCGGCTCCAGCCCGACATCCAGCCGATGCGCGCACATGTTGCACTTCTCCGCCGAGTTGTCCTCGGGGTTGATGAAGATCGCGTCGTAGGGGCAGGCGGCGATGCAGGCCTTGCAGCCGATGCAGACGTTCTTGTCGAAGTCGACGATCCCGTCATCGCGCCGGTACATCGCCCCCGTCGGGCACGCGTCGGCGCACGGCGCGTCCGCGCACTGGTTGCATCTGGTGACCTGGAACGACCGCCGCACCTGCGGGAACGTCCCGGTTTCGACGGACTTCACGTAGGTCCTGGTCACCCCAAGCGGGACCTCGTTCTCGCTCTTGCACGCGGTCGTGCACGCGTGGCAGCCGATGCAGGCATCCTGGTTGAGCACCTTCACCCAGCGCTGGAGCTGATCGTCCGCTACTGCCACAGCCGAACGCCCACCCTCCGTGTGCCGACCACGCTGCCCTCAGGGCCCGGGAGCCGGAGATTGACGCCCGGGCCCTGGCTAAACTTGTATGTACGTACATTCGTACTTTAGCGGAACGCGCTCGCCCGCTGGCAGGAGGGAGCCGGTCCATGCCCGAGGTCATCACCGTCGAGACGCCCGGTCTCGGGGACCGCAGTTACCTGGCTCACGACGGTGAGGTGGGGGTCGTCATCGACCCGCAGCGCGACATCGACCGGATGCTGTCGGCTGCGGCCGGCGCCGGGGTCCGCATCACCCACGTGCTGGAGACCCACATCCATAACGACTACGTCACCGGCGGGTACGCACTGGCGCAGGCGGCCGGGGCAGCGTACGGTATCGCCGCGCTGGACGAGGTCTGTTTCGAACGGCTCCCGGTCAGTGAGGGCGGCGTCCTGCGCACCGGCAACCTCACGCTAACGCCGGTCCACACCCCCGGGCACACCCCGGGCCACATGGCTTACGTGCTGGCCGACCGCGGCGCGCCCCCTGCCGCGGTCTTCACCGGCGGCTCCCTGCTGTACGGGGCCGTCGGCCGCACCGACCTGATCAGCCCGCAGCAGACCGAGCAGCTCACCCGCGCGCAGTACCGCTCGGCCCGCCGGCTGGCCTTCGAGCTTCC
>Ga0207684_10006921_pt1 | contig 10262 bp, 10 predicted proteins | sample KBSK5501metaG_FD_184342 | JGI IMG/M metagenome (GOLD analysis project Ga0207684, IMG submission 184342) | Corn, switchgrass and miscanthus rhizosphere microbial communities from Kellogg Biological Station, Michigan, USA - KBS K5-50-1 metaG... | ecosystem: Host-associated > Plants > Roots >... | reverse complement strand
CTCACGCCGCGGCCATGTCAGCTTCGTCGATGTCAAAGTTGGCATAGACCTTCTGCACATCGTCGTGGTCTTCGATGGCTTCCATCAGCTTCAACATTTGGCGCGCGTCGTTACCGGCGAGCTGGACGTAAGTCTGTGGCACCATCGAAACTTCGGCTACCTGTGGTTCGATTCCGGCCGACTTGATCGCCTCCTGAACCTTGTCAAAGCTCTCCGGTGAGGTGATGATTTCAAAGTTATCTTCATCGTCGCGCAAATCGTCAGCTCCCGCTTCGATGGCGATATCGAATAACTCTTCTTCCGGCTTCGCGGCTTTTTCCACGACGATGTAGCCTTTCTTTTCAAACAACCATCCCACTGAACCCGCCTCGCCAAGGTTGCCGCCGTTCTTTGAAAACATATGGCGAATCTCTGCGACCGTGCGATTACGATTGTCGGTTACCGCTTCTATCAGCAGCGCCACGCCACCTGGACCATAGCCCTCGTAAGTAATCTCTTCATAATGGACGCCTTCTTCCGCGCCGGTGCCGCGACGGATAGCGCGATCGATCGTCTCGTTGGGCATGTTGCCGGCTTTGGCGTCGCTAATCGCTTTGCGCAGACGCGCATTGGCGTCGGGATCGCCACCGCCGGTGCGCGCGGCGACGGTGAGTTCCTTGATGAACTTGGTGAAAAGTTTGCCGCGCTTGGCATCGAGCGCGCCCTTCTTATGCTTAATCGAATGCCACTTCGAATGTCCGGACATTTGAGACTAACGATCCTTAAAGAGATTTCGCTTAATTGAGTTTGAGGCCAAAATATAACACATGTTTTGAAGGGCGGCGACTTGTCGCTGGCTCTCCTCTTCGGCTTACGCACGCAGGACACCTGCGCTCCTTCATTTCAGCTTGTCGTATTCCTGGTGCGCGGCGACGAGAATAGGGATCGAAGGATCAGCCTCCTTCCAGAGGGTGAAAAAATCCTGATATTCCTTGCGTGCTTTCGCGGTGTCGCCATTGAGCGTAGCCGCGCGAGCCAGCTGGACATGAGCCAAGGCATACAGCGGCGAGAGCGGATACCAGCCCCGATGATCGATTATGCTCTGGAATTCAACGGCTGCTTGCGCGCTGTTCCCTTGTTTCAAGAATGCTTGTCCGCGAATGAACTGCGGCCAGAACTCACCGGCCACGTCATATCGACGTGCGGGCTCGAGCAACTGCGCGGCCTGGGCGGCATTGCCGCGCCCTAATTCGATCTGCGCCCGCATTACCGGAATCGAGATTGTGTTGACCAGAGTGTCTTGAGGAAATCGTTTGGACAGCTCGTCAATAAAAGATTGAGCCGGTCCCGCCTGACCGCAAGTTGCCAGGGCATTCGCCGCAGCCACCAGCTTGGCTTGCTCCCGCGAGAACCCCAGGGCTTGTTGGGTAAGTCCGGCCACGGGTCCGCAGTTTCCAAACGTAGCGTCCCGGATTGCCTGTTGTAAGAACAGTTGGGCAACGGTTTCTTTGGAATCGTTTAGACGCGCCAACTCAATAGCGCGGTCATTGAACTGGTTGGCTTTGGTTAGCTGTCCAGAGAACTCAGCCGTTTGCGCCTGCCACATTTGCGATTCGTCGGCTTTGGCCGCGGCAGCCCAATCCAGTTCCTCTTTCATTCCGGCAGCGTTACCCTGAATGAAAGCTATTTGATAAAGCCGGCCATGCATGTTTGCGGATTCCAACTTCTGAGCCTGCGCTTGCTTGAGCACAACCTTCGCCTCGTCGAACCGATTGAGACCCATAAAGCCCACGGCCAGATTCACATAGGCCTGGGCCTTTTTCGGGTTGAGACGAACCGCCTCTGTGCCTTCCTGGACAGCTTTGTCGAATGGCCCGACCAACGTGTATCGATTAGCCAGCACATTGAACGGCTCCCAATCGCGAGGATAAGTTCGCTTCCAAATCTCCAGCGTCTCATCGGTCTTTTCCCAGTCTCCGCTCACTCCGCCGTAATAGCTCCACGACACAATTAACTTTTCGCGCTCGCTCGTCCGGTCCCGGTATTCGTAGGCTTTCTCAGAAGCTTCACGCGACAGTTCGTACTGCTTAAGGCTGTTATAGCAGGCGGCCAAACGAGCGTAGGCAATCGCGAATTTCTCATCCAGTTCGATTGCGTGTTTGTAAAAAGGAATGGCCTCGCGGTATTTGGTGTCGGAATGCTTCTCTCGTCCCAACGAATACTGCCTCAGCGCCTCGAGCGAAGAGGTAGTAACCTGCTCAATGGGCGCGTCGAATTTTTGAATCGAGCTAAGCGACTCACCCAGCTTTTCGCGCAATTTGGAAGCTGCCTGTCCCAGAGCTCTCAGAATTTGCTCTTTGCCGTCGGCCTCGACCTGCTCGCGGGCGATAATGTCACCGGCCTGCGCGTTTGACGCTTCGAGCGAGATCACGTAATGGCTGCCCATGCCGGAGATTGATCCCAGCAACATCGCTTTGATGCCCTGACGAACACAAATTTCGCGGGCCACATCGCGGGTAACTCGCTCGTCCGGCGGGCGTTCCATGAAGCGCAGTGCGTCGCGCACGCGGTCTTCCGAAAAGATATCCAGAAACGGCGATTGACCAAGATGCACGGCCAACGCCTGTTTGAGCGTGTCGTCAAAGACCGGATCGCCCGTCGTATTAACAAAGTCCGCCAGTAGAATCGTGTCTTTATCGGTTAGAGTCGAACGTTTCCCCCTGACTGAGAAGAAAACTATTGCGGCCGCGATCAGCACCACTGCCAGTCCGACTAACAAGGCGGTGGTCTTATGCCGCTTGATTTCACGGACGATGTATTCAGCGCTCGACGCCCGAGTCTGCGCTGCGCTGGGCAGAGATCCAGTCGGCTTTGCCGGCGGAACCGACGAGTGGGCGCTCAATTGCTGGGCGCCGGCCGGAGCTTCAGTATCGCCGAAAGTGCTTAGCGCTCCGGTAAATCGTTCGGAAGCCATCGAGCGCTCCAGTTCATTTTGAAACTCGATGCGCTGCTTCAGTTTCTTCAGATCTGATTCCAACTCTTTGACAGTCTGATAGCGCTCGTCCACATCCTTACGCAACGCCTTCATTACGATCCATTCGAATTCCGGCGGAACGTTCGGAGCAAAGCGAGCTAAGGGCATTGGCTCGATTTTGGCGATCGCCACAATCACGTCTGTTTTCGTTTCTCCGGTGAAGGGCGCGCGACCAGCGGCCATTTCGTAGAGAACAACGCCCAGGCTCCAGATGTCGGTGCGCGCATCGATGGGTTTACCGCGCGCCTGCTCAGGCGACATGTATTGCGACGTTCCCAAAACGACGCCGGCATCGGTCTGGACCATCGCCCGCGTGACCGCTTCTGTATCCGCCTCTTCGGCTGAAGACGGTCGTTCGGTTAATTTGGCCAGTCCAAAGTCCAGAACTTTCACGTGCCCGTTACGGCGAATCATGATGTTCTCGGGCTTGATGTCGCGATGCACGATGCCGGCGGCATGGGCTTCTTCCAACGCGCCCGTCACCTGGATCGCAATATCCAGGACTTCCGACATCTCTATCGGCGGGCCTGAAAGCCGCTTTCTCAAAGTCACGCCGTCGATGAATTCGGTGGCAATATAGTGACGCCCCGCCTCATCGCCCATTTCATAAATTGTCAGTATGTTGGGATGATTCAGGGCCGAAGCCGCGTAAGCTTCCTGATCAAAGCGACTGAGACGATCGCGATGCTGAGTGAGTTCCTCGGCCAGCAACTTGAGAGCAACCTTGCGGCCGAGCTTGGTGTCTTCGGCCAGATAGACTTCGCCCATGCCGCCCGCGCCGAGCTTTTCGAGGATGCGATAACGCGAAATGGATTTCAGCTCCACCTGGGTCTCGTCTATTTCGAAAGGATCAATTGTTCGAGCTTGGCAGCTTGCGCGCCGCGTATTCGTACTGTCTTGTTTTTTGAATTGGTTCCCGAGACGATCTCGACCGCATTCTGAGGCAACTCGAATGATTTTGCCAGAACTTTGATCAATTCCCTATTGGCCTCTCCTTCTACCGGCGCGGCCGTGACCCGCACCCGCAGCGCTCCGTCGTGCTCGCCGACAATTCCACTGGACGAGGCGCGAGGAACAACACGCACCGCGAAAGTGAGACCGCAGTCATGTTGCGAATATCGAATCACTTGGTTGAATAGTAAATCGTGATTGCTAAATCGTAAACGGTAAAACCGCAGATAGTTAAGCGCGAACAGCAACATTAGAGCTCGTTTTCAACCGGCTGGGAGATGTTTTTCGATCGAAGAGCTTACTGCTACACCCTACTACTTGTTAGACCTTGGCATTTACAACGTTCAAAAGAACCTTACCGGCCAGCCGGCCAGCAGGGTGGCGGCCACTGCCGCCTGACAGATCCATACGATCAAAAAGGCGACAATCGGCGAGATATCAAACATGCCAACCGGCGGAACGAATCGGCGCACAGCGCCCAGCAACGGTTCTGTCGCTCTGACCAAGAGACGCATCCACGGATTGGCATAGCTCATCGATAGCCACGAAAAAATTATGCGAATGAAAATTGCCAACGTGTAAAGCCCGAGAAAACCATGAATGACATAGCCGATAATGGCGACGGGTGTGCCGACCCGTCCGCTCGAAAGCGCAAAGATAATTCCCGCCACCGTGTTCAGCACGCCTCCGGCGACCTGGACTACCAGATAACCGGCGACGATGATCAAGATCACCGCGATGAAGGGTGCAGCTCTTGGATCGATTCGAAATGCTACCAGCACTCGGCGCACCGGCATGATCAACGGATCGGTGACCCGCCCCACGGTCCGAGGGGACCAACTAAACGGATTCACATCCATGTAGTTGAAAAGAGATCGCAGCACGATCAAGAGTATTGCCGCCACGATAACGGCCGTGACGCCCCATGTGATGAACAGATATAGTAATGTGATAACCGACATCGTCGTTTTGCGTCTGGGCGTGGCGCGCGTCCTGACTTCAGGGCCGGACGCGTTGTCATACTAAGTTACGTTCGCCAAAAATCGCCGTACCGATGCGCAGCAGGGTGGCGCCTTCTTCAATTGCTATTTCATAATCATGTGTCATGCCCATCGAAAGCTCGCCCGGCTGATCACCAAATACACCTTGCGTCCGAAGTTCGTCCCGCAGTTCGCGCAATTGGCGAAAGAACGGTCGGACTTGCTCGACATCATCAAAGAACGGCGGCAAAATCATCAGCCCAATTAGACGCAAAGCCGCCGACTGTCTTACTGCTTCAACTATTCCCGCCAATTGATCTTCAGTTGCGCCCGATTTGGTCGCTTCATGGGCCAGGTCGACCTGAATCAGCACCGGTAATTCGCTGCGGTCCAGTTCGAGGCAATAACGATTGAGCCTTTGTGCCAAGGCAGCCGAGTCGAGCGAATGAATGACGTCAAACAGTTCGACGGCGCGCCGCGCTTTGTTCGACTGCAAATGTCCGATCAGGTGCCAGCGCGCCTTATCACGACCCACCTGCGGGATCTTCTCTTCGGCTTCCTGCACGCGGTTCTCGCCAAACTCTGTCAGGCCTGCCAGCAGAGCTTCGCGAATTATTTCCGGCGGATGAGTCTTGCTTACGGCCACCAGGCTGACTTCTTCCGGCTGGCGATTAGCCCGAACGAGAGCAGCCGCAATGTTTTCGCGCACGCGCTGCAAACGACTTCTGAATTCCTCTTGACGCTGCGCAGTTGAATTCATTTCAGCAACGGAATTGAAGGCCAACTATAACAATCGCGCATGTCGGCAGCAAACGCGGTTCAGCCAGCGCATGCGATACAAGCACGGCCCGAAACGATATCGTACGTCGGACGTCGACAATCAGCCGAAAACCCTTTGTTCCCTGTTCAGACCGCCCGGCATGGATATTGTTATCTAACCGCGACGAACGGGATTACAGTTTGGGTTTGGGGAGGTGTTATGAGGTTGATGAAAGGCAATCGCAAGATAGTCCTGGTGTTGGTGAGTCTGTTTCTGCTGTCGGCGCTGCCAACCATTGCGTCCGCACAGGGTCGCGGACGTGGCCGGGGTCAGGATAAAAAAATTGATAAGTTTATTAACGGCCACGATGCGCGCGATGGTCGCTGGGACGGTCGCGGCCCCAGGGGCACCCGAGTGGGACACCGGAATCGGTGGGGCAACAGCATCTTTGTTCCGCGCCACCGGCGTTGGGAAGTCGATCGAAATAGAGACGAAGATCGAAATGACTTTCTTTTGGATCGGCGCCACAACAGAACGGACCGCTTTGAACGGCGCCAGATGCGCAGACATTGGAGACGCGAAGACTTTCGCCGTCGTTAAGTAACGCTGATCGCCTGCTTGACACTCTGCGCACCGCGTCCGTAAGATCACACGCACGCGGATGTGGCGGAACTGGCAGACGCGCAGGTCTCAGAAGCCTGTGATGGTGACATCGTGGAGGTTCAAGTCCTCTCATCCGCACCAATGTCTAGGGCGAGCTCGCAAGGCTCGCCCTTTTCATTTAGTGTGTCAGAAGCCCGACCGTAAGGGAGGGCTGGATCCGTCAGAATTGCCCTTGCTTACGCGCGGGCTTCTGACACGATCTGCATATCGAGGCGGCTTGCGCGCTCGGCCTCAAAGACTAATTGCTACGCTTCAATTTCCCGCCCATCGCAACACCAACAGCCGCGACAACCGGACCCAGGAACACGACCCAGGTTGGATGCCTGGCTTTGTTCATTGCCTCCATCTGGGAGACGTTTCCGGCGCGCACCTCATGAGTATCGGCAGGTCGCAACGCTGTGCCCAAAACCGCCAGCAGGAAGCCGAGCACCAATACCACGGCGGCCAGCGCCAACGGAGCTTTACCTCCTTTGGCGATGGCCGCGCAAATCAGACCGGCGATCAGAGCCGTGACGAAGAGCACTGCAAACTGCATCACAGTCCACCGGGTGGATGCCTGAAATGATCCCGGCTTGAATGACCAGTCTGCACCCATCAATGTGTAGATGGTCATGAATGCAGCCACTTGCAGGATGACCATCACGATGTAGCCGACGATTACCGCGAGCACACTTTTAAGCATGTTTGACTCCTCGTACGCCTAAGCTGTTACCGCTTTTGAGATGGTCGTTTATCACGAGGCGGCACACTCGCGCAAGCTATTGCTTGGCAATCGCACTACGTCCGCCGCGCAGAACATATTTTTGAATCTTGCCGGTAGCTGTTTTCGGCAGCTCCTCGACAAACGTCACGGTATGTGGCGCCTTGAAGTGCGCCAGTTGCGAGCGCGCAAATTCACGGAGTTCATCTTCAGTCGTGTTCGCATCGCTCCTAAGCACGACGAACGCATGCGGCGCCTCCCCAGCGCTCGTGAGGGAATCCGACGGTCAGTTTTGCGAGTCCTTCATGATGATTTGGGCCGCATCCGCAGCGATCTTCCAGGGCTTGCCCCACTCTGCGTTGCAGATCACCGTCACCGACAGTTGCCAATCGAGATACAGGCTAAACTGGGTGGTAAATCCGTGGTCGGTGCCAGTGAGGTAAACCTCTGTTCCCGCGTCGGAATTTCTTATGAACCAACCCAATCCCATCGAAACCTTTGGGCTCACCGTAACAACCGGCGCCCACATCACTTCGTAGCTGCTTTGTGAGAGGATTCGATGTCCGTCGAGTTCGCCTCGTCTTAAGTGAACCATGGCCCACGTGTTCATTTCAATAATGTTGGAGCAAAAAGTCGAACTAGGCGCGTGTACTCTGTTATATGGGTATACGGAACTTACGATCGATTCTCCATCAGCATTCAAGACATGCGGCTTTGCAACGAGCGTGGGGTTAGCTTCTCGTGGCGCGCAAAGGTTGCTGGCTTTCATCCCAAGCGGCGATAGCAGGTGTTCTCGAACATAGCCCTCAAAAGGAATGCCTGAAACCTTGGCAATGAGGTCGCCCAAAATGTCATAGCCGATGTCACTGTAGGAGAATTTCTCTGAAGGCGAGCACGCCAATTGGGTCGTCTTTAATCCACGAACATATCTTTCCAATGCTCCGTCATCGTACTCGGGTTTGTGCCAATTGTAACTTTGAGTGTCGCGCACATGAGGTATTCCGCTGACATGGCTTAATACCTGTCGGATCGTAATATCATCTGAGCGCTCGTCCTGGAAGCGAAAATATCTGAGATATTTCACGATGAGATCGTCAAGACGAATCCGTCCGCGCTCCGCGAGTTGCATCACAGCGGTACTAACGAGGGACTTACTAACCGAAGCCATATGGAACAGAGTGTCTTGCGTAACCGGACCGCGGGTTGATTGATCTAATACGCCGAAAACGCCAACGTAGACTGGTTCGAAATCGCGTGTGATGCCAACAGCAAGCCCTGGCAGACCATGCTTTCGAATGGCCTCCAGAAACATGGACTCGAGCTCAATTTCCAGTTGCGGTGACAATGCGCTATCCGGCACGAGGCGACAGGCTCGCTACTCAAAGTGTTTTATTTGTGCGACCTCAACGACTGGTTCGAATCCTGCCCGCCTGCGTCGACGACCTTGCCCTCCGTACGATGGTCAGCCGGCAGGGGCCTTTGGTCCGTACTGCTCAACCTTCTTCCGCAAGTATTGCCAATAAGAATCCGAGAAAGAGTCTCGAATCTTGAAATTCTCTTTTCCTCTTATCAGGAAGTCGCTCAGAGCGTTTGGCTCGCTGATCACCTGGTTTAGCCATTCGTCGTAACTCTTAAAGTATTCCTTCTTGAGTATGCCCAACTTGTTATCCAGGAAGGTCCCTTCGAGTTGATTGAAGAGGTACCAAATGAATACTTTGGATTCCATGTCAGTCTTTAGACTCACATACCTCTCCTTGAACACTTTGTTGAGCCCCGGCTTCTCAAGCAGTAACTCGTTGACTCGATTGAATCGCTGCAGAGCCCTATCGGCTGCCGTCGACTGCAAGGTTTTCTGTCCGCGCGTGAACGCAATGTAGACGGCGAAACCTGAGAGTAGTAGTGATAGGATCGAGAGAGCATGAGGATTTATATTCATCGCCTAATTCTCCATTCCTCTCCTTATGGGAAGAGATTACTTTGTTGCTCCTGAATCATATCGTTTTCGCTGTTAGGTCGCTAACTCTTTTGCGGTTTTCCACTGCGAGGTCTCGCGGAACGACGCCACCACGGCTTCGCGATCGCCATAGAGCTTCCGCGCGCGCCGCGCAAAGTCCATCGGGGTCAGCGCTGTTTCCATATCGGTACCTCGGAACGATCTTTCGTGACCGCGTCCAAAAACCTTGCTTTCCGGTCTACGGCTTACTTGGCTTGGGCTTGGTCTTCTCTAAAAGTTTCTCGGACTTTGATTTTTGTTGGAGACAAACATCCACCAGCGCCAGCGTGGTGATGGCTCGCAGGAACTTATCGGAAAAGGTGCTGGCCAGATTTAGCAGATTATCGAAATCAATTTTCCCAATTTCGCGAAACGCGGCCTCCGGACCGAAGCCGGGCGTGTAAATCCCAGCGTAAGTAGCGAACGTCTTGCCTTCAATCTTTCTCAGGACGAATTGCTGGCTGAAGTCCGGTTGTTCGATTCGGTTGATGCATTTCACCGCCTCGCCCATCACCGCTACCGCGCGATTCATATCAAACTTCGTGTAAAGATACGCCACGCCCATAAATGCACGGGCGGTGACCGGAGTATTCGGAGCCTTAGCCGCGGCGACGACGACTTCGTCGAGCACGTCGCGCGCCTCTGTCTGATCCGCGTTGTGCTTGAGCGATTCTTCGGCAATGCTTAAGTAGAGCCACGCGCGTTGGTCCAACTCTTCGACCATGACGGCAAATTTTCTGGCCCGGTCAAGTTTCTGGTCCTTGATGGCGCGTTCCGTGCGCTCAAAGTAAAGCCAACTCAGCAAGGGTTGGCGCAGAGTTGAATCGGCGATCTCGTCCAGGGAGTTGAGCACGTGATCCAGGGTTTCGTCCTTCGAAGCACCAATGATCGCTACAGCCAGTTGGTGATCGCGCTCGTCGACATTCGGGTTCTTCCGCGCCGCTTCAATCTGCTCGTCAAATGTCCTCAGCGGCTCCTTTTCCGGATTGGCCATCCCACCAACCTGCCGCTGAGAGTTCGGTGATAGTTGCGTATAGAGATTCCCTTTGGCCGCCTCAACCTCAGCCGCAAGGTCCGGCAAGTTTTGCTGAATCTGTGTTTCCAAACGCGTTAGAGCCAGCCACATTTGCTCAGGCTCCGATAGCTGATCCTCTGACGCGGGATCCGTCTGATGATCGGCGGACTCTCGCACACGTTGCAGA
>Ga0207684_10006915_pt1 | contig 10264 bp, 15 predicted proteins | sample KBSK5501metaG_FD_184342 | JGI IMG/M metagenome (GOLD analysis project Ga0207684, IMG submission 184342) | Corn, switchgrass and miscanthus rhizosphere microbial communities from Kellogg Biological Station, Michigan, USA - KBS K5-50-1 metaG... | ecosystem: Host-associated > Plants > Roots >... | reverse complement strand
GTTCCTTTCCTTGATGAAAGAAGAGAGCCAGGATGCGTTCGAATGCCTTAGGCATAGGCACCTTTTCGGCATTTTCGTAAAACAGCTTGGTGCCACGCCGGAAATACTCCTTGATCGTATCATCGATGTTCATACTAGTAGAACCTCCTGTATTTTTTGTAATGCTGCTAGGTCTGCTCCTCCAGTTCAGGCCACTAGTGACTGTAGCATACGAAAAAGGGTTCCACAACGACAGTTGTTAATGGCTAATTAACATTTGTGTATGACAATCTGTCCGCGTGACGGTATTAGGGCTTTGGCGGTCGATGCGCCTACGCTCCTTACCTTGTGTGCTATAGCGATCAAATTCGGAAAGAAGTGCGTTTTTCAAACATACAAAAAGCAAGATTCAATACGTGACCCCTATTTAATCTGATCCCCGAAACAATGTGACAGCACGCAGGAGTAACTTCTAATGACAAAGCTTGAGACAATGGGTGCTTCGTGTCGGACTTGACTTTGCAAACTATAATGAGGTGAATGTGAGATCAGATAAGCTGCACGCAGTGTGGCAGTTGCGTTGACAGCACGTCCTTTTATAGATACTCAAGGTAATGCAGGACGAAAGAGTAGCAAGGTGATGGAACGTCTCAAGTATTTTCACACGGATATACGCTATTTAAAGGTGTGAACCGCACTTCTTACCATCCTGGTCGCTCCCGGCCACCGTCCATGACGCTCAGGCTTTACTTTCCATCTTTACAGACGCCAATCGCAGCGCTTATCCTACAAGCTCCCGTTCCAGACCGAGAAACGCGGCAAGCGCCTGGTATGGTGCCTGCTGATCGCACAAGTGCCGTTTCTCTATAGCCTCTTCGACTGGAATCTGGTTGCTCCCGAACGGCGGCTCCAACTGTACCAGGCTACCGAAGCACAGGTCAGGCTGGCCAACCAGGCCTATCAGCAGATGCAGCGTGAGTACAAAGCGATGCGCCAGGAGCCCTACACAAGCTGCATTGCCCACTGGAAGATGTTCAGTCCACTCTTTGGGCTTGATTGGCTTCCTGGATACGTATCAATGCTATACCCACGTCTCCTCACAAGGGAAAATGATGCAGTGAAGAAAGAACTACTCTTACTGCACGTCACTACCCACCAGCAAAAACTGTGTACCATCGGGCTTTTGCAGCGCCTCAATATGGATGTGCTTGCTGGGTACTCTGCCTCTCGTCACAGCTTTTTTGTGAGATCGTAGAGCGTGCTGCTGGCGATGTTCGTCACCAGAGCAAGCAGGATGTCGGCAAGCAGATTGAAGTCGTACTGCTGGCTGACCGGTGGCACGAGGCGTGCTATGGCCACAGTCCGACACTCCTCCTCTTCGTTCCAAGCTGAAACAAACTCTGCCGGGATCAGTTCGGTGTCGAGCACGCGCGATATAATAGTTTTCCATGATACCCCCTTAGCTACAATACAATGATTCTACTAGCAAGTTTTAATAAATAGGGCCGTGGGCAAAATCTGCGATAGTTGTGTTTAGATAGAACAGGTTATAGCATAACGCAGAAAAGGTAAAGCAGTGTTTTGAGGGAGGCGATATCCCCTGCGAATGGGGAAGTGATCCAGCAATACATACCTAAAGCTTGGCAATCCGCCTTGTGCTTACTCTTGCTTAAAGGATGCTGACATCGATAAGCCATCATTTGATAGAAGATAGGGTAACCATTGCCTCATCAAAAGCTATCTGCACACGTTGATCATGAAGAACATGATCGAGGTATAGATTTCGAAGAAACTTCCTTCGCGTCGGGCAGACCTGCTCCTCCAGGCATTTACGCACAAACCAGCGAATACGCCGTACTGCAAATGTTTCAACCGTCTCTACCACCTCTTGCAGCGCCTGCGTTGTCAATACAGCCCCGTGCCGTTTAAAGTACAGTAGCTCAGGTATAGCAATGCTTAATCTCCTCATTGTCACCCTGGTGGGTCTCCCTGGATCATTCATGATCTTTTGAGCACAAGCTTTTACGGCGATAGCCGTACTCGCATCTCCTATCGCTGCGTTCTCACCGAGGGGTTGATTCTGTGGCGATTGGAATGGAAGAGGTATTTGATTTTTCGACTTTTGGTTTTTCCTAAGGGGTGGACGATGTGCCATAAACCACTCGATATCATGGGTCCTGAGCCACCAGGAGACTCCCGGTAACTTCCTGCACAACGCCTTGTTACTCTCGTCAGGAGCCGCACTGACCAATGCCGACCACTGTGTCCGGTACCACGACAAATCCTTTGTGTGCTTTTTTATAGACGTTATCCCCGGTCTATGGGCCCATCGCGATGGTCGAGGAATGGGTAGGTGTAATCGATCGGCTGATCGGCTAGCAGTGCTAGTGGATACACCGAGTTGCCTTGCGATATCTTGAAGTTTAAGCGTGGTATCGAACCAAAGCTCACGCAGCTTTGCCTCCCAAACTGAACCAAAATCAAGTATGGCGTCCCTCCGATATTGATCTTCTGTCGAATGGTCAGGTCCCGAGCGACTGTATACGAAGCCGCAACTGCAAGAGAATCTCCCGACAAGACCATTTTGGCCGTTCGTCCCCCTCACTTGACAAATAGGGATACACTTTTCGCGGTAGTGTTCGCAAACGGGATTGAGACACGGCCAAGGACCTTTGCCGAATGGTTGGGGATAAGGAATTTTCTTGACGAAGATTGCTTCCACTGTGGAGCCCAGAAAGTGAATGAAGAGAATATGGTGAAGTGGATGTCGGGCAACATCATTGAGTTGCATCAAAGTGTATATCCATGTCTTTTTTGACGCGTATGTCTGATGGATTTCACAGCCCAATAGGGAGAGTAATTCTAGTGGATAATACTCCGCAAAAGCTCTGAGGACTTCTCCAGCGCGAACCAGACCTTGTGCCGTCATGAGACCTCGCTGAGCTAAAAGCGCGTGATACTGTCCGCGAAGGAATTGATCATCCAGGGGAAGAAAAGAATGGTGCAACAGGGTAGAAACAGCCCTGGCTATATCCAGTAGATGATCGTTGAGGGAAGAACGCGTCGCCTCGCGAGGCCTCACGGAGCGAATCACTTGCTCTGCTGAAACGAACTGCATACGTTCGATCCTTGAGTCGTTCTTTAATGGAACCTCGCTGTTTTCAAGGAAGACCTCGTGCAGAGGACAGATTTCTACCCCTCGTACTTGATGCAAGCGATGCCAGTAACATTCTCCAAAGCTTGCTCTATCTGCTTCCACACATACAGGACAATAACGAAACCAGGGTGGTGTAGTCGTGGTGGTCGTGGCATTTCCGAGATTTCCTACGAGTTTGGTGACCGAAACGGCGTTGTCCGAAATCATTTGATCTTTGAGACGACGAAGACGATCTTGGGATAAAAAAGGCGCGTAGAAAGGAAATAACGTGTGCTTGCTAATCAGAGAATCAACAGTATAGGAGTGCCCGAAAGGGAGGTGGGTAACGAAATAGCCGAGATGACAAGGCAAATCAACGACCGGGCTGACATGTATAGAACCAAAGAGTTCGAGCAAAACGCTATCTCTGCTAGAATACCGGACAGAATCACTAAATCGTGCCCATACACTGAAAAGCACCTCATCTGGATAGGGGTCCGGAAAGTATTCAATCATGTTCTACAAGTATCCTCGACTTTGCTTTAGTGTCCCTTTTCTTGGATAGACGCTGCGGCTTCCAGCTATCATTATTACCTTCTGTAACGATTTACCCGCTTGTAAGTAGCGGTTAAATATTGAAAAGGTCTAATTAAGGTAGAGAGCAAGTTGTTCTGGAGATGGCCCCCGACATAGCAACCATAGCGCAGGCGTTGCTCGAACTTGATGGAAGGATAAAAGTGTTATTAGGTCCCACATTTCTCACATATCATCTGGTGCCCTTACCGTGAGGGTAGCGAGCATTATTTATAGTAGCATACATTATTCGTAGTAGCGGACATTATTGTACGTGTACACTTGCATTCATACCTATTCTCCTTCACTGAGTACAGGACATTATTGTTTCCGAACATCGGTCATTCTTACTTGTTCTTCATGAAGTACAGGACATTATTGTGCGGTTCAGTACTTTATTGTGTGGTTCATAACATTATTGTCCCTGCACAGTGCCTCAGCACGGTATTCCAGAAACTGTAAGTCAAATGAAAATAGGTTATGATTCTCTACTATGTCTGGGTCGCGGTCACGAACGATCTGGCAAAGCTTTGTGATCATTTCCGCTTCATCATCAGGATTGGGAGCCTCGAGTGTCGTAGCGAACCCGCGGCTATCGCGAACAGCAATGAGGAAGATACGTCCACGGTGGGGATCAAGCGAGGTTGTTTCTAAGTCGAACTGAAGGCGGTGCAGATCCTCAAATTTGAGTCCTAGAAAATAGACTCGGCCTGTCTGCATGAGGTACTGTTCGACGGGACCAACCTGATAATAGGTAGTGGCAAGTTCACCCAGATTCTTGATCTGGCGACCAAGTCGTTGGGATGCTCCTTTCAGCAGTGCCCGTTCAAGGAAGCGCCCATCCCGCGCGCTGAGGAGATAACGATAGGCACCATCTGGTCCATCAAGAAGGCGATAGCTGATCAGTGAGGTATCTCTATTCAGTTCTGTGGAAGAGGCAATACATGCGGGTCCAAGGTGAGCGAGATCCGCGGAGGTCGTAGCGAAAAGCCAGGGGCGAAATAGCTCCTTGACACACAAAATTCGTTCACCTTCACGTCTCCAAACCACAGCACGCCCATCACGACTCGCCCAAACAGAGACAATACCAGGCAAAGGATTCCATCCGAAAACCCATTCATCCTTAGAATGAGAAAGTTGCATATCAGACATTGAAGAACCAGGCAGTTGCATTTTACTCCAAGCACAGAATAGCTAACTCAAACATATATTCTAAGAATACCATGTAGACTGCTTCCTGCCAAGGACGCTCTAGCTGCTCCTTGCGCCAGAAAGCACATAGACTCAGATGCCACTGAGAGTATATACCCTCATCAGGACAATATACGACCTCATACTCAAACAAATCAGGCGAAGATATACTGAAAGGAAGGAACTTTTCTGCAAGCGCCCTGTCATCTTCCATTCTTCGCAAGCTTTGTAAGAGCCTCCTCAATAGCCACCTGCACAGACGGAATGTCTAGCACCCTTCGCACTTTTGCGCTTAAGATCAATTCTCTCCTTGTGGGTTGGAGAGACTCCTCCTGGCATTTCTCCAATGCCCACTGAATGCGGCGGAGAGCGAAAGCTTCTCGAGTCTCTTGCACTTCTTGGAAGGCCTGCACTGTAAGGGGAAAATCGTTCGGTCTGCGTCGTAACCAAGCAGAGGGTACGGCCTTCTCCAATTGAGCTGGCGTCACTCTTCTTGGCTCCCCAGGAGCATTCACAATCTGCTGCGCTGTTAATCTTATGGCTCTAGAAACGATGACATCGCGATCTTCTCCTTGACTTTTGTCGGCGTTCTCATCCACTGAATGAAATGCTGTACGAATATGCGCTTTCGTTCTTTGTGGCATTTTTTTCGGGGGTAGATGAGCAAACAACCATTCCCGGTCATGGTTTTTGAGCCAGCTAGGTGGCATGCGCGCTTTTTATTCGACGTGTCAAGTCCTTGATGCCGTCCCCTTCGTGTTCCTCTACAAACTTTAACCACTCTTTTCGGCGTTGTTCCAGGTCCCTGCGCTTATCTTGGCTCTTCACAGCCCCTTTTCGTAAAGTACAACGCGGCGGTAACCCTAATCTCTTTGCCTGTCGCTTCACGGTGATGGGATCCACCCCTAAACGGCGAGCCATACATTCTATACTTGTTTCCGGATCGAGCCACAACTCACGCAGTTTTATCTCCCACAAATGTCCATAGAAAGGAATCCCATTTCTCCTGAAGGCATCTTCAGGGAATCGATCGGGTCCTGTGCGACTGTACGTAAAACCACAAGAGGGGCAGACGAATTGTTAATGGTCGTTTATTCTTGCCTTCTCCGGTGCACTATTGACTCACGAATACGAGACCTCTCTATGGCGGTGTGGAGTGTACCATGCAAGTACTCTGGTATCAAGGTCGCTCCGCTTCTGCCTTGACACCAGAGTACTTGCATGGTCTGAAAAAATTGCGCCATTGAGAAGGCAAAAAAACAGCCCTTTTTTGCTGCTGGATCATTGAATGCACCAGCAAAAATGCTCATCCGTAAACACACCATTGAAGACTTTAACTACAGTGTTGAACATACCTTTGTTTACGAGTCAATAAAGCGCATAATCACTCACAATATGTTCATAAAGGACGTTGAGGACGCACTCCAAATCACCTTTAGATAACGGACGGTTTATCGGACACGCAAAAAATGGGATTTTTGGATTTCCGGTTCCTATAACCATGAAGAACCAGGTTCTACTGCATCAATTACCACTGGTATAGAGGGGGGCTATCAAAGAAGCGGTGTAGATCATTCTTCATTCTACGAAGCAGAGGGAAGATGAGGTTACCTACATGTAACTCGGATGAGTTATGGGTAAGGAATAATTGGAACGTTCAAGTCCAAGTCTGCCAGCACATTATTTTAGCCTCACATGCCATCCAGATATTGATAAGCTCGTTGTTTGTCCAAGCACTCATTGATGTGTCTTTTTCGTCATGTGTGGTAGTGTTTGTCATGATTTTCTCCTTATGAACAATCAGATCGCTCCGACCTGCACAAGCGACTTAATAGCTCGGCGTTCGTCCATGACGACGTATGCCTCCGTGATGCCATTCAGATCAGTCGTGAAGTCGAAGACGAGTCCAGGATGAATGTTGCCTTCCAAAACATCCTCAAGCAGCTCAGGAATATACCTGCGTACTGGTGATACTCCGCCGCGCAACCCGATGTTGCGAAAGATAACGGTTTCGATCGGTACAACGACATCATGCGGGGCGCCAATTGCACCTACAATCGAGCCGACACGTGCAATGCGAAACGCTGTTGCCATAGATTGACCTGTACCCACACATTCGAGGGCGGCATCAACCCCAATCCCATCGGTCATGTGCAAAACTTTCTCGGTTGCCTCATCACCACGTTCTGTGAGGATGTCCGTAGCACCGAATTCCCGTGCAAGCTTTTGTCGCGCTGGATTACGGCTCAAAGCAAGAATGCGCTCTGCACCTAACCGTTTAGCCCCGATAATCGCGCATAAACCCACAGCACCGTCACCTACGACAGCAACGACGTCGCCTTTCTTCACGCCTGCACTCACAGCCGCATGATACCCCGTACACATAACATCTGAGAGCGTGAGCAGTGAGCGCATTGTTTCTTCGGAATGACCAGAGCCAGGAACTTTGACGAGCGTTGCATCAGCGAAGGGTGCACGCACAGCCTCCCCCTGACCTCCGTCAATTCCATGGTTTCCAAACGAGCCTCCGTGCATACAATTTGATGGCCATCCTGCACGGCAATGTGCGCACGTGCCGTCGCAGAATGTGAAGGGAGCTATGACGAAGTCATTCTTTTGAATAGTATGTACTTCTGCTCCAACTTCCTCAACGATACCAATGAATTCATGACCAATTGGACACGCGCGCATGAGGAGACAGGCCACGATAGTACCAAAGATCGGAGCCACAAACACACCCAGTACAACGCGGACTAGAGCGTCGGTCGGCTCCTGAATTTTAGGGTCTGGCCGCTCACCAAGTTCAATCTTACCTTTTCCATTAAAAATTGCAGCTTTCATACGTGTTTCATCTCCGCTTCATCTGTTATCGTGCTTTCTTTGGGTCACTGTTTCGGTAGTTGCAACTCTTGAGCGATTGCGTTAGTGCGCTCTCTCGTTCCTTCTATCTGTTCTGTATCGCCTGACTTGACAGCTTTCCAATACGCAATTTTGATGTCGACATAGCGTCGACGCAGCTCAAGATACTGCGCTTCTTCAGTCAGACGTTGTTTTTGCGCTTCAAGTAATTCCACTTGTTCGTTTGCCGCTTGTGCACCCTGGCTTCGGTTCTTGAGGTATGTTCGCATATCTTCAAGAGACATACCTGTTGCGTTGAGACAAGCAATGGCAAGAGCAAAGTGAACGTCATCCTCGCTATATGCTCGATGCTTACTACTCGAATCTCGACGAATTGGATGTATGATGCCTAGTGTTTCGTAGTAGCGCAGCGTGCTTTCGGGAAGCCCACTTACCTTGGCAACTTCTCTAATCGGCCCTTATGCTAGTTTGGGAAAGCCAGTGCTTTGATCTGAAGGAAATCTGGCTTGCCTAACAAGCGATTGATAGACATGCACAAGGTATGTGCAGTCAACTTGCTGATCAAACGAGTACACAAACCCCAGAAGGTATGGGCATAGTTCTTTTCAATCGCGAACTGGTCCGATCATTGGCCATTGACTGTTTCAATGAGCTGGCGAATGGTATGGTGGATGTGCTGGTAAACGGGTGAAGGCTGGGTCTTTTGATTGCTGCGAGACAGAGTCCGCAGACAGATCCGGTTCTGCTCCCACAGTTCTGCCGCTTTGGCAGCGCTGATAGAGGCTTTGTCACCGATCACTTCCCGCGTCAGTCTGTTCGCTGAGCATTTCAAAACCAGCTTCCACATCAGTGGCATTGGCAGGCGTCATTTCAAAGTCAAGGATCAGACCACCCAGAGTGATCAGAAGATGCAAGCGATAGCCAAAAATAGTCTGCTTTTTCGTCACGACCTTGCCAAATGTGGCTCCAAAAGTTCGCCAATCTCCCGTCGAACCAGGGACAAGGTGAAATTGAACTACTGGGGTTGGCAGACTATCGATACTACACTGCCGATCCATACTCAAGTCCAGGCTGCGTAGAATACCCTGCCGGATCAAGTTGAAAGCTTGCATCAAGTTCCGCCGGCGCCGGTTGAAGCGGCTTTGCGAAGGAATGTGGTGAAACATTGCACGATATTCTTTCCAACAACTGAGCAGTTCAGTCTCCATATGCCACCACGACACTCACCGATCAACGCCATGGCGATCAGTTCGCTATCAGAACAGACAGGCGCAGGTCCTGGTCGTTTGAAGAAAGGCGCAATCTGTTCCCATATTGGTAAATTGGGTGAAACCTCGACCGATTTTGAGGTACTATGTAGGAAATCGGCGCGAAACAGAGGAATCGACCGTTCAGAGCCTGTAGAAACCGCATCTGAAACGGTTCACGGTATTCAACATATGTAAATTCACGGCAAACGGTTCGTCTCATGTTCGCTTCGCGGTTTATCAGGTAGGCAATGGTTGTGCTGCTCAATATTTACACCGAAAAGGAGCCAGACGGGAATGAAGCATCCCTTCTTACATGGCGCGCATAACGTCGGGCGCTTTCAGGATCAGAGCGTGGTGGATCGCTATCACCTGCGTCCCGCCTATCCGCCAGAAACCTTCACCATCCTCAACGAATTGATCGTAGACGAGCCGCGCGCCGTCCTCGACGTGGGCTGCGGGACGGGCAATGTCGCTCGTCCCCTGACCGAGTATGTTGAACACATTGATGCCGTCGATCTTTCGCTTCCGATGCTTGAGCGTGCCAGGACTCTGCCTGGAGGCTATTCACCGAAGGTCCGCTGGTTGCATGGACGGGCTGAGGACGTGGAGCTTGAGCCGCCCTATGCCCTAGTGACAGCGGGCGAAAGCCTACATTGGATGGAATGGGATGTGGTCCTGCCTCGTTTCGCACAACTATTGATGCCGCACGGCGTGCTGGCAATTGTGCATATTGTAGATCAGCCAGTTCCCTGGCGCGAAGGCTATTGCCAGATCGAGCAGCGTTTCACCAACAATCCCAGCTATGTGCCCTTCGATTGGATCGTCGAGTTGGAGAAGTATGTGTTGTTCCAGAAATTGGGCGAACGCGAGACCGCTTCAGTGGAGGTCTCGCAAACAGTCGAAGACTACATTGCGGCCAAGCACGCAGCATTCTTTCTCTCGACACGATGACTACCGAGCAAGCAACACAGTTCGATACGGAAATGCAGGCGCTTCTTTTGCCATGTGCTTTGGATGGTCTGCTCACCTTCAGTGTGGTCGGCGGGATCACCTGGGGCAAACCCAAAGCGGTGCGAGGTGAGGCCGCCTTTGGAGCAGGCAGGAAGACCTCTCCAGCGTTGGAAAGCGACCTTCCTCGCCTCGTCGAACTCTCGCAATCCGCTCTCCCATTTTGTGGTCGTTGAATTTACAACTATTGGGCATGAGAGGCCGCTTCTAGAGGCAAACTCCTGCTGGTCCATCAGCCCAAGGTTCGTCCATATTTTGGCCCAAGGGT
>Ga0207684_10006914_pt1 | contig 10265 bp, 10 predicted proteins | sample KBSK5501metaG_FD_184342 | JGI IMG/M metagenome (GOLD analysis project Ga0207684, IMG submission 184342) | Corn, switchgrass and miscanthus rhizosphere microbial communities from Kellogg Biological Station, Michigan, USA - KBS K5-50-1 metaG... | ecosystem: Host-associated > Plants > Roots >... | reverse complement strand
GGGGGCTATGGCGGTTGGGGGAGTGATCTGGGGTTCGGCCACCTCAATAGCCGGAGCTAGCTACACCTTGCTTGGAGCGGCGGTTCTGTTCCTCACGAGCCTGCTTTTGGCCCGTCGGCTTTCGATCAACTTTGCAGGAAACCTCGAAGAGAGGGTCTCGGGCGTTTTATCAATTCATGTCGAATCACAAAAGGTGACGCCGATAGCACTCACAAGAGAATTGCTCGCGGCCTGAATGATTCGGAGAAAAATTATGGTGTTAGCCCAACAAAGGTACGCAAAGTCCCACAGAAATCTTCCTTAGATGCTCAACCCCAGAACCCTGCAAATTCGTCCTCTTTCCGGCAATCGCAGTTCCGTTGGAAAACGGATCCGACATTTTATCCGACCGCCCGACTCGCGATGGAGTCGCCGGCCGAGCGTTACGCTTCAAATGAACGCCCAGAAGCGATAACCCCGATTTGGCATGATATCCAAAAATGACAGAATCACTTTTAGGCGAACAATTTGCAAAACCAAAAATCAACCAACAATCTCAACATGAATGCTCCCATGAATCCAAACAAAGCACTTTGGGAAAAAGGTGATTTTACGCGCATTGCCGAGAGTATGCGAGAAAGCGGAGAGGCGCTCGTCCAGCGCCTTGGCATACCAAACGGCCTCAAGGTTCTGGACCTTGGCTGTGGCGATGGTACGACCGCAATACCCGCGGCAAAACTCGGAGCGGAGGTGCTTGGCGTTGATATCGCAAGCAACCTGGTTGCGGCTGGGAACAAGCGGGCCAAGGAGCTTGGCCTGGCCAACTGCCGGTTCCAGGAAGGCGATGCGGCGAATCTGCATCAAGTGCCGGACGCAGCGTTTGATCTCGTCGTGAGCATCTTTGGCGCGATGTTTGCGCCCAAGCCATTTGAGGTGGCCAAAGAGACGGTGCGGGTGACCCGGCCCGGATGTCGGATCATTATGGGCAACTGGATTCCAAACGATCCGACGTTGGTGGCGCAAATTTTGAAGATCAGTTCCGCCTACACGCCGCCACCGCCGGAAGGCTTCGTCAGCCCGATGACGTGGGGGATCGAGAGCAACGTGATCGAACGATTTGCCGGCGCGGGAGTTCCCGCCGAGAAGATCTCCTTCGCCCGGGACACGTTTACGTTCAACTATCCCAGCCCCCCCGCGGCGCTCCTGGATGAATTCCGAAAATATTACGGGCCGACCATGAATGCCTTCGAAGCGGCGGAAAAGAACGGTCGAGCCGCTGATTTGCAGAAAGAGCTGGAAGAACTGTTCAACCGCCAAAACCAAAGCCCGCGCAAGGATGCCACGTCCATCCCTGCGACCTTCTTGCGCGTCACTGTTGCGCTTTGAAAGGGTTCAAGTGGCAAGAGAAAGTGATGCCTCAACCGCCTAACCATGCGCTGCAGCGAACCCGGCCATCGCGCTACGGTTACCATCCACACGTCCCGCGGACCGGGTCGCTGAGCTTGGGTCGTTAGGCCGCTTGGCGCCGGGAGTGCCGCCGGCGCATGTGATAGGGCAAGAAGCGCTCTAGCATCGTCTCGTTGAGATCGATCACACGATGGCCCTTTCGCACGAGCCAATCGTCGAGATCGGTGAGCAAAAACGAATCGGGCCTTATGGTGTGCTGTTTATAGCCACGCTCTTCGAGAAGCTTAAGGTAGGCGTTGATATGCGCATGCAGCGGCCCGCAAAGCGGGCTTCGGTCGTTGGTTAATGACGGGCTCATGAACCGAGCCTCGCTTTGTTTCAGAATGACCGCGACGAATCACGACCTGCCCAACCCAGACTGCGCCGGGCACAACAGAGCCAACTCAGAGGAGCAGCCTCGTTTGAGCCGGCATAGTCTGCGACCCGGCATAGACCTCTCATAGGCAAAGTGCGATTTTGGAGAGGGAGACTGGCATTGAGCTCTCCCGGGCGACTTTGGATGGTTGGGTGATGCGGGTGGGCGAGTTGCTGCGGCCCATCAGCGCAGCGATGGGACAGCGGGGACATCATCGCAACCATCATGACCGCCCACATTAGAAACACGAGGACAAGATTCCAAGTGATCCAATGCAGCATGACGGGCATCATCTATCGCCAGATTAAACGCGACGATCGCGCGGTCGCGCTCGAGCACTGGTACCAGGATCGGGCACCCGAAACACGCCGGTTCACGCAGACTGGTAAGCGAACGACGAAAAGAATCCGGTCTTGTTCGACACCTCCCACTTCGTTCTGCGCAACTCGTTTTTGGCAGGTCCTTCTATAGACAGGGCAGCAGTGGGCAGACTTCGTCCGCAGATGAATTTCTTGATGCGGCTCTCACTTGGTTTGGAGATCCAGTCCACGCCTCGGAACGGCATGGGAGAAGGCGAAAGATTGGCGAAGCTCGTCGCACATCGCCGAACCTTATTGGTTCTGGATGGCCTGGAGCCGCTCCAAAATCCGCCTGGTCCGCAAGAAGGACGGCTACGTGAACCTTCCCTCCAGGCCTTTCTGCGCGAGCTTGCGGCTTTCAATACGGGGCTTTGCCTGATTACCACACGGATACCGGTCGCTGATATTGCAGATCACGAGCGCAAGCGATGCCGGAGCGAAGCTCCTCCGAGCGGTCGGCGTCAAAGGGCCGGAAGTCGAGCTGAGAAGTGCCAGCGACGAGTTCAGCGGCCATCCTCGGGCTAACGCTGCCGGGTAGCTGTCTGACGGATGCTTACAATGGAGATATTTGTTCTTACGCCGGTCTTTTATGTGATGATCCGTGGACTCTCGAAGCGACGGAGTTCAACCCCAGCCAATGTTGCCTGAGTGAGCGTTCAGACAAGAGCCGTCACGAAGCCGGAAACGACCAGCGCGACAGCCCAGGCTAGAATCGAAATTGAACCACGCGCGCTGCAAGATGCGCACCCCCAGTTTTTCATAGACGACCGTTGCAACAAGACCCGCGACCAGTAGGTGCCCCAGGGTGTGAACAACGACCGCGACTGCGGCAAGCCAGGGATGGTTGAGAAGATCAAGATGCGCCCCATACACGGAATGCGCGCCATGCGCTGCGTGGGCGTTGTAAAGATTCTCTTGATGCATTGTCCCAAGAAAAACGGGCACGAGCATCAGTCCGGCTCCGTGCGCAGAGGCCATCAAGAACGACCATAACGTGAGATCGCGAAAGCCCACACGCAATCCCCACCCATCGAGGGTGTCGCGCGCGAACAAGGCGATAGACGCCGAAGCCGATCAGTACTGCCGCTGCAATCCAGCGCAGTACCCGGTACGGGATGCTGGCGTGGATCAGTGCAACGAGGGCAACAACCAATCCCACAGAAAGCGCATGTCCGACAGCGATGGGCGGCAGGGCGTTCCAAACCGCTGAGCGCCGTTGTTCCTGCAGGCCGAGCGCTACCGCAAAGAGCCAGCCCATCCCGGGATTTATGCCATGGAAGGCGCCGAGGTCCGAGCAGCGCCATCCACGGCCAGGCTTCGTTCACGGATAGCAGAATGAGTCGGATGAAGAGTCGCCGCCCTCGAGCCGGATCTGATGAATGCGGTAATCTTCCGGCTGCATAAAAAATTTGGTATCGAATGCGACCCCGCCCTCTGGCGCGGCATCGAGTTTCACCATCCAACTTCCCACGCCCGCCGGATAGAATTGTTCATCCCACGTGGAGTAGAGAGAATTGGTGAAATAGACGCGCTTGCCGTCGCGACTAACTTCAACCATTTGTGGGCCGCCGCGCAGCGGCTTGTCGGGCTCGGCGGGATGTGGTGTCTGACGCACCATTCCACCGATATGCACCGAGCCGGTCTTTTTGGGATGGAAAGGGTCGGAAACATCGTATTGCAGCATTTCCCCTGTGCCCCAACAGGCGACATAAAGAAACCGATCGTCTAGGGAGAGATCAATATCGGTGACAAAAGGCGGCACTGCTTTAAAGCCCTTAAGCAGCGGGGGGAGCTTCTCGGGATCGGCTGGCTCGGCAGGGATCTCGATGATTTTCCTAATTTGCCACGCTCCGTCTTGCCTATGCCAGAGCCAAACCGACGCGCTGAGATCCTTGAGCGAGACGACGACACACGCAAATCCATATGTCTTCGTTGGATCATGCGCTGGCCGCATTTCGAGGACCATCTGCTGCTCCTTGCCAAGGTCAAGCGCCTGAACGTGGCGCCGCTTGCGCAAATCCCAAACATGCACCTGATGACCATATTGGCCTTGCAAGAGTTCTTCGGGAATGGCGCCGTTCTCGATTTGGTTCGGTGTGCCCCATTCGCTTGTCAACAGGGTGTCCTGAGTGATATGCCACCAGAAATCGTAGCCCAGGTATTGCGACCCCCGATCCATCTCCCATTTCCCCAGGACCTCAAAGGTAAGGTGATCCAAAAGGAAAATGCCAGCAGGGCCATTCCCGTCCGGAGCGCCCAATGCGCTGACATAGATCCCCTCTGGGCCGCAATGGACCGTATGAGGACGCGAGTAGCCCGTGCGTGCGGATAGTTCCTCTGGTTCGATGACCTTTACGATCGACGGATTCCGCGGATCGGGCTTGATATCGAGGATGTGGATTCGCGAAGAGCGGAGGCCCGGCACGACCAGATAGCGTCGCTCAATATGCGGATGTGGCGCATAGGGACACAACGCTGAACTGCAGGCGTTCCAGCCAAAGTGATGCAATTCGTCACCAGCCTTTGGAAGGACCGTTTGTCCCACACGTTTGCCATAGTCGGCCGATGTGGGATCGACATCGACTACCAGCATCGCATCGTTCAATGTTCCGCCAGGCGGATTGAGCGCGGCGACATAAGCGAGCCTCTCAGGAGGCGCCTGCATCGCAAGTCGGGGTGAGGGGTAGAAGGTGGGGTCTGGTCTGAGCAGTGCCATGAGATTTTCCTCCTGACTTAATAGGATCGACCGTAGTCGACACACCGAGCGGCCGCAAGGGTCTCAATCGACCTTGAGCAACCCGGCGGATGCTTTGCCAAGTCTAATCCAGAGTCAGGTTGATGTGCGCCCAACCGATCGGAGAGACGTGAGGGAGGAGCGCATCCGGGAAGGTGATCCCGCGTTGTCTCAGTGCATTGATAGCGCGCTCGAGATACACCGTGTTCCACAAAATGATTGCGAGGACCACCAAGTTTAATCCGCTTGCGCGCCAGCGGTCTAACCCTGATCGTGGCTGCCATCATTTTGTGGAATACAGTTTACCTGGATCGCGCTATTGCGGCCTTGCGGGAACATGGCATTCAAATCGACAACGAGTCGCTTCGCCATCTCTCTCCCGTCGGATGGGAGCACCTTAATCTCACCGGGGACTAACACGTGGCAGACAACCAGGCGCCTCGCGCAGGGGAAGTTCAGGGCTCTCAGGCCCTTCGCGGCAGCACACATGTGACTCATCGGCCTTAGCGTACTATTTTTGACGTTTGGTGTAGTGACCCCAAGAGGGAGAAGCCGATCGTACGGCGGGACCCAATTCAATTCCTCAAACCCGTCTCTCCAGATCCTACCAGGACGCGTCTTCGCGTGGCCAAAGCTATACTATACCGCCCAAAGCTCTTAGACGCTTCTGTAGTGTTGTCGACCAACCGAAGTAGCGGTGAAGCGTCAAAATAGCGCCTGCCCGATTTGAATCATTCTGTTTCGTCATACCACGACCATGGAAGGTCTTTTATCAGTTTCGCCGAGCGTGGAATGTAGAGAGTCAGTTTCAATGGAAGCGTACCGCTTTGATCCGATCGCCGTCGGTTGATCCTGAAGCTTCCGTATAGGTGTTTCAAAACCTGGCTATGACAGTTACTCGGAAGTTTCGCGATTCGGCAGGATGAATGTGGCGGTCGTTGTATCCACCTTCGTCCGGCCCGGGCGGTTCGTTTTTCAGCCTTGAAGGCATAGTGCCGCATTCCCCCGCGGACATCCGCAATTTCGCTATCGTCGGCCACGCGTCATCAGGCAAGACGATCCTCACCGAGGCGATCTTGCTCTGTAGCGACGCTATCGGTCGAATGGGGCGTATCGCCGACGGCTCGACGGTTTCTGATTACCACGTGAGCGAAGACACCTCTCTTGTCGATGCTGGTGAATATCTGCTAGGTCTTCGTTGCTAGTGAAGCACGTTGCATCGTGGTAGTTTTCGGTAAATACTGATATGCCTGAAAAACCGCCACAGCCGACGGGGAAACCAAGCTTTGAGGGGTCAGGGAAACCTAGACCACAAGGTGGCGTCCGGAAGTCTAACGCTCGCTATCGGGGGTACAATTCTCGTAGTAAACGTCCCACTAGCAGCAAGCACACACGTAGCGGTAGGCGATAAAATGCTAGCCTAAAGAATGCCAGCTTTTTTCTATACTGTACCTCTCGGCATTAATAAATCGTCGGTGTCCCATGCATCCAAACTAATAGAATGAGAAAGCTAACTTTGGCGGACTGTTTTTTGGTAACGTTGGCGGTTGGCATCGTGATCGGCTTCCCGGTCTGGCATTGGATATCCGAGATGCTCTGAAAGCGTTCGAGGCGGCGGTCGAAGTCGGAGAGGTGACCGGCTTCCAGGACGGCGGCCTCAGAGCGCACGACAGCTCTTGAGCGCTCTAATGCTCCTCGCACCAGACCAGCGATTGCCTAGTGACTTCGTTCTCATCGGCGCCAATGAAATGCCGCAAGAGGCGTTCGGCTGCCTTCTCGTGAATGGACGTGGCAAAGGTAGTGCCTTCTGGGCTGCGCCAGGCGTGCAACTCGATCACATGGTGACCGTGATCAATGCTTCGCTGGAAGGATGGCGAGTTCCTCACTTATTCCTAACAGACGCACACTAGGCCTGCGGGCCACAAAACAGAAATTCACAGGACCTTATTCGCAGCAAATTGCGTGTGAGCTGATCGACGTCAGCGGCCCGCTTGGGTCCGGGCCGCTCCGCAGTTTGGGCAGACGCCTTGAAATCGATCCTGCTCGCTGAGCTCAACCTCTCCGTCTCTCAAGGCTTGCTGACAAAAACTCTTAGCGTCTAACTTGGGGCATCCCCTATGGCTATAATTCTCATCGCAGTCGTCTTGGCCGTGATAACCGGCCTGAACTATTTCGGAAAACCAATATCGCGAACGATGTGGCTGGTACTCTTCATCCTATCGGCGGTCGCTCTGGTCCTGATACTATTGACCTATTTCCATTTCTGACGCTTAGCAACTTCCGCGTTTCTTTTGGGATCCGCAAAGAGTATGCGACGCGCTCCGGGCCTAACGCCAAGAGATAGCGAAGTTTTCCGGCTTGAAATTTTCTCGTCAAGTGAAGCGCTTATTGCACCGAGATCTTGCGAGGCTTCACGGTTTCTGCTTTTGGCAGCGTAACGGTCAAGATGCCATCGTCGATTTTCGCGCCGACTCTCGTCACATCGATCGATGGATCAAGTTCGTAGACGCGCCGGAAATCGTGCGGCTGGATCTCCCGATAGATCAATTCAGCGGTGAATTCGGTTGGCTTCCGACGACCTAGAATAGTCATCTCACCGTTGTCGACGGTGATTTCGAGGCCACCCTTCTCGACACCAGGCATTTCCGCTCGGATAACATAGCCGTCATCTGTGGTTTCTATATCCACCAGCGGCGTCACGAAGGCCACTGGGCGATTGTCCTCAGTGGGAGCCATTGCTTGTTCCTTTGAAGGTAGGGATGGAATATTCATTCTTTGCTCCAGGTTCCGGCACCTGACGCGTTGAGCGCCCGTCGGCATCATGTATTTTCATTTGAGGGCGACTTCGATCTGTTTTGGCTTTGCTTCCTCCGCTTTCGGTAGCACGACCTGCAAAAGGCCGTCTCTATAGCTGGCTTTGACTTTGCCGGGATCAACGGGAGTTGGTAGTGTCAAGCTGCGCTGGTATTTGCCGTAGAACCTTTCGGTAAAGAATCCTTGCTCGCTAGATCCTTCGTGTTTTCGTTCGCCCGAGATGGTGAGCGTGGCGTCGTGCAGCAAGATCTCGATTTCTTCCTTCTTGAGACCAGGAAGCTCCGCGACGACGACGAATTGATCTTTGTCTTGATAGACATCAACTGCAGGATTCCAACGGCTCAACGAAGCTGGGGATCGTAAGGATGAGCCAAAGGTTGAGTTATACACCCGATCCATTTCCGCCTGCATTCTTGTGATTCGATCCAGAACAGCCGATAGATCCGTTTGGGGATAACGTTGGTAACGAACGATGTTCATAGGTTTTAACTCCTTTTGGAATTTAGCCCCTGTCCATCGGCTTCTCCCATACTCGTTTCCACGGCTTACAGTTGGCTCTCGGTATGACGATGATTGACACGAAGGACGAAACGAGGCATGGAAATGGCGCCATCGAGACGGATCCATCGTGGAGTTTAGCTCGACGGGCTAAGCTCAGATGAATCCTCAAAATGGCGCTTGGCTTTCCAAGAAGAGTGTGAGCTCATCGACATTAGGGGTCCGACCGTTTAGAACCTACCGCTCTCCCATTCCAGGGGAGAACTCAAGAAAGGGTATTTTATGCACGCCAAGCGTCAATTCTCCTCGGAAGCAATGCATGTCGTTCAGGACACGATCGGTTACACACGGTAAGAGTTTTCTTCGCGCTTTCTCGAGGGAGAAGCGGTATCTAACGTGCGTGAATTTCCCTTTCTTGAGTTCTCCCCAATCTGCACTCGATCAGGCGCGCTTAGCCCCTGAAGTCACGCTCGCTTGCCAGGGCGACGAGCGAATGATGCAAGTCTGGTTTTTTGACATCTGACCGATTGTGCCAAATATCGAGCAAAATTTTATGCCAAATAGTTCGCAAAGTTACATTTTGGCCGTGCCTGTTTACTCTCCGAATTAACTGGCACGCAAGACGACCAGCATTGGACTAAGGTACAATAGCGGGCCAGCGCCCCTTTTGCTTTTATTGAAGACAAAACTATCAGACGGGTGGAAGCGAAAGTGTTCCCCAAGGGACTCTGCGCGCTCCACCGAAGCATCGCCATGAAATCGATCGCTCTTTTTACAATTCTCAGTTTAGCATCAGTCCCCCTGGGTTCTCTGGACTACGGCCGAATGAAAAAGCTCTTGGCTATCGCCGCGGGGGAGAGGCGGGCACAGGCCCGATGACGCCGAACACGTGGTTGTGGACCTGGAGGACGAACAATGAAAATAAAGAGCAGGTTAATTGCACTCGCTGTGTCTGCCGGGATTCCAGTTACGCTCGTAGCGCAGTCTCCAAATGACATTTACCAAGGCGAATATCTACTCAAGATATCGGTGCCCGGTGTCCCCTGGTCGATAACGGCCTTTTCGACTTATGAACCCGACGGCACGTTGAAGGAGATTGATTACTTGCCAGCCCGCAACTTCCTTGGAATCGAACGGCAAGCCGGATACGGCCATTGGTCCCGAACGGCTACCGGACAGTTTGTGATTGATTACAAAACGGAGTTGCCGAATGGGCAGATACGGCAGGTACACGCTCTCACAACAGTATCCGAATCTGGCAACGAACTTACGGGTACGGCTACAGTCAAATTACTAAACAAAGCTGGATCGGTTGTCGACACCAAGAACGTTACAGTGACCGGCCAGAGAGTAACAAGCAGACTCGCAGCTAAACAGTGACAGCGGCGTGTTCCCGCGGCATGCCGCAGAGCCGCGGGCGGATGCAGGAAGCAACAGACTAAACGTGCACGAACATGATTGGTTAGTAAATGACTAAGCTTGTAGATGCAATCGGGGTCACTCCTCCATTTGTAAAAAATTGTACGTTAAGCCGCGAGCCTGAAGTAACGACAGCGCCTGAGCTTCTGTAGCGCGGCCTGCGGGGATCTTTGATCAGATCGAGGACCTGTCCAGCGATTAGCCGACGCGGCACGTAGAGTTGATAAAGCTGCTTTTGGTGATGAAAGCAATTTCGGAACAGCCCACCAAGCGCTACTCAAAGTATTGGATGAAGCAGCCGAATATATGGATCCATGATGTGCTAGATGCGTTTACCGGTGCAACGACCGTGAGCTCTGCACCCTGGCTACAAGCTCTTTCTGGATTCTCTCCCTCCGAAGCTCGACAATCGCGCGATCGCGTTCGGCGACAAGAGAGGGATTCAGCTTTTGAAGCTGCTGGCGCGCCTCTGGTCCGTTGACTTGGCGCTCGTATTCCTCAATTGCGCCAGAAAGAGATTGCTGCTGTTGAAGTGAAACAGGTACTTGGGCCGGAGTGTCAGTGAAGACTAACATGATGAGCGCAAGCGTTTATTTGTAGATAAGCTTTGGCGGTTCAATCGAACAGAGGCGGAGACTTG
>Ga0207684_10006911_pt1 | contig 10267 bp, 7 predicted proteins | sample KBSK5501metaG_FD_184342 | JGI IMG/M metagenome (GOLD analysis project Ga0207684, IMG submission 184342) | Corn, switchgrass and miscanthus rhizosphere microbial communities from Kellogg Biological Station, Michigan, USA - KBS K5-50-1 metaG... | ecosystem: Host-associated > Plants > Roots >... | reverse complement strand
AGTCGCAGATTTTCCTGTACGGTCAGATCAGGAAATATCCGGCGTCCTTCCGGCACCATGACCACACCCAGGCCGGCCATCCGGTCGGGTGAGGCGCCGGTGACATCGTTACCGGCAAATCGAACACTTCCTTTCTTGGGCCGCAACAATCCCGAAATGGCACGTAGGAGCGTCGATTTCCCGGCTCCGTTGGGACCCAGGATCGTCACAATCTCATGCTGATCCACAGTCAGCGATGCGTCCCGGCTAACCACAACCGGGCCGTAAGCGGTTCTTAAATGCTCAACCTCCAGCAACGTCATAGCTCGTTTCCGAGATAAACTTCGGTGACCTTCGAATCGTTCAGCACACGGTTTGGTGGTCCTTCGGCGATCTTGGTGCCGAAGTTCAAAACGACGAGACGCTCGCACAATGCGCTCATCAAAAACATGTCATGATCGATCAGGCACACACCAATACCAATTTTTGGGAATCGAAGAACCAATTCCATTAGATCATCCGACTCGTGGTGGCTTAGGCCCGCCGCTGGCTCGTCGAGCAACAGGAGTGATGGATTGGCTCCCAATGCCACTGCTATGCCCAGCCGGCGAAGGTTTCCGAAAGGCATCGCTCCCGCGATTTCGCCGGCCAGACTCGTTAGACCCACGAAATCAAGAATTTCTTCCGGTGAGTTCCACTTTGATCTTGCTCCGTCGGGGTGTGAGCGACCGTGTTCGCACGCGATCCGGACGTTCTCGCGGACTGACAATCCTGGAAACGACATTGCCTGTTGGAACGTTCGCACCAGCCCGGCACGGGCTATCTCATGGGCAGGTCGGCCCGTGATATCCTTGCCCCGCCACAAAACACGGCCGGAGGTCGGTTTGTGTACCCCGGCAATAACATTGAACAGGGTTGTTTTGCCGGATCCGTTCGGACCAATGATGCCGATGATCTTCTCCGACGGAATGGAAATATCGACTCCAGCCAACGCGATAACGCCGCCAAATTCCTTACGCAGTCCGGTGATTTCTAGTTCTGCCATAGTTTTTGGTCGCTGATTATCACCGTCGTTTCGACCAGAGGCGCCGATAGAGATTGAGAAGTCCGGCACTAACGCCGCCGGGAAGAAGTAGGATCACAACCAGCAGGCAAATCCCGTAGGCGATTCTGGAATCGATCGGATCCAGATGCATGATTTCCGGTAGGAAGCTTACGATGATTGCTCCAATTAACGGCCCATAGAGCAGTCGGGAGCCGCCCAGCATCACCATCAACGCCAGATAAAGACTGGGAAAAGGGCCATATAAAGTCGGCGAAATATGACGCAAGTAATACGCTTGCAGGATTCCAGCGACGCCGGCAAAAGCGCCACTTACCATCAACACACTGATCTTCTGAACGTTGGCATTAATGCCCACCGCGCGGGCGAGCACCTCGTTCTCGCGAACCGCGCGGAGCGTTCGTCCATAGGAGGAGTTCACCAATAAATAGGTGATCAGGAGGCACAAAAAAAGCGCTGCCACGATCAGATAATAGGCGTTGAGAAGCCGATCGAAGTTGATACCAAATACGGGGTCGATGGATCCAACGTCCAGTCCGGTCGCACCGCCCGTAAATGAGCCACCATTGGTGAATGCGATATTCAGCAACGCGCAAAAGCAAAAGGTAATGATGATATAGTGTTGACCGCTCACCCGCAGTGATGGCAGTCCGATTAACCCAGCGAAAAGGGCAGAGAATATGACCGAGAAGGGCAGCGCACCCCAAAAGCCGATCCCGAGTTTTCCCGCCAGAATTCCTGCGGTATAGGCACCGATACCCATGAACGCGGCGTGTCCAACCGACATGATGCCCGCCTGACCAAACTGAAGGCCGAGTCCATAAAGCGCGATCGCAGTAAAACCGGTGGTGATAGCGAGCGATAGGAAGCGGTAACCAGGGTGTAGCCACGGAAAACCAATCAGGAATGCGATAACGATGACCGCTACCACAATCTCTTCACCGGACGGCAACCGCAGCCAACCGAGTTCTCTTTCCGAGCTCCGCTCCGGCAGGAGTTGGGTTAACCGATCCGGTGCAATGTCCTTTGCCGCTTTGTCAGATACTGGCCTCTCGCGAATTTCCTTCATCGCTTATGTCTTTGTTGCGAACATCCTCATTTCGTCTTTGCCGAGAGCGGTAAAAAGGAGGTAGGGCGTGTCGCTCCGCGACCGCCGAATCGCCGGTGAGCCACTGTCCCGTTAGGCCTGATAAGATTGCCACCACTCACTTCTTCGGTAATGGTTTTGAGCCTAGCAGCGTCCAGTCGTGTCCTCGATTTTGCGGTCGCGGAGCGACACGCCCTACCTGATGCGCGGCCGGACAACTGCGGAAGCACGACAACAACATATTTCTCTTCATCCGGTAGCGCGAGGACCGAGCGTCCCGCCAAGCAAACCTTGTGGACGCACGATTAGAATGACAATCATCACAACTAGCGCGTACGCGTCCGTCCATTCCGGAAAGCCGTAGCCGGCGCTTAGACCATCGACTAACCCGAGAATGAGGCCGCCAACCACCGCGCCGCCGACGTTACCAAGCCCGCCAATGAGAGAAACAGCAAATCCTCGAATGATCACGACACTGCCGGTGAAAGGTGTGATCGGGAAAAGCGCAATCATCAATGCTCCGCCCAATCCGGCCAGTACGCTACCATAGATAAACACGCCGGTGACATAGCGTCTTACCGGTATGCCCATGAGCGCGGCAGTATCCGGGTCAGCAATACTGGCTCGTAAGGCTATACCGTAGCGGCTGCGCGAAATTCCGAAATAGGTGATAGCAACCACTACCACTGTCAACGCAACAACAATGGCGCGCATGGCAATAACATTCACGCCTCCTACCACCCACACTTTGCCGACCGGATCAGGTATGGTTTTCTGGACCTCGTTGAATACGCGGATAACGACGTGCTGAAGAATGACACTGAGACCGATGGACATGATGAAGCCGTTCATCGGTCGCTCGAGAGTGAATCGGAACAACCCGCGTTCTGCGACCAACCCCAGCGCGCCGACAAAAATCATTGCACCGACTAGCGCCACAAAAAAATTCACGCCCGAGTTGACCAGAAACCACGTGGTCATCCCGCCAACCATCAGAAACTCGCCATGTGCAAAATTGACGATACCAGCGAGCCCAAAGATCAATGTGATCCCGACACCAATGAGTATAGTCACACTGGCGACAGAGAGGCTGTTTACCAGCTGCTGGATGAATATTTCCATTTTAGATCGTGTCGGGCCGCGTCCAGCGGCCGAGAAGACGCATAGCCGTTCTTTTGCGGCTATTCGTCGTTAGTCCGTTAGTTACCCACCCGGATCGCCGGGTGGAGGAGCCGCCGGCGGCTGCTCCACCGCAGCTTTGAATTGGTCGGACGTACCCGGCTGGACCACGGAAACCTCAGTCGCAAACGTAACTTGGTGATGTGGATTGAAAGTCAAGGGAACCGGAGATACTACGCCCTGATATTTCATCTTGAGGATCGCATCTACCACTGCATCTGGTTGGTCGAGCGAGCCCACCTCTTCCAGCGCTTTGGCGTACATGAAAAAGTAATCGTAATAGAGAAGCGATACCGAAGACTGCGGTCCCTTGGCCGCGCCCAGCTCAAAATACTTCTTGAAATAATCTTGCACCGCAGGATTCGGGGCAGCTCCCCAACAAACCGGGACACAACTTAGTGCGACCGGTTTGTCTGATTTCAACTGGCGCTCCTGATAGATACCCGGATCGACGCCGAACAGGAAGTAGGCCGGTGCCACGTCCAGTTTCAAGGCCTGAGGGAAAGCAGTCAAAGTCGAATCACCGTTGTACCAGAAATGGACAATGTCTGGGTTCGTGCCTTTGATTCGGGTCAGAAGCGGCAAAAAGTCAGTCGTATCGGGTGGATACTTTACCAGGTCGACTTGTTGGCCTTCCGCTTCCAGTGCCTTCACATAATGGGAAGAGAGATACTGTCCAGTCGCGTCGTTGCCGACGAAGACGACCGAATGCTTCGGCGGACGCGCCATCAGCGGAGTCAGAAGAGTCAAGACACCCTTGGCGGTACTGCCGCTCCGTTGCCATTCCTGGGGTTCAGTCTGAAACGTGTAGTGCAGCCACCCTCCAGGAGCCACGGACTTATCATCTAGCACGGCGCCCAGCGAACTGTTCCCAGAGAACTGAAGAACTTTTGCTGCTCCAGTGATCTTAGCCATAGATACGGAGAAGTCGTGGGTCTCGGTGCCCCAGACGGCTTTGACGCCGATATCGTCGACTAGTTCGCGGGCGGCTGCGATGGTTACATTCACATCCGTGCGGTTGTCCCGGATGTAAAGTTTGATCTTATATGTCTTGCCGCCAATCTTTATCCCGCCGGCTTCGTTGATTTGCTTGGCCGCAAGATTCGCCGCTGCTACGATAGTATTTCCGGCGGAAACAAACGATCCCGACTCGGCGGCGACTACGCCGATTTTGAGTTCCTCGTCCGCGTGGACTAATTGGGTGGCTAACGCAAACAGCGCGCCGGTGGCGAGAGTTGCACTCCGGATGCGACTTCTCATACGATACCTCTTTTCTCCGGTACCAGACAGGTATACCGGATCGGCTGAGTGGAGTTTCTGATTTTCCGTTGATCAGCTGCCTCTGGACTGACCGCGAGAGGCGATGATACGGCAACGGCCAGACAGGAGAAGAATTTCTTCATAGGGAATCAGGGTGGGGGATGGTGATATTTCTCGACCCGTTTAGAAGAGAAAATGGCGGGACCGACCTGCCAGGTTGCCCATCTAAAAGGGGACTGCTTACGTAGTATAACTACAGCTATATGCGTCTACGCTCCTTTTTGGCGCTTTACAACCGAAAACAAGCTGCATTCTCGTGGTAGGTTAGCGGGTCGTCCTTGATTCATGTATCAATGCTACGCTTTTCCTGTCGGTAAAGGATCGGTATTCTCTCGATGTTCGGGCACGCTATCCCCTGGCTCGCAATGCCGACTGCGGTTTGTGGTGACGCCAGACGAGCAGCTCTGCGCGAGCTGTCTGGTTCCGTCAACCTTAGTAGCCAGCTGGATCTGGCAGTTGCCCATACGCGTCAACATAAGGGCTAGGATTGTACGGTGAGGACTTTTGTCCCGGAGGGACTCAGTGAAATTAGCCCAGTGTCCGGCAGCTGCCCATGCGCGTCAACTTAAGGCTTAGAAGCATGCGCAGAAGACTCGTCCCGGAGGGACGCGATGAAAGTAGCCCAGTACGAAGTGCTGGGATGGCGTTTAAAAAACGATCCGTCCCGGACGGGACGATCGACGGCTACTTACGCTGCTGAAGCCGTGTACGAGAGGACCAGAAGCCAAAACACTTCTATCGTCCCTGCCGGGACGGACGTTCTTTTTTGCGTTATTTCCCAGCACTTCGTACTGGGCTACTTTCACTAAGTCCCTCCGGGACAAAAGTCCTCACCGTACAATCCTAGTCCTTAAGTTGACACGCATGGGCAGTTGCCGGACCGCTACCGTCCGCGATCATGCGCCTACCGCTCAACGCGAACCCTATCCAGCCGCCTTTTTATCCAGTCAAAACCTGATCGATCTCGGCCAATTCTGGCTTGGAGAAATCAAGGTGATCCAGCGCCTTCACATTCTGTTCCAATTGAGCTGGCGAACTTGCTCCGATCAGAGCCGAAGTTACGATCGGCAGACGCAAAACCCATGCTATCGCCATTTGGGCCAAGGATTGATCGCGTCGAGCAGCAATAGCGTGCAGTGCTCGTACCTTTGGTAAGTTCTTTCGGACATCCTCTGTTGTGAGGAAATGTTCTCGAGCCGCACGCGAAGTATTCGGGATATCCTGTAGGTAGCGATTCGTCAACTGCCCCTGAGCCAGCGGAGAGAATACGATGCAACCGATGCCCTCTTCCTCCAGCACTGAAGTGAGACCTTGCTCTATCCAGCGATTGAAAAGGTTGTAAGAGGGTTGATGGATCAGACAGGGAGTTCCAAGGCTTCGTAGCGTCTGCGCAGCGTCTCGCGATTGTGTGCTATCATAATTCGAGATCCCTACGTAGAGCGCTTTTCCTTGCCGAACGGCGTGGTCGAGAGCTCCCATTGTCTCCTCTATCGGGGTATTCGGATCGGGCCGGTGTGAATAAAAAATATCGACGTACTCCAGCCCGAGCCTGGACAGACTTTGGTCCAAGCTCGCCAACAAAGACTTGCGGGAGCCCCATTCGCCATACGGTCCCGGCCACATTTCATATCCTGCCTTGGTCGATATAACGATCTCATCGCGGTGCTGTCGCAAATCTTCATGCAAGATCCGGCCAAAGTTCTTCTCGGCCGAACCGGGTGGCGGACCGTAGTTATTTGCCAGGTCGAAATGAGTGATACCAAGATCGAACGCGCGGAGAGTCGTCGATCGGCCCACGTCGAATCGATCGACATCGCCAAAGTTATGCCATAATCCAAGCGAGATTTGCGGTAGCAGCAACCCGCTCTTGCCGCAGCGTCGGTAGTTCATAAGTTCGCCCGATCCGTGCTCAGTCGTTAGATGAGACTGTTGTCCTGGTTTTGGTTGAGGGTCTGGAACGCATACTGGTTGTATAATAGCCTTTGGCGCCGCAGGATTCTCTGACGATTATTTTTTGGGTGAGATTGCAATTTCGAATGCCGACTCGATGTCCCTCGAGCAACTCAATTGCTGCGAGAGCTGCCTGTTCTCCTTGTTTGATCGGCTCGGTATCCACCGTCGTGAGCGAAGGATGGCAATAGGCGGCAAACGGCAGATCGTCAAAGCCGACGACGGCGACATCCTGCGGAACAGTAAGTCCGGCTTCCCGCAAAGCGGCGATCGCACCGACGGCGATCGTATCGTTTCCGGCGAACAATGCGGTTGGACGCTGTCGACGATTCAAGATTTCCTGCATTGCGCGATAACCACTTTCCATACTGAAATCGCCGCTGGCGACCAATCGTTCGTCGAATCCTATTCGTGCGCGTTCAATCGCTCGCCGAAATGCTCGGAGTCGTTCCCTGGCTCCGATGTAACGAATTGGAGCGTAAGTGATATGGGCGATGCGGCGGTGGCCTAAGTCAATTAGGTGCCGAGTGGCGCGGACCGCTGCCTTACCGGTGTTTGGACGAATCGAGTTTTCGTTCGGATGTCCGATCGAACCGAAAAGGACCACGGGAAATTGGGATTCGATCATTCGGACCAATCCGGCGTCTTCTGAATTCGAGTTAAGGACAATCAATGCATCGATCCGCTTGCTCTTGGCCAGGTCAAGGTAAGCGTCGCGCCGCGATCCGGCTTCGATGGCTTCAACCAAAAGTTTGTAACCTCGAGCGTTGCAGATGCGACTAATGCCAAACATCAGGGGCGGAGCGAACGCGTCAACGCTCATCAAATCTCCGTGAGCGAGTACCAGCCCGAGGGTCCGGCTCCGTCCACTGACCAGCATACGCGCGGCGGAGTTAGGGACGTAACCAAGCGTCTGTGCCGCTTCGAGTACCCGCGCCTTAGTTTCAGCGCTGATGTTGGTTCCGGTCTTCTCATTCAGGACGAAAGAGACGGTGGTACGCGACACGCCGGCCGCCTGAGCAATGTCGTTGCTCGTTACCCGCCGCGTCGTTTCCATAGCCCTTCCGTCATTTTATTGTTTGCCGGCCCATTTTGAACGCAACGACGTCATCATTATATGCGAGACGGTGCACTAGGTCGGCTGCATACTAACAGTCTGGCCGTTGCGGAACTGGTGCGGAATCCATTCGGCATGCTCGGTGATGAGATCATCCACTAGTTGCCAGATCTGGTCGAGATCCAGTTCGGCGCCAGTATGCGGATCTAACATGGCTGCGTGATAAATGTGTTCGCGATTTCCGGTGACAATCGCTTCCACGGTTAAAGCTTGAACGTTGATATTCGTCTGCATCAGCGCGGCCAGATGCGGCGGGATTGCTCCGATGTGCGTTGGTTGAATGCCGTTCTTCTCCACCAGGCACGGTACTTCCACACAACAACCCGGCGGTAAATTAGTAATTATGTTGGCATTTTCCAAGTTAGCGTAAACCACTCGCGGTATCCCGGTTTCCAGACTGTGAATAATGCCCGATCCGTACTCCACGCTCCGCACCATTTCGAACGGTACTTCCGGTGTTTCTAAGGATTTTCGGAGGTACTTCCATTCCGCGATCTGGATTTCGCAACGCCGCGGATATTCATCCAGCGGGATATTGTAGCGGTCGATCAGATCGGCTCTTTCGCGCTTGATGTACCAGGGCACATACTCGGAAAAATGCTCGCTGGATTCAGTAACGAAATAGCCGAGCCTTCGCAGCATATCGTAGCGAACCCGATTATCCGGTGGTACTCGACCTTCCTCGATCACTTTATGGATGAGTGGATAGAGATCTTCTCCGTTCCGCTCAAATTTCAGGTAGAATGCCATATGATTTATCCCGGCTACCAGGTAGTTGATTTCCTCCAACGGAACGCCGATGTCGGTGGCAAGGTCTCTGGCCGTGTGTTGCACACTATGGCAGAGACCGATTGTTCGGATTCGGGTGGCCCGGGTCAGTGCCCAGCAGTTGATCGCCATCGGGTTAACATAATTCAGGTGAACCACGTCGGGACAGCGCTGCTCCATCTCCTGGCACATTTCGATTAACACCGGAACCGTACGCAACGCCCGCATGATCCCACCGATCCCGAGGCTGTCGGCGATGGTCTGTTGCAACCCGTACCTCTTCGGGATCTCAAAATCGGTAACCGTACAGGGTCGATAGCCGCCAACCTGGATCATGTTAATGGCATAGGTAGCTCCATCAAAGGCGCGTGCTCGGTCGGTCGTGGTTTCAATCTTGGGCTGAATTCCCAGCGTCTGCGCAATCCGGTTCGCGACTATCTCCGAGGTTTGCAGGCGCTCCCCGTCAACGTCGAACAGGCAAAGTTGCGAATCAGCTAAGTCCGGGAAGGACAAAATGTCGACCAGCAGATTCTTAGCAAAGACAGTACTCCCAGCCCCAATAAATGTGATTTTTCGCTTTGGATTTTCTTGTGTCATATTCGGTAGGGCCGAGATCCGTCTCGGCCGAAATCGAGGATTTGTTTTGCGGTTGGGGGGAGACCGTGATGATCAATAGCCGATAAACCAATTGGCTATCGGCTATTGGCCTTTGGCTATTTGAAAAGATCGTTTACCTCCTGGTTAGCCGCCTTGAGCGTGGTGGCGGCGTCTGCTCCGTTCAGATAGATCGCATCAAAGGCTGCTCGCATGATGCGATCGATATCGCTGGCATGATCCGTAATAGGAAAGAGGAACGTCGCTTTTGGATCGGTTGCCTCTTCGACAAATGCGGAAACATCAACGCCTTTTTGAGCCATTCGGTTCTTGGCGATCTCGGTGGCTTCAGGAACGGCCGGAAACACCACCCCGTGTTCACCCACAATCTTTTGCGCCTCCGGTGAGGCCAGAAATTTAACCCATTTCCAGGCCTCTTCCTGATGCTTACTACCAGTCCAGATGGAGTCGGCTAAACCGTTGAACATCGTCCTCCTTCCGACCGGCCCTTTCGGCAATGGCGCAAACCCGATGTCAAACTTGCAGTTTTCCGTATACCAACGGATCGACCAATCGCCCTCCAGAGCAAGAGCGCCTTTCTGAGCGGCAAACACTCCGGATTGACCGGCCTGGCGAGCGTTTGCGGCCGGGATGAAGGTTCCTTTCTTCATCTGGCCAGCAATCCATTGGATGGTTTCGGCCAGTTTGGGATCATCGTAGTTGATATGAGTAGCCCAAGGCCCATCGTTAAACTTGAAGCCGTTCGAGACAGCAAAGTGACTCCAGTCTACCTGTCCCCATCCATCAACCGAACCATTAGCGACCAGCCCATACTGCTTGATGTTCTTGGAATCGAATGCCGGATCCAACGCGTTCTTGCCATTGGCATCGAGGGTCAACTTAGCAATTATCTGGCCGAATGAGCCGCCATCTTTCGGATTCCAATCCAAGTTCGACAGCGACTTGGGATCGATCCCGGCTTTTTCTAGCATGGCTTTGTTGTAGACCAGACCAATCGTGTCCCAATCTTTCGGCAGACCGTACTGCTTACCATTTCTGCCCCATACCTTCACCAGATCCCCAAGGTAGATGTTGGTCGGCACCTTATCACGGGCGATCAATGGAGTCAGATCTACCAACAGATTGTTCTGGATGAATTCCGGATACCTTGCCAGATGGTCCGTAATGACATAAGGCGCCGTACCGGAAA
>Ga0207684_10006910_pt1 | contig 10267 bp, 11 predicted proteins | sample KBSK5501metaG_FD_184342 | JGI IMG/M metagenome (GOLD analysis project Ga0207684, IMG submission 184342) | Corn, switchgrass and miscanthus rhizosphere microbial communities from Kellogg Biological Station, Michigan, USA - KBS K5-50-1 metaG... | ecosystem: Host-associated > Plants > Roots >... | reverse complement strand
AAGACTAAGTGAAACGCAAAACGCCGAACACTGTCTATCCGGGCTTGTGTAGCTCGTCGCTGCCGACATCGAAGACTCGGTTCCAGCGCGCTCGATAATTCTCAAAGGCGATCTGCGCTGCCAATTCAACAACTGCTCTTCGGAGAATTGATTGCGCAGGCGCCATACAAATCGTCAGAAATATTCGACGGTGTGGCTGCCGGCAGCGATCTAACTTTGTTCAATGATGTCGAAGCCCACGGCAGAATTAATGTCGATTCAGAAAGGACAACCGATAATTAAATAGGCGCTCACCGCGGTGAAAAGAGGATTAGGGTGACAGTAACAGCTAGAACGCATGCTTGATTGCTCAGACATAAGGCCCTCATCCTAACCTTCTCCCTGATGGAGAAGGAACCGCGCAGCGCGAGCAGCAGTATTCAATGACGCCCGAGGTTTTTTCCTCTCCCTCAGGGAGAGGATTAAGGTGAGGGTGTAAGCGTCCCCTCTCGAAAAGTAAGTCGCGCCGCCGTCCGCACTTTCCCCAATTGAATGTAGCGCAGGGATACGCGCCGCCTTCTGCCCAGGCCGGCTTCCATGCGATGCTGCCCCAGACCAGACCCAGCAGGCGCATTTGCACCTTCACCGGAGTGAGATCTTTGCCAAACATCTTGCGCATCACCCCATAGAACCAGCGTAGCTGCCACGGCGCCTGTTTTTCTCCAAACCCGCAATTCGAGCGATTAACAACTCCTTCTGATCATATCGTCCGCGATCAACGTTATCATCAGCAAGACTAGGTATTTGGTGATTGAGCAGCTTCCAGCCTGATGTTGATCTCGGATTTGAGTGTCCGATGGACAGGGCATTTCGCGGCGACATCCATGAGCGTTGCGCGTTCCTTTTCCGTCAATGGCCCGGCCAGCTCGATCTCCACGTCGATTCTGTCGAGCATGCCCTCTTTCGTAGCGCATTCTTCACAGTCCTTAGCGTAGATCCGAGAGTGCCGAAGCGAGACGGTAATATTCTCGAGAGGCAATTGTTTTCGCCGCGCGTACAAGCCGACCGTCATGGACGTACAGGCGCCCAGGCCCACCAGGAGATAATCATATGGATCGGGACCCGCATCGCCCCCGCCTGCCTCCGCCGGCTCATCAGCGCGCAAGTGGTGTGTACCACTGACAACCTCCTGCACGAACCCGCTCGCGTCGCCGCGCACGACCACATGCGGCGGTGTCGTGTTCGCCTGTTTAGTGCTATCGGAAATTGACGTCTCCATGCTCGGAGCATACTGACTGACACCGCTCAACCGCGACTACAAACTATTGAGCAGCAGAAATCACTGCGGAGAAACGTTCAAGCCGGCGTCGCCTGACCGAGCTCCGCGGTGGCGCGCCTTCACTTGTCTCGCCGTCGGTCGCCGCCGACCGAAGGACGAATACCTAAATATCGAGCGCAATCGGCAAAATCGATGCAGATTGCTCGATGGCGACGCGAGAACTGCCATCGATCCAAGAGCAACGACGACTTGCCTCTCCAGCTGTCACCCCGCAGGCGCTCACCTGGGACGGCAAATCGCTCTGGATGGGCTCACGCGATCTTCACCGCATTTATCGAATCGATGTGAAGACATGGACCCTCTTGGAAGAAACGGAGGCTCCCGGGATTCCGTGGGCGGCGGTCCCAACCGGAGAAGCTCTTCGCTTTACCATCGGTGAAGGTCCAGAAGATGATCGGTATATTCGAGGATATGTCCCTGGAGAGGGGTTCTCGAACGCGGATCGAATCGCTTGTCCAGATTTTACGGGATCGTACCTTAGTTACGACGGCGATCATCTCTACCTGAGTCAATGGTACAAGCATCGCATCCTGAAACTCGATGCGAGCGGAAACATTCTGAGTGTCATTGACGTTGGCGCTGAGATCTGTGGCCACGTGTTCGTCGATGGATTGATCTACGTTCTGCGCGGTACGGAAAAGCCAAACGAGGATTGGCGCATTGCGCATTTCGATCTGCGGGAAGAAACGCCGACGGTGGAAGATCTGGCGCATGTTCCCTTTCCGTGCCGCTCGCTCACGTTCGACGGCGCACGTTTTTGGACAAACCATCGGGTCGCGAACGAGATTGTTTCATTCACTCTTCCGTCCCGAGTTAGCTAACATGGCCCGATCGCTACAGCTTGCGTCAAATGCTGATCCCGCCGATCTCGCTCGCTACATCGTAATGCCGAAGTAAACGTTCGCTTTAAACTACGCCGTGGGAAACAAATAAACACATCGCATGAGCGACACCGTTCCTCAGTCTCCTTCGACACCACCGGAGCGTCCATACGAGATGTTTCCGATATTAACGCGAGCACAGATCGCGCGCATCGCGCCGCATGGCCGCAGACGCCAGGTTCAGCGTGGCGAAATATTGATTGAAGCAGGTGAACAAATCACGCGCTTCTTTGTTGTCACCGCCGGCGAAGCGGAAGTGGTCCGGCGATCAGGTGCGAAGGAAGAAGTTGTGGCAGTGGAGCGTGCCGGGCAGTTCACTGGCGACACACACATGCTTTCGGGCCGACGGAGCGTCGTCCAGATTCGCGCCAAGGAGCCGGGTGAAGTGATCGAGTTGGATCGGGAACGTCTTTTGGCGCTCATCCAAACCGACAGTGAATTGAGCGAAATTCTGTTGCGAGCATTCATTCTGCGGCGCGCGGGGCTCATCGCGGAAGGCTTTGGGGACGTCGTGCTCGTGGGCTCGAATCATTCTCAGGGAACACTCCGCATCAAAGAGTTCCTGACGCGTAACGGGCATCCGTATTCCTACATCGACGTTGAACGGGATTCCGCAGTCCAGGATCTGCTCAGTCGTTTTCGTGTCGGCGTCAAAGACGTGCCGGTGGTGATTTGTCGCGGAAAGAACGTCCTTCGAAATCCGACCAATCGGCAGATTGCCGACTGCCTCGGGTTCAACGAAGCGATCGATCAAACGGAAATACGTGATTTGGTCGTCATCGGAGCCGGGCCGTCCGGACTGGCGGCGGCGGTTTACGGCGCGTCGGAAGGCCTTGATGTTCTGGTGCTGGAGACGAATGCCCCCGGAGGCCAAGCGGGTTTGAGTTCGAGAATTGAAAATTATCTGGGGTTTCCGACCGGCATTTCAGGCCAGGACCTCGCGACAGCCGCTTACACGCAAGCGCAGAAATTCGGCGCTCAGATGCTCATCGCGAGAGGCGCCACAAAATTGATGTGCGACCGAAAGCCGTATGCGGTCGCGGTGGACAGCGGTCCGCGCGTGCAGGCGCGCGCCTTGATCATCGCCACCGGGGCCGAATATCGCAGACTCGCGGTAGAGAACTTGTCGCGGTTCGAAGGCGCGGGCGTGTATTACGGCGCGACATTTGTCGAAGCGCAGTTATGCGGCGGGGAAGAAGTCGTCGTCGTCGGTGGAGCAAATTCGGCTGGGCAGGCCGCCGTTTTTCTGGCGCAGAGCGTCAAGCGTGTGCACATGCTCGTGCGAGGTGAAGGCCTGACAAAGAGCATGTCGCGATATTTGATCCGGCGTATCGAAGAGAATCCTGCGATCGTGTTGCGAACGTGCACAGAAATCGTCGGCTTGGAAGGGAACGATCATCTCGAACGGGTGCGGTGGCGTGAGAATCGTAGCGGGAGTATTGAGACACACGACATCGGGCACGTCTTCGTTATGCTTGGCGCCATTCCCAACACACGCTGGCTCGATCGCTGTGTCGTTCTGGACGAGAAAGGGTTCATCAAGACCGGACCGGATTTGTCGGCGGAAGATCTGCGCGCTGCACATTGGCCGCTGACGCGAGCCCCTTATCTGCTTGAAACCAGTCTCCCGGGGATATTCGCCGTTGGGGATGTTCGATCGGGCAACATCAAGCGAGTTGCGTCAGCCGTTGGGGAAGGATCCATCGCGGTCGCCTTCGTGCATCAGGTGCTACGAAGCTAGGAAGACATATGGCCGAAGGAACCTGTTCTCATCTCGCTGCTATCGCGACAATCAGACATCCGAAACACCAGCAATGCGATGAATGCGTAAAGATCGGCTCCGGCTGGGTTCATCTTCGAACGTGTCAGGAATGTGGTGTTACGCTTTGTTGTGACTCATCCCCCAATCGTCACGCGAGCAAACACGCCAGAGCAAGCGCGCATCCGGTAATTGCATCCGCTCAGCCGAACGAACGTTGGCTATATTGCTATCCGGACGACGCCTTCGCGGAATACTGATTCAAAAACGTTCTAACCTTGAAGTTGCCCGGTGTGCCTGCCTCAGACTTCCCTGCGCATGGTGACGGCTGCCTCGCTTTGTTGCACGATTTTGAACCCGAATTTTTCGTAGAGACGCACCGCTGGATTGTTCACCGGGGCGCGGATTGAGATCGCTGAGTATTGCGGGTTGGCTTTGACTAATTGAGTGAGAAGCGCGGCCCCTATGCCATGTCGGCGAAGGCCGGGCTTGACGACGAAGGCGAGTTCCGGCGTGACTTCGCTTTCGCGGCTCTGGTCGCCCGTCGGTAAACGAAGCCAAACCGCGCCCAACAGCTTATCATTCTGCTCGGCATCGTATGCGACAAAACCGGTGTCGCCGGCACGGCCCCAGCCTTCAACATAGCGCGCCAGTTCAGGTCGCCGCACCATCTCCCGTGATGGTGCCGGTTCGATCTCGCTCGTCTGCAGGGCCTGATACAGCATTTCCCACAGAATCGGTTCATCCGCGATCGTGAGCGGGCGAATCACATAATCCATAGTATTCGAAGGTCCCTGAGTTTGCCGTAAGCGCCCTCTAAAAGATGCGCTAGTCCAACAATACCACTGGATCGCCTTTGCGCAGCACACCCTCGACCAGCACCGCACCATAAACACCGGCCATGCCGCTGTGGGCCTGCGCGACTTTCTTTAATAACACCGGCGCTTTTTCACCCGTATCTGGATCGAGGGTGATCATCATGCAGCGCGGATCACGTTCCAGGACCGAGATGACCACCTTCGACCCAATTCGCACAGATCGGCCGACAAACTCGTCCTCGGCGAAACCCTCTGAGGATATCAAATCTAAATAGACGTTTGCCCGGAACCGCCGCTTGTCCACAGTCATGCTGGTTTCTTCGCCAAGTTTTCTCGCCGATTGCACGGCAAAGAGCGACAAAGGACGGCAGTCCGTCATCGCGCGGTCCGAGCGAAGCAAAGTTAGTTCATGCTTCGCGTCGATCCCGTCGCGGAGCATGTCGATCAGTGCCGGATTATCAATCGCGAGCGTTTCTCCATCTGGTGTTTCAACATCGACCATAAGCTCCGCTACGTCGGCAGGAACAGGATTCACTCCAGGTGGCATGCTCTCCGCTTCGGTCCAGTTGATGGGCCGCGCGGCTTTGTCAGGATGACGAAATCGCGGCCGATATTGTAGCAACTGGCGCTGTTCGCGTCCTGTCAGATAAGGAAATCCCTTCGGGCTGGCCGAACTCCTGAAGGCATAAAGGCGGTCGCCGTAAACGCCTGAGTACCCCGTGAACATCTCGTCCAATTCTTCGCCACGCATGCTTTTGACTGGATAACGCCAAAGGCTTTCCACTCTTGCGATGATGCCCATTGCTTCGAATTCTTTTAAGAAGATCAAGTCCGATCGACCAAAGCGAGCATATTTCAACAAACTTTAATGGATTCATGCTCGACAAAGAGCACCCGCCCAAACAATCGGTTGCTGATTTAACTCGTGAACTCCTGGTCACTGGCGGCTCCCCGACCGGCTTGGCGGTCTGTCCAGCGGCGTCTTAGCACACCCGTGTTCAACCCCGAAAGAGTGACGGGTGGAGCAGAAGTAAAATCAGGGACTGGAAAGGTTAAACATAAGAGTGGCAAATTGGTCTCGACCACCAGCGGTTGCTCATCTTTTACGCTGGCGTCGCTCCGGTCTGGAGTTTCGGTAGGAGGCAAACGTCACCGTGCATCGCGCCGAAGCTGAGCGATTCGTCGCTGCGCTTTTGAATCCGCAATTAACGTTTGTAGCCTTTTCTGTAGCGTCTCTTCTTTTTTGGCGCTCACGACCCACCAGATCGCGGTCTTTCGATACGACGGCGGTTGCGCTTCGAAAAAATGCCACGCCGCGAAATTAGAGCGAAACTGTCTCTCGTCCGCTCGGCGCAACGCCGCGGCGTGTCGATTTTCGTAAGAGTAGATCCCGGATTTCTCCGGCGCACGCAGCTTGAAAGCTTTCATTCCCGCCGGATGCACTCGACCTTGGCGAGCGAGCTGTTGCATTCGCCGGATGTTGAGTGCGCTCCAATTGCTCGTCGGTTTGCGCGGGCTGAAACGGATTTTATAGCTTTTTGCATCAATGGTCTTACGAAGGCCGTCGATCCAACCGACGCAAAGTGCTTCGTCTACAGCTTCAGGCCAGGTAATGCTTGGATGACCGGCCCCCTTTTTGTAAAAACCGACCCATTGTTCGCGCTGCTGCTGACCGTACTTTTTGAGCCACGCTCGAAACTGGGCGGGCGTGGCAAAGAAGATCGGCGTGGCCGGAGCTGGTTTGACGTCGCGCCATTGTAGCATGAAGCCGTTCTCTTTTGACAGTTACGTCATGATGGCTCAAGGGTCAGGGCTGCGCCGCTTTCGGTTGCTTTGATTTGGTGAGTATAATTGCGGACCGAGTCGGACAACAGTTTCGATAGACTGGAGAAGCTATTTAACAAAACAAATTCAAGATAACGGAGGAAAATTATGAGTACCGAAGAAGTAGCACAAAAAGTGGTCGAGCTTTGCCGTAAGCAAGCTTGGACGGAGGCGCTCGACACCCTGTATGCCAAGGACATCGTAAGTGTGGAGGCAGGGGGTGTGGGGGGCGAATCTCCGGAGAAGCGGGGAATCAATGAAGTGCGCGGTAAGACGGATTGGTGGGTGCAGAACATGGAGGTCCACAACGTTAAGGTAGGCGGACCGTTCGTAGCCCACGACCGCTTTGTCGTGCAGTACGATGTTGACGTCACCGACAAGAATTCTAAGAAGCGAATGCAGATGTCGGAGGTTGGCGTCTACACGGTGAAGGACGGCAAGATCGTGCGCGAGGAGTTTCTGCCTCTGGCTGAGTCTAAGATCTAAATTCACGAGCGGAGGGGAAAAGGGGAGCGCCGCGTTGTCGGCGCCTTCTTTGGCTTGTACTCAACGTCCGTTTTCATGCTGAATCCGGCAGCTGTCGGAAACATCTGTCATTTGAATGGCAAGAGATTTCTCCGCCCATTCGACTCCGCTGCCAATGAACTTCAACCGCTTGCCGGTGAGAGGCAAAAGACCTAGCCACAGATTGACACGGATCGACACAGATTCAGAAGAGGAGGCGTTTAAATTCAACTTTGGAGGGCCCAAATTGATCAGCAGACCGAGCAAAAGTTTGGTCCTCGCCAGGCGCCTAAAGTATTCCTTACTGTGTAAATCTGTGTTTATGGATTCGACTTCGCTCACCACGGCGTCTGTGGCCGAAATCAGCCGTCTCCGCGCAGACAAAGCCCTGGGCGAGTTCATTGGCGGTCCCGAGGAAGCCCCCAGCTTCTGGAGGTCTCAGGGCAGGCTTTCGGTCGAAATGACAGAAGAGAGTTTGGATTCGGTGAATTCTGTAGCGACGCTCTATGAGCGTTGCACTTTTTCGAACGGTCGAAATGAAAGAAGGATAGCCTGACCGCGAGAATCGTGGAGGACGTTGGACTGCGTACGCCTTCTTCTTCGCGCGTTCTGATTCGGTGTGCGCGGTACGGATGCGGCAGTCGCCGAGCCACGCAGCGCCGACAGTGACAGCCGCAGTGCATCAAGAATTAGAACGAATTTGAGTGCTTGCGTTGCGGACTTCGCCTAGCCTGAACCAATGTAAACACAACTCTCAACTGGAAGGATCCATTATGCCTTTGCTGAAGCCTGATCCCACATTTTATCCCTCGCCCCGGTTGGCAGCCCAGGGACCACCTGAGACACTTGCCTACGTCGCGGCTTTGAATCCGCCGGGAAACCGAAACAACGATGCCATGTTCGTCGTTAATGTCGATCCCGCCTCATCGCAGTACGGCCAGGAGATTGGGCGCTGCACGCTGCCCAACTTCGGCGACGAATTGCATCACTTTGGGTGGAACGCCTGCAGTTCGGCACTCTGCCCTTATGCGCCGCACCCGCATGTCGAACGACGATATCTCATTGTCCCCGGCATTCGTTCCTCGCGCCTTTACGTGATCGATACAAAATCTGACTCGCGCAACCCGCAGATCATTCGCACGATTGAAGCGGAGGAGCTAGCGGCACGCGCCAGCTATTCACGACCGCACACCGTGCATTGTGGGCCGGAAGGAATTTATGTAAGCGCGCTCGGATCGCCCTCCGGCGATGGACCGGGAGGCATTTTCTTGCTTGATCACTTCAGCTTCGACGTGCTTGGACAGTGGGAGGTCGATCGGGGTGAGCAGAACCTGCATTATGATTTTTGGTGGCACCTGTTGCACGACACGCTTCTCAGCACGGAATGGGGCACGCCCAAGATGATCGAAAACGGCCTCCAACCTGAATTGCTGATGAAATCCGAGTACGGCCATCGGATGCATGTTTGGGATCTGCGCCGACGAAAAATCACGGACACGCTCGAGCTGGGCAAAGAATACCAGATGGTTCTGGAGATGCGACCTGCTCACAATCCGACAAAAATTTACGGATTTGTCGGCGTGGTTGTCTGCCTGAAAGATCTCTCGGCGTCGATCTGGGTGTGGCATCGTCCGAGTGGTTCCTGGGAAATCAAGAAAGTCATCGATATCCCGGCCGAACCGGCCGAGCCGGACCTGTTGCCGCCCGCATTAAAGGATTTCAAGGCGGTTCCTCCGCTGGTGACCGACATCGCGCTCTCGGTCGATGACCGTTTCCTTTACGTCTCCTGCTGGGGCACAGGCGAGATGCGGCAGTACGATGTTTCTGATCCATTCCATCCGAAGCTGAGCGGTTCAATTCATATCGGCGGCATCGTTAGGCGAGCCGCGCATCCGAAATATCCTGACCGGCCGCTGCGCGGGGGACCGCAAATGGTCGAGGTGAGCCGCGATGGACGGCGAGTTTATTTTACCAACTCGCTTTACGCCGCTTGGGACGAGCAATTCTACCCAGAAGGAGTCGGCAACTGGATGGTCAAACTCGATGTCGCGGCAAAGGGTGGCGTTCAGTTCGATCCCAAATTTTTCTTCGAAACGAAAGAATATCGGCTGCACCAGATTCGGTTGGAAGGCGGCGACGCTTCGTCAGATTCGTACTGCTTTCCGTGAGCCGAACGGGCACGCCGCCGCTTCCGATTTAAGGAGCGGACTTTAGGCGGTATCGATGAGGGATATCTGGCCGTGGGTTGTGCTGTTTGGATTGGGAGCCTTCCATGGAATCAACCCTGGGATGGGCTGGTTATTTGCCGTCTGTCTCGGACTTCAGGAACGTCGGCGCAAGGCGGTGCTCGCGGCGCTGCCGCCAATTGCACTTGGACACGCATTGTCAGTTGGGCTGGTCGTAGCCATCACAGCACTGCTGCGGGCCGAATTGCATCCCGGCGTACTTAAGTATTCTGCGGCTGCAATTCTCATTTCGTATGGCGGATACCGGGTGGTGCGTTTACGGCATCCCCGCTGGGTCGGCATGCAGGTCGGGTTCCGCGATCTCACGCTGTGGTCTTTCCTTATGGCATCGGCCCATGGAGCCGGATTGATGCTGATCCCCGTTTTCCTGGCCACGACTTCGTCTGATCCTCACGCGGCGATGCATCATGGTTCCGCGATGGCGGATCATGCTTCTCATCTTCCTCTCATTGTCGCTGCGGGACCTTTGGCGGCCGCGGTTATCCTTCACACGTTGGGCCACCTGTTGGTCGCGGGCCTGGTGGCTTTGCTGGTTTATGAAAAGCTCGGTCTAACAATTCTAAAGACGGCCTGGTTCAACATCGATTTCGCCTGGGCGCTCGCTCTTGTTGCTACCGGCGTGATTCTGGCGTTTATGTAGCGTCTGTTTCCCGTGGTCGCAGGAACGTCCCTTCACTGGAAGACAGGCGTCTCGCCTGTCATGGCAGACGTCGCTGCTGGTCTTTGATAATCAGGCTTGGTGGCTGCCCTGACAAGGCCGCCAGGGTGAGTAACTGTTTAGCGCTAAAGGCGCCGTCTCATACGAGCCTGATACGGTTCCCACAGTTATTCAGCCGCTGACGCGCAGAGCCACCAAGAGCTCACCGCCTCAGACGGCAGCGGTGAATAACTGTGCGGCGCCGAAAATGAAAAGCAGT
>Ga0207684_10006907_pt1 | contig 10271 bp, 8 predicted proteins | sample KBSK5501metaG_FD_184342 | JGI IMG/M metagenome (GOLD analysis project Ga0207684, IMG submission 184342) | Corn, switchgrass and miscanthus rhizosphere microbial communities from Kellogg Biological Station, Michigan, USA - KBS K5-50-1 metaG... | ecosystem: Host-associated > Plants > Roots >... | reverse complement strand
CACCATGCGGACCGTCGCCGGGCCGTCGCCCTTTTCGATCAGCTTCGCGAGAGTGACTTCTTCGGCCGCCGTGAGGAGGGGATGGCGGCCGATCTCTCGCAGATACGTGCCGAGTGCGTCGGAGGTGTAGAGCTCGTCTGGGAGGGCTTCGTCGGACGGGTATTCTTCGTCCTCATCCAGAGCAAGCGGTTCGATGGAGTCGTCTTCATCGAAGACGCTGCTTTCATCGGGTTGTATCGCCATGTTCGTCCGAGGAATCTACGGACTCAACGTTCGGCGTTCGTAAAGTGGCGGTGAAGGTTCGTCAGCCGCCCGCCGGCCAGCGGATCGTGGCCGTGGTGCCCCCGCCGCGCCGGCGATCCAATTGAAGAGTCGCGCCGGCGCTCGTGCACAACCGCGACGAGATCGCGAGCCCGAGCCCGTATCCGGTCTTCGTCCGCGTTGCCCGGTAGAAAGGCTCCATGATGCGCGCGCGCTGCTCAGTGGCGATCCCGGGGCCGTGGTCCGAAACCTCGACGACGAAGCTTCCGTCCTGATGCCGCGCGTTCACTTCAACCGCTTCTCCCGGCGGCGAGAATTTCACCGCGTTGTCGAGCACATTGAACAGAGCCTCTTCAAACGCCCCAGGCGCCGCCATGATCTTCGATTCTTCGGGGGCCACTTCCAGCTCCAGCGAGATGCCGAAATGGTGTGCGAGCGGTTCGATGCGATCGATCGCCTCGCGGACGGCGTGGCTCGCGGGAAGCGGGCGCGATTCGTGCTTCGTCTCTGCAGAAGACAGGTCGAGCAGCCTGGTGGTCAGCATCGTCAACCGATCGACTTCCTCTGCCATCTCTTTGAGATACTCGGTCTGGTCCGCGTCACGGTCGGCTCCCGTCGCTAGAAGCTCGTCGATGCGGATCTTGATCGCGGTCAGTGGCGTGCGAATCTGGTGTGAGGCCGCCGCGACGAAGTCTTTCTCACGATGGACGAGCCGATCGATCTCGGCGCCCATCGTGTTGAGCGTTCCAGCGAGCGCGGTGATCTCGTCGCTTCCGCCGACCTGGATCGGGTCAATCAAGTGCCCTTCGCCGAAGCGCTTTGCGCCGGCTGCAACGATCTCCAACCGACGGGCGATCCGGCGAGACAGCGCGACACCCACCAATGCTGCGATCACCATCACGACGGCGCCGATCGCCGCCAGCTGTGCCCATGTTTGCCGATCCTCACGCGCGACGGGTGCAAGGGAGATCGAAACCCACAGAACGCCGTTCAATCGTCCCGCGCTGATAACCGGAGCGGCGATCATGAGCCGGTGTCCTGCCGGTGTGTCGGCGATACGCGTTGCGGTCGATCCGCGCCGCGCCGCCTCGACTTCCGGCGCGCGGGTGACGAGCGCCGGGAACGCTTGCTGGTTCGTCGGCGACGCGGTCGTCCGCCCGCTGGCGTCGAGGAGCCAGGCAGCAGCACGCCCTCCTTCGTAGTGATCGGCGAGCGCGCTCTTTGGATCAGCGGCGCGCGCGAGCGTCGAAGATACGTGGTCGGTGTCGATCTCCTGCGAGTCGACGAAGGAGCGGAGATGCCCGTGCACCGACACCACTCCGAACGGTATCAGCGTGGCAACGAGGAGTCCGAACGCGAAGAGGACGAAGGCGACGACAAGGTTCTTTCGCAGACTCATCCTGTCTCCGTCGAGAGACGGAAGCCGACGCTGCGCACCGTCTCGATGTAGCGCGGTCGGCGCGCGTCGTCGCCGAGCTTCTTCCGGAGCCCGCTGACGTGTACGTCGAGGGTCTTCCCGCTCTCGCTGAGGGACATGTTCCAGATCGCGCGCACCACCTCATCCCGGCGGACGAGGGCTCCGGGTCGCATGAGCAGCATGCGCAGCAACTCGAACTCTTTGTTCGTGAGCTCCAGCTCTGCGCCGTCTTTGAAGGCGCGATACGCGCCCAGGTCGAGCTTCAGGTCCTTGAACGTGAGGACCGAGTCGCTCGCCTCCGGTGTCGTCCCGATACGGCGCGACACCGCGCGCATCCGTGCGATCAGCTCGGGGACGCTGAACGGCTTCACGACGTAGTCGTCGGCGCCGAGCTCCAAGCCGCTCACCCTGTCCGCCTCCTCGCCGCGCGCCGTCACCATGATTATCGGCACCTGGGAACGCGACCGGATCTCGCGCGCGACGTCACGACCGTCCATGTCGGGGAGGAGGAGGTCGAGCAGGATCACGTCCGGGCTCCACGTCCGTGCCAGGCGCAGAGCGCTGTGGCCGGTTTCGCAGAGTGAGACGACATACCCTTCTCGCTCGAGCGCACGCCGCAATGGGCGCGCGATCGTCGACTCGTCCTCAACTACCAGAACCCGCATGGGCCCGCTTCCTAGCGCCGCCAGCGCCGGGCGCATCATGCCACAGACTCCTAGATCCGGATCGGGGCAGCGGAGGGCTGGTGCGAGGGCCCTTGGGGCAGGCTCTTCCGGAGCGAGCGAGGACGAACGGGGCGTTGGCGGCCGTCCGGAAAGAGCCTGCCCTCATCGGGCATGGCGCGGGAGCACGTCGACCTGGACGCGAGGTCTTCGCGCGCGCGCCAGTGAGTCATGGAAGCCATCGTCGGATCGAGGGTACGCACGCGAAGGTAAGGCGAGAGTTCCGCCACGCTAAAGAAACGACCCAGAGGAAGAGAGGGTTGAGGAGGTGGGCTAGGTTGCCCAGCTAGGTTGCAGAGCGCGCGAGGCGCTGGAGCGCCGAAACGTCGCCCCATACTTCCCGGCGTTGCTCGAGCAAGACGTGCCGATCCGTTTCTCCCGCCGTCCCGGCGACCGCGGACTCGACGGCCGCCTGGATCTCGCCGCAAGACGCGGGCTTGAACACGCGGTACACGGACGGGACCTCAGGTGTCGGCGTCTCGCTTACGGCCGGCTCGGCGTCCTCAGCGCACGACGGAAGCAACACAACGGTCGGTAGCGTCACGTAACCCGGCACGTTGCGTAGAAGCAGGACGAGCTCGGTCCCGAACATGTCGGGGAGGTCCTCGTCGATCACCGCGGTGTCGTATGGGCCGGCTTCCAGCATCGCGACGGCTGCTGCGCCGTCCGATGCTTCCCCAGTCTCGTGGCCCGCCATCTGAAGGGCCATCACTAAACGGGTTCGCTCGTCGGTCGCTTCTTGGGCGATCAGGACGGTAGCCACGGGGGGAAGATACCCAAAGGAGAGGTTTTCCAACCAATCGGGTCGGGGGAAAGCTGGGGCCGGTCGAGGCTGCTCGGGCGGAGTAGCCTGGGTGGGACCGCAGAGGAGGGACGGATGGGCATCTTCGACGGCTTCGCGTCGCAGGTCCCCGATGTTGACCCACAGGAGACCTCGGACTGGGTCGAGGCCTTCGACCAGGTCGTGCAGCAGCGCGGGAAGACGCGCGCGCGATACCTCCTGCAGCGGCTGCTCGAGCGGGCCAAGCTCGAGCAGGTCGGGTTCCCCGTCCAGGTGTCGACGCACTACGTCAATACGATCCCGTCCGACAAAGAGCCCGCGTTCCCCGGTGATGAATACCTCGAGCGCCGGATCCGCGCTTACATCCGGTGGAACGCGGCCGTCATGGTCACGCGCGCGAACCTCATGTCGGAGGGAATCGGCGGTCACCTCGCGACGTATGCATCAAGCGCGAGCCTGTACGAGGTCGGCTTCAACCACTTCTTCCGCCGCGCGACCGACGACCACCCGGGGGACATGGTCTATTACCAAGGCCACGCGACGCCGGGTATCTACGCGCGCGGGTTCCTCGAAGGGCGGTTCTCGGAAGATCAGCTCGATCACTTCCGTCGGGAGATCGGCGGGAAGGGCTTGTCGAGCTACCCGCACCCGAGGCTGATGCCGGAGCTGTGGTCGTTCCCTACGGTCTCGATGGGCCTCGGGCCGCTTACGAGCATCTACCAAGCGCGGTTCAACCGATATCTGCATCACCGGGGACTGACGGAAACCGAAGACGCGAAGGTGTGGTGCTTCGTGGGCGACGGTGAGACCGACGAGCCGGAGACGCTCGGGTCGATCTCGCTCGCCGCGCGCGAGCATTTGGACAACCTCATCTGGGTCGTGAACTGCAACCTGCAGCGGTTGGACGGGCCGGTGCGCGGCAACGGCAAGATCATCCAAGAGCTCGAAGCGATCTTCCGCGGCGCGGGCTGGAACGTGATCAAGGTCATCTGGGACCGCAAGTGGGACGAGCTGCTTGCGAAGGACGTCGACGGCGTGCTCGTCAACAAGATGGACACGACGGTCGACGGCGAGTTCCAGAAGTACGCGACCGAATCGGGCGCGTACATCCGTGAGCACTTCTTCGGCCCCGACCCGCGCTTGGCGAAGATTGTCGAGCACCTTTCGGACGACGACCTCCGCAAGCTCGGGCGCGGCGGGCACGACTACCGCAAGGTGTATGCGGCGTATCGCTCCGCGCTGGAGACGACCGACGCGCCGACCGTGATCCTTGCGAAGACGATCAAAGGATGGACGCTCGGACCGGACATCGAGGCGCGCAACGTCACGCACCAGATCAAGAAGATGTCGAAGCAGCAGCTGCTCGATCTGCGCGAGCGGTTGTATCTCCAAGACGAGATCCCTGAAGAGGCGTTGGAAGAGAAGATGCCGCCGTACTACCGGCCGCCCAAGGATTCTCCGGAGCTGAAGTACTTGCTCGAGCGGCGTCACGCGCTCGGTGGGTTCGTCCCGCGCAGGCAGGTCCGATACAAGGACATCGGCACACCCGGGCCGGATCCATTCGAGGAGTTGTTCAAGGGGTCGGGCAAGCGCGCGGCGTCGACGACGATGGCGTTCACCGGCTTGCTACGGGGCTTGATGCGCGACAAGCAGATCGGAAAGCGCGTCGTGCCGATCATCCCAGACGAAGCGCGCACGTTCGGTATGGATCCGCTGTTCACCGAGTTCGGGATCTACGCCTCTATGGGTCAAAAATACGAGCCGGTCGACGCCGGGATGCTGCTCACCTACAAGGAGTCGAAGGACGGGCAGATCCTCGAAGAAGGGATCACCGAGGCAGGCTCGATGGCATCGATGCAGGCCGCCGGGATCAGCTACGCGACGTGGGCCGAGCCGACGATCCCGTTCTTCATCTTCTATTCGATGTTCGGTTTCCAGCGTGTCGGAGACTTGGTGTGGCAGTTCGGAGATGCGCGCGGCCGGGGCTTCATGCTCGGAGGCACCGCAGGTCGCACGACGCTGAACGGCGAGGGACTGCAACACGAGGACGGGCACAGCCACGTTCTCGCGTCGACCGTTCCAAACGTGAGGGCCTACGACCCGGCGTTCGCCTACGAGATCGCCGCGATCGTCCGCGACGGCATCCGGCGGATGTACGGGCCGAACCCCGAAGACATCTTCTATTACCTGACGCTCTACAACGAGAACTACGTCCAGCCGCCGAAGCCGGGCGACGTCGACGACGCGATCGTTCGGGGGCTTTACCGATTCGCGGAGGCACCGGACGGAGCGTCGCGTCGCGCCACGATCTTGTTCAGCGGGGTCGCGTGGCAAGCAGCGATGGCCGCGCGCGACATCCTCGCCGCCGACTACGACGTCGCCGCCGAATGCTGGAGCGCGACCTCGTACAAATGCCTGCGCGAAGACGCGCTCTCCGCCGAGCGGTGGAACCGCCTCAACCCAGGCGAGGAACCGCGCGTTCCATATGTCACGGAGGCATTGTCGTCTTCGAGCGCGCCGATCGTGGGGGTCTCGGACTTCATGAAGGAGATCCCCGACCTGATCTCGCGGTGGGTGGGTCACCCGTTCATCCCTCTCGGGACCGACGGATTCGGGCGCTCGGATACCCGCGCGGCGTTGCGCGCGCACTTCGAGGTGGACGCGGAGAACGTCGTCGTGGCGGTTCTTCAGGGCTTGCTGCAAGCCGGTGAGGCGAAGCAGGAAGAGGTCGCGGGCGCGATCAAGCGATTCGGGCTGGATCCGGACAAGATCGATCCGCGCGAGGCGTAGCCCCGGTAATTCGCGCGTGTCTTCGGACGCCGTCCGTTAGCATCCGTTCATCTCGAGCCGGGGGGTCGCGATGGATGCCGACACACGCGCGCGCATGATCGAGCAGTACGAGCAGGGGTACGCGGCGGTCGAAGATGCGTTGGCCGGTGCAACGGAAGCCGAGCTCGACTCGCGCCCCGCACCCCAGGAGTGGACCGCGCGTGAGATCGTCCACCACCTTGGCGATTCCGAGATGACGTCTGCGATCCGTTTGCGGAGGCTGCTCGCGGAAGAGAGCCCGACGATCGCCGGGTACGACCAGGAAGAGTTCGCGCGGCGTTTGCGGTACGACTGGCCGCTCGAAGGATCGCTCCTTGCGTTCAGAGGCGCGCGCGAGAGCACGGTGCCATTGCTTCGCGCGTTGAGCGACGAGGACTGGCGCCGCGCGGGCACGCATACCGAGAGCGGGCCCTACAGCGTGGAGACGTGGCTGCAGATCTACGTTGCGCACGGCCAGGATCACGCGGAGCAGATCCGGCGCGCGCGGGCGTCGGCTTAACTCATCTTTTCCAGCTTCTTGCGCGCGGGCCCGAGCGTTACGGCCTGCCGCTTGATGTCCTTCCACGGGTCGCCGTCCTGCTCGAGACGCCGGGGCACGTTCTTCAGCGTGAACGTCTGAGCCTCGACGCGGCCGAGTTCGTCCCAGTCGATCGGCGTGGAGACCGGTGCGCCTGCCAGCGCGCGCACGGTGTACGGCGCAACGACGTGTTGGCCGTACTGGTTGCGATGCATATCGAGGAATAGCCGTCCTTTGCGCTTCTCCTTACGGAACTCGGTCGTGAGCTGCTCGGGCGCCCGGGAAGCGAGGACCGCTCCGATGATCGAGGCCGTCTCGTGCACCTGCTCGAAGGTGTCACGCCGCTTGAGCGGCACGGCGACGTGCACCCCTTTGCTTCCACTGGTCTTCACGAACGCCGGAAGGTCGAGCTCCTCCAGCAACGCGCGCGTCGCGCGCGCAGCCTTTCGTACATCGGCGAACGTCGCATCCGGGCCGGGATCGAGGTCGATGATCATGAGGTCGGGGTGATCGATCTTGTCCTCACGGCTCAGCCACTCATGCAGCGTAATGGAATTGAGGTTGGCGAGATAGACGAGTGACGGAGGGTCGGTCACCATCGCGTGCGTGACTGTGCCTTTGGACTTCGGAACCGTGACACGCGGCATCCAGTCTGGGTAGCCTCGGCCGACGTCTTGTTGGATCCATCCCTCCCGGCCGAGGCCGTTGGGGAAGCGCTGCAGCATCAAGGGCCGGTTCTTGACGTGTGGAACCAAGGCGGGCGCGACCGCCTCGTAGTAAGCGGCGAGGTCGCCCTTCGTGATCCCGTCGTCGGGGAACAGAAGCTTGTCCGGGTTCGAGATCTTGACTGCGCGCGCGGTCACTTCGGCCGCTCCCGCACCACGTCTTTCGGCGACTTGTCTGTGCGCAGCCCGAGGAACCGCGGGTGTCGCAGCTTGCCGTCGCGCGTCCATTCCGCGAAGCCGACCTGCGCAACGAGTTTCGGGCGGACCCAGTGAACGCCCTTGCGAGGCAGACCGTTCCGCGCAAACGGCGCTTCAGGCTGCTCAAGCTTCACCAGCTTTTCGTGCAGGGAGAGGAGCAGGTCGCGATCGAATCCGGTCCCAACCGCACCGCCGTACCGAAGCTCGCCGTTTTCGTAGTAGCCGACCAGAAGCGCGCCGAATCCCTCGCGGCTTCCCCGCGGATCGGTGAACCCTCCGATCACCAGCTCCTGTTCATTCACGCATTTCAGCTTCAGCCAGTTGCGCGATCGCCGGCCTTCATACGGGGAGGACGTGTTCTTCGCGATCAACCCTTCCCATCTCTTCGAGCACGCCTCATCCAGGTAACGCTCGCCGAATGTGGTGCGGTGCGTCGTGAAGCGCAGCGCGCGCGGTGAGAAGTCGATCGCTTCGCGCAAGAGCTTCTTCCGCGCGATAACCGGAAGCTCGCGTGTGTTCTTGCCGTCGAGGTGCATGATGTCGAACAGGTAGTAGAAGACCGGGACGCGAGACCCCATCCCGCGCCGCTGAAGACGCGAGAAGCTCGTCATGCCACCTTCGAACGCGACGACTTCGCCGTCGACCACGAAGTCGCGCTCGGGCTGCTCGGCGAGCGCTTCGACGACGTCCGGGAACGAGCCGGCCAGATCGAGCTTGTTGCGCGACAGCAACCGGATCCGCTTGCCGTCGCGGAACGCGAGCGCCCGGATCCCGTCGAGCTTTCGTTCGAAGATCCACGCGGGATCCGAGAAGTAGTTCTCCGTCAGCGTGGCGAGCATCGGCTGTACCCACTCGGGGTGTCGCTCCCGCGGAAGCGTCAGCGTTTCATCTTGACGAGCAGCCATCGCACCTGTTTCAACGTCGGTCATCGGGCTCCACGCGGCCCTACGGCTTCAGTTCGGGGGCGTCCTCGCCGATCAAGGCAGGACGCTCACGGACGAGGTCTCCGGGTCCGATCCCGCGCTCATCGCCGGACGCGACCAGCAGATCGCTGACGATCTGACGAGCAGCATCGAGCGTGTGCGTTACCGCGCGCTTCGCCGTCGACATCTCGCCGCTGTCGAACGCGTACTTCGCAACAGAAAGACCCTGCACGACCTCGTCGTTGAGCTCGAGCGCGCGCCGCCTGTTGACCTGAGCCTCATGGGCTCGATACGCACTTTCCTCTCCAAGCGCCTTCGTTCGTTCGGCCATGCTCGCCCCGAGGAAGAATGCGGTTAGGGCGACGGCTCCGTTGAAGCTCTGCAAGGTGATCATCCGATCAAGAAGGCTCCCGTTCGCGAAGAGACCCTCCTTGTTGACCGCCGCCCAAACGGCGATCACCGTCACGATCAGGGTTACGGGTGCCGCGCCACGCTGCTCGAAACGCCAGGCCGCCCAGATCAGGAATGGAAAGACCAAGAACAAGAGGTTGAGGCGACTCTGAAGGACCGCGAACGTGACGGCCGCGCTTCCTCCTAGGAGCGCCAGCGCCTCCAGCTGACGAACCAGCGACGGCAGCGGTCCGGGTCGGAAGCGCAGAAGCAGCAACAAGAACGGTGAGAACACGAGGATCCCCATCGCGTCTCCCGTCCACCACACAGACCACGTCGACAGATATGAGTGCCCGCTGACTGCGCCGGCCGCCCACAATGTGGTCGTTCCGATCGTCGCGCTTACCGTCATCGCGCCTAGCGCACCGAGGACGACCAACGCCATCGCGTCGCGAAGCCGCTCGAGACGAGGGTTGAAGTGCGCGCGCTGCAGAAGCTCATAGGCCGTGAGGGGGGCAAGCGTGTTCCCGACGGCGAGCACGAATGCGGTCCACGCCGGCGGACTGAGCGTTACGTTGATGAGGAGCGCACCGAGGTAGATCCCCGGCAAGACACGCCGTCCGAAAACCAGAAGCCCGACGAGCGCGATTCCCGTCGGAGGCCAGACCGGTGTCACGCTGCTCCCGACGAGCGACGCATGCAAGCTGAGTCGTCCCGTGCCGTAGTAAATGGTGCCGACGAGTACGGCTTCCAGGATCGTGACGAGCCAGGTGCGTTGCTGTGAAGACGCTCGCTCGTCGGTCCGAACGTCGGCTGCGTCCGTGTCAACCGCTCGATCCACGATGGCAAGGGTACAACGAGCCGTCGTTTTTCACGGCCTTGTTGCCCTGCACTCCGCTAGGCTCGGAGCCATGAGCGCGCGCTATCTGCTCGTCGACGTTTTCGCCCGCGAGGCGCTCGCCGGAAATGGCCTGGTTGTCTTTCCCGACCCGGGTTCCGTGGACCCCGCCGCGATGCAGAAGATCGCACGCGAGATGAACCTCTCAGAAACCAGCTATGTGACCGGCGCTCGTGCCGACGGATACGACCTCCGCATCTTCACCCCGGCGGACGAGCTGCCTTTCGCCGGTCATCCGACGCTCGGTACGGCGTGGGTGCTCAGACATCTCGGTGTCCTCACCGGTGAACGGGCGACACAGCGAAGCGCGGCTGGGGAGACGGCCGTCACGTTCGAGGGTGATCATCGCGTGTGGCTCGAGCGAAGCGGCTCGCCGGGGACCGAACTCGATGAGATCGACGCGGTGCTGGCGGTGCTTGGTATCGCTCCGGCCGACGTCGGCTTCGATGCCTCGTCTCTCGGGGCGGCTCCCGTATCCCTCAGGCCTGCGATCACCGATGTCGGCGTCCGGCAATTGATGCTGCCGCTCGCGTCCCCGGCGATCGTGGCGTCTTTGCGCGCGCCCGCTTCCACCCCGGGGATCGACGGCGTTTACTGCTTCGCGCCCCTC
>Ga0207684_10006906_pt1 | contig 10271 bp, 11 predicted proteins | sample KBSK5501metaG_FD_184342 | JGI IMG/M metagenome (GOLD analysis project Ga0207684, IMG submission 184342) | Corn, switchgrass and miscanthus rhizosphere microbial communities from Kellogg Biological Station, Michigan, USA - KBS K5-50-1 metaG... | ecosystem: Host-associated > Plants > Roots >... | reverse complement strand
GCCGCCTCCATCGCCAACGAGGGCTGGTTCCATATCTGGCCGGTCGCGACGGTGGACGATGCGATCCCGCTCCTGATGGGCGTCCCGGCCGCTACCGTGCACGAACGCGTCGAGCGCCGGCTCAAGCGCTTCCACGAGATGGCGCGCGCCTCGCGCTAGGGGTGCGTGGCGTTTCTTCTTCGCCACGCCCATCGCCGCGTCATGGTTGTACAATCATGGGCGTCATCCAGTGGCGAGCGGGGGGGCGATTGGAGGAGCCGCGTGTTTATCGTCGACGGTCATGAGGATATCGCCTCGAACGCGCTGCACAACAACCGTGATGTGCGTCTCTCCGTGTCTGAGATTCGCGCGGCGCAATCTGGGCCGCCGGAGGGCGCGTTCGCCGCGTTTCCCCACGCGCAGGAACAGGCGATGATCGGACTGCCGGAGCTGCGGCTGGGTGGCGTCGGCCTCGTCTTCGCCACGATCTTCACCTTTCATGGCGAGCCGGAGGCCACGACGACGGCGGGACTCGACCAACTCTTCTATTATCACGACCTTGCCCGTCAGAACCTCGGCGTGCGATTGATCCGTAGCGTCAGCGAACTGGACGCGCTCGTGAACGACTGGCGCGCCGCGCCAACTCCCGAAGAGCGCCCCATCGGCCTGCTGCTGCTGATGGAGAACGCCGACCCGATCAGCAAGCCGACCGAACTCTACGAGTGGGTCAACGGCGGGGTGCGCGTCGTCGGTCCAGCCTGGCGCGCCAGTCGCTACGCTGGGGGAACGGGCGAGCCAGGTCCACTGACGTCCATTGGACATGAGTTGCTGGCCGAGATGACGCGGCTCGGCGTCATCCTCGACGTCAGCCACCTCGCAGAGGAAAGCTTCTGGGAGGCGCTGGATCTCTACTCCGGCCCGGTGATCGCCAGCCATGCCAACTGCCGCGCCATCACGCCGACCGACCGGCACCTCAGCGACGAGATGATGCGCGCCCTGATCGCGCGCGACGCTGTCATCGGAACAGTGCTCGCTAACAAATTCCTCGATCCCTCATGGGAGCGGGGCGCGCCGCTCGCGCTCGACGTGGTGGTCCGCCACATTGACCATATCTGTCAGCTCGCCGGTGACGCCAGCCACTGCGCGCTGGGCAGCGACTTCGACGGTGGCTTCGGCGTGGAGAGCACGCCCGACGGACTCGATTCCGTGGCTGATCTGGGCAGGATCGCCGCTGCGCTGGCGAGGCATGGCTATACAGACGACGACATTGAGGGTATCATGGGTGGCAACTGGCTGCGCCTCCTGCGGAGGAGCTTACCGGAGCAGGTCATCGTGGTCTCGCGCTAGGCGAGTAGCCCAATTGGGCTGTCTGGTCGCTCAGAGGTTTTCGCGCGCCAGCGCCGGTATTTCCTGGACTGCTGGCGTTTGCGCCGCGGGAGGTCCGCGCCAGGACGAGTTGCGTAGTGTACGCTTGTGACATCGCAAAGCGAGTGATCTCGCAATCCCCGCCGGTTTCCCCCTGTCAGTCTCCGTGGTGGAGGAGGAAGTGTCATGCCACGCAACGCGTCAGACTGGGACGCATGGCAGCCCGATACCGTCGAGTCCGACACTCCCGCAGACCCGGAGATGACACTGTCGCGACGCGCCCGGCGCGCCCGGACGGATTCGGTGTCCGAGGATTCCGGCGCGCGACCCTCCACGAAGCGCAGCCGCGTTGGCGCAACCGCGCGACGGCGCGCCGTGAGCGGCGCCAGCGATGAAGCGCCTGCCACGAGCGCGTCCGGGCGATCAAGCCCACGCGCGCGCCTGCGATGGAACACCGAGCGCGATGCGAAGCGAGATGTGCGGCGCTACGAGGAACACGACGAGCGGCAAGACGACGAGTGGCGAGACGACGGATGGGTTGATGACCGGAACGCTGGCTGGGATGAGCGCGACTCACCTTCCAGTTCAATTTCTGACCCGTCCTCTGATCCGTCCTCTGATCCGTCCTCTGACCCATCGCTACCGCTCGAAGCGCTAGACGACGGCTTCCCCCAGATAGCGGATGACTCAGGCCCGATCCCCCCGCCACGCGCGCTTGTCAAGGCGCGGCCCGTCACCCGCGAGGATTCGGCGCTAGTGCAGCGCACGTCACGCAAGCTCGGAACGATCCTGCAGACAGACAAGCTGCTGGCTGTGACCTCGCCCACGAGTGAGACTGCGCTGATCCCCGCCGCCAGGAACGCCAAGCCCACCGCCATTGTCCCTGCGATTGTCCTGCGCGGGTCGGAGCCACGTCCGCGCAGTCGCACCGCGACGATCATCGTGACCGTGCTGGTGCTGGTGTTGCTCTTCGGGGCGGTGCGCGTGGTGATTCCCCTGGCGTCGCAGAAGGTGAGCGTGCAACTCTTCTCGCCCAATGGCGCGTTGCTTGCGCTCGATCCTGGTGGTGGGGCGCCAAGCGGCCCATGGGACACCTCCAGTGGCGTGACGGAAGCGCTCGGACAAGGCGGTGGCGCCGGCCCCGGTGTGAACGCGCCGGGAAGCGCGGGCGCGGCCGTTGGAGACAGTGGCCCCGCAGGCAATTACAATAGCTCGCCAGGCTCCGTCTTCATCTCGCCGCCGCCGCTGGAGCCCTGGCCGCCCGGCGATCCGTTCATGGAAGTGCCTGGTCATCCAGCCTTCCGCGTCAACCGTCCAGCGGATGGCTATTACTGGTGGGCGTTCGGCCAATGCACCTGGTGGGCGCAGAACACCCGCCGCGATGAGAACCTGTCCTACATTGGCGACGCGAAATACTGGGCGTCGGGCGCAGCCGAGCGCGGCTATCGTGTTGGCACTCTGCCCGCGGTGAATGCGACCGTCATGTTCCGGCCTGGCGCACAAGGCGCGGGGGGCCTGGGCCATGTCGCGCATGTCGAGGCGGTGTATCCTGGCGGCTGGTTCCTTGTCTCCGAGATGAACTTTTACTGGAACGGCGGCGGCTGGGGGCGCGTAGATTACCGCTTCGCGCACACCGGCTGGGGCGTTTATTTCATCTATTGACCTGAAATTTGAAGTCCAGATTGTCGCGCTGCGACAAACTGGACTTCAAGAAACCATGCGACACGTGAAGATTCAGCGCGCTACCCCCTTCGAATTCGACTAGCGTCTTATCGCCGGGTGAAACATCCATCCGCATGCACTGAACGCCTCATAGCGGAACTGCATGAACCCTCACGGACAGCAACGAGATCGCCGAGTAGCGCGCCAGGCTTCCCCACTCAGTGCGCCGATCCTCGTGGAGAGCGTCCCTGCCCGACGCCGAGGATCACCCCAGATCGCGCCGCCCACCAGGGACAACCCACCGGTCAGGATGCCGGCGATGACGCCAACGATGACGCCAATCTTCGCGCCCTTGCCGGTGTTGCGCGGGCCGAGCTTGGTCGTCTCGATCTTGCCCTTCTCGTTCTTGCTCAGCGCCGCGATGGCGCCCATTTTGATGTCGTCGTTGGCCTTGTCCCAGCCCTTGAGCGCGTCCGCGGCCTGCTCCGCCTGCTCTTTACTGTCGAAGTAGGCGAGCGCCACCTGCTCGTTCTTGTTGTCTGCCGTACATCTTTTGACGCGGGCGCCCTGCAGGAGGATAACCACTCATTACTCGTCCCAATGAGGCATTGGCAGCGCCTGCACGTCGCATGCGCCATCATGCAACCCATCAGGCCCTTCCTCCCCAGTTGGTAGAGCTGTTTGCAGCCTGCCCTAGCTGCTGAGGATCTTGGCTTTCTCGGCCTGGAACTCCTCGTCGGTGAGGACGCCCGCCGCCTTGAGTTCGCCCAGTTCCTTGAGTTGTGCGATCCTGTCGGGCTGGGGAGGCGGAGCCGCCATCGGCGCCGGCGGCGGCGCTGGCGGTGCTGGAGGAGCATACTGAGGAGGTGGTGGAGCGTATTGTGGGGGTGGTGGCGCATACTGCGGCTGCTGTGCCATCACTTGCTGTTGGGTCATCTGATCCTGTTGCGCCTGCAAGTCCGCGATCTGCTGGCTCTGCTGCTGTTCACGCGCATCGTTCTCGGCGCTCACCCTGCCCGCGTGATGCGCCACCCCACCAACCACTGCTCCGGCCACCAGCGCGCGTCCCATTCGTCGTCGCATCATCGTCGTTCTCCTTCAACCAACTCTTGGCTCGTCATCACATTCACCAGTTGTGCGCGGCATGAGCCAGCGCTACTCCGCCGCACTGGCCCGCAACTTCGCGTTCTCGGCCATATGCGCGTCCAACTCGTCGTCGAAGTCGGCGTGCAACTCCTGTGGGATGCGTCCCTGCGTGATCAGCACCCCTTTGGCGTTGATCAGCGCCTCCTTAATCTTCACCGCCCACGTGTGCTCATAGAGGATGATCAACGCCGAGTTCCCTGGAGGCACATCGCGGGCGAGCGTGGCGATGTCATCGGGGGTGAACAAGCCCTCCACATCACCCACCGCCGAGGAGAATGCGGCTTTGACCTCGTCGGGCATGTCAGTCAGTTCCATCGTCACAGTACCGCCGGTCTCATCCTTCATGATGAAGATGAGATCAACCAGGCGAATAATGCCTTTCTGGCGCGCCTCGTTGATGGCGGGAGCGATCTCGCCCTTGAACTGATTGCCAGGAAAGCCGACGACGAGATAATCCAGCGGTCCGAGTGTCATGTGCGGTCTCCTTTTGAGTCTGTCGTCAAGTGCGCTCGATCGGAGGCAAAGCGCACTTGACGACGTTACAGTGGATTCGGTCGCGACCTCAGCCGTTGGCGCTCTCAGTGATGGCAGCCCGCAGGTTGTCCTCATTCTCCTGGGTGAGGTTGGTCTGCAACACCTCGTACTTCAGGTCTTTGGTCTGCTCCAACACTTTGTCGAGAACCGCGCTGTTCACCAGCAGGAAGAGCGCTGACGTTCCGGGAGTGATGGATTCACCCACACTCTTGATGAACTTGTCGTCGATGCCGACATCGCTCATGCCGCCGGCGATCGCCCCCGTCGCGGCTCCTACAGCAAGGCCCAGGAACGGCACGAAGAACAGCAACCCGAAGAGCATCCCCCAGAAGGCGCCGCCGAGCGCGCCAACGCCCGCCATGTTGTTGAGTTGTTCCAGCTTAGGCTTGCCGTTCGCATCCTTCTTCATGATGGCGGCGTCTTCGATCGTGATCAGTTGCTGCTTCTGCAAGCTCAACAACCGATCGCGCATTTGCGCCGCGCCATCCTCTGAGTCAAACTTGAGCACTAATAGGGTGGACATCGCTTCTCCCTTTCTCGCCCTTGCTAGGGCCTTCTATCTGATGACAGATCACATCGACCTGTCAGCGCAGATCGCGCTTCATTCCCCCTGCTAGCCGACCACCACGTTGCCACAGGAAAACGGCATGAAATAGGCGCGGTTGATTGTGGCATTGAAGTCGATGGCGATATACCAGTTGTTCGAGGCAGAAATGGGCTGCGCATGGTTGATGGTGATCGTGGACGACGCGTTGCCGTTGTTGTCCGCGCTCAGCTTGGGCAGGTCGTAAAGGACAGTATCGAGCCACTGGCAACTGCCGAGATACAGCGCAGAGGCATGGGTGGAACCGGGGGGCAAGCCTGACGCTTTCAGCGTGACCGTCAACGTGCCATTGGCCAGCGTCAACGTTGCGCTCCCACTCACGGCCCCGTTTGCCACACCCGGAACTGGACCAAGCGTGATGGAGCCGGTGTTGCTGCCAGCCGTCTTCGTGCTCGCGATGGGACCGCAGGCCAGCAGATAGTTTGCGCGCGTCTCACTGCCTCCCTGGACTGTCTCGATGGCCACCACATGAGTGGCGGGCACGCCATTGACGTGCGCGTAGTTGACAACAAAATTGCTGAGTCTGCCGTTCGCATCGGCGGTGAACGGCGCGCCACGCCACGCCACACCGCCAGGCGCGCTGCAACTGCCGTTGAGCACCACCGCGACCGCGCTACCTCCCTGCGACAGCCCAGTCATGTTGAGCACTGTGCGCGCGACTCGTGTCGCGGGGTCATAGGTAATGGTCATCGCGCCCACCGGCACGTGCGCCAGTGTCGCCGTCGCGCTTGCGCTCGTGGGCGGGCTAGGCGTCGGTGTGCTTGCCGGGGTTGGAGTCCTGGTGGGCGTTGCCACTGGAACTGCCGTAACGGTCGGAGCCCTTGTCTGAGTTGCTGTCGGGGCTGTCGTCGCAGTTGGAACTGCAGTTGGAACAGCCGTCGGAGCTGTTGTTGGCCCAGCCGTCGCGGTTGAACCCGTCGTCGCGGTGTGAGATGCTGTCGGAATCATCGTCGGGGTAGGCACTGTCGTCGCAATCGCTGTTGGAGCCACGGTTGGAACCGCCGTTGGAATGGTCGATGGAACCGCCGTCGCGGTGGGAAGCAGGGTCGCAGTCGGCGTACTCGGCGTAGCGATGTTGGGTGGTGGAGTGGCGATCGGATTGCTGACGGTTGGCGCGCCCAGCGCCGGAGCCACCAGCAGCGTCAGCAAGGTTGCGCCCAGCACGACGCCAATAACGATGGCCCGTGTGGGAATAGGCCCTGACGGGCGTTGTCTAGGACTAGTCATCCTTGTCCACAGGTCCCCTCACGCGATGCAGCTCTTTCGCCACGCCACTCTTCATCCACCAATCTGAGCAGCGGCGTCGCCACCGATCAGTCCTAGCGAGCGCGCTTCAAGGGCGCGCAGTCCTTGTTGACATCGCTCACCGGTGAGGGTGGGCCATCATATCCACCGCAACCGTCGAAGCCAGAATCAGCAGATCATTTTGTCCTGGGGCTACCTCCACGCCATAGGAATCCGCGATGCGGAACCACTTCTTGGACACCTCCGCCACCTTCTGCCCACCGGATTCGATCGTGTACTCGTGATCGAGGATATTGCCCTGCACGTCCATGTCTGGCCCATTGCCTACGTTGACCGTCCATCGCTCGCGCAAGGGGGTGATAAGCGCCTTCTTGATCGTGGCCAGCGTCTCGCCGTTCGGCCCTTCAATCTCCATGGTGTCTTTGACGCGCAGCATCCGCTCCTGAATCTTGGCGAGTTCCTGCCCTTGCAGATCCTCAAAGACCAGGGTCTGTCGGATACGCACTGCTTTGCCATCGACCTTGTAGACGCGTTCGCCGCGGTCGTTCTCGATAAAGAAGTCATCGCCGATGGACACCAGCTTCTGGCGCATCTGGTAGCGCGTGGCGTTCCCGCCACGGCCAAACGTCGCGCGTTCTTCTCGTCGGTCTTGTCTTCGATCTCGCATTGTCTCTCTCCGATAAAACGCTAGATCCAGAGCAATCAGAGTTCGCCACTCCACGAAGGGGAGTTGAACCATTGTCCGGACCAAGTAGTGTACGGTCCACTCAGAAGAGGTTCAAATCGCAGGGTAAGGAGCGCATCCGGCTGCCTTTTACTATTCACCGGGGCTAGGGCTGGCGCATCGTTGATAATTAGTGATTTCGCTGGCAAGGCGGTCAGATGAGGTGAGCGGAGCGATTTAGTCTGTGGCGGCGCGCTGCTGCTCCTGCTATGGAATATCTGGTAGGGGAGCGTGAGGAGACACCAGCTTACAAGGCGCACACGATGCGGCGGAGTGAAATGCGATTGGCAGCGCATTCATAGCGAGCGCCGATGCCTCACGCAACGCGCGCCACCCTTCCGCCAATGCGCTGTAGTACAACCGCCACAAGAAGCATGATGACAAGATCAAACACAGCGAAGCAGATTGCTGGACCAAGATAGGCTGGATCTCCGCCCAGTTGCGCACTGATGATGAACAATCCCAGCGAGCCAAAGCGCATGCCAGAGATGAGCCCCGCCGCCGATCCAGCTCCGAGAGTGGGGAGGGTCAGTCCGGCGACAGATTCCGCGCTAATGGGGGAAGAACTGCGCAAGCGCCTGAGCGATCGTTAGACTCAGACCCAGCGAGAGCACAGTCGCGATGATCGAATTTGCCAGACTGAGGTTGAAGACGGCGGTTGGGCCTCTCCTGGTTACACGACGCGCCAGCGATCGCTGGCGCGTCGTGCGAATCGCGTGATTCGGGTAGCCATTTGGCGCGTTGTCAGGTAGGGCGCTCTCATGTTGCAGATATTTGCCGAGCGAACCATGATCAGTATACTTTCAGCGACTCACGGTCGCCAAATGAGGCGCTCTCTTGATCAACGCATCGTTGATGAGTAGCGATTCTGCCCATGGGCGCTATGCAGTAGAGTAAGGGCGCGCTCTCATGAACGGGGGTGGCGACCCGGTCCAAAGTACTCCCATGAGCGCGAGTCTCGCCGTCCTGAGTCGCATCGCCGTTCCCATTTGCCCGCGCACACGTCCCGAGTTCGTCGTTCGCAGGAGGCTCCCCATGACGACCCAAGCGCCCCACCAGTCAGCTCAAAATGTGCGTGAGCTCACAATCGATCTGCATCTGCGTCGTGCGCGTGAACTTTTCATCGTTGATGACTTCGATCCCTTCGTTCCAGGCGCGCCGCCACAGTCCGGCGTTGAGCGGATCAAGGCTGCCGCGCTCGAGATGAAGATGCCCGACAAAATCAACGTGTCGCTCAAATTGCCAGCGGAAGAGTTGAGGGATGATACCGCGCGCTCGATCCGTGAGGCGCTCAAGCGCTATTGCGCCTATCAAGACCGCCAGGCAGAGGCGAGCATTGCGGCGCTCAAGCGCGAAGCCATCGGTGAGTTGCGCATCGGTGGGGTTGTCCTTGCGATTGTCGTCGCGTTAGCAGTGCTGCTCTCGCCAATCTGGACATCCGAGGGTCCACTTGTGAGCGCGCTTGGCGCGCTTGTCGGCGGCGCGCTGGTTATCGCGCTGTGGGTCGTCGTATGGGCGCCCATCGAGACATTCTTCGTCGAGCCATTGCCCCTGGTGTGGGAACGGCGCTTCTATCGGCGGCTCCTCGACGCGGACCTCGTCCTGCGCCCCGAACCCGGAGAAGCAGAAAGTTCAGATGAACCTTGATCTGAGTGGCGGTCACGGTAGCGTTCGGACTGATCTGGATAGCCAACCAGATCTTGGTGATCCATGGTATGGCGATGGTTGGTGACTGTGTGAGGTTTCTAGCCTCTTGCTGGCGAGGGTTATAATGATTGGTCATCATTCTTGTGTTTTAGGTGGTTTTATGGCATACTATCTACATGAAGCTCAGCGACTATGCCAAAGCGGTGGGCGTCACCTACAAGACCGCTTATCAGTGGTGGAAGGCCGGGCAGTTGGATGCCTACCAAGTGCCCACCGGCACCATCATCGTGCGTGAACCAAAGGCCGCTGCGACTGGCGCGGCGCTGTATGCGCGTGTCTCGTCAGCCGATCAGAAAGACGATGTGACGCGGCAACTGCAGCGCTTGCGCGACTACGCGGCAGCGCGCGGCTATCAGGTGGTCACAGAAGCGACTGAGATCGCATCCGGCCTCAACGATGAACGGCCCAAGCTCAAGAAGCTGCTGACCGATGCGCGCGTGGGTGTCCTCGTGGTGGAGCGCCGTGATCGTCTCACGCGCTTCGGCTATAGCTACATCGCCACGCTGCTCGAACATGAGGGCCGTCGAGTGGAGGCCGTCTTTCCGACAGATACGGGCGAGGATCTCGTAGAGGACTTCGTGGCCGTCATCACGAGCATGACCGCTCGCATCTACGGCCGACGCAATGCCAAGCGCCGCGCCGCGCAAATCCAGGCATGTGTCAAACAGTGCATCGAGCAAGCGGAAGAAGCGTGAGTACGATCCAGCGCGCCTACAAAACTGAGCTGGAGCTGAATGACCGGCAGAGCACCGCCTGCAAGAAGCATGCGGGAGCGGCGCGCTGGGCATATAACTGGGGATTAGCGCGCAAGCAGGAGGTGTATCGCGCTACGGGCACGCGTCTCTCAGCCATGGATCTGCACCGCGAACTCAACGCGCTCAAACAGACCACCGTGCCTTGGCTGTATGCGGTCTCGAAGTGCGCGCCCCAGGAGGCCCTGCGCAACCTGGACAGCGCCTTCACCCACTTCTTCCGCCGCGTGCAGTTGAAAAAGCAGGGCAAATTGCGTGGCAAGGTGGGCTATCCCACACGCAAGACTCGCAAGCGCGGGTTGGGCAGTTTCCGCCTGACTGGCGCCATCGTGGTGTTTCCCGATGCCATCCAGTTGCCGCGCCTGGGGCGGCCGTGCCTCAAGGAGCGGGGCTATCTGCCCACCGACGCCAGAATCCTCTCCGCCACCGTGAGCGAGCAGGCAGGGCACTGGTACGTCTCCGTGCTCGTCGAGCAGGAACACGTTGTAACACCGAATCGTGGGCCAACCGTGGGCGTGGACCTGGGCGTCAAGCGCCTCGCCACCCTCTCGGA
>Ga0207684_10006905_pt1 | contig 10272 bp, 9 predicted proteins | sample KBSK5501metaG_FD_184342 | JGI IMG/M metagenome (GOLD analysis project Ga0207684, IMG submission 184342) | Corn, switchgrass and miscanthus rhizosphere microbial communities from Kellogg Biological Station, Michigan, USA - KBS K5-50-1 metaG... | ecosystem: Host-associated > Plants > Roots >... | reverse complement strand
ACCAGCACCGCGACGCCGCCAGGGGCGTAACCCTCGTAGGTGATCGCCTCGTAGGCCGCGCCGCCGCCTTCCGCGCCGGAGCCGCGGCGGATGGCGCGGTCGATGTTCTCGTTCGGCACCGAGCTTTTCTTGGCCTTCTGCACCGCGTCATACAGGGTCGGGTTGCCTGTCGGGTCGCTTCCGCCGGTCCGCGCCGCCACCTCGACGTTCTTGATCAGCTTGGCGAACAGCTTCCCGCGCCGGGCGTCGACGGCCGCCTTCTTGTGCTTGGTCGTCGCCCACTTGGAGTGGCCACTCATGTCCGTTCCCTCACCATGTCAACGAAGTACCGGTGGATGCGCAGGTCGCCAGTCAACTCGGGATGGAAAGAGGTGGCAAGCAGCGGGCCCTGCCGGACCGCGACGATCCTACCGGTGACGCGCTCGGTACCAAGGACGGTCACCTGTTCGCTGACCGCCTCCACCCAGGGCGCCCTGATAAATATGGCGCGGAACGGAGGATCCGGGGGGCTCGCGATCCCGTCCAGGCAGATGTCGCCCTCGAACGAGTCGACCTGCCGGCCGAACGCGTTGCGCCGCACCGTCATCCCGATCCCGCCGAGGGTTTCCTGGCCGTCCACCCCGTCCAGCAGCCGGTCGGCCAGCATGATCATCCCGGCGCAGGAGCCGAACGCGGGCATCCCGCCGGACAGCCGCTTGCGCAGCGGTTCGGCGACCTCGAACGCCGTGCTGAGCTTCCACATGGTGGTCGACTCACCGCCGGGGATCACCAGGCCGTCCACGGCCGCAAGCTCGTCGGGCCGGCGCACCCGCACCGGCGCAGCGCCGACCTCCGCCAGCGCCCGCAGGTGCTCCACGACATCGCCTTGCAGCGCGAGAACCCCGATAACCGGTGCCGAACCCACCAAAACCTCCGCAACTATCCCGCCCCGGCATCGAGGGTAGCCGGGACCGCCAACGCGGCCGGAACGCCGCGACCGGCGGCCGTATTCCTGGCTGCACGTGAGTCACGGCCCGGGTAGCCGCGCGGGCGGGGGTTGACCGCTCTAGGCCTCCGCGGCGGGCGCCTCCGGCGGCCCGGGCGGCTCCGGCTCCCCCGGCTCCGGCTCCCCGGGCGCCTCCGGCGGCCCGGGCGGCTCCTCGCCACCGGCCGGGGGCTGGTGCTGCGCACCCCCAGGCGGCTCCGGCTCCCCGGAGGGTGCCTTCCGTGCGGCGGTGGCCGCCGGGTTGCGCATCTCGGCCAGCAGGTTCTCGATCGCGGTGAGCCGCTCGGCGATCTCGTCCAGGCGGGTCAGCATGGCACGGAAACCGGGGACGCCCGGCCCGGCGCCGCCCGGCATGCGCCCCACCGAGACGCGCCGGAGTTCCTCGGCCGGCGCTGTGCGCACGGTCGCGATGACCTGCGCCTGAACCCGGTCCAGGCTCGCGCCCTGCCGCACCAGGATCTGGGCGCCGACGCCGTCACCCTCGCGGACGAGCCCGAGCAGGATGTGCTCGGTGCCGATGTGGTCATCCCCGAGTCGCTGCGCCTCGCGGAGCGAGAGTTCGAGCACCTTCTTGGTGCGCGGGGTGAACGGGATGTGCTCGCCCGGCCGGACGGTGCCCTCCCCGACGATCTCCACGACCTGCTCCCGGACCGTGTCCAGGCTGATCTCCAGCGAGCTGAGGGCCCGCGCGGCCAGGCCCTCGGGCTCGCTGAGCAGGCCGAGCAGGATGTGCTCGGTGCCGATGTAGTTGTGGCCGAGCGTCCGGGCTTCCTCCTGGGCCTGGACCACGACCCGGCGGGCCTGGTCGGTGAACCGTTCGAACATCTCCGCACTCCCAGAGTTTGCGTGGGGGCGGTCCAGGAGGCCTGACAGCCAGCGGGAAGCCGCCGTGCTTTACCAGCCGCGCCCCGCATAGCGCTCGGCCGGTGCGAGGGTATCGGTGCTGATGCCGACCATGGCCTCGCCGAGGCCGCGCGACACCTTGGCGACTACGTCGGGGTCGTCGTGGAAGGTGGTTGCCTTGACGATGGCAGCAGCGCGCCGGGCGGGGTCGCCGGACTTGAAGATGCCCGACCCCACGAACACGCCCTCCGCGCCGAGCTGCATCATCAGCGCGGCGTCCGCGGGGGTGGCGATGCCGCCGGCGGTGAACAGGACGACGGGCAGCCGGCCGGCCCGGGCCACCTCGGCGACCAGCTCGTAGGGCGCCTGAAGGTCCTTCGCGGCGGCGAAAAGCTCCTCGTCGCGCAGGGAGCGCAGGCGCCGGATGTCACCGGCGATCTGCCGCATGTGGCGGGTGGCCTCCACCACGTTCCCGGTCCCGGCCTCGCCCTTGGACCTGATCATGGCCGCGCCCTCGGCGACGCGGCGCAGTGCCTCCCCCAGGTTGGTGGCGCCGCACACGAACGGCACGGTGAACGCCCACTTGTCCACGTGGTGCGCCTCGTCGGCGGGGGTGAGCACCTCGGACTCATCGACGTAGTCCACGCCGATCGCCTGCAGCACCTGCGCCTCGGCGAAATGGCCGATCCGGCACTTGGCCATCACCGGGACCGACACGGCGCCGATGATCTGGTCGATCATGTCCGGGTCGCTCATCCGGGCGACGCCACCCTCGGCCCTGATGTCGGCGGGCACCCGCTCCAGCGCCATGACCGCGACGGCGCCCGCGTCCTCGGCGATCTTCGCCTGCTCGGGCGTGACCACATCCATGATCACGCCGCCCTTGAGCATGTCGGCCATGCCGCGCTTGACCCGCGCGGTCCCGGTCTCCGGGGTGGCCGCGCCTGTCGCCGCGGTATTCACTGCTGCGGAACTGGTGGCTGGCACGATGAACCTCACTCGCTTGCTCGCAGGGTCTCTCCATGGTAGGCGCTCCGGGCCGGCCGGCGCCGGGCCCCTCACACCGGCCCCGGCCACACCTGGGCGCTCGCGGGCCGCTGCCGCCCCGCACGCCTCAGCCGGCCTGAGCGGGTGGCGGGTCGGTCGCGGTGAGGTGCGCCATGTCCGCGCCGCGCCCGGTGGAGTCCTCATCCACCAGGGACTCGTCGATCTCGAAGAACTCCGGCCAGGGGGCGCCGCCGGACAGGCGGAGCAGCCGGACCAGCCACCGGCGCCGCGAGGCGCGGGTGGCGGCGACCGCGTCGTTGTAGAACTTGCGGGCCAGGAGCACCTGGTGGGAGGAGGCTTCGAGTTCGGCGAGTGCCTCGTCCCCGCCGCTGCGGGCGGCCAGGTTGGCGCGGAACCCCGGCTGGTCAAGCGCCGCCCGCAGGGCGCGGGTGAGATCGCTTTCGGCCCGCTCATTGGGCTGGCCCGCCGCCCGTGCGTCGTGCGCGGCCCCGGCGATGAGCAGGCTCGTGGCCGGGTCGAGCAGGCCGCTGGCGGCCAGTTCGAGTGAGATGGAACTGCGCCGGACCAGCGCCGCGTCGAGCGCGGCCCGCGCCGCCTCCACCCGGGCGTGCAGCCGGTCCAGCCGGCCCGCCCGCCACGACACGTAGACGCCGACCAGGATGGCGGCCACGATGATGACGATGACGCTGGTCAGCATTGGTCGGCCCCCCAGGTAGGGTCGGCCATGATCGAGCGAAGGTGTCTCACAGGCCCACCGTGACCTTGCCGGCCGCGGGCACCACGGCCTCGTAGACCTTGACCACGTCCCGTGCCACCATCGGCCAGTCGTAGGCGCGGACGGCGTCCGTCGCGGCCGCCGACAACCGCTGCCGCAGCACTGGGTCGTCCAGCAGCCGGCCCGCCGCCGCGGCCAGGGCGGCCGGGTCGCCGCTGGGGAAGAGTTCGCCGGCCCGCCCGCCGCGCAGCACCAGCCGGAACGCGTCCAGGTCGCTGGCCACGATAGGGGCCCCGGCCGCCATCGCCTCGATCAGCACGACGCCGAAGCTTTCGCCGCCGGTGTTCGGCGCGCAGAACACGTCCACCGAGTGGTAGAAGCGGGCCTTGTCCTCCTGGTTCACCTGGCCGAGCAGGATCAGCCGGTCCCGGAGCACGCCGGGCACCCGGGACCGTACGTCGTCCAGGTCGCCCGGCCCGGCCACCAGCAGCCGCAGGCCGGGCCGCTTGCCCGCAAGCACCTCGAAGGCCCCCAGCAGCACGTCCAGGCCCTTGCGCGGCTCGTCCATCCGGCCGAGGAAGCCGAGCACCCCGCCCTCCCCCGGCCAGCCGGGCAGCGGGTCCGCCTTCTCATACCGGCTGATCGTCACCCCGTTCGGGATCAGCACCGCGTCGCCGCCCATGTGCTCTACGAGCGTGGTGCGCGCCGCCTCGGACACCGCGATCCGGCCGCTGATCTTCTCCAGGGCGGTCTGCAGCGCCAGGTAAGCGGCGTGCAGCGCCCGCGAGCGCGGGTTGGCCGTGTGAAACGTCGCGACGATCGGCCCGTCCGCGACCCAGCAGGCGAGCAGGGACAGGCTGGGCGCGGCCGGCTCGTGCACGTGCAGCACGTCGAACCCGCCCTCCTTGACCCAGCGGCGGACCCGCGCCGCCGACAGGAAGCCGAACGCCAGCCGCGCCACCGACCCGTTGTACGGGACGGGGACCGCGCGGCCGGCCGGCACCACGTAGCTGGGGAGCGGGGTGTCGTCGTCGGCGGGGGAAATGACCGACACCTCGTGCCCCAGGCCGATGAGCGCCTCGGTCAACTCCTTGATGTGCTCCTGCACCCCGCCGGGGACATCCCAGGTGTAGGGGCAGACCATGCCGATCCTCACGGCTCGCCCCCGCCTTCGCCCGCCGCGGTGCCGCCGGCCAGGCCATCCACCGCGGCATCGTCGACCTGGCCGTTGTGGGCCGCCCGGTCCCGCCCGGTGGCGTCGGCGTTCGCTGCCTCCGCGGCCTGCGGCTCACCGTCCGCGCCCGCCGCCCCTGGGTCGCCGCCGGCGTCCGCTGCCTCCGCCGCCTGCGGCTCACCGTCCGCGCCCGCCACCCCTGGGTCGCCGCCGGCGTCCGCGGCCTCCGCCGCCTGTGCCCTGGCCTCCGCGGCAGCGAGGCGGGCCAGGTCCAGATCGGCGGTGAACACCCGCTGCAGCATGTGCCAGTCCTGCGGGTGGGCGGCGATCCCGGTTTCAAAGACGCGCGCCACGTCCTGGGTCATGGCGGCCACCTTCTCGCGCCTGGTGCCGGTCTCGGGCACCGGGATCTCCTCGTGGATGTGCGCGTACCAGAGCGGGCCGTCGTACCACAGCGTGACCGGCATGAGCGCGGCGCCGGTCTGCACCGCTAGCGCCGCGGCCCCGCTCATCATGCGGGCCTTCTCCCCGAAGAAGTCGACCTCGATCCCTCCGCCGGTGACGTCCCTGTCGGTAGGCAGGCACACCAGCCCGCCCGCGCGCAGTCGCTGCGCGAGGATCCCGAACCGCTGCACGCCTCCGGTCGCGGGGAGCACCTCGAAGCCGAGCCCCTCCCGGAAGGCGAAGAAGCGCCGGGCCAGCGACTCGGGCTTGAGCCGCTCGGCCACGGTGGTGAACCTGGGCACGCCGGTGTTGATGATCCACGCCCCGGCATGATCCCAGTTGCCCATGTGCGGCAGCGAGAGCACCGCGCCCCGGCCCGAGGCGAGCGCCGCGTGCAACTCGTCCTCGCCGGCGACGCAGCGCATGTCGCGGACGATCCGCTCGGCCCCCATCACCGGCAGCCGGAACACCTCGAACCAGTACCGCGCGTAGGAATCCATGGCCGCGCGGGACAGGGCGCGCAGCTCCTTACCGGACGGCTCCGGGCCGACGACCCGGCGTAGGTTCGCCTCGAGGACCTGCACCCCCGGGCCCTGCCTGCGCCAGGCGATCTCCCCCGCCTTGGCGAACACCCACCGGCCCCAGGACTCGGGCAGGCGGCAGATCAGCCACCAGGCGAGCGCGTAGGACGCCGATATCAGGCGCCCCTTCAGCGCGGACAGCACGTCGCTCATGACGGCGCTCCGGTGTTCATGACGGTGCAGGGCCATCCGGTTCGCCACCATGGTCCCGCCCCGGGTTCCCGGCCAGCACGGGGGGTACCGGCTGGGCAGCGGCCCCGCGGCGGACCACAGCCACCCGCTGCCCGAAGGTCACCACCGACAGTACCGCCAGCGCCCACAGGCCGATCGTGAGCACGTACGGCACGCCCAGCCCGGTCAGCCCGGCGGCGACCAGGGTGATCAGCAGCCGCTCGGTGCGTTCCGCGACGCCCACGTTGCACGGGATGCCCAGCCCTTCCGCCCGGGCCTTGGCGTACGACACCATCATCCCCGCGACCAGGCAGAACAGCGCGACCCAGGCGAGCCCTTCCTGCCCGGTGCGGACCAGCCAGATGGTGAGCCCCGCGAACACCGCGGCGTCGCTGATCCGGTCGAGGGTGGAGTCGAGGAACGCGCCCCACGCCCCGGTGGTCCCCTTGATCCGGGCCAGGAGGCCGTCGAGCATGTCGGCCAGGACGAACCCCGTGCACACCAAGGTCCCGGCGAACAGGTGACCCGTGGGGAACAACCACAGCGCGCCCGCCACCATGCCGACGGTGCCGGTGATGGTGATGGCGTTGGGCGTCACCGGCGTGCGCGCCAGCGCGTCGGCGACCGGGGTCAGCACGCGGGTGAGAGCGGGACGCAGTGCGTTCAGCATGGCCGTCCCACCCTACTGGCGCCCCATCCGCCGGGCGATTCTGGCCGAGGGCTTGTGGTGCGGTGGCCAGGGGGTAAAGGCTGGTCGTAGGGCAGTCAAACAGGCCAGCAGCCACATCCACCAGCAGGAGGCGACGATGACAGACAGGAGAGGATCGACAGCCACAGGCGGTGCGGCACCGGCCGACCAGCCTGGCGGCGTGCGCAACGTCGCGCTGGTCGGCCATTCCGGTGCGGGAAAGACAACGCTGGTCGAGGCGCTGCTGAGCGCGACCGGTGCCATCCAGCGGCAAGGCCGGGTGGAGGATGGCACGACGGTCAGCGACTTCGACGAGGTGGAGATCAGGCAGCAGCGCTCGGTCAACCTCACCGTGGCCCCGCTTGTGCACGCGGGGGTCAAGGTGAACCTGCTGGACACCCCCGGCTACGCCGACTTCACCGGCGACCTGCGGGCCGGGCTGCGGGCCGCGGACGCGGCCCTGTTCGCCGTCTCCGCGACCGAGGGCGTGGACGGCCTGACCAGGATGCTGTGGGACGAGTGCGCCGCGGTCGGGATGCCCCGCGCCGTGGTCATCACGAAGATCGACCACCAGCGGGGCGACTTCGACCAGGCGATGAACGCCTGCCGGGACGCCTTCGGCGACGCGGTGGCCCCCCTGTACCTGCCGGTCGGCGGCGCGGGCACGGACCTGCAGGGCCTGATCGGCCTGCTGTCGGGCCGGATGTTCGACTACTCCAGCGGGACCAGGACCGAGCGTGACCCCGACGCCGCCTACGCCAGCCGGGTCGAGGAACTGCGCGGCACGCTGATCGAGGGGATCATTCAGGAGAGCGAAGACGAGTCCCTCATGGACTCCTACCTCTCCGGTGACGAGATCGACCCGAAGAGCCTGATCGACGACCTGGAGACGGCGGTGGCGCGCGGCACCTTCTACCCGGTGCTCGCCGCGTCCGCGCCGCACGGCGTCGGGATGGAAGAGCTGCTCGAGGTCATCACCCAGGCTTTCCCCTCGCCCCAGGAGCATCCGCTGCCGCCGGTCATCTCCGTGGACGGCAAGCCCGTAACCGGCCTGACCAGCGACCCCAACGGGCCGTTGCTCGCCGAGGTGGTGAAGACCACCTCCGACCCCTACGTCGGCCGGGTCAGCCTGGTCCGGGTGTTCTCCGGCACGCTGCGGCCGGACACCGTGGTGCACGTGTCCGGGCACGGGATGGCCGAGCGTGGTCACGCCGACCATGACGCCGACGAGCGGGTCGGCGCGCTGACCTCACCGCTGGGCAAGCAGCAGCGCCCGGTGCCGGCCTGCCCCGCCGGGGACATCTGCGCGGTCGCGAAGCTGTCCAGCGCGGAAAGCGGCGACACGCTCTCCAGCAAGGAGCGCCCGCTGCTGATGGAGCCGTGGAACATGCCCGAACCGCTGCTGCCGGTGGCGATCACGGCCAAGTCCAAGGCGGACGAGGACAAGCTGTCTCAGGCGCTGGGCCGCTTGGTGGCCGAGGACCCGACGCTGCGCATGGAGAACAACCCGGAGACGCACCAGCTGGTGCTCTGGTCCATGGGCGAGGCGCACGCGGACGTGATGCTCGACCGGCTGGCCAACCGGCACGGGGTCGCGGTGGAGACCGTGGAGCTGCGGGTGCCGCTGCGGGAGACGGTCGCGAGCAAGGCGCGGGGACTGGGCCGTAACGTCAAGCAGACCGGCGGCCACGGCGAGTTCGGCATCGCGCACATCGAGGTGGAGCCGCTGCCCTCCGGGTCCGGTTTCGAGTTCGTGGACAAGATCGTCGGCGGCGTGGTGCCGCGGCAGTTCATCCCCTCGGTGGAGAAGGGCGTGCGGGCCCAGATGGAGCAGGGGGTGCTGGCCGGGTACCCGATGGTGGACATCAGGGTCACCCTGTTCGACGGCAAGGCGCACTCGGTGGACTCCTCCGACATGGCCTTCCAGAAGGCGGGCCGGGCCGCGCTGCGCGACGCCTCCGACCAGGCGAAGGTGTCGCTGCTGGAGCCGGTGGACGAGGTATCGGTGCTGGTGCCCGACGACTACGTCGGCGCGGTCATGTCGGACCTGTCGTCCCGGCGCGGCCGGGTGCTCGGCACCGAGCCGATCGCGGGCGGCCGGACCCTGGTCAAGGCGGAGATCCCGGAACTGGAGATCACCCGCTACGCCATCGACCTGCGGTCGATGTCCCAGGGCACCGGCTCGTTCACCCGGTCCTACCTGCGCTACGAGCCGCTCCCGTCGCACCTGGCCGACAAGCTGGTCAGCGCCGCCAAGGCCTAAACCCAACCGGGTCAGCCTTCGCCATCACGCTAACGCTGTACGGGGATCACGGTTGCCCTGGGACCTGGCCAGCCCCGGATGCCGGGGTCGGCCAGGCTTTGGCGATCATTTCCCTGGTCTCTCCGAGGAGCTGGGGCAGCACCTTGGTGTGGCCCACGACCGGCATGAAGTTGGTATCGCCGCCCCACCGCGGCACCACGTGCTGGTGCAGGTGGGAGGCGATGCCCGCGCCGGCGACCCCGCCCATGTTCATGCCGATGTTGAAGCCCTGCGCGCCGGAGGCGGCGCGCAGCGCGGCCATGGCCAGCTTGGTGTGCTCGGCCAGCTCCGCGGTTTCCGGCCCGTCCAGCTCGGTGTAGTCGGCGACGTGCCGGTAGGGGCAGACCATCAGGTGCCCGGAGTTGTACGGGTACAGGTTCAGCACCGTGTACACGGCCGCGCCGCGCGCGACGATCAGCCCGTCGGAGTCCGACAGCTTCGGCGCCCGGCAGAACGGGCATTCCTCGGGGCCGTCGCCGGTCGCCCGGTTCTCGCCCTTGAGGTACGCCATGCGGTGTGGCATCCACAGCCGCTGAAACCCGTCGGGCTCGCCCGCCCCGTCCTGCTCGAACGGCCCATCCGCCGCCGGATCAGACATGGTTGCAGCATAGGGCGCTCTATTGACCCGGGGGAGCGATCCCCCTGGAACCCCCCGGTGGCCGGTCCGCCCCCGCGACTCCGTCGCGGGGCCGCAGCCCGGCCGGCTCGGGTGAGCGAACCTCAGCCCCCAGGCAACACGGCCAGTGGGGTCAGACCTGGACGCGGTCGGCAACCGCCCTAACGATCTCGGCGACCGCCTCGGCCACCGGCACGCCGTTCTTCTGCTCCCCGCTGCGGTACCGGAAGGACACCGCCCCTGCCGCGACATCGTCGTCCCCGGCCAGCAGCATGTACGGCACCTTCTGGCGCTGCGCGTTACGGATCTTCTTCTGCATCCGGTCGGCGCTGTCGTCGACCTCCACCCGGATTCCGTGCTCGCGCAGCCGGGCGGCCACCTTCTCCAGGTAGGGCACGTGCGCGTCGGCGATCGGGATCCCGACCACCTGCACCGGGGCCAGCCACGGCGGGAACGCCCCCGCGTAGTGCTCGACCAGGATCCCGAAGAACCGCTCGATGGAGCCGAACAGCGCCCGGTGGATCATGATCGGCTCCTGCCGGGTACCATCCGCCGCCTGGTACTCCAGACCGAACCGCTTCGGCTCGTTGTAGTCGAGCTGGATGGTGGACAGCTGCCAGGTGCGCCCGATCGCATCCTTCGCCTGCACCGAGATCTTCGGCCCGTAGAACGCGGCGCCACCGGGGTCGGCGACCAGTTCGAGGCGGGACTCCGCGGCGGCTTCTGCGAGCATCGCGGTGGCGTG
>Ga0207684_10006899_pt1 | contig 10274 bp, 8 predicted proteins | sample KBSK5501metaG_FD_184342 | JGI IMG/M metagenome (GOLD analysis project Ga0207684, IMG submission 184342) | Corn, switchgrass and miscanthus rhizosphere microbial communities from Kellogg Biological Station, Michigan, USA - KBS K5-50-1 metaG... | ecosystem: Host-associated > Plants > Roots >... | reverse complement strand
CGACATATTCACCGGAACGCCCAACGCCTCTATCAATCCAGGAGGTGCAATTGCTGGCTCTTCTGGTTTGGCCGGGAAATTCATCTCAATCCAATCGCTTTTGCGGTCAGCCGTCAAAAGCCCGCTAAGTGTGTGGAAGCGTGCCTGTTCACCTTGTACCAGGTGCCCGGCCTCCCACAACACATGTGCGCTTGCAAGGGTGGCATGCCCACAAAGTTCAACTTCAACCGCAGGAGTAAACCAACGCAGATCGTAGCCATCAGCCTGCTTATGCAGAAAAGCTGTCTCCGAAAGATTCATTTCTCGCGCCACATTTTGCATCCAGCCTGCATCCTGTGGCTCAGGTACAACGCAAACCCCTGCCGGATTGCCAGAAAACGGCTCACGTGTAAAAGCATCCACCTGATACATCGTCAATCCCATAAGTGGCTTCCTTCCTTGTCAGATGCTTCATCAATACACATAGTATAAGACATTCATTAGAAAAGGGTTTGCTGCTCTACTTCGATACTGCTGTTTTTTTGAACATCCTTAGAAATGTCTGATTGGTTATGTTTCCTCGATTTGGGTAATGGGTTGATTTGCGATTTTTCCGTATCTACGTTCGATTAAGGGGTATAATCTTTGGGAGGAAATAAAAACTCACTTTTAGGGTCGTGTTCTTTGAAGCGGCTTAGCGCCAATTCTCGATGCTGCACTGCATAGCAATACACGCACCCATGTGGGCAGGTATCATACTCCCCAATATCCTTGGAGGCAAAGCAGCCACACTCTTTGCGATTTCCCCTTAGTTCAACTCTATCCGCAATCGAGCCACCCGAAACTCTTTCGAGGCGTTCCGCATCCACGCACCGTGCCTCTTCGCTTATTCCGAGTGCGAGGAAGGCTTTCTGTGAGCAAATCTTCAAACGCATACCATGTGACCTGCTGATTTCAGCTAGCTCGCTGATCAAATTCCGCACCGAGCTTGGCGTCATTGCCTCATGATCACTCCAACTGAAGCCATACTCTTGTGCAGCCCAATCCATGTTCCGCCGGGTCTTCATATAGATCTGAGCAACCGAGACAACAACCTCATTTGTTGTCTCTTTCATGGATTTAGCCAACATTTCAAAGGTGCTTCTATGCCAATCGACAGGAGTTAAGGATGAAATGACGATAGGATCATAGCGCCATACAGCTACGTGAGGTCCATACATGTCAGCTAACGCCTTCATATGTTCGATAGTTTGAGTGAAGTCAATAACTCGAAATTCCAGCTCTCGTGGATAGCCCGTTATTGTATGCTGAACAATAAATGGATATCCCATCCTCTGCACTTCAGGCAGGTGTCTGAGAAATGGTCCAACATTCTTGGTCCAGAACACAAAACCATCCACGCTTTCCGCAGTTAAATCGATCTTGTAGATCTTTTGGCTGTAGGGATTGATCATCTTGCAATAGCCAGCTTTCAAACGGCTCATGAACCATTCACAGTAAAAGGTAGGAATATCTGTTTTATAGCTGGCTGAGATAATCATGGTTTCGTACTCTATACAATCAATAACTCACTCAAGCTCACGCTTCCCTGTCACCTCGTAGCTATGTTCCGACATCAGTGACCAGAGATAGTTGTCGTCTAGAAGTTTGAGTAGAATCCACTTATCTGATGGGTCGTAAACAAGCTTCTCTCCCTCGCGCGTTTGGACGATCTGCACGGACAGGTTGTTTTTCTCGATCACCTTCTTAATGTTCTCGATGGTGATCTTGCCCCAATACGGTTTAGCCGCAATATTTCTCAGCTTCTCCAGTTTCACCAGGTGCCCTTCACAATCCCGTGCGAAATCATCAAAATTCTGAATAGGTACCGTAGCTCTAATAGTATCTAGCGTTTCTTCCGCAATCCTGCGTATTGTTTCGAAAAAGCGGAATATCTCATAAAAATTTTCTTTTTTGAAAATGAACATCATACCGCCATAGCTGACACAATCTATATGGTGATCAAAAAGAAAAGCTGGCTCGATCACCTGATCATAAATACCTTGCCTGAACACCATAGCGAAGAAACGCGAGCGGCTAAGCATCTTCTTAGGCGTGTATGAGCGAAAGAAGTAGATAGGATCACCGCTGGGTGGTTGCACCGCAATTACATAGAAGCGCAAACCAGAAACGAATTTCTCCTCTGCTTTGAACACCTCTACATCTGCAAGCGCCGATAACGGGCTGATTTGCTCAATAATACTTGCGTAGGCCGATAAATCCAGGTATTCAACTTCGTATGATTCGGGTTTGCTTTCAACAGCATACTTACGTAGTACCAGATTGCCGCTGTTATGCTCTTTTTTGTAGTGTGCAAGCGTGAAAGCGGCTACACTGCGAAATGTATCTGTTAATTCACCCGACAGCAGTAGCCTCTCAAATCTGGGGAGAATTTCGTCTTTCGAAGCTGAAGCCAGGCATACAGTCACTTCGCATTGGCTCAAATCGAGTTCAATGATATGATCTAGCACAGATCTGGTCGTTGTCATCTTGTCCGTTCCCCCTTATCCAGAAAAATTCCATCCCCAATATCAATCATGTGTAACGATTCGTTTTTTTCAATGCGCAGGCGAGTGATGAGAGAATGAGGGGTCCCACTATGTTCCAATGTAATCTCATACACATGATATCCAAGCAGGTTAAGCATCGGATTGATATGGATCATATTTGAGTTCACATATACTATTCCCAGGACTATTACAAAAATAAGTAGTGCAACCCCTTGTTGCCATCCACCGAATGGAATAGCCACAAATGGAAGGAGATAGCTGGCGATGTAGCCCATCACATCCCCATCACGCTTCTGAAGTCCGGTGATTCTCTCCTGGATCGAGCCTAGCCTGGGTGCAAATTGAAAGAAATACAGACCCATGGTGATGAGACCAGATAAACCAATTACCAGAACTATGATTGCCCATATAGGCTGCTGCTCGACAAATAGAACGAAAAAGATCAACGCGAGCGGAAAGTATGAACTGAGAAATAGCATACATCGTATCAACACAGTAGGCATAGCATACTCTTTTCTGTTATAGATGCAAGTAAATAATGGTCTTTGGCACGAGTATAGCAGAGTGACGACAACATAGGAAGATGTAGTGCCATTCACTTCCATTGCCACGTTTATCATAAGGGAGAGATAGGATTCAGTCATCAAACTGATGCATTTCGAGACCAAATAGGCTATTCATACAGAATTTTTAGGAATTTTCTGTAACCAAACACAGCTAATGTCCGTTACACTACATTATAGTATTCTTGGTACTCATAAAACTGTTCAATTTTTCTTCAGAAAGGAGTGAGAATGTCTCGGCAAGTCATTCCACCTGCTGCCCAGACGTTGCGTAGTGCTTCTATTCTAATTGTTGAGGATGATGAAAATGTAGGCGAGTTCCTCCAGCAGGCTATTGATGAGCATACTCCTTATTACACAACTGTTGTACATGACGGAACTCGCGCACTGGAAAAAGCCCAACAAGTTCAACCTTGTCTTCTGCTCTTAGACTACAGACTTCCTGGTATGAATGGATTAGAAGTCTTCGACCGTCTGCAGAGCATGGAGGAAACACGCGGTGTACCAGCAATCATCATGAGCGCTTCACTGCCTACTGAAGAACTTCAACGCCGGGGGATTTACCAACTGCGCAAACCCATGGATATTGGTAATGTCATACGCATGATTACTCACGCACTGGCAACCATTGAAGAACGCCGAGTGAGCCAGAGTCAGCCATATATTTAGCACGGGTCCAACTACCACTTCCTGGGTGAATCTGATACAATACAACCATGAACGTTGATCTATCAATACTTCCTTACATTCAGGTGAGACAGCTGTAAAGGAGGGTCTATACCTTGGCAAACAAAGAACAGAAAAAAGTGCAGAAAGCACCACCAAAATCGAACAAACAGAAAAAAGAGATGCAAAAGGAGAAAAAGGCCGCTAAGTCATCCGGCGGTGGTATCACCTTAAAGAAGAATGAATTATAAGCGGATGCATAACCGTGGCAGAGACAATACCTCTGTCACGGTTATTTCGTGTCAACTCACATGAAAATGTTACCGAAAAAGCCGTTTTGCAGACAGTTCACTCACATGAAAATGTTACCGAGCGGCGAGGGGGCGCGGAGGCCCTGCTGGCGAGCAGGGCCTCCGCGCCCCCTCGCCGCTGCTTGCTTTTCCGCCCCGCCTTACTCCTTTCCGGTGGTTTCGCCGCAGGATTTGCCCACTGAACGGCTTGCTCCCACAGCAGCGTTAACAGCCGTAGCAAAAACAATCCAATCCTATCAGAACTTTCTAATAAGTGCGTTTTGCTAAAGGAGGATTCTACCAAGTTCACACCGCTCTTATTCCACATAATCCCGTTCAAACTCACAGCCGCATTCACACGAATGCCAGCGCTCGTCTAGCTCTTTCTTAAGGTTATGTAGACACTTGGCGGAGCCAATGTGTGCTACATCAACCTGTTTTATGTAGACAAATTGCCAATTTGTCTACATAATTGACCACCGCGCCACATCCTGAACAGATTTGGCTGGTATATCTGGGATCGAATTGTACGATCGTTCTACCAACCCATGCTGCCTTGTAGATACACAACTGCACAAATCGACTCCAACCAGCATCGCTGATCGATTTGTTTAACCCGGCTTTGGCTGCCGCTCCATTGGGGAGATACTGCCTGGTCTCTTCATCTTGTTTGGGTTTCGGGAGCTTGAGCAGGTTGGTCACCTGTCTATGCCGCTGTAAGTGCGCTTGTCGTAAACCTCGTCTTTTGTGTGGTACTCACCCTGCTTTTCCGCGCACTGGGTTTCTCAGCCGGAAGGGATGCCACAAGACCAGCAGACTTTGAAGCGAACCCGGTTCTCGGCTCTCCCACGACCGCACTCGAAGCCCAGATTAGCCAAAATGCTCACGCCGATGACAAAGCCGAGAAGACTAAGGAGAGTGTAATAAACTGGAGAGTGTAATACAATATTCTGAGAGAATACATACTTACCTGCCGGTTCAGACAGGTGGGAGACTCAGTACACGCTGATACAACTGGCTATAGGCTCTAGCACTGGCAGACCAGCGTGAATCGTACGCCATCGCACGCGCGATCAGATCCGGCCAGCGATCATGCTCCGCGTAAAGCCGCAGCGAACGCTGAAGTGCATCCAGCAGTGCTTTGGATGTATATTGTGTAAAGCTAATGCCATTGCCATTAACAGGGTCAATAAACAGGTCGGTCACGGTATCGGCCAGTCCTCCGGTCGCGTGGACGATTGGCAGTGCCCCATAACGCAGCGCAATCAACTGCCCCAGGCCGCCAGGCTCGAAAGCGCTGGGCATCAGAAAAAAATCCGCGCTCGCATAGATACGATGGGAAAGGGCAACATCGAAGTCAATGCGCGCGCGCACGTTACCGCTGCTTGCGGCAAGCTCCTGGAATAATTTCTCGTAGTGGGGATGTCCGGTACCCAGCACCACGAGTTGCAGCGGCAGCTTGCGCAGTTCACCGGCTATGGCTGCGATGAGATCGAAGCCTTTCTGATCGACGAGTCTACTCACAATACCTACCAGTGGTATGTCTGGATCGTCCGGCAGGCCGAACTCCTCCCTCAACCTGGTCCGATTAGCAGCTTTAGCCTCTGAGGCTTGCGCCACTGTGTACCGAACAGTGAGATTGCTATCGGTCGTTGGATTCCAGACGTCCCAATCGAGACCATTGGGAATGCCAAAGATGCGCGAATGACGTTGGAAGAGAACCTCGTCGAGTCCCCACCCATAATCCAGCGTCTGGATCTCCTCGGCATAGCGATGCGAGACGGTCATTACGACATCGGCGTACATGATGCCGGCTTTCATCCAGTTCACGTCGCCCCAGAACTCCAGGCCGCGCGGAATAAAGACCTCTGCGCGGTTCAGCCCGGCCTCATCGAGGATGGAGGGGTCCCAGCGTCCCTGGTACTGCAGGTTATGAATGCTGTAGACAATGCGGGCCATCCCCTGGCGCAGAAGATAGCGATGTGTTGTGCGCAGGTAAGCGGCGCAGGGGGCTGTCTGCCAATCATGAAGGTGGAAAATATCCGGCACAAAGCCGAGTTCAGACAGCGCCTCTAGCAGGCTGCGACAAAACAGGAGGAAGCGTCGCTGCTCATCACGCTGGTCCAGTCCAAGATAAATCTGTTGGCGCTGGCCAAAGAACTCATTGTTATCAAGCAAGTAGACAGTGACAGACGAATCGGGGAGGCTGGTTTGCCAAACGGACACGCGATGATTCCTCCCTGACATGGGGATCATCTTTGTCAACCCTGTAGGTTTAAGCGACCAGCGGGTGGCATCAATTGAGCCATAACGAGGTAGAAAGAGGGATACCTGGTGGCCCAGTGCTGATAGTTCTCTGGGTAGACTCCCCATGACATCGGCTACACCACCTTCCTTGACAAAAGGAACAGCCTCCGTGCTGACCATTAAAATCTTGAAGCGTGTATTATTCATGATACAGCCCTCGTGTAAAGGCGGAAGCTCCTCCCGCAGCATTTTTCTCTGCTATCATATCATGCAGGACAAAGCGCTGCTGTAACTCATCGAAGATAGGGTGAAATAAACGCTCTTCCTTCTCAACGAGAGCCTCTTCGGTAAGATATAATAAATCATAACTTTTAACAAAATAATTTCATCATCCGTAGAGGCCGATTTATCGCGCCCAGCGCCGATTTATCGGCCTTCGGTAGATTTTTCTGCTAGTCAGATGAAAAAGTTAAAAAGCATCATTCACTGAGGAATAATTCAGAAAATCCACGCTCCATACAGAAAGGAAGAGCAGAGTAATGAGTAAAGTACTCGCGGTTATTCTAGCTGGAGGTCAGGGCGAGCGGTTGAGCCTCCTCTCACAAAAGCGAGCGAAGCCAGCCGTCCCGTTCGCCGGCAAGTACCGCATCATTGATTTTGCACTCAGTAATTGCGTGAACTCCGGTATCGTTGATGTTGCCGTCCTGACCCAGTATCGCCCCCATTCACTGCACGATCATATCGGCGTTGGCAAGCCCTGGGACCTGGACAGAAATCAGGGTGGCATTCACCTGCTCCAACCATATATAGGGCACCGCGAGTCAGACTGGTACCAGGGTACCGCAGACGCTGTCTACCAGAATCTCAGCTTCATAATGGAGTCACGCTGCGACTATGTGCTCATCCTGGCAGGTGACCATATCTACCGCATGGACTATGGGCCGATGATCGCCTTTCACCAGCAGCACAGGTCTGATGTCACTTTTGGTGCCGTGGTTGTGCCTCTCGAAGAAGGGCACCGCTTTGGCATTTTAGAAACCGATGCAGAGGGGCGAGTCATCTCGTTTGAAGAGAAGCCCGAAAATCCACGTGGCGCGCTTGGTTCGATGGGTATCTATGTCTTCGATCGCGATACCCTCACTCGTGTCCTGATTCATGATGCACGAGCTTCTGAGGCTGGCGACCACCCTACACAACATGACTTCGGTCGCAATATTATTCCTTCAATGATGGCGCGGGGCGAGCGCGTCTATGCTTATCCTTTTACCGGGTACTGGCAGGATGTGGGTACCATTCAATCTTATTGGGAGGCGCATATGGCGCTGCTTGACGATCGGCCTGCCTTCGATCTCTACGATCCATCCTGGGTGATCCATACTCGAAGCGAGGAGCGACCGCCTGCTCACGTGCGCAGCGGGGCACAGATCACCAGCAGCCTCATCTCACACGGGTGTATCATCAAAGGGCATGTTGAACGCAGTGTGCTCTCTCCTGGAGTTGTCGTCGAGGAGGGGGCTGTCGTGCGGGATTCTATCATACTCTTTGACGCCATCATTGGCGCTGGCAGCGTCATTGATCGTGCCATCCTGGATAAAGAGGTGGTGGTTGGTATGCATTGCCAGATTGGCTACGGAGATGATCTGACACCGAACAAGTTGGAACCTACCCGCTTGAACACCGGCATAACGCTCATCGGTAAACGTGCACACCTACCAGATCATCTGAAGGTTGGTCGAAATTGCAAAATTGGCGCCGATCTGCGTCTGGAGGACTTTTCGACTGACACGCTTGCCAGCGGTGAAACGGTCGAAGACCGCACCTTTGCGCATGGTTGGGAGCGCGAACTGGCCCGCCCACGATCCGATACACCGTAACGAAAGGACGGTTCAGGAGGTGTTGGCTCACACTCCCGTATGCGCAACATGGACCAGCCGCTCTTATCAGTACCTCCACATAAGAAAAAAAGCAGTAACAGGAAAACTTCCCATTGCTGCTCTTGAGTCAATGACTACTCAATCCGCATCCAGGCCTGTTCATCCACGCGTATCCCCGCTAACGGCCCCCACAATATTCGGCTCAGAATTTCAGCCGAATCCACCAGTCGTGGACCTGAACGATTAACGTACGCATTACCATCAATAGCATAAACCCGACCACCTTTGACTGCTCGCAGCGAATGCCAGGAGGGATGCCTTTCCAACAGCGGTACATCTTGCAACGTGCGTTCAAGCGTGAAACCGCAGGGCGCGAGTACCAGCACATCCGGATCTTCCGCACGTAACTCTTCCCAACTAAGCCAGGGTGAATGCTGGCCAATCTCGCCAAAGACATGTTCTCCCCCTGCCATTGCTACCAATTCAGGCGTCCAATTTCCCGCACCCATCAGCGGATCGAGCCACTCTAGCACAGCAACATGCGGCTTTTCCCCCTGGTGCACGCTAAGCTCTTGCAGATCCATTAGACGTTGTTGATAAGACTGCACCAATAGTTCGGCTCGTGTACGCTTGCCCAATGCCTCGCCAACTCGCACCACATCTTCCCAGACATCATCCAGGCGATATGGTGCCAGTGCAACGATTCGTGGCTGCAAACCGGTTAACTGCTCAACAGCTTGCATCACATCGCGTTCGCTGACAGCGCACACCTCACATTGCGTTTGCGTAATGATCACATCTGGACGAAGTTCCTGGAGGAGCTCAACATCAATCGCATAGATGCTTAGCGCTTTTAAGGCGGCATTCTCCGGCACAAGCTTACTTTGCGACAATTGTTTAATCTGCGCATCAATGTTCGCACTGCTGGTTTCGACATCAATCTGTACTCTACTCACTACTGGCAAAGAGAGCACATCAGGAGGGTAGTCACATTCATGTGAACGAGCTACCAGCTGATCCAGGCATCCCAATGCAGCGATCATCTCTGTTGCGCTGGCTAATAAAGAAACGACACGCACTTCTGCTCCTGTGATGAAAACACTTTAGTATGATTTCTTCATTCTACCATATTGCTAGAGCGGACACCTCGCCGTAATAATATGCGGCGAGGTACCGTTCAATGGGAATTAATACGCATCAACCGACCCCCTTTACCACACAACGTGCCCAGGTAGATCTCAGCCCTGATGAACGCATGCTTGGGCAATACGTGAACCAGGCCAGCGACTTTTCCGACAGAGCTTTCACCATGCCTTCTCTTACATTTACAGGTAGTACTACCAATTCGTGAAAGGAAGTCAGAACTATTGCTTCCTTTTTCTATTATTTATTGAATAGGCGTCATATATGCGCCATTTTGGGCGCTATTTTTTTAGCACAGCAATTGATTTGTTATGTGCATGTTATTTGGTTCTTCTGAAAGTCTCTCCCAAGATGGAAACAGATCAGCAACAGAGGAGCCCCTTTCATCCATGGTGGTGCACCTTTGGTGCATGACTTCTTGATCCGTATTGGTACCGTTTGTTTTTGATACTTAAAAACAATACCACCCTCCCAAAAACGCTAACCGAAATTCCGACCACTCTCCAAAAAAGTGTTCATCGAAATCGGTAGCCATTTGGCATTTTCGCGCATTTTTGTTAATCCAAAATTCACTTCCCCGTTTAATGGAAATGTTGAGATAGGTGTCCTCATCCTCACAAGCAAGGTAACTCATTTTTCCCGCAAAGTTGTTGCTTCGCACGACAACCACGCCTTTTCAGGCACCCTTATCAAAGAGCTTGCGAAATTGGACTTCTTGCCTGTTGCACTTGTCCTGTTTTGAGGATATACTAGCTGACGGCAGCCTCTCTTTGCATGCATGTGGTCGTTTATCTGACTACTTCCGTTGCCTCTCGCTGATTGCGCAACGGTATCCACTCGAAAGCAAGCAACACAGAAAGGGGTCTCTCCTATGTCAACCGAAGACAACAAGGCGTTCATGCATCGTGTGTATGAAGAGGTCTATAATCAGAGGAACCTGGCAGTCCTCGATGAGGTATGTGT